>Ga0207814_100718_pt1 | contig 14568 bp, 15 predicted proteins | sample TtaePargueraPR_7_FD_187755 | JGI IMG/M metagenome (GOLD analysis project Ga0207814, IMG submission 187755) | Aerobic enrichment media microbial communities from Bioluminiscent Bay, La Parguera, Puerto Rico - Tt and P1 (2) (SPAdes) | ecosystem: Environmental > Aquatic > Marine > Unclassified ... | reverse complement strand
CAAGGCCCGCCAGGGCGTGCGCTATGCCGCGCTCGAGGCGCTGTCGGTGCGCGACCCCGAAACGATGGACGAGGTGCCCGCCGACGGCGAGACCATCGGCGAGGTGATGTTCCGCGGCAACGTCGTGATGAAGGGCTACCTGAAGAACCGCAAGGCGAGCGACGAGGCCTTCGCCGGCGGATGGTTCCATTCCGGCGACCTCGGCGTCATGCATCCCGACGGCTATATCCAGCTCAAGGACCGTTCCAAGGACATCATCATTTCCGGCGGCGAGAACATTTCCTCGATCGAGGTCGAGGACGTCATCTACAAGCACCCCGCCGTCCAGGCCGTCGCCGTCGTCGCCAAGCAGGACGACAAATGGGGCGAGACGCCCTGCGCCTTCGTCGAGGCGAAGCCCGGCAGCGAGGTCACCGCCGAGGACATCATCGCCTGGTGTCGCGATCACATGGCCCGCTTCAAGTGCCCCCGCCACGTGGTCTTCGCCGAGTTGCCCAAGACATCGACCGGCAAGATCCAGAAATTCGTGCTGCGCGAGATGGCGAAGGAGGCTTGAGACGGGCTTCTCCTAGACGGGGCCGACATGCCAGCGCATGTCGCGCCAGGACGCCCTGGAACGAGGTGACTGAGGATGGGTCTCCCGGTTCGCAATACGTCGCACCCGGTGCTGATCGTCGGCGCCGGACCAACCGGCCTCGTACTCGCAATCGAGCTGGCGCGCCGGGATATTCCGTTTCGCCTCGTCGATCGGCTTGCCGAACCGGGGGGCTTGAGCCGGGCGATATTCATCAAGTCCCGGACGCTCGAGATATTCGCATCCCTGGGACTGCGTTCGAAGTTTTACGAACACGGCCAGATCGTCGACGGAGTCGACATATACGCGAACCATATGAGGGTTGCCGGGTACAGGTTCGCAAATCTCGACACGCCATTCCCCCACATTCTGTCGCTGCCTGAATCTGATGTGATCGAAATCCTGACGGCAAAGCTCGAGTCGTTGGGTGGGGAGATCGAACGGGGAACCGAGTTCATCGGGCTCGATCCGCATGAGAACCGGGTCCGCGCGCATCTTCGTTCGGCGCGGGCCGGCACCTACACGTTTGATGCGAACTGGGTTGTCGGGACGGACGGCTACCACAGCGCGGTTCGCCAAGCCGTGGACGACGCCTTCGACGGCAAGGACTATCCCGAACTCTGGGGGGTCTTCGATACCCGTCTCTCCGGCTGGGACAAGCCGCGAAACATCGTCTGCGCGCAGCTCGAAGTCCCGATCGCCATTCCATTCCCGCTCGGCGAAGATCGGTGGCGGATATACTTCCGCACGATGGATGACAAGCCGCAGCCGCTTTCGGAGGTTGCCGCGCGGCTCTCCGTGATCTGCCCTGAGGTTCGCCTCCGCGAGCCGGAGGAGGCGGCCTATTTCCATTCTCACGCACGCCTCGCCCGCGCGTTCCGCGTCGAACGGGTCTTTCTCGCCGGAGACGCCGCACACGCGTCAAATCCGATCGAAGGTCATGGCATGAATGCGGGAATCCAGGACGCCTACAATCTTGGCTGGAAACTGGCGGCCATGGCGACGGGCGCGACGGGCGGAGTCCTTGTCGAGTCCTACGAATCCGAACGCCGGCGGGTCGATGCGGACATTGTCCGCTCAGGCGACGAGGCATATGGCCGAATGGGCCCGGAGGCCCGGGACGAACGCGCCGGCGTCTACGCATTCCTCTCGACGCCCGAAGGACAAGCATTCGCCGCACTGGCCGAATCCGAAATCGACTTCGACTATGCCGGAAGCCCGATTGTCGATGACATCGGCGGCGAGGAGACGATGACGGGGATGACGCCGGTCGGCGTACGCATCGCCGACGTCGACGGCCTCGTGCGGCATGGCCGGCCCGTCAGCCTTCACGAACTGCTGTCCGGGACGGCGCTGGTTGTGCTGCTGCTGGCCGGTGATCGGTACGAGGACGCGTTTCGCACGGCCCATACCACCTACGAAGCCGCGACACGGAACTGTCCATTGGACGTCGAACTTTACGTCGTGCTTCGCCATGAACACGAAAACGCCATTCCAACCGACAACTTGCTGTTCGATCCCTCCGGACAGTTACATGCGCGACTGGCCGGCGACGAGCCCGCTCTTGTGGTTATCCGCCCCGACGGGCATCTGGGATTTCGCAGCCGGCCACCGACATCGGATGCGCTGAAGACCTACTTCATGCGGTTGTTCCACAGCAATTGAACCGGATTGGCCTGACGCCAAGACAACGAGCGGGAGATAGTCAATGCGCTTCGACGGAAAAGCCGTCCTGATCACCGGCGCGACGCGCGGCATCGGGGCGGCCTGCGCGCAGGCGTTCCTTGCCGAGGGCGCGCGGGTGGCGATCAACGGGCGCACGGACACTTCCGTCGCCGTAACGATGGCCGGGTACGAGGGCAACGACAACGTGGTCCCGGCGCCCGGTGACGTCTCGACGGTCGCCGGCTGCGAGGCGGCGGTCGGCGCGGCGCTCGCCGCGTTCGGCGGGCTCGATATCCTCGTAAACAATGCCGGCGTGTTCTTCCGGGGCTCAATCGGGGACACCGACGAGGCGGCGTGGGACGCGGTGATGGACGCCAACGTCAAAAGCGTCCAGTTCTGTACCCGCGCGGCCCTGCCTGCCCTGCGCGCGGCGAGGGGCAACATCGTCAATGTCGCCTCGGAATCGGGCCTCAACGGCTATCCGGAGACGACCGCCTACTGCGCCTCGAAGGGCGCGGTGGTGAACCTGACGCGCGCGATGGCGATGGAGCTTGCCCCTGATGTCCGCGTCAACGCGCTGTGCCCTGGCGTGGTGGAGACCGACATGGCGCGGGCCGGCTTCGCGATCAACGGCGACGAGGACGCCGGCATGCGCGGGCAGCACGACGCCTATCCGCTCAAGCGCATCGGCACGGTCGAGGAGACCGCCGCCGCCATCCTGTTCCTGGCCTCCGACGAGGCCGGCTTCATCAACGGCGCCGCGCTGCCGATGGAAGGCGGCGCGACGGTCGGCAAGTGGTGAGCCTGGTTTTCCCCGGCAGCGGTTGTCCCCGCCAGCCCTATCCCCGGCAGGCCTATCCGCCGAGCGCGTGGCTCGCGGCGGCGACATAGTCCTTGGCCGCCCTGAGCACATTGTCGGCGGCGACCGCCGCCAGCAGAAGCCCCATGATGCGCGACAGTACATTGGCGCCGGAGGCGCCGATCAGCCGGCTGATCGGGTTGGCCGCCATCAGCGCCAGCCACAGCACCAGCAGGATGACGAGCAGCATCGCCACGGTGTCGACCTGCTGGCCGAACGAATAGCGTTCCTTGTCGGTCAGCAGCACCACCGCCAGCATCGCGCCGGGCCCGGCGATCGCGGGAATGGCGAGCGGATAGACGGCGATCGACTCGTCGGGCGCCGGCGCCTCCAGCTTCTCCGCCGTCTGCGGCTTGGATTCGCCGAAGATCATGTTCAGGGCAAATATGAACAGGACGATCCCGCCGGCGATCTGGAACGAATAGAGCGGGATCTCGAGCGCCTCGAGCAGGAACTGCCCGGCCGTGATGAAGAACAGCAGGACGGCAGCCGAAATCAGCACCGCCTTGGTCGCCAGGATGCGCCTCCGGTCGGCCGCCATGCCCGGCGTCAGCGCCAGGAAGATCGGCACCGTACTGATCGGATCGAGCACCACCCAGAGCGTCACGAAATTGGTGACGAAGTCCTTCCAGTCCAGATGTTCCAGGACCGCCTCCCTCAAAGGCCGCCGCCTTCTGCGACGCGCGCCGGCCCGCCTTGCGCGGACCTGCCCGCCGGCCGCGAGCCTTCGCCACCGCCAGTAATATCCGATATGACTATCGGCCTGCCGCAAGGTCAATGCCGGCAGAATCAAAAAGCGCCCACCTTACGGCGAGCGCCTCGTCGTATTGTTCAAGCCAACCTTTGCCGGCAAGACGCCGGCAGGGCGCGAAATCTAGTGGATGGACCGTCCGTCCGCCCGGATCCGCTCGATTTCCTCCTTGAGACGGAGCTTTTTCTTCTTCATGTCCGCTACGCGAACGTTGTCGGCATACGGCCTGGCCATTTCCTCTTCGATCGACCGTTCAAGCGCCTGATGTTTTTCCACGAGCTCCGACAGATGCGATTCTATTGCCATGCTTCGCCTCCTTGTTTGCCGCTTCGAAGGTAGTGCCAGTCTGCCACAGGGCCGAAACTATGTCGAACGTTCACAGGAAAATATAGCCGGCAAATAGCCGTGGCGCTGGACAAGGTGGAAAACTTCTAAAGGGGATCCGGCGCATCTTCACCAGTCGCCGGATAGCGCTCCGTTCTGGTATACTTTTTTCGATGCTGCGACAGGCGGCGCACTCCCTTGCGGAAGCGCCGGAACGGGGACTTTGGAGGCCCGGGATTGATGAGCGAAGACGACGACGAGGCCCTTCGCGAGGAGTTGACGACCCTGCGTCAGGAGCACCGCGACCTCGATAGCGCGATCGCGGCCCTGGACTCACCGGGATCCGGTGACAATCTTCAAGTCAAGCGACTGAAAAAGCGAAAACTTTTCCTGCGAGACCGAATAGCCAGCATCGAGGACCGGCTGACCCCGGACATCATCGCCTAGGCCGCTGTTCGCCCCGGATCCGCGGCGTTCACGCCTTTGGGCGCGGTGCCGTCGCCATTGCCGCTTCGGCCCGGCCCAGCGCCACCTCGACGGTATCGCCTGAGACAAGCGCCGTCGCGCCGGCGATCGCGCACACACCGATATCCAGACCGTCGACAGGGACGTCTTCAGTCGAAACCACTTCCAGAAGCGACGCGGCCTTGCGCGCTGCATCCGCCTCACCGGCTGTCCACAGGATGACGCCGAAGGCATTGCCGCCGAGCCTGCCGACGAGATCGGAGGCGCGGACGGCACGACTGATTCGCCCTGCGACCGCGCCCAGCACCGCGTCACCGGCGCCATGCCCGAAGCCGTCGTTGATCGCCGCCATGCCGGCAACGTCGAGGCGCACCAGCGACACCGTCACCTCATAGCGGTCGATGAAGGAAATCGTCCGGGCGAGCTCGCGAAGGAAACCGCGCCTGTTGAGCACCGGCAGCACCGCGTCCTCGTCCGTTTCGGTCTCCAGTTCGGCAACACGGCGCCGGGCGCGGTCCAGTTCGCCGGTCAGTTCGTCGACACGCCGCGCCAGATGCATGACGACGGAGCGGACCTCGTCGGTGCCGGCGGCCCCCGGCGTGTCGGCGACCGGCAGGTCGGCGGTCCCTCGCCCGCGCCGGCGCGGTGCCTCCGCGGATCGGACGGCCTCGCGGCCCGCACCATCCCGGCGGATCTGCTTCCTGGTCATGAACATTCCCCCAAAGTCACAGGGAGTGTAACTGAATCGCCCCGGCACCGTGTAACATTGCGGCAAATTTCCGGGCCGCTTGCCCCCCGCCGTCCCGTCCCTATAATCCGCCGCCTTTTTCAAGGAGAGCTTCGATGGCCGCCACCTCACCCGTCGCCATCATCATGGGTAGCCAGTCCGACTGGGCGACGATGCGCAACGCGGCTGAGACGCTGGACGCACTCGGCATCGGCTACGAGGCGCGCATCGTGTCCGCCCACCGCACGCCGGAACGGCTATACGCCTTCGCCCGCGGGGCAAAGGCGGAGGGATTCCAGGTCATCGTCGCCGGCGCCGGCGGCGCCGCCCACCTGCCGGGCATGACCGCGTCGCTGACGCCGCTGCCGGTGTTCGGCGTTCCCGTCGAGTCGAAATCGCTGAAGGGCCAGGACAGCCTCCTATCGATCGTGCAGATGCCGGCCGGCGTTCCCGTCGGCACGCTGGCGATCGGCCGCGCCGGCGCCGTCAACGCCGCCCTGCTGGCCGCCTCCGTGCTTGCACTGTCCGATCCCGCGCTCGCCGACCGGCTCGATGCGTGGCGGGCGGCCCAGACCAACGGTGTCGCCGCCCATCCGACCGACGACTGACGAATGACTACGTCCGCACCCCCCGCTCCGCTCGCCCCCGGGGCGACCATCGGTATTCTCGGCGGCGGCCAGCTCGGCCGCATGCTGGCGCTGGCCGCTGCCCGGCTCGGCCTGTCCTGCCACATCTACTGCCCCGAACCCGACAGTCCCGCCTTCGCGGTCGCCGCCGCGCACACGGTTGCAGGCTACGAGGACCGCGCCGCGTTGGAAGCCTTCGCGAAGCACTGCGACGCGGTCACCTACGAGTTCGAGAACGTGCCCGCCACGACTATCGAGACGCTGACCGATCTGCTGCCGGCGCGTCCGTCCGGGCGCTCGCTCGCGGTCTGCCAAGACCGGTTCGAGGAAAAGACGCTGGTGGAGGAACTCGGCATCGGCACGGCGCGCTGGCGGGCGGTCGACAGCCTCGCGGACCTGCGATCAGCCGTCGCCGACCTCGGTACGCCCTGCCTGCTCAAGACACGCCGGCTCGGCTACGACGGCAAGGGCCAGGCCCGCATCGCCGATGACGGCGGCATCGAGGCCGCCTGGGAGGCGATCGCCGCGGCGCCGGCGATCCTGGAAGCGCTGGTGCCGTTCGCGCTCGAGGTTTCCGTCGTTGCCGTGCGCGGCGCCAATGGCGGTTTCGCCGCCTATGACGTCACCGAAAACCGGCACGAGGGCGGCATCCTGAAGGTCAGCACCGTACCTGCAGCAATCGCCGACGACACCGCCGAAGCGGCCATCGAAATCGCAAGGCGGATCGCCGCGGCGCTCGACCATGTCGGCGTGCTGGCAGTGGAAATGTTCGTCCTGCGCGACGGGACTTCGGAAACCCTGCTGGTCAACGAGATCGCGCCGCGCGTACACAACACGGGCCACTGGACCATCGAGGCATGCCCGGCGAACCAGTTCGAGGCCCATATCCGCGCGGTCGCCGGCTGGCCGCTCCCCTCGATGGCGCGGGTCGCCGACGCGGAGATGACCAACCTGATCGGATCGGATGCCGGGTCCTGGCGCGAACTGGCCGCCGAACCGGGCGCCGCTCTGCATCTCTACGGCAAGCGGGAGGCCCGGCCTGGCCGCAAGATGGGCCACGTGACACGCCTGCGTCCGCGCCGCTGACGTAGGCTCGTTTCCGTCGCCGACGGGGCGGCCGGGAACGACCGAATTCACATCGTCAAAGTGGACTTGGCCCTGATTCTCTGCTATGGCGGCGCGCGATTTCCGCTTGCAATGCGATTGCGCGGCAAGCGTCTTTCCGCCGGACCGTTCCGGACCGGCGGTCAGGAAACTGAACCCGACAAGCATACGTCAATCACGGGAAGGGTGAACGCGTGCAGATTATCGTTCGCGACAACAATGTGGACCAGGCTCTCCGGGCGCTGAAGAAGAAGCTCCAGCGCGAGGGCGTGTTCCGCGAGATGAAGCTTCGCAATTTCTATGAAAAGCCGTCCGAGAAGCGGGCGCGCGAGAAGGCGGAGGCGGTGCGCCGCGCACGCAAGCTCGCCCGCAAGCGCGCCCAGCGCGAGGGACTGATCCCGGGCAAGCGCAAGCGCTGACCCGGAGACGACACGTTTCCCACGCACATGCTTTCCGTGCCGGTATCAGGCGGATCCTGCACCGGCCATCCCAAAGTTGCCGCAATGGGCGTCTAGGCGGACGCGAACCCCGCCCTGTTCCATGCCGGCTCCGGATCAAATGACACGTCCAATCACCGCAAGACGCGGATTCGCAACGGCCGGCATCGTGCTGGCGGCAGGGCTACTTGCCGCTTCCTGCCAGACCATGCCGGGAGAAACGTTCGCGTCCGCCGACGCAGGCACCTTTGCCGGCGCCTCGGTGAACATTGCCTCGCTGACCGACGTCATCGAGCGCGATCCCAGCAATGCCAGCGCCTACAACGTCCGCGGCACCGCCTACGGCGCCTCCGGACGATACGAAGAGGCGCTCGCCGACTTCGACAAGGCCGTCTCGCTCGACCCGCTGTTCCACCAGGCCTACGCCAACCGCGCTCTCGTCTACCGCCAGCTCAACAAGATGGACCTGGCGCTAAAGGACTACGACCGGGCAATCGCCACCGAGCCGCGCTATGCGCCGGCCTATATCGGCCGCGGCAACGTCTATCGCCAGCAGGGCCAGATCTCGCTGGCACTTGCCGATTTCGACCGCGCCATCCGCCTGCAGCCCGACGACCCGCAGGGCTTCCACAATCGCGCCCTGATCTACCAGGGCCGCGGCCTGCACAATTTCGCCGTCGAGGACTTCACCACCGCGATCGGCCTCGATCCGACCGCGCCCGAGCCCTATCACGGCCGCGGCATCTCGAATTTCTCGATCGGCAACACCGACGCTGCCCTGGAGGATTTCAACCGGGCGCTGGAAATCAACGTGCGCTACTACGAAGCCTGGACCAGCCGAGGCATGGCGCTCGAACAGCAGGAAGACTTCGTTCAGGCCGTTGCCGCCTACAACCGCGCGCTTTCGATCAACGAGAACTATCAGCCCGCCCGCGAAGGCCTGCAGCGCCTGCGCAACAAGGTGCCGGGCGGCGGCATCCTCGGGGTCCGATAGCAACCCGCCGGATCGCGGCCTTACGTCCCGTCCGCCAGGATCTCGTCACGCTCGAGCCGCCACGGCACGGCGGTTTCGGCGAGCCGCGACGTGACCGCCTTTCGCCTTTCCGCATCGTCGATCAGGCCGAGGATGAACCCTTCTAGGCTGCCGGTGTCGCCGATATGGCGCTGCACCCGCGCGATCATGTCCCGCTGGGCCACCTCCCGGTAGCCGGTTGCCGCCCCGCCCGTGTCCGGCAACAGCGCCGGTTCGCCCTGCAATGCCAATGCGCCGCGCTTTGATACGTAGGCGAGCGGTCGGGCGACCGTCACGTCGTCGACGACCGCCGACACGCCGTCGGGCGCCGCCAGCACATAGTTCACCCCAAGCGATTCAGTCGCGTTCATATGGCCGAGTTCCTCGGCTGGGATCAGCAGCACGTGCAGGTCTGCGCGGACATCCGGGCCGTGCGACGGTGCGCGGTGCATGGTCGCCGGCACCGAGCCGTAGGCAGCGATGTGAGCGGAATAGACGCTGACGGCGCCGTGGATCGCCGCGGGCGCGACCAGCGTCGGCCGCGCCGACCGGCGGCTACGCCACTTGCGCGCAAGCTGCACGGTCGAGCCGTTCGAGCCGGCGGCGATCAGGGCGACCGCATCGTCGATCTCGATCGTCTGACCGCCGGCCTCGACCGCGACCGCGCGGGCCGGCAGAGGCCGGTCGACGCCGGCGACGGCATGCTCGCGCTCTGGCCCGATATCGACCACATGCGCCGGGTGGCTGCCGGTTGCGGGATCGAACAGCACGGCGCCGGGATGGCGCGGATAGGGATATCCGAGCGCCCGGGCGATCGGGTCCTCGTCGCTTTCACCCGAAGTCCCGTCAACACGCACGGGGATGTCGTTCATGATCTGCCGTTTCCGTCCCGGCCCGGCGAAACGCGCCGGGCATCGATACGGAACCGAATATAGGAACTCGATCGCGCCGATGCAGCCTATGCGGCCGCGCCAATCCGCCATGCAAGAAGGGCCGGCAATGCAAGAAGGGGCGCCACCGGGACGCTCCTTTGCGATACCGATTGCCGCTGGGCCGGGATCACCGGCCTGCGGCCTGAATCCGGACCGAAGCCGCGCTTATCTGCGCTTCTTCTTCGAGGGAGGGCTGAACGGCGGGACTGTGATCGTCATGCTCGTCGGCGAGTACACCGTTATGTCGCTGGACTGATTGCACGCTTCGTCATCGGCGAACGCATAGGCCAGGTTCCGATAGCCGTACTGGTGCATCGTCTTCGCGTAGATGTTGACCGGCGTTTTCTTGTAGTAGGCGCTGCCAGGCGTGGGGCAATCGGTGATCGTGCTGTAGGACAGCATGGTTGTCCGCATGAGGGCGGCCTGCACGTAGTGTGCGATCAGCCCGGCCTGGCCGACCAAAGTGGCGTTACCGGCGTTGGAAACGGTGTATGAGGGCCCAGCATAGGCGTCATAGCTGGTCGGCTTCGGGAAAGTCACCGTATTGACGGGGGTGGTCCGGCCGGACTGCGTGAACACCAGATTGCCGCCCGTCACCTGCCCGGTGAAGGTGGTGGATGTGCCGGTGTCGACGACGGCCGTCAGTTTCTGTCCGGCCCGGCTTCCCGACGCATAGGTCGTGTAGACGCTGTCGATGTACTGATCGAGCTGGTCCGTCGGAAACTTCCCGAGGACCATTCCGTTGTACGGCGACAGGACCCGCAGCGACGTCCCGTTTTTCGAGACGATCAGACCGTTCCAGGGCGCGGCCGCGGAGCTCATCGCGGAGATGATCTTCGACCGGGTTCCCGCCTTCGCGAAGCCTGCCTTGGCCACGGTCACCGGACTGCTGCCGGGGCCGCTTTTGCCCTTCATCGCAACGAACAGCGGGATCCCGAACGCCTGGACCTGCGTGAGATTGGCGTTGAGGCTGTTGTCGGCCGCCCACGTGTATTCGACCCAGTCGAACATGGTGTTGTAGTTGGGGTCCGTCGTGCTCCAGCCCGAAGGCCAGGCGGCCCCGCCTTGTTTCACGTTTATCTGCATCTGATTGCCGAACGACAGGTAGATCCTGGCCGTCGGCAATTGCGGGATGAAGATTTTGGTCTTCGGCTTCGTACCGAGATTGATCCCGAACGGCTTGTACGTTCCGCCCGAAGAAGTCTGGATCCGCGCGACATCCCCGTTCGTATCGGAAACATAGTAGTATTTGTTTTTATATGTTCCCTGCACATACACATACAGGTTCTGGGCGCTGCCCGACTTGTTCACGATAACCAGCGGCACCGTCGGCAATCCGATGTTGTTGTCGGCAGCGGCGGTATCCGGCGCGGTGACGGATCCGGCCGTGAAGCCGGCGGCAGCGATCGCGGCGATGGCGATCGACCTTTGAAGCGTGCGTGTCAGCGTAGTCATTCCCTGCCCCTGGTCCCCGATGCATTCCCTCAGCGGCCGCCCGAGATTGGCGGATGGGCATGTTTAGGTCACGAAGCATAAAATTCCGTGAATGGAGAATATTTCCGAATTAAAGAGAAATCCTCATTCCTAGGAAATATACACTGCTTATACTGTAGACCCGTTATTCAAATTGAATTAATTCCAGACTGCAGAAGAATCTGCGCTCGAAATTACATGTGAATACGGTCGCGCAGACATCTCGGACCAACCGCGGTTTGGCGCCTCGCCCGCTGCTGATCAGTACGGGATACGGCGTCCTTGGGCATCTGGCCGCCATGCAAGAAGGGGCGCCACCAGGACGCCCCTTTTGCGACACCGCTTTCCGCTGGGCGGCGTTGCCGGCCTGCGGATCGCAGTCAGGTCAGAACTTACTTGTCCGCCGGCATGCCCTTGCCGAACGGCGGGATTTTGATCGTCATCTTCTTCGGCGCGAAGATCGTGTAGTCGCTCGACTGATTGCAGTTGTCGTCATAGGCAAACGCATAGGCCTGATTCTTGTAGGCCCACCGATGGATCGTCTTCGCATAGACGTTGATCGGGTCGTTCTTGTAGTAGGCCTTCTTGGGGTTGGAGGGACAGTGGCTGATCGTGCTGTAGGTCAGCATCGTCGTCCGTAGCAGGGCGGCCTGCAGGAAGTTCTGGATCTGCGCGGCCTGCGCCGCCAGATGCGTGCCCGACCCGCTATAGCTGAAGGTAGGGGCGCCGTAGGCTTCCAGAGTGGTCGGCTTTGGGAAGGTAACCGTATTTCCGCTGTTGCCCTGTCCCGACTGCGTAAACACCAGATTATCGCTCGTGACCTGACCGGTGAAGGTGGCGTCCACGCCGCCCGCATTCGTCTTGGCAGTGACTGTCTGTCCGTTGCGGTTCCCGGCCGCAAAGGTCGTGTAGACGTTGTCGATATAGGAATCGAGCTGGTCCGACGGGAACAGGCCGAGCGGGATACCGTGCTTCTGCGCCAGCAGCCGCACCTGCGTACCGCCCTTCGTGACGATCAGATCGTCCCAGGGCGTGCCCGCGGAACTCATCGTCGAAAAGATCGTCGCGCGGGTCCCCGGCCTTGCAAAACCGGCCTTGGTCAGGACCGGATTTGAGTTGGCGTCGATGCCCTTCATCGTGATGAGCATCGGAATGCCGAGCATGTCGACCTGGGTGGCATTGGCGTTGAGGGCAGAGCCCGGGCGTCCGGGAACCGGCGGGTTCTCCTGCGGGGTCCACGTGTACTCCATCCAGTCGAACAGGGTCCCGTAATTCGGACTCCCCGTGTTCCAGCCGATCGGAGTCGACGGCGCACCGCTTGACGACACCACAACCTGCATCTGCGTCCCGAAGGACAGATAGAAGCGCGCCGACGAGACCTGCGGAATGAAGATCTTGGTCTTTGTCTTGGTGCCGAGATTGAGTCCGAATTTCTTATACTTCTTGTTGGTGCTCGTCAGCGGCGTGACGTCACCGTTCGTATCGGAGACATAGTAGTTCGTCTTGTTGTACTCCGCCCAGATGTAGACGTAGAGGTCCTCGCTGGTGCCCGACTTGTTGACGATAATGACCGGCAGCGTCGGCAATCCGATGTTGTTGTCGGCTGCCGCGGCGGCGGTATCCGGTACGGCGACCGATCCGGCCGTGAAGCCGGCGGCGGCGATCGCGGCAATGGCGATCGACTTTTGAATCTTGCGTATCAGCGTAGTCATTCCCAGCCCCTGGTCCCTATTGCATTCCCGATGGCGGCCGCCCGAAATTGACGGATAGGGCATGGTTACGTCCGGAAGAATAACAATCCATGAACGGAGAATTTCGCCATGTCGAGTCGCTGAATACGCTTAACAATATGGCATCATATAAATGGACTTTATATATATCTTTGTATTTAAGATATTCTATCCAGCTAAATATCTATATTATGAAACTTAATATCGATACGACCCAAATTTATAACGCAAATATCGACGCAAATGAAAATTTAATATATCAATTTAACTTGCGCCACGCTTCCAGAGCCGGTTTCGGCCATAGCGCGAGCCTGCGAGGACTCGCCGCGGTAACCGTTGCGTAACCCGACATCATTGACCGCAGCGCCGGCACCGCACCGCAAATCGATGACGAAAACCATGCGGCACGGGCTCTCGTGGCTGTCCTGCTGCCTGATTCACCGAAACCACGGCCAACCGGGCCGCAGTTCACCTCGCCTTGTCGATGCCGGCCCGGCACGGGCCAGCCGGTTTCACTCCTGCACCGTCCGGGGCACCGAGATCGCGGCCGCCAGGCTGACGAGCGTGCTGACCAGCATCACAGCCAGCAGCGCGAAGGCGGCGTTCGCCTCCGTCAGCACCGCACCCGTCACCGCCGCCATCAGCGCGCCCCCGGCGACCGTGGTGGCGCCGGACAGCCCCGAGGCGCTGCCGGCGAGCCTCGGGTCGACCGACATCGCGCCGGCGCTGGCGCTCGGCAGGGTCAGGCCGTTGCCGATGCCGACGCATAGCGGCCCGGCGAAATAGGCAAACGGGTCGACGACGCCCGCCGCCAGAAAACCAAGCACAGCGACGAGCCCACCGGCCGCCACCAGCCTCCCGGCAATCGCCATTGTCGCAAGCGAGCGCCGCGTCGCAAGCCGGCCGGCAAGGAGGCTGCCCAGAATGAACCCGCCGGTGGTCGTCGCCATGCACAGCCCGATCGCCGCCGTCCCGAGCCCGACGACGCGGCCGGCAACCAGCGGTATTCCGGCAAGGAACGCATAGAACGCACCGGTCGAGAACGCCATGCAGAGCGCATAGCTCCAGAACACACGCGAGCGGATCAGGTCCGGGTAGGCGCTAAACTGCCTGGCGAAGGTTTCCGACGGCGCCGTGTTGGTTTCCCCCAGATCGATCCAGCACAGCGCAAGCGCAAGCGCGCCGAGCCCGGAGAAGGCCCAGCAACTCGCCCGCCAGCCCCACAGCACGTCTAGCCCGCCGCCCACCGTCGGGGCCAACAGCGGCGCGACGGCCCATGCGGCCGCGAGATACCCGATCAGGCTGGCAGCCTTCTGCGGCGGCGCGCAGTCCCGCACGACGGCAAACGACACCGCGTAGCCCGCGATGATCGCCGCCTGCAGCATCCGGAAGGCGAGAAACGCCCAGATATTTGTCGACAGCGCGCAGCCGAGCGAAGCGGCCAGGAACACCGCGACCGCCGCCAGCATCACCGGCCGCCGCCCGAACCGGTCGGACAGCGGCCCCATGACGATCTGCAGAATCGCCGTCGCCGCGCCGTAGCCGGCAATCGAGACCGTCACCAGACCGTAGTCGGCCTTGAACTCAACCGCGATGTTGGGCAGCGACGGTAGGAACATGTTGAGCGATACCACCGACAACCCGCTAAGCAGGACTAGGGTGCTCAATCTCGGCGGCGTCGTGGCGGCGATCGGCATATCGCGCTCCGGTATCGGGCGGCCGGCGCGGCCGGCAAAAAGGCCAAAAAAAAGCCCCCGAACAGGTCGGGGGCGCATGAAAACGAGTTCTGGAACCGGTCAGCGGTCCAGGCGCCAGGGTACCTTGCGTACGATCGTCGTAGTCATGTCGGCCGGCTCCCTGCGCATCGGTTCTGAAAGTGTCCTGGCGGC
>Ga0207814_100716_pt1 | contig 14578 bp, 11 predicted proteins | sample TtaePargueraPR_7_FD_187755 | JGI IMG/M metagenome (GOLD analysis project Ga0207814, IMG submission 187755) | Aerobic enrichment media microbial communities from Bioluminiscent Bay, La Parguera, Puerto Rico - Tt and P1 (2) (SPAdes) | ecosystem: Environmental > Aquatic > Marine > Unclassified ... | reverse complement strand
GGCGATCAAGATCGGCTACCTGGGCTCGGTGGAAAATGTGCGCGCACTGCACTCGGTGCTGCGGGATTATCCCGACATCCCCCTGATCATCGACCCCGACGCCACCCTGGCGGACAAGGAGAGCTTACTGGCACCGCCGCTGTGGAGCGCCATGTGCAACATGCTGCTGCCACTGGCCACCCTGGTGGCACCGAATCGCCGCGAGGCACGGGCCATGGCGGGAGAGGCGGATGTGCACGACGCCCAGGCCCAGGAACTACTGGAAAGTGGCTGCCGCTACCTGCTGCTCACCGGCGTCCCGGTTACCAGCTGCGAGCTGGAGAACCGCCTCTACGACACCCGCGGCCTGATGCGCCAGTTCCTGTGGAAGCGGTTGCCGCCCGCCGCCTACGGCATCTGTGGCACCCTCACCACCGCCATTGCCTGCCACATTGCCCACGGCCTCACCATTCTGGAAGCGGTGAACCGCAGCCAGCAATATACCTGGAGCGCCATCGCCGACAGCCGCCGCCTGGGTATGGGGCGCCCGGTGCCCAACCGTTTCTTCTGGACCAAGAAAGACTGATCCAGCCCAACCGACCCAACTCGGTTGTCAGGGCTTTCCCCCCGCACTCTGCGGGCGCGCCCCACTGCGGTTTGCGAGCACCGCCGCGGGCGCAGATAATACGCGCAGTTTTTTACCCCTCCTTCACCCCAAATTCACCCAATCCGGTGTCCGAATTTCTATGAGCAAGTCCGAAACCCTTTTTGCCGAAGCCCAGCGATTCATCCCCGGCGGCGTCAACTCCCCGGTGCGCGCGTTCCGCGCCGTGGGCGGCACCCCCGTATTCATCGAGCGCGCCGAGGGCGCCTACCTGTATGATGCCGATGAAAAGCGCTACATCGATTATGTGCAGTCCTGGGGTCCGATGGTGCTGGGCCACGCCCACCCGGATGTAATCGAAGCGGTAGTGGAACAGGCCCAGTCCGGCCTCAGCTTCGGCGCTCCCACCGAACTGGAAACCGAGCTGGCGGAAGAACTGTGCCGCCTGTGGCCGAATATGGACCTGGTGCGCTTCGTCAATTCCGGCACCGAGGCCACCATGAGCGCCATCCGCCTGGCCCGCGGCTACACCGGCCGCGACAAGATCGTCAAATTCGAGGGCTGCTACCACGGCCACTCCGACTCCCTGCTGGTGAAGGCCGGCTCCGGCGCCCTGACCATGGGTGTCCCCTCCTCCCCGGGTGTTCCGGCATCGCTGGCGGACCACACCATCACCCTCACCTACAACGATATCGAGGGTGTGAAAAAGTGCTTCGCGGAAATCGGCGAGCAGATCGCCTGCATCATCGTCGAGCCGGTGGCCGGCAACATGAACTGCATTCCGCCGGTACCCGGCTTTCTGGAAGCGCTGCGCGAAGTCTGCGACCAGTCCGGCGCGCTGTTGATCCTGGACGAGGTAATGACCGGCTTCCGCGTCAGCCTCACCGGCGCTCAGGGCCATTACGGTATCGAGGCGGACCTCACCACCCTCGGCAAGGTGATCGGCGGCGGCATGCCGGTGGGCGCCTTCGGCGGCAAGCGCGAAATCATGGAGCAGATTGCCCCGCTGGGACCGATCTACCAGGCAGGCACCCTGTCCGGTAACCCCATGGCGATGGTGGCGGGCCTGGAAACCCTGCAGCTGATCCAGCAACCGGGTCTCTACGAAGAACTCACCGCCAAGACCGACCGCCTGGTAGAGGGCGTACTGGCAGCGGCCAAAGAAGCCGGCATTCCGCTCACCGCCAACAAGGTGGGCAGCATGTTCGGCTTCTTCTTTACCGATGCGGAGCAGGTCAGCAACTACCAGCAGGTGATGGCCTGCGACACCGAGCGCTTCAACCGCTTCTTCCACGGCATGCTGGACGAGGGCGTCTACCTGGCGCCGGCCTCCTACGAGGCAGGTTTCATGTCCGCGGCCCACAGCGAAGAGGATATCGACAACACCATCGCCGCCGCGCGCCGGGTGTTTGCGAAGCTTGGCTGATTTTCCCAAACAGGGCCTCTAGCCTCAGACCGGTTCACAGGTAAATTGCTCTGGGCGAAGGCGCTGATACCGGGGGCGGTCTGCGAGACCTTCACCGCCATGGATGGCGGTGCAGAGCCCCCAGGGACGGGTTTACGGCGTGTCTCGCAAGACCGCCCCCGGTAGCAGCGCCGCCTCCCTACTCATTTATTTCTCCGCCCCCGAAAGCTCCGCTTGCATCTCGCCCGCCTTTTGCCATATAAAAATGTATACATTTTTAACCAGATATACATTTTCATGGAGCAAATCGCCCGGCGCTCCCTCATCGCCGATACCAATCTATCCGCCATCAGTGCCGGATTTGCCGCGGTGCTGGTGGGTTTTGCCAGCTCCGTGGCCATTGTGCTGCAGGCGGCGGCTGCCGCCGGGGCCAGTGAGGCGCAGATGGTGTCGTGGATCGGCGCCCTCGGCCTCGGCATGGGGGTCACCTGTATCGGCTTTTCCTGGTATTACCGCGCCCCGGTAATTACCGCCTGGTCCACTCCCGGCGCCGCCCTGCTGGCGACCAGCCTCGCCGGTGTTTCCCTGGCCGAGGCGGTGGCGGCATTTCTGTTCAGTGGCCTGCTGACCCTGCTGCTGGGACTTTCCGGCGCCTTCGAGCGGGTGAAATCAAAGGTGCCACTGCCCATCGCCAGCGCGATGCTCGCGGGTATCCTGGTGCAGTTCGGGCTGTCGGTATTCACCGCCCTGCAGGCGAGCCCCCTGCTGGTGGGCAGCATGCTCGCGAGCTACCTGATCGGGCGGCGCTGGCTGCCGCGCTACAGCATCATCCTGGTTCTGCTGGTGGGATTTCTGGCCAGCTGGCTGCTCGGGGAGATCCGCACCGAACAGATGCAATGGTCCCTGGGCCAGCCCCAGTGGGTGACACCGGTATTCAACCCCGGTGTGCTGCTGGGCGTGGGGCTGCCGCTGTTTATTGTCACCATGACCTCGCAGAATATTCCCGGCATCGCCACCCTGCGGGCCAGCGGCTACCAGCGGGTGCCGGTGTCGCCGCTGCTCAGCGGTAGCGGGCTGGCTTCCCTGCTGCTGGCTCCCTTCGGCGGCTTTGCATTCAACCTCGCCGCCATTTCCGCGGCCATCTGCACCGGCCCCGAGGCCCATCCGGATCCAGAGCGGCGCTATACCGCGGGGATTGCCGCCGGGTTTTTCTACCTGCTGGCCGGGCTGTTCGGTGCCAGCGTGGCGGCACTGTTCAGCGCCTTCCCCCAGGCGATGATTGCCGGTGTGGCCGGGCTGGCCCTGATCGGCACCATCGGCGCCAGTCTCGCCGGTGCTACCAGTGAACCGGACAGCCGCGAGGCGGCGCTGATCACCTTCCTGATCACCGCGTCCGGCGCCAGTTTTTTCGGTGTCGGCGCCGCCTTCTGGGGCCTGCTGGGCGGGCTTATCTGCCACTGGCTGCTGGGGAGGAAGGCCTGAATGGATCTGTACCGGCAACTCAAGGCGGACCTGCAACGGCGCAGGTTCGCTCCCGGCACCCCATTGAAACAGACGGAACTGGCGGATCTCTACGGTGTGAGCCGGATCCCGGTGCGAGACGCGCTGGCGCGGCTGAAAAACGAGGGCTGGCTGGCCCCGCACGGCAAGCGCGGTGTGGCGGTGCCGCAGTTCGACCCGCTGGAAGTGGAAGACCTGTACCTGATGCGCATGCGCCTGGAACCCCTGCTGCAGGAGTTCGCCGCGCCCAACCTGAACGGCGAAATCCTCGGCCGCGCGCGGGATATTCTCGATGCGATGGAGACATCGTCCCGGCTCAGCGCCGAAGAGATCGGCGTCCGCAACTGGCAGTTTCACGCCTGCCTGTATCGCGCCGCCAGTCGCCCGACGCTGTTTGCGGCGGTGGAGCAACTGCACCGCCAGTGCGAGCGCTACATCGGCTACCAGTCCCGCAGCCTCGACTACCAGCACACCAGCCAGCAGGAGCACTACCAACTGCTGGAGCTCCTGCAGCGCGGCGACGGCGCCGCCGCAGCGGCACTGCTCGAGCGGCACGTTGCCAGCGCCGGACGCGCGCTGGTGGACTACCTGCGCCAGCAGCGGGACTGAACCCCGCAGCTGCGCCCGACACCTGAACCCGGCTGCAGCGGGTTTGGTATGATTGCGACCTGCCAAGCCGCGGCCCCGACGCAAACGGGGCCGCGCCAATCCAAATTGCGGAGTGTCCACTACATGAGTTTCAGCCTTCACCGCGGCGCCTTTCCCCATTCCCGCCCCCGCCGCCTGCGCGCCCACGAGTTTTCCCGCCGCCTGGTGCGCGAAAACCGCCTCACCACCGACGACCTGATCCTGCCGTTGTTCGTGATCGAAGGGCGCGACGAATCCCAGAAAGTGGCCTCCATGCCCGGGGTCGAGCGCCTGACCGTGGACCTGCTGACGGCAAAGGCGAAAGAACTGGTGAACCTCGGTATCCCGGCGGTAGCACTGTTCCCGGTGGTGGACCCGGCGCACAAGTCTGACGACGCGCGCGCCGCATTCGCGCCCGACGGCCTCGCCCAGCGCGCGGTGCGCGCGTTGAAGGATGCCGCTCCGGAACTCGGCGTGATTACCGATGTTGCCCTGGACCCGTTCACCAGCCACGGTCAGGACGGGCTGATGAACGATGCGGGCTATATCGTCAACGATGACACGGTGGAGGTACTAGTACAGCAGGCGCTGTCACACGCCCAGGCCGGTGCCGATGTGGTGGCGCCGTCCGACATGATGGACGGGCGCATCGGCGCTATTCGCGCGGCGCTGGAACGGGACGGCCACGTGAACACCCAGATCATGTCCTATGCCGCCAAATATGCTTCCAGCTACTACGGCCCGTTCCGCGACGCGGTGGGCTCCGCCGGCAACCTGAAAGGCGGCAGCAAGGAGAGTTACCAGATGGATCCGGCCAACGGCGACGAGGCGCTGCACGAGTGCGCGCTGGACCTGCAGGAAGGGGCGGACATGATCATGGTGAAACCGGGCATGCCCTACCTGGACGTGGTGCGGCGGGTGAAGGAGGAACTGAAAGTGCCCACTTTTGCCTACCAGGTGAGCGGCGAGTACGCGATGCACTGCGCCGCCTTCGACAATGGCTGGCTGAACCGCGAGGCGGTGATCCTCGAGTCTCTGCTGGCATTCAAGCGCGCCGGTGCCGATGGAGTACTCACCTACTTTGCCGAGGAAGCGGCGAAGCTGCTGCACGGCAAATAATCCAATTCATCAAAGTAAAAAGGGCCGGGATGCCCTAAACACTGTTCATTTGGCGAGCCCGGTGGCGGCACCGCTACCGGGGGCGCTCTTGCGAGACACGCCGTAAACCCATCCCTGGGGGCTCTGCACCGCCATCCATGGCGGTGAAGGTCTTGCAAGAGCGCCCCCGGTATCGGCGCCTTCGCAGATGGTCCGTTCAAGTGAACAGCGTTGCGGTAAATCCGGGCTTTTTATCCTCGGGCTATTACTGCCCGCCTTTGTCCCCGCGGCGGAACAGTTTGAACAGCCCGCCCAGCGCCAGCGGGATCAGTACCCAGAACTTCTTCAACAACAGCAGCACTCCCGCCAGCGCGCCGGTTTTCGCCAGCACCTTGCCGGCGACCAGCGCACCGAGTCCGTAGGCCGCCACCTTGTCCACTTCCGGGTCGAACTCCTCATAGCGGTAACCGGGGTTGAAGCTGGCCATGGACAGCACCGCCTCCCGGTTTTGCTTGATATCCTCCAGTTGCGGCATGCCGGCAATGAAGTTCAGTACCAGCACCCCTTTGCGACCCAGTACTCGGATGTTGTAGTTGAGGGTATTGGTATCCATTTCACCGAACGCCAGTTCCTTGGCCCAGTAGAGTTTTTTCAGTTCCGCATCGTAATAGGGCGCCTCGGCCCAGCCCACCAGGCTGATGGACTCGTAGCCGTTTTCCACCCGGTATTTGCTCTCCTCGCGGGTTGAGACCTGCATGTCCTGCAGCAGCTCGCTGTAATCGATCTCCGCGGCATCGTCGTCGCGGATATAACCCTCTTCGCTGTACTCGATGGTGACACCCCAGGAATCGCCATCAAATGGCGTGGTGCCCGCAGGGAACAGCATGCCCAGGGTCAGCTCGCTTTCCGGGTTGCCCCAGATGTCCTCCAGCACCACCTTGCTGTCCTCGGGGTTGAGGTAGTAGAAGGACTCCGGCACCTCGAGGCTGGCGACACCACCGGGCAGCTCGACGGTGCCGCTGCTGCGCTCCATTCCGTCCCAGGTCTGCTGTGCCCAGGCTATGTACTGCTGTTCTTCTTCCGTCAGCTGCGGCTCTGCAGCCTCCTCCAATACCTGCGCCGCGGAGCCAATCGACAGCAATGCGAGCATCAGGCCGGCAATCCCGGCAAAACGTGAAAAAGTCATAAGTCCCCCAAGTGTTGTTATTTAGTGGTTGTCGGAAAACAGGGAATTCACAGTAAACGCGCCCATGCCGCCGGATCGGTAAACAGTACGAATACCAGGCCGGTAACCGCGCCCCAGAAATGCGCGTCGTGATTGATCCTGCTGTTTTTGTCGCGGCTCGCGTAAACGCTGTATATCAGATACAGCACACCGAACAGCCACGCGGGCAGCGGGACTGGCAGGAACAGGAGATACAGTTCGGACTGCGGGTAATACACGATGTAAGCGAACACCACCGCGGAAATCGCTCCGGAGGCGCCGACGCTGGCGTACTGGGGGTTTTCGTGTTCTTTGAACAGGGTTGGCAGGTGGCTCGCCACCAGGGCAAGTGCATACAACAGAATGAACAGGGTGCCACCGATCCGGTGTGCCAGCTCGCGGCCAAACAGCCACAGGCACCACATATTGACCGCGAGGTGCAGCAGGTTGGCGTGCACGAAGCCGGCGAGATAGATCGAATCCCGATTCTGCCCCCGCCACACCCGGTAGGGGCGGAAGGCGCACTCCTCCAGCAGGCGCGGCGAGAGGTATAACGCCGCAAGGCTCACCAGGGTGGTCACCACCAGCAGAATGCTGGTGGGTGTCAGCCACGACAACAGCGAGAATGATGACGAACTGGCAGCGGACAAAGGCGGCGCCCCGCGATCTTGGTGGGTTGGCACATGGACGAAACTGGCGTCCATGTTACCGCGCTTTCGCTGCGGAGGTTAGGCGGCCGCCATTACACGCAATTACAGCGGTGGCCGGCGAGGTTTTCAGGGGTGGGCATTCACGGCCACTGATCCTCTTCCTCCGGCGGCCAGGGCTCGGCCTCTTCCACCGGTACCCCCGATTCGTCCAGGCGCTGCGGGCGCTCGCTCTCGCCCGGAGGAACCTGCGGTGGCTCCAGCGGGTATTCATCCCCTTCCTGGGGAACCGGCTCCTCGAATTGCGGAGCCTCCTGCTGCTCCCGCTGCAATTGCTCCCGCAACTCCTGCTCTCGGCGCTGTTGCTGCTCGCGGCGCTGCTGCTCCGGGTCTATACCCCAGCCCGGGGTCATTTCCTCCCGCGGCGCCGCCTCTTCCCTGTCGTCATCCTCGTCAAACCAGTTGCGGAACCAGCCGCGGCGCTGGCAGCGGGGATCGGTTTCCAGCCGGCTCTCGCTGGAAAACGGCATTTCGCGTCCGCCCTCACAGTTGCGCGGGTCCATGTACTGCCCGCTGCTGTTGACCGGCTTCCACTCCACCCCGCGCGGCGCCTTGATACGGCCGTGCCGGTGAGGCAGCTTGCGCATCATCTCGCTCCAGATGGTGAGCGCACCGGTGGCACCGGTAAGGCTGGTGCGCTGGTTGTCGTCGCGCCCGATCCACACCACCGCGGTGACACCGGGGGAGAAGCCGGCAAACCAGCTGTCGCGGTAGTCGTTGGTGGTGCCTGTCTTACCGGCGAAGGCCACGCTGTTGGGCAGGCGGCGCATGGCGCTCTTGCCGGTGCCCTCGCGCATCACCTGCTCCAGGCCGTAGCGCAGCAGGTAGGCCGGCACCGCGTCCACACCGCGGTTGGCGCGGCGACGGAAACGCTGCACCTGCTCGCCGTCCGCATCGGACACCGCCAACAGGGTGCGCAACTCCACATCCTCGCCGCCATTGGCCAGGGTCTGGTACATGCCGGCCACCTCAAACGGGGTCATTTCCGCGGTGCCGAGGAACAGCGACGGTACCCGCGGCAGATTGGCCTGTACGCCGAGCCGGCGCATGGTCTGGCGCACATTCTCGATGCCCAGGTCCAGCCCGAGGCGCGCGGTGGCCTGGTTGTAGGAGCGGGACAGTGCCACATACAGCGGCACCAGGCCGTGGCTGCGATTGCCGAAATTCGATGGCATCCACACCTGGCCATCCTCGGTCACCTCGCGCACCGGCGCGTCGTCGATCAGGGTGGCGAGGTTGTATTCGTGGGCGCGCTCCAGTGCAGTCAGGAACACCGCCGGTTTCACCAGTGAGCCGATCTGGCGGCGGGCTTCCAGTGCGCGGTTGAAACCGGGGTAGTGGGGACGGCGGTCACCCACCATCGCCAGGACATTGCCGGAGTGATTTTCCAGAATCACGGTGGCCGCCTGCAGGGAGTCTTGCTGGATCCCGCGGTCGCTCTCCAGTTTTGCCGTGCCTTCACTCACCGCCTTTTCCGCCAGCGCCTGCACCGATGGCGCCAGGGTGGTGTATACCCGCAGGCCCGCGGTGCGCAGCTCCTCCACCGAGTAGTAGGGGCGCAGCTCTTCCAGCAGGCGCTCGGTAAACGCCGGATAGGGGTTCTGTGCCGCGGCGCCGGCAGAGGCCACTTCCAGCGGTTTCTTGCGCAGGCGCTCGTGTTGCTCCTCGCTGATCAGCTTCTGCGCCCGCATCACGTCGAGCACGGTGTTGCGCCGCTCCAGCGCCCGCTCGGGGTTGCGCCACGGGTTGTAGTAGGAGGCGCCCTTGGCAAGTCCCACCAGCAGCGCTATCTGGTGCGGTTCCAGCTGGCTCAGGGGTTTCTGGAAATAGAATTCCGACGCCAGGCCGAAGCCGTAAATCGCGCGACTGCCCTGCTGCCCGAGCCACACCTCGTTGATGTACTCCTGCAGGATATACGGCTTGTCGTAATGGACTTCCATCAGGATCGCCATCAGCGCTTCGTTGAATTTGCGCCACAGGCTGGGTTTGTGATCGAAGAAAATATTTTTCACCAGCTGCTGGGTGATGGTGGAGCCGCCCTGCACCACGCCGCCGGCCTTGAAGTTGGCCACCATGGCGCGGGCTATGCCGCGGGGAGAGACCCCGAAGTGATGCACGAAGTCCTGGTCTTCCACCGCAATCAGCGTGGCCCCCAGCAGCGGCGGCACTTCTTCGATGCGCACCGGGGTGCGGTCATCGCCACCCCCCAGCAGGGTGCCGATGGCGGCGGCGTCGAGGCGGAAATCCTTCAGCGGTTGACCGGCCTCGTCGCGCAGATGGGTCAGCTCGTCATTGCGCAGGCGGAAACGCACCTTGGCGGCGGGTTCGCGGCCATCCGCGTGGATAAAGTCGCGGCGCCACACCAGGTATTCCATACCTTCGCGCTGCCACTGGCCGGGCTCCTCGATGGCCGATACCTGTTTGTAATTCAGCGCCTCGAATTCGGATTCCAGTTCGTCCGGGCGCAGCACCATACCTTCCTGCAGCACCAGCGGACGCGCAAAAACCCGCGCCGGCAGCTGGTACTGCCGGCTATCCAGGCGCTCGCGCAGCTGCATGTCCAGGTACACCATATACCCGGCCAGCACCAGTACTCCCAGCAGTGCCAGCAGGGACAGGCGCCGGATCCAGCGCCCCAGGCGCCCGGGGCGGGAGTTGCGTGATCTTCCGCGAGGGTTTGATCCCTTGCGGCGCTTGCTTGATGCCATATGAATCCAGTTTCCAGCTAGTCAGTTCACTATAGAAAGATTTTTCGGTTAGCCAGTGCCCGTTAGACCCGCCAGGCGGATTTGGGCGGCCTGCCGGCTTTTATAACCGGCCTTTATAAGGTCGTCCCTGCACAAGTCAAACTGCGCGGGGCTCCCTGCGCTTGCGGCCGCAAACTTGCACTTGCCCCGGCGGCAGCCATAATGCGGCCAGACCTGTGCAATGGGCCCTCTGAAGCGGCCTGGCGAATACCCACTTGAACGGAAGATTTATGCACCAGTACGACCTTTACGGCATCGGCGCCGCACTCCTCGACACGGAAATCGAAGTCAGCGACAGCGACCTGCAGTCCCTCGGTGTCGACAAGGGGGTGATGACCCTAGTGGACGACCAGCGCCAGCAGCAACTGGTGGACGACCTCAAAGACCACCTGGTAACGGCCAGCCACGCCTGCGGCGGCTCCGGCGCCAACACCGTGATTGCCGCCAGCTACTTTGGCCTCGACACTTTCTATTCCTGCAAGGTGGCGGCAGATGACAACGGCGATTTCTACCGCAACAACCTCGCCGCCGCCGGTGTCGACTACCCCGCGGCACTGCGCAGCGCCGATGCCGGCACCACCGGCAAGTGCCTGGTGCTGATCACCCCCGACGCCGAGCGCAGCATGAACACTTTCCTCGGTATCAGTGCCGAGCTGTCGGTAACGGAAGTGGACCCGGAGTCCATTGCCCGCTCCCGCTGGACCTATATCGAGGGCTACCTGGTTTCCTCCCCCAGCGGCCGCGCCGCCGCCATCGAACTGCGCGAGCAGGCGGAAAGCTGCGGCGTCAAAACCGCCCTGAGCCTTTCCGACCCCATGATGGTGCAACTGTTCCACGACGGGCTGAAAGAAATGCTCGGCAGCGGCGTCGACCTGCTGTTCTGCAACCGCGAAGAGGCCCTCAAGTTCTGTGGTACCGAGTCCCTGGACGAGGCGTCACAGGTGCTGCGCCAGTATTGCCGCGCATTCGCTGTCACCCTCGGTGCCGACGGCGCCCTGTTGTGGGATGGCGAGCGGGAGTATCGGGTGGCCGCGCCGGCGGTCAAGGCGGTGGATACCAACGGCGCGGGAGACATGTTTGCGGGTGCCTTCCTGTACGGAATCAATCGCGAGATGAGTTTTGAGGAAGCCGGTGAACTGGCCTGCCGCGCGGCGGCTCAGGTCGTCAGCCAGTTCGGTCCGCGTCTGCGCCCGGAACAGCACGGCGCGCTGCTGACACAGACCGCGAGCGCATAGCTCCCGGCAAAACTGGAGTCAATCTGGAATTCAGCTGGTCTGCGCCGGGCGCGGGCCGCTGATTTCCGGCAGGCAGGTGGCCGCGGCGATACCGAAGCCCTGGGCGTAATCCACCCCCATTCTCCGCAGTTTTTCGAGCAACTCGGGCGTCTCCGCAAACTCGGCGATGGTGCTGATGCCCATGCGTTTGGCCAGGTGGTCCACGGTACTGACCATGGCGCTGTCGATTTCGTCTTCAAGCATGTTGCGCACGAAGGAGCCATCGATTTTCAGGTAATCCACCGGTAACTGGCGCAAATAGGCCAGGGATGAAGCGCCGCGCCCGAAGTCATCCAGGGCAAAGCTGCAGCCCGCGGCGCGCAGCTTGTGGATGAACACCAGTGCCCGGTCCAGATTGTTGATGGCACTGGTTTCGGTAATTTCGAACTGCACCCGCGACGGAGCCACCCCGGCCTCGGTCAGCTCTCCCAGCACAAAATCCGCAAAGAATTCGTCGCCGAGGCTGATACCGGAAATATTGATTGCGTAGTGGAAACCGCCGGCGCCGCTGCGCTGCTCCAGGGCCATATAGCGGAAAATATTGCGGATCACCCAGCGGTCGACTTCGTCGATCATGCCGTAGCGCTCCGCCGCGGGCAGAAACACGCCCGGGGATATGACGTCGCCATCCCGCCCCTGCATCCGCACCAGCACCTCGTAGTGATGTACGCGGTTTTTATCCTGCAGCGCCACCACCGGTTGCCGGTAGAGCAACAGGCGGTCTTCGCGAATCGCCGCGTGGATCTCTGCCAGCCAGGTACTCTCGCGGCGCTTCTCCAGTGCCTTGCGCGAATCGCTGAAGAATTTCACCCGGTTGCGCCCCTGGTCGCGGGCGGCGCTGCAGGCATCGTTGGCAGAAGCCAGCAGCTGGCTGGCCGGCGGCGCATGGCTGTCGACACTCACCGCGCCGATCGACAGCGCCGGGCGCGTCTCGCTGTCTTCCCACTCGAATACGAAGCCACTGACCGCTTCCCGCAGGCGGGTGACGATGCGCCGCGCCTCCTCCAGGGTGCAGTCCCGCAGCAATAGGGCAAACTCGTCGCTGCCCACCCGGCCCAGCAGGTCGCCCTCACCCAGGCTGCGCGTGAGTATGCCCGCCAGCGCAACTAACAGGGCGTCACCGGCGCTGTAGCCGAGGGAATCGTTGACCACCTTGAACTGGTATACGTCCAGATACAGCAGGATGTGGTGCTGTTTGGGACCGGTGGCGGTACACAGAACCCCCTGCAGGGCGTGCTCGAAGGACTGCCGGTTGGGGAGGCGGGTGAGTGCATCGTGGCTGTTCTGCCAGCTCAGGCGCGAGGAAATTCGGCGCGCATCGGAAGTGTGGCGAAGTACCACCACAAAGCCGTCGAACCTGGTGCCATCGCGCAGGGCGTTGACCTTGACGCTCACATCCAGCCGATCACCGGCATCGCGCTGGATATGGGCGTTGAACTCTCGCCGGCTGAGGATGACGTCTGCCTCGCCGCTCGCACCCAGTGCCAGGTTCAGGGGTTGCCCCTCGCCATCCACCAGGGGAAGGCTCCCCTCCAGGCGCTGCCCGGGCAGCAGGCCCACCAGACTTCCGCAGAGTTCGCCGACCACCGGGTTGCTGTAACGAACCCGACCGTCACGGTCGGTGATCACCACACCATCCGCCACCTCTCCCAGCGCCATTTCCGCCGCGATGAGACTGAGCGACAAATCCGGCAACGGGCCGTCTTCGGCATCGTCCAGGAGGCCGAGGTAGCGGGCGTTCTGTGGGGTAAACTCTGTCAACGCAAATCCAGTTCTGCTTTTTGTCCAAACTTTTGCCGGGCATTCGGGCTGCCGGAAACACAATCCTCGATGATAACGAGTTCTACGCCTGCGGGGGTAGCTCTCCGGCGCGCTCGACCCTAATTGTGATTTCAGTCACAAGCGGGGGCAAATTCAATCCTCCCGAAGTATTACAGATGCTGGCGCAGGAAGGCTTTCAGCTTTTCATCTTCAAACGCGCGCTGCAAGGTCGCGCTCAACAGTCGGTTGACGCTCGACTGGACTTCCTCGCGGCTGGGCTTGATCAGGTTGCGATCCTTGCCGCTGGTGGCGTAATTGCCGAAGAAGGTTGCCCCACCCACGGTCACCTGCAGCTGGATCCCGGCACCGGTATCCACCTTGGTGGTGTAGAGTTTGTTGGGGCTGTCGTAGCGGAGGTCGGTCAGGTTCGCCACGACTTCCACGTCGGCGCCGCTATTCACGGGGCGAAACGACCAGGACTCCAGGCCCTGGTAAAGCGCGGTCTGCAGCGACTGCTCGATATCGTTGCCCAGGCGCACATTGGAGGAATCCGCGTAAATTCCGCCGAGAGACCCCAGGCCACCACCCGGTAATTGATTGACGCCACGGGCGCTGACGGTATAGCCGGAACCGATGGTGTCGGCGGGTACATTGACCTGCGGCTGCACCACTACCTGCACCGGGCTGTGGGCACAGGCCGCCAGCATGACTGCCGCGGCTGCCGCCGCGAGAATTGTGAATACTTTTTTCATGATCCCCCTCCATTCAATCTGTTAGCAGCGGACAAATTTGCGTCCACTGTGAAAGCAAACGGTGTAAATCGTTCAACCGTGATGGTGCTGATGCTGCGCGCTCACCGCGCTGCGAACCGGAATCTGCAAGTCGAGGGTTTCGCCATCGGCAAAAACCAGCCGCAATGCCAGCAGCTCCCCCGCCTTCAACTTCACCCCGTGCAGCATCAGATGGGTGGCGCCGGGTCGCATTTCAAGGCGCCCCCGTTCGGCCACGGCGATTTCTGTGAGCGGTCGCATCCGGCTCACACCGTCGACTTCCTCTGTGGTGTGCATGGCCGCGCTCGCCTGCACATTGTCCGGCAGCTCTACTTTCTGCAGGCGCCGCGCGCGGGGCGAACCGTTTATCAGGGTGAGGTAGGCGGCCCCCATGACCGCGCCCGGCGGCATTTCCCGCGCATAGCCAGTCACCTGCAGTTGCACTGCCGGGTCCGCCTGCACCTGATACGCAGTCGACACCAGCAATAGCGATAACACCAGGGACACAAGCCCGGCAACTTTCACCCTTCCACTCATTGGCGCGCACCTCATTGTTATGATCTTTTCCGTCAAGCCAGCAACCTTTATAAAGGAGAAACCGGGCCAGCACTACCGCCGCAACTACTGAGATTTCTGCAATAACAGCCGCGGCGGGCTTCCCAGCCGGATATCACCCCGCACCCGGTACCCCGGCACCGCCTCCCGCAGCTGGCCGTAGATCCAGCGCCCCTCCGCATCGTTGCGGGCAACGATAATCACCCGCAACTGGTGCGCGCGAATCTGCTGGGCGATGGACTGCAATACCTCGACCATTTTGGGCGACTTGGCCGACAGCTCGGCGGGCGGCAGGTTCACCGACTGCGCCGCCGGCCCATCATCGGACACTGCCGCGGCGGCACGGC
>Ga0207814_100715_pt1 | contig 14600 bp, 4 predicted proteins | sample TtaePargueraPR_7_FD_187755 | JGI IMG/M metagenome (GOLD analysis project Ga0207814, IMG submission 187755) | Aerobic enrichment media microbial communities from Bioluminiscent Bay, La Parguera, Puerto Rico - Tt and P1 (2) (SPAdes) | ecosystem: Environmental > Aquatic > Marine > Unclassified ... | reverse complement strand
CGTGTGGTTCGTCGGCTCCGCCTACAAGCCGGCGCTCAACGCCGCCCTGCGCTGGCGCCTCGTGACCATCGGCGGGTTCATCGCGGTGCTGGTGACCGCGCTCGGCTTCGTCGCCGGCGGGCACATCCAGTTCAAGTTCTTCCCGGAGGTCGAGGGCGACATCCTCACCGCCAAGTTCGAGCTCACGCAGGGCGTGCCCTTCGAGCAGACCGAGCGCATCGCGCGGGCGCTGGAGGAGGCCGCGATCACGGTCGGCCAGCGGATGAAGAACCGGGAGGGCGAACCGGTGCTGAAGCACGTGCTGGCCAGTGCGGGCGTGCAGCCCTTCCAGACCGGCTTCAACCCCAACGGCCCGCCCAAGGCCACCCACGTCGGCGAGGTCACGCTCGAGCTCAGCCCGGCCAAGGGGCGGGGGCTGGAGAGCGACAGCAAGGCGATCATCGCCGCTTGGCGCGAGCAGGCGGGCGACCTTCCGGGGCTCGTCGAGCTGACCTTCCGCGCGGAAACCGCGGCCGGTGGCAACGCGATCGACCTCAACCTGACCGGGGGCGACCTCGACCGCCTCAAGGCGGCGACCGAGGCGGTGAAGGCGGGGCTGGCGCGCTTCGACGGGGTCACCGACATCGCCGACTCCAACCGCGAGGGCAAGGACGAGCTGCAGCTGATCCGGCTGACGCCGGCCGGCCAGGCGCTGGGCCTGAGGCTCGAGGACGTGGCGCGCCAGGTGCGGGACGCCTTCTATGGCAACGAGGCCCAGCGGCTGCAGCGGGGTCGCGACGAGGTCAAGGTGATGATCCGCTTCCCCCGCGACGAGCGGCGCACGCTCGAGGCGCTCGAGGAGATGAAGATTCGCACCCGCGACGGCGCCGAGGTGCCGTTCCGGCAGGTGGTCGAGTACGAGTTCGGCCGCGGGCCGGCGGTGATCAACCGCACCGACCGCCAGCGCTCGGTGAAGATCACCGCCGACGTGAGCGGCGAGACCAACGCCAACCAGGTGATGCGCGGCGGCGGCGACTCGATGCGCGATGCGCCGAACTGGCTGCGCCGGCTGATGGGCAAGAAGCCGCTGACCGACGAGCAGCGGCAGGAGGTCGACGAGCTGGCGCAGCTGGGATTCCAGAAGGGGGTGCTCGACCGACTGTCGAGCGACTTCCCGGGGGTCCGCTACGGCTTCGAGGGCGAGCAGCAGGACCAGGCCGACAGCGTGCGTGAGATCGGGGTGGGCTTCATCGGCGCGATGGTGATCATGTACGTGCTCATCGCGATTCCGCTGAAGTCGTACTGGCAGCCGCTGATCATCATGAGCGTGATCCCCTTCGGCATGATCGGGGCGATCGGCGGTCACCTGCTGCTCGGGCTCAACCTCTCGATCATGTCGATGTGCGGCCTGGTCGCCCTGGCCGGCGTGGTGGTGAACGACTCGCTGGTGCTGGTCGACTACGTCAACCGTCACCGCGACGAGTCGGACACGATGCGCGAGGCGGCGGTGACCGCCGGCGGCCGCCGCTTCCGGGCGATCCTGCTGACCTCCTTGACGACCTTCGCCGGCCTGATGCCGATGCTGCTCGAGGACGACGTCCAGGCGCGCTTCCTGATCCCGATGGCGGTCTCGCTGGGCTTCGGGATCCTCTTCGCCACGGTGATCACGCTGTTCCTCGTGCCCTGCGTCTACCTGGTGCTCGAGGACCTGCGGAATCTGCTGACCCGGCGGAAGCGGACGGCCGGTTGAGGCGCGGCCCGGCCGAAGCTGCCGCGGGCCGCTTCGAAGCCGGGCTCGACTCCGCGGCAGCGGTCGTGCTAGGCCTCGTCAATCGCGGGTCTTCTCCGGTCATGCATGAGATATGTGAGGGCGCCGGCCGGTGCCCTCGCGGTCCTCGTCGGATGCCTCCCCCCGGCGCGGGCCGCGAACGGGGCGGTCCTCGACGCCTTGGCCGAGGGTGAGCGGCTGCTGGAGGGGGGCGAGGCGCGGGGTGCCGCGGCCGAGTTCGAGCGGGCCCTGGCGGCGCAGCCGGGTTCGCCGACGGTCCGCCGCACCGTGTTCGAGGCGCTGAAACGGGCGGGATTCCCGCGACGGGCCGCCGAACTGCAGCTTGGATTCCTGCGTCAGGAGCCGGATGCCGCGCCGATCCGTTGGTCGATCGCGGCCGAGTCGTTCCTCGAGGCCGAGGATCCGGTCGCGGCCCAGAACCTGCTGGGCGAGGCGCTCGAGCGCTTTCCCGACTCGGCGCTGCTGCATGGTACCCTCGGTCGCACGATCGCGGAACAGGGGCGCTTCGAGCAGGCCCTGGTGGCCCACGAAAAGGCGGTCGCGCTCGATCCCGGGGGTGCCGAGGCGCGCCTGCAGCGGAGTCGGACGCTGTTGTGGGCGGCGCGGTTCGACGAGGGGCTCGCGGACTTCGAGCGGTGCTGGCCGCTGCTCGACGAGAAGGGGCGGGAGAGGCCGGTGGTGCTCGCCTGCCAGAGCCTGCTCGGTCGCTTCCGCGAGGCCCGAGAAACGCTCGGCCGGGGCGGGGTCGGTCGCTTGCTCGAGGCGGCGCGGACCGACGAAGCCGTGGCGGGAGCGGAGACCGACGTCCTGGACCTCCAGGTCCGGCTCGAGGCGGAACTGCGGGAGGCCCTGCAGGCCGGGGCCGGCGAGGGAGAGGGCGAGCCCGTCGGGCAGCGCCTGGCGCGGCTGAGCGGGACGATGGCGGACGAGTTCCGGCGGGTTTCGGCCGCCGAGTTGCGCCGCCACGCGGAGGACCACCCGGACGAGGTGCTGCGGCTGCTCGAGGAACGCGAGCTGACGATGATCTCGGTGGCGAAGTCCGACGGGGGCGAGGCTTTGGCGCAGCGTCTGCACCAGCGCCTGACCCGGGGCACGGAGCTCCGCTGGGTGGAGCGGCAGTTCGCCGAGGAGGAGGCCGTCCATTTCGGTGCCCGCTCGTGGATGCCGCGGGGCGATCTTGTCGAGCCGCTGAGGGAATCCGTGTTTGCCGTGGATGTGGGCGGCGTCAGTCCGCTCATCGAGGGGGCGGACCATTGGTTCGTGGTCTGCGTGCATGATCGCCGCGAGGCCGCGGGGACGCGACTTGACCAGGCGACCCGTGACCGGCTGGCCCGGGAGGGTGTGGTCCGCGAGCGACGCCGCGCCTGGGAGGCGTGGTATCTCGTCCAGCTGCGGGCGCGGCTGGCGGCCGGAAACACGGACTGAGGAGGGCGCCTCAGGCGCTTGCCGCAGGGCGATCGGCCGGCGGGAAGCGCAGCTCGAAGGCGGTGCCTTCCTGGCTCGAACCGCTCAGGGTGATGGTGCCCCCGTGGGCCTCCATGATGCGCCGGCAGATCGCCAGTCCGAGGCCGCTCCCGGGGGTGCCGTCCGAATTGGTTCCGCGGGCATTCGTGCTGAAGATCCGTTCCTGGTCCTCGGGGGGGATGCCGCGGCCGTTGTCGGCAACGGTGATCCGGTGATCCCCGGCGTCGCGGTCGGCCCGGATGATGATCACGGGCGGGGCATCGCTGCGGTACTTGATCGCATTGTCGACCAGGTTCGAGACCAGCTGGACGAGCAGCACCCGGTTGCCGGCAAGGCGGGGAAGCGTGGTCTCGGTCACCAGCGTGCCGCCGTGCTTCTCCAGCATCAGGGCCGCGCCGTGACCCGCTTCCTCGACCACCTCGGCGAGGTCGATCGCCTCCAGGCCCGGCTTCTCGCGGCGGTCGAGCGCCTGCGCGTGCAGGTCCTTGACCATCCGGTCCATGCTGCTGAGGGCGTCGTGCAGCAACTCGACCTGCTTCTCGAGCAGCTCGGGCGACTTCTTTCCGAGCGTCTCCCGCATCAGCTCGACCGTGAACAGCGCGCTGCCGAGGGGGTTGCGGAGATCGTGGGTGACGATGCCGGTGAACTCCTCGAGGTCGAGGTTGCTGCGGCGCAGTCGCTCCTCCGCGTGGCGGGTCAGCTCCAGCTGGGCGCCCAGCCGGTTGCCCCACTCCTTGAGCTCGGCATCCGCCTGCTTGCGCGCGGAAATGTCCCGGACGATGCCGACCATGCGCAGCGGCTTGTCGTCCCCGAAGGTCACCTGGCCGGTGGCCGCGACCCAGCGGACGCCCCCATCCCGCCGGTTCCGGACCCGGTACTCGGCGTGGTACTTGCCGTCGCCCCCGGGGTCCAGGGCGCAGTCGACGGCCGCCTGCGTGCGGTCGACGTCGTCGGGGTGGACTCCGCTGAGGAACAGGCCGTAGTCGACGCCCTCGTCGTCGCCGATTCCCCAGATCGACCGCACCCGGCGGTCCCATCGGATCTGGTCGCTCCCGACGTTCCAGTCGAAGATGCCGACCTCCGCGGCTTCGGTCGCGAGCTTGAGCCGGGCTTCGCTCTCGCGCATCGCCCGCTCGGTGCGCTTGAACTCGCTCATGTCGTGGGTCACCGCCGAGGCACCGACGACCTTGCCGCCGGGGCCGAACACCGGGGACACGCTCACGATCACCTCGATGTGCCGGCCGTCCTTGCGCACCCGCACGGTCTCGCGGCCGAGCACCGGCTCGCCGCGGCGGATCGACTCGAGGATCGAGCGCATCTCGTCCCGCCGGTCGTCGGGAAACAGCCGGCCGATCGACTCGCCGACCATCTCCTCCGCGCGGTAGCCGTAAATCCGCTCCGCGGCGCCGTTCCAGCTCATGATCCGGCCCTCGAGGTCCTTGCCGACGACGGCATCGTGGGCATGCTCGACGATCGCCGCGAGCCACGCCCGCGAGGCCTCGCCCCGCGCGCGCTCGGACAGGTCCACGATCATCGCGTAGAAGCCGGGGATCTCGCCGTCCTTCGCGAGGTGGGGCACCGCCTCGATTCGCACGTCGCGATGCGGGCCGTGCCGGTAGGGCATGTGGACTTCGAGCGTCGCCGGCTTGCCGGCGAGGACCCCGCGCAGCGCCGGCTCGACCACCGCGTAGGCCTCGGGGCCGAGAACCTCCGCGATCGGTCGCCCGACGAGCTCCTCGGTCCGCAGCCCGAACCACTCGGTGAAGTGAGCGTTGCAGTAGCGGTAGACAAGGTCGCGGTCGCAGTAGGTAAGCAGGACCGGCAGCAGGTCGGCGAACCGGGCAAAATCGAAGAGACCGTCCGTTCCGGCTTCGGGGGCGGGCTTTGAGACGGGACGCAGCTCCGAGGACATGGGCAGTCAGGTCGCGGCGTCGACCCTGCTCCGGGAAGACGCCGTTCGGCCCGTGATACTAGCGCAGCAGGGTTTGACGAGAAGAAAGCATGCCGCCGGCGGCCGGGCAAGGGGTGGCCACAGGGAGCCCGGAGCCGGCGAAGCCCCCCATTCCAGCGCGCTGCGGGGCCTGCAGGGGGGAGCCCGCGGCGCGGGGGTGCCGGGTCGATCCGTCGGCCCCGGTCGCGGGGGTTCCCGGCCGCGCGAGGGGGGCGAGGGGAGCCGGTCGGGGCGCATTCCGGCATTGCGTGGCGACGGGATCCCCCTTGGAATGCGCCGCCCGGCGGAAGCCGGAGGAAGTCATGGACTACTCGCAGAAGATCGCGCGCCAGGTCGCGGACATTCCCCGCTCGGGAATCCGCGACTTCTTCGAACTCGTCCAGGGCCGGGAGGGGGTGATCTCCCTCGGCGTCGGCGAGCCGGATTTCGTCACGCCGTGGCACATCCGGGAGGCCGCCATCTACGCCCTCGAGAAGGGCCACACCAGCTACACCTCGAACCTCGGCCTGCCGGCCCTGCGCAAGGCGATCGCGCGCTATGTCGACGACTTCTTCCACGTCCGCTACGAGGCGCTCACCGAGGTGCTGGTGACGGTCGGCGTCTCCGAGGCGATCGACATCGCGCTGCGGGCCCTGCTCGACCCGGGTGACGAGGTGATCTACCACGAGCCCTGCTACGTCTCCTACTCGCCGAGCATCGCGCTGGCCTACGGGGTGGCGGTGCCGGTGGAGACGCGCAAGCGCGACGGCTTCTCGCTCAAGCCCGAGGCGCTGGCCGCGGCGATCACCCCGCGGAGCCGGGTGCTGATGCTCAACTTCCCGACCAACCCGACCGGCGCCACCGCCAGCCGCGAGGACCTCGAGGGGATCGCGAAGCTGTGCGTCGAGCACGACCTGATCGTGCTCAGCGACGAGATCTACAGCGAGCTGCGCTACGACGCGGACGAGGAGCACCTCTCGATCGCCGCGCTGCCCGGCATGCGCGAGCGCACGGTGCTGCTGCACGGCTTTTCCAAGGCCTTCGCGATGACCGGCTTCCGGCTCGGCTACGCCTGCGCGCCGCAGCCGATCGTCGAGGCGATGATGAAGATCCACCAGTACTCGATGCTGTGCGCGCCGATCATGAGCCAGATGGCGGCGATCGAGGCGCTCGAGCACGGCGCCGAGGCGGTGGCGAAGATGCGCGACAGCTACCATCAGCGCCGCGACTTGGTGGTCAAGCGGCTCAACCAGATGGGGCTCGACTGCCATTCGCCGGGCGGCGCCTTCTACGTCTTTCCGGACATCCGCAAGACCGGGCTGTCGAGCCGGGACTTCGCGATGCGGTTGCTCGACGAGGAGGGCGTGGCGGCGGTCCCGGGCACCGCCTTCGGCGGCTCCGGCGAGGGCTTCCTGCGCTGCTGCTACGCGACCGGCTTCGAGGACCTGAAGCGGGCGATGGACAAGATGGAGGCCTTCGTCGGCCGGCTCTGAGCGACCGACCCGATGGACTCCACGACGGCAGCGACGAGGTCCGAGGCGGACCGCCAGAGGCTCGGCTCGCCCGACCTGTGGATCCGGCGCCAGGTGATCCCCTTCGCCGTGTTCATGGGCTTCCTGCTGCTGCTGCAGCTGGCGGGGACCTTCCTGCAGGTCGACCTGCCCGAGGCGCCGTGGTGGCGGCGTTCGCCGGAGCAGTGGGTCTACCCGCTGCAGACCGTCGTCTGCCTGGCGCTGCTGGTCCGCTGGTGGCGCAGCTACGAGTTCGCCTGGTCGTGGAGGTGGTCGGCCGTCGGCGCGGTCTTCGGGGCGGTGGGGATCGGCTTCTGGATCTTGCCGACCGCGGCCTACGACTGGCTCGGGCTCGAGGGCACGACCGATGGCTGGCGCAAGTGGCTCGGCCTGGCCGAGCGCCGCGAGGGCTTCGATCCGGGCAAGGTCTTCGATGAGGGCGGCGCGGCCTGGTGGGCGGCCTACGGGATGCGCTTCCTGCGTGCCGCGGTGGTGGTGGCGCTGGTCGAGGAGATCTTCTGGCGCTCGTTCCTGATGCGCCTGGTCATCGACTGGGAGGGGCGCTACTGGAAGCAGCCCTTCGGCAAGGGCTCGTGGCTCTCCTTCGCTGTGGTCACCGGCGCCTTCACCGTGGCCCACGCGCCGGTCGACTACGCCGGGGCGCTGATCTACGGCTCGCTCACCTACGGGCTCTGCGTCTGGAGCCGCAACCTCGGCGCCTGCGTCGTCATGCACGCCGTCGCCAACCTCCTCATGGGCATCTACGCCCTCGCCGCGGGCAAGGCGGGATTGTGGTGAGGGGGTGGCGGTGGTCCAGGGCGGCTATTCGTCACGGGGGGCACGCGGCTTGCTGGGCTCCCGTTTCGTGAACCATCGGCCCAGAATGAGTCCGAGTGCTACGAATCCAGTGTGCTCAAGAGGGACGGAGATCGGGCGAAGCGCTGCGAACTCGAGCCCGAGGAGTCCAAGGGAGCCGAGGAAGAGGGACTTCTTGAGTGTCGAAATGCTGCGGGTGGCCTGGAGCGACTCAGCAAACATGTAGGCCGCGCCGAGGAATACTACGACAAGCACGCCGTTGAGAATCGACAAACTGAAGAGATGAGGATCAACGCTGATCAAGGCAGGAGGGAAGTGGAGCCTGCTTGTTGGACATGGGAACAGCGAGCCTCGTTTGTGATGCGGGGGTCAGAACACAGGAGCGCGGATCACGGTGGTGCTCGGTTCACGGACAGGTCGGTCTCGTGGCTGGTCCAAACTTGGTGTGCGTGGCTCGAGGGTGCTCGGTCGTGGGATTAACGGTTCACGGCGGCTGCCCGCCGCCTTGGCTTGGCCTCTTGCTTCTCCAGCGCCAAAAGAGCCATTTGAGGATAATCGACGGTGAGATTATGTGAAAGAAGCACGCTGAGACGACAAGGATGGTGTGCTTGTCAGAAAAGTAATACTTCGCTGCCAGAGCGCAAGTCGCTCCGTTGATGAGGGATAAAGAAATGAAGGCCAGTAACAGGATCTGCGTGTTTGATCTTAGGAAGCTGGATTCTTCTCCAGAACGGCGGACGAAGACGGGCTCAAGAGATACGACTGAAAGTGCAAGTGCATAGGCCGTGCAGATGAGAGCGTTGTCTGGCCACCCAAATACCCAATTGAACGCCGCGGAGTTTAGGGTGAAGAGGGAGGTGTAAACCAACGAAATTAGGCGCCTAGTCTTGCGCTGATCCATTCTGGTATCCCTTTTTTGATGTCAGCATGCCCATACTTTTGCAATTCCCTTGAGAGTTCGTCGAGCGCGAAAAGAGAAGGAGTGCTTCGCCCGTGGTTGGTGCTGATCACCACTTCGGTGAGCCAGAAGATCGCCATCTCGGGTTGGGCGTAGTTCGTTGTAATGCCTTTGAGTAGTGTGCGGGCCGTTTTTGAGCGATCTAGATGAAACTCAACGAAGTTTCCTGTGATGCTGTTGATGTTGGCAAAGGTCGTCTTGATTGCGCTCTCGATTCCGTGGACGCCGGCGGACATTATGCCGATCCCCGCAATGCCTCCTTGGCTTGCGAAGAAGAACGCGAGGTTGGAGAGGAGGAGTTGGGAGTGAAGCTCGGACACCTCCCGCTCCGCTATGTGCATGAGTGCAGCTTCCGCAGGATACCCGAGCCTGCTTAGGCGGTTAGATGAGTCGCGAAGTCCTCGCTTTAGCGGTGGAAAATACCGCTGGAAGAACAACGTCTTCACGACAGTGAACCCTATTCCGATTTTGAGCCGAATCTCAAAGATCTCCCTGGCTCGCTTTCCCGAAAGGAAAACGGTGGGTATGACTACCGTTGATAGGCTGAGGTGGCCGCTCGGATCGATCTGATTGGCTGGGTCAGCACGAGCGTAAAGCTGCTTATGGTGTGAGACTGGATCCCCCGTAGTCCCCTCGTAAGTGTCCATCGTGTGGAATCGTCCCGTGTTTGGATTCAGGTAGCGGGCACGGAGGAAGTACATTCCCAGGTCGGGATCCCATTGCTCGCCGGTGAAGAGGAGGGGGGAGGTGGCCGAGGCGTGATGGCTGTCGGTTTCGAGGACGCCGCTGGACTCGTTGCGGCGACGCAGTTCGATGAGTTGGCCCCAGGCCTCGTAGGTGTAGGTTTCGTGGAGTTCGCCCTGGTCGTCGGCGAGTCCGCGCACGCTGCCGAGACCGTCGTAGAGCAACCAATGCCGGAGAGGAACGGAGCTTTCGAAGGTCTCGAAGGCCAGGACGTCGAGGCCGGTATGGTAGACCTTCCGCAACCCGCCGGCCCCGTCGAGCTCCTCGGCGACCTGAGCGTAGCCGGTCAGATTGAGGCGGTCGACGAGGTAGTGGTGGCTCCGCACGGTGATGCCGCCGCGGTCGACCCACTGGCTCACGCGGTCGCCGTCGGCGTTGTAGAGCAGGTCGACCACCCGCTCGCTTCCGAACCGGCGGCGGATCAGGCGATTGGTGAACGAGTAGACGTCGCCGGCCTCGGCGCCCGCGGGGAGGTCCCCGGGGTCGAGCGGATAGTCCTCCCCTGGTGAGTTGAGCGTATTGCCGTTGGCGTCGTGGCTGTGGTGGACGAGCCGGTCGTTGGCGTCGTACTGGTGGCTCTGGTCGGTGAGCCCTTCCAGTCCGGGTCCGGAGACGGTGCGGGTGAGCCGGTTCCCGACGGGGTCGTAGCGGTAGCGGAGCGAGGAGCCCCCCGACTGGATGGAAATGGTCTCCGATTCCAGACGATGGAGCCGGTCGTAGACGTAGTCGACCCTGCGGGTTGGGCCGAAGCCTCCCGAGGGGTCCGGACCGGCCTCGTCGACGCGGACCCGGTGACCCGCCCGGTCGAGGGTGTACGCGAGGCCCTGGAGTGGCGTCGGAACGGTGCCGCTGCTGCCGGTCGACGGCTGCCGGTCGATCGCGAGACCGGTGAGTCGGCCGACGCTGCTGTACGAGTAGGCATGGGTGACGCGGTTGAGGTAGCCGACCCCGGCGACGCGACCGTCGGCCGTGTAGCTGTAGGTTGCGAGGTGCCGGGCGTTCGGGTCGATGCCCTGCTGGCCGTGGTGGACGTCGCTCAGGCGGTTGAGGTCGTCGTAGTCGTAGGCAAGGTCGTAGCCTCCCGGAGTCGCCGACTTCACGCCCGAGAGGTTTCCCGCACGATCCCATGCGTAGTAGAGGGTGCCGGTGCTGCTGTCGTGGACCACGACACGGGAGTGGACGTCATGAGCCCAGGTGTCGCGGTGAAGTTCGACGCCCGAGGCGTTGCGGACGGTGGCCGCGGTGCGGCGCCCGAGGAGGTCATACTCGTAGTCGATCCGCGCGGGTGCATGGCTGAGGACGAGCGAGGGATGGCCCGGGTCGGCAAGCGTCGACAGGAGCCGGTCGTTCAGCGGATCATACTCGTGACGGGTGACGTGGCCGTTGAAGTCGGTGCGGGAGGCGAGCCGGCCGAGCGCGTCGTAGGCATAGCTCTCCGACTGACCCAGGGGCAGCGTCCTGCGGATCCTCCTGCCCATCGCGTCGTAGGCGTAGCGGGTCTCCCTGCCGAGCGCGTCGCGCTGGACGGTCCGAAGGCCGCGCGAGTCGTAGTCGTACTCGGTACGGCCGCCCTCGGCGTCGATCACGGCGACCAGCCTGCCGAGGGGGTCGTGTTCGAAGCGGGTGGTGTTGCCTTGCTGGTCGGTGGCGGCGGTTCTCCGTCCAAGCTCGTCGTAGCTCGCGGTGGTGAAGCTGCCGTCGGGATAGCTCGTTCGGATCAGCCGACCCCCGGGGTCGTAGGCATAGCGGGTTTCGTTTCCGGAGGGGTCGATGGTCGCGATCCTCCGTCCGGCGGCGTCGTAGGCAGTCTCGAAGCGATTGCCGAGGGCATCGAGGGTGGCCGTGCGTCGTCCGGCCCCGTCGTGTTCGTGGCTCGTCACATTGCCGAGGGGGTCGACCGTCGAGAGCAAGCGTCCATCGGCGTCGTAGGTCTTCCTCAGGCAGGGGTTGTCCCTGAGCTCGCCGCGTTCCAGGGACTCGGCGATCGCGGCGGACTCGGTCAGGACCGGGTCGGGCATGCTCTCGTCGGGCAGGATGGTGGCGACCACCCGGCCAAGGGCGTCGTGGAGGGTGTAGGTGGTGGCCCCGCCCGCGTTGGTGGTCGCGATCATGCGACCCTCGGCATCGTAGGCCCGGGTCTCCACGCTGCCGTCGGGGTGCTCGGTCCGGACCAGGTTGCCTCGGAGGTCGTAGCTCAGGACGGTCTCGCGTCCTGCCGTATCGATCTGCTTCCAAGGCTGGCCGATCGAGTTGTAGACCGTCTCGGAGGTGCTGCCGTCCGGGTGGGTGACCTGGATGAGTCGGTTCTCCGCATCGTGACGGTAGAGGGTCGTCAGGTCGCCCGAGTCCGCGTGCACGGTGGTGCTGGCGCGGTTGCCGTTGGCGTCGTAGGCATGGGCCTCGGAGCGAAGCAGGGCCCCGTTCTTGTCGGTGACGCGCAGGGTCAATTCGCGGCCTCCCGAATCGTGGGTGTAGGCGGTGGTGGTGCCCTTGGCGTCGATCACGCGGGTGACGTTTCCCGCGCCGTCGTGGCCGAAGGTGCTGGCGGTGCCGGCCGGGTCCTGTACCGCGCGCAGGTTGCCGTGTGGAGTGTAGTCGAAGGCGGTCACCTGCCCCAGGGCATCGACGAGCGCGACCGGGCGATGGGCGCCATCGTAGGAGTAGGCCGTCGTCCCGCCGAGCGGATCGGTCTCGGTGAGGATGGTCCCGCCCGGGCCGTAGCTGCGGGAGGTGGTGAGTCCGAGCGGGGTGGTGACGGAGGTTTCGCGCCCGTCCGGGTCGTAGCTGCGGAGGGTTTCTCCGCCAAGCGGGTCGATCGTGCGGACGACGTTGCCGCGGGAATCGTACTCATGGACCGTGACATGGCCGAGCCGGTCGCGGACCACCTCGTGGCGGTCGTCCAAGTGATGCTCGAACTCGGTCGTGCGCCCCGCGGCGTCGGTCTGGCTGGCGAGCCGTCCGTCGGCGTCGAACTCGGTGCGGATCGCGGGAATGCCGCGGGGGTCGACGATGGAGGTGAGATGGTGGGGGAAGCGGGGGTCCTCGTAGTGGTAGGTGCTGGTGTCGCCCACCCGATTGGTCACGGAGGAGAGGCGGCCGTTCTCGTCGTAGTCGTAGACGATGTCGCTCCCCGCCGGGTCGGTGACGCGGACGATGCGCCCGCTGGCGTCCCGGGTGAAGAGCACGCTCTCGCCGCTGGAGTGGACGAGGCCACCGGGCCCGATGGTGAGGCGGTTGCCATTGGGTTCCTCGACTTCGAGAAGGCCGGAGGCCTCGTCGATCAGGTAGGAAGTGCCTCCCGGTTCGGTGTAGCGGAAGCGCGTCGGGTACGCAGGGGTGAAGCCGAGGTCGATGACTGTTCCCTGGCCCGGGATCGGCCCGTTCCAGATCGCGTCGGTGGGGCCGTCGATCTCGAGCCTGCCGACCGACCCGTCGACCGGGCGGAACTCGAGCGTTCCCTCCGAGATCTCCGCGAACTTCTGGACGTTGGGTTGCTCCTCGGAGACTGGCGTCAGCGCGCGGAAGACGGGCTCGAACGACTCGGTGCGGCCGCTCGGGAAGGCGACGGTGACGCGCTTGCGACGGGTCGGATGAACCGAGTAGATCGGGAGAATCCCGGAGACCTGCTGGCGTTGCTCCCAGTCCTCGCCCGGCGGGCCCGTCTTGCGAACCCGGATTGTCCGGAGTCCGACGCTCCAGGACGGGCCGAAGTCGCCGCCACGAGGGTCGCGGCTGTCGTAGGTCCGAGTGACGCTGACCGGAATCCCGGCCAGTGGCAGCGAGAGGTCCTCGAAGGCGAGCGTGAAGTGCCCGATCTTCATGTTGCCCTCGACGACGATCGGGATGGAGTGGCTCGCTGCCGTTCCGGCGCGGGTCGTCCCGCTGAGGGTGAGGCGGTAGGTGCCGTTCTGGAGAAGCGTGGGATCGAGCGTGCCGAGGCTGCCTGCCACCACGGGCGAGACTCCCGATCCGATCACGGTCGACGCCGGCTCCGGCCGGCCGCCGGGTTCCATCGGGCGGATCGCAAGGGTCCAAGAGGCGAGTCGGGTGGAGTAGGCGGTGCCGGACACTTCCACCGGACCGGTCACCGTTTCGGCGTCGCCGGGTGAGTCGATGTCGAGGGTGAGCGCCTGCTCGTCGAAGTCGACGACCTCGAAGGTGACCGGCTCGGAGGTGGAGATCTGGCCGTCGGCGGAGACCGCGGTTGCCGTGAGGCTGTGTTTCCCGAGTCCCAGCGGCGGCGCCCTGAGGGTCCAATCGTTGGTGCCGACGATCCGGGTCGCCGCGCCGATGGGTTGGTCATCCTCGCTGAAGCTCAGGGCGACGATGCGGCCTCCGTCGATGACGGCCCGTGCTTGGAGTGTCAGCAGCGTGCGGTCGGTGACTTCGGTGCCGGCCGCGGGGAATACAATGCCGACATCTGGAACGCCGATGACTTCCCACGCCTGGGTTGCGCGGATGGCCTGCTCTCCATCGGAGACGGCGAGTTCGAAGACATACGAACCGCCCCTGCCGAAGGTCACGTCGGTGGAGGAGGCGTCCGGATCGGCAATTGAGGCCGGTTCCGGGCCCGCGAGCTGGACCCAACGGTAGGAGAGGGTGTCCGATGGCAGGCCGTCGTCGGTGGCCGAGGCGGTGAGGGCGGCGGTGGCATAGGGCCGAATGGCGTGGCTTGGGCTGAGGGAGACGAGCGGGGCACGGTTTCCCGGAGGAAGCACGATGAGCGTGGTGAAGGCCTCGGTGGTGAACTCTTCGTCCGAAACACGGAGGCGCAGGAGATACTCGCCCGCGGCCTTGAAGCTCGCCCTCGTCGCCGAGGCACCCGGATCCGAAAGCGTGAGCAAGCCAGGACCGTCGAGGAGCGTCCAATCATGCCGCAGCGCGCCAGCGGTGCGGCCGTCGTCGGCGACGGCTGCCGCGAGCAGGACTTCGGAAACCGGAAGTTGCGCCGTCGTCGAAACGGGAAGCGACACCTCCGGCGGGAGGTTCGGAAGACCAGGCGCGGAGTCGGGCACGGTCACCGAGAGTTCATCAGCTCCGGTGAGTTCCCCGTCGGAGACCGAGAGACGGAAGCGGTAGGTGCCTGGGACGGTGACCCGCGCCGGGCAAGTGGTGGAGGATTGCCGCTCGAGGAACACCTCGCCGGGTCCGCTGAGGACGGTCCAGCGGGCGGTCGGCATACGGTTTTCCGGCTTGTCGTCGTCGTCGAATGTCGCGGTCAGTAGGAATGCGGCGTCGGCGTCCGCCTGGTCGGGACCGCAGACGACCGCCGGGGCCTGGTTGGGCGCGGGCGGTGGGAGCACGGTGATGATGACGCTCCCGGTGCTGACATGCATGCCGTCGCCGACCTCGAGCGCGAGTTCGTAGTCGCCGGGCTGCGGGAATTCGGCGCGGAGGCCGAAGGGGGGG
>Ga0207814_100712_pt1 | contig 14628 bp, 13 predicted proteins | sample TtaePargueraPR_7_FD_187755 | JGI IMG/M metagenome (GOLD analysis project Ga0207814, IMG submission 187755) | Aerobic enrichment media microbial communities from Bioluminiscent Bay, La Parguera, Puerto Rico - Tt and P1 (2) (SPAdes) | ecosystem: Environmental > Aquatic > Marine > Unclassified ... | reverse complement strand
GTTGATAGGCTGGGTGTGGAAGCGTTGTGAGGCGTTGAGCTAACCAGTACTAATTGCCCGTGCGGCTTGACCATACAACAGAGATGGTTACTAACGATTAACTGATCCTTCAAACGATCAGTGGATTGTGCGCGAGACGAGACATACAGTTCTTGCGGTGTATTACTACAGAATGTTTTACCGACTTATTTGGGGTTATCGCCGGTCACCAGTGACCGAGGCAAACGCGCGATAACAGGCAGAGCCGGGCAACAAGCCCATAAGACCACGCCAACCCAAGCCAGTTTGCCTGACGACCATAGAACTGTGGAACCACCTGATCCCTTGCCGAACTCAGAAGTGAAACGCAGTATCGCCGATGGTAGTGTGGTGTTTCGCCATGTGAGAGTAGGTCATCGTCAGGCTTCTAAATAAAAGAAAGGGCCACCCATTTGGGTGGCCCTTTTTTTATTTAGGATGCGATGAATTACTGCCACTACCCCGCAGCGCAACGCGCTGCCATGTGAGCGCCCATGCTCCGAAGGCGTCGCAACGCGATGGCGAGCGTAGCTCGACACCCAGTGTAGGTCACTGTACTTTCAGCTCCCTACCGCCTTAAAACGCGGCATTCCAAAGACCTGCTACCTCAGGCCAAACATAACCAGCACCGAAAAATCATTCCGAATAAGCGCAAAAGTGACGCAAAACGGGATGACGGTTTTTTAAACGCTTCCCCAACCCCAGTAACCACGCCGCTCACACCCAATATCCCCCACTTACCCACAGCTCTGTCCAAGGTTTCTGTGTGTAACGCGCCTGTGAATAACTGAAAAAACCTTTTCAAAATCAATCCACAGCAAAAGGCGGATTCATCAACAGCCCGGCAAAAACGATCCCGGCCAGCGGCGCGGGGCAATCTGGGTAGTGGGCAAGTGGCCTCTCCTCAGAAGTGCACGCTCCAGCCCAGTGAGGCTGACTCCACATCGTACTCACCGAGTAGGTCGTCACTGCCGATCTCCGGAAATAGTTCCCACTCAGCACGCAGTGTCCAGCGATCCTTGAAGCTGTAGCTGACGCCGGCGCCGTATCCCCAGTGGAAGCCACTGGCGCTCTCGGAGAAGGTGCCGTCGACCGGGAAGATCACCGGTTGCAGGGTGCCGTCTTCCAGTTGAAAAACAGCGAGTGCGTCGCCTCGCTGTCGCGAGCGAAGCTGGCTGAGCCAGAAGCCGCCGCCGACCTTACCGAAGACAGTGAAGTTGGATCCCCCCACAGGCAGGTGCCCTAACAGAAAGGCGTTGCCCATGCGGGTAGTTACCTTGTCTTTGATATTGAGGTAAGGGAGCTGTGGATTGCTGACCGTGAATTGCGAGGTGGCTGTGGCGGCCTGGCGCAGATCCGCCTCTACAGCCCAATGGGGGCTCCAGCGCCACCCGGCATAGAGTTTCGCCCCGGGGCCGTTGTCCGAGCAGCCGCGAAACGCAGTGGATTGCTGATCCCTGTTCAGGCTGTCAACAAATCCCCTGGCGCTTCCGCAAAGGGGTTCCTGGGACGTGGTCTGAAGGCTGAGACCGCCATAGCGGTGGGAGTAGAAGTCTGCACTGGCCAGGCTGCTGCCCAGCAGGGAAAGGGGTACCACAAGCAGAAGGAGGGGCCGGACCATGGCGATACCTGCTTTGGAGTCGATGAATGTATTTGGGCGGATCGAGCTCCCGGCTACATCCTTTGGGGAAGTCGATCCCTGGCTGGCGTTGCCACCAGCCAGTGACATCACATCATATTTTGAGTTGTGCGCGCAATTCCGCCAACTTCTTGGCATTTTCGGCTTTGGAGAGGGGTTTGGCGGCCTTGTGTTCCAGCTGTACCTGCTGTGGCGCGGGCAGGCTCTCACCCGCCATCAGGCGCTCACAGACCTTCTTGTAGTGGCTGGCAAAGACGGGGTAGGCAGAGGATTCCGGATTGTTGGCGAGAAAGAACCAGTCGGCCGCGCGCCCGGCGTGATATACCGCCGGATGGCTCCATTTATGGTTGGCCTTCGGGCTCGGTGCGTTGCAGGCCTCGCGATAGGCCGCGCGCGGGTCGGGCAGACCATGGTCGCCCTCGGCGCAGAACTGCAGCATCTTGTGGATAGTGGGCAGGTACTCGGACTGCTTGATGGCCCGCTTTGCGCCCGCCACCATGGCCTCCGGCGAGAAACCGGCAAGGGATTCCAGCCACAGGCGCTTGGCGTGGTTGAGCGTCTGCATGTCCGGAAAGGCGGAATTGAACTGGTTGTGGTAACTCAGCTTTAACAGGCCGAATACCTCATTCAGCGCGCGTTTACGGGCTTCGAGTTCCGGGTTACCAGCTTGTGTCTGTGACGATGTCCCAGACTGATGTGTCCCGTGTGCGCTGGTTAGCTGATTGCCCGGATTGTTGTGGCTTGCCATGGTGCTGTCCTATCGCGAATTTATTGCGCTCGGCCCACTGATAACGGGCATGCCGTACGAATACCGCATCCCAGCTTTTGCGTGCGGCGCCCTGTTCGCGCCAGTAGAGGCGGAATTCGGGTACCAGGCCGAGGGCAAACTCGCGCTCGATTTCACATTGATTCAAAAGGTGGCCGAGGCAGTCGCTGGACGGCTGCCAGTTGCGGGAGATGGGCTTGGCCACCGGGTTTTTCTCGATACCCTGGCAATAGTAGGCCCACTCCGTGCGCGCGTAATCGATAAACTGCTCACCCCAACGGGCGCTGTGGCCTCCGCGCTCCAGCCATTTATAAATAAATTCCGGGAGTAATTCTGCGGCAAAACTGGGGTTGATGGCCAATCGGCGCAGCTGTTCCCAGGTATTCTCACTGGGCTGCCAGTCGCGGGTCATGGGCTCCGGCTTGCGCTTTTCGATAAACGGGGTGTCCTGCTTTTCCCAGTCTTCGATCACCCAGTCATTGAATTCGAGATCCCAGGATACGGACTGCTTGGCGCTGTTGCGATGGTACTCCACAAAACGCTGCAGGCAGCGGCGTACGAAGGTGCTGGGTACGCCTTCATCGGCGAGCTTGCGCAGGGTCTCTTCGCCTGGGCGCCAGTGGTCCGGCAGGGGCTGTTTGCGGCCCTGGGTTGCGCGAAAGGCCTCCCACTTGGTTTTGACCTGCTTGAGGAACAGGGAGCCGAAGGAGTGCCGGCTTTCACCGCGGTCGCGCCAGTAAGTGACGAACTCGGGCAGCTGCTCCCGCACAAAATGCTCGGGCACCCCGAGCTGGGCGATACGCGCCATGGTTTCCGCATCCGGCTGCCAGTTGGGCGAGATGCTGTTCGCGGCCCTTGCCGGAACCTGCGGTGCCGGCGCACTGGTGTGGGGGGCGGTGGAGGACAGCGCGAATTTGAGCACTGCACTGCTGCCGTAGGGGGCAGCGCCAAGTAACAGCGCGCCCTGATTGCGCAGGCTAGTGGATACACGCTGTATATCCGCCGCTTCCCAGAAAGGAAGCAGCTGTTGCAGTTGCTCCCCTTCCACCGTGTACCAGTCCCGCCCCGGATGTGACTCCACCGGCAAAAACGGTATCAGGTCTCCCAGGGCGCCGAGCAATACCGCCTCCTCCAGGCCGAGGGTGGCGGCCAGAGTGGGGGAGATGACGAGGGGGCGTTCCGGGAGCAGGGGGTGTTTCATGCCGCGATGATAACACCGGGGGCGAGTCGATCGGGAACGGATTTACCGGTGGATTGCGCCTCCTGGAGACCGGTGGCGTAGACCCGGGAGTCTCGCCAGGCAGGGTGCAGGAAGGGGGCAAGTAGGGGAATTAAGTGGCTCCCGTTCATCGGGAGAGCGCGGTCACCCGATAGGCGCAGCGGCGCGCACCCTCCATCAGGTAGTCGCATCGCTCCACCCGGGCGTTGGGCAGGCACTGCCTGAAAATGGCCAGCTCCGAGCGGCAGAAGTTGCGGCAGTGGCGGGCGGCGGCACAAATCGGGCAGTGGTTCTCGATCAGCAGCCATACCCCGTGCTGCTCGCGAACCGCCTGCGCCATGTACCCCTCGCGGTTGCGCAGATCGGCCAGTTTTTTAACACGTGCGCCGAGCGTGTGGCACTTCGCCAGGGCGGCCTGATATTCCGCGAGAGTCTCTTTCTCGCGCTGGCGGATCAGGGCGTCCAGCCCCTCTTCGCCAAAGACATCGCGGACATTGTCTATCAGCGTCACCGTGAGGTCACTGTGGCGGTCGGGAAATCGCTGCTGGGCTTTCTCCGTGAGCGCCCAGTAACTGGTCGGGCGGCCGACCTTCTCGGCCCGGTCGGCGCGGCTCAGCAGTCCCTCTTCTGCCAACAGGTTCAGGTGCTGGCGGGCGCCCACGGCGGTAATCCCAAGGCTCTCGGCAATCACACGGGCCGACAGGGCACCGCGGGTTTTCAGCAGATAGAGGATCTGTTCCCGAGAGTCGGCGGGCCTTGTGGATGGTGTGGTTTCCGCGTTCGGCATACTTACTGAGTGTCCGTGTTCGTAGACCAATCATCGGATGTGCGTGGCAGTGATGCAAACCAGGCGGCGCCGGTAATCGATAACAACCCCCCGAGCACCAGGGTCCACTGGCTACCGAGAAGCGCGAGCATACTACCGAACAGGGCAATCACCGCACTGGTGAGGCAGAAGTTGGCCGTCAACAGCCCCATTACACGACCCTGCCCGTAGTGCTCGAAACGCTCGGACATGAGCGCGGGAAATACCCCATTCACCGTGGCGATTCCGGTGCCGATCAGTGCAAACACGGCGAGCGTGCTGTGTGCGCCGGTCATCGGCAGAACCATGAACAGTACCCCGAGTGAGAGTGCGCCAAACACCACGGCGGATTCGGCGCCGAACATCCGCTTCAATGCCGGCACCGCCAGCACACTGGTGGCGATCATCACCCCGGTGACAACCACGGTATTGAAGGCGATCTGATGGGGTTGGTAGGAGAATTTTTCCACCAGCCAGAAGGGGTAGAACTCGTAAAAGGCATTAACCCCAAGGCAGAACAGCAGATTGAACAGGGCCAGGGCCCGAATCGCAGGCTCCCGCCACAGTGACAGTGAATTGTTGGACCGAATCAATGACAGCAGTGATTGCGCGGTGCGATTAACCCCTGGGTCGGCCGGCATAAACAGCTGTGCCAGCAGTGCACAAAGAGCGACAGCGATGGTACCAGCCCAGAACACCACCGCCGGTCCTTGTGCTGCGAGCAGTCCGCCGCTCAGGGGGCCCAGCAGCCAGCCGGCGTAGGCGCAGGCCATGGCGAGCGAGAGCGCGCGGGTGCGATCAATGGCTGGGTGCAGGTCTGCGGCCATGGCGCGGGCAATGGCGATGTTGCCTTCGAAAAGCCCGGTAACAAAGCGGGCAAGCGCAAACAGCAGATAGTTATGCCAGCTCAACGCCAGTGCGGACAGGGCATAGCCGGCCGCGGCAAGCAGCAGGGTCAACACCAGAGTGCGGCGCCGGCCAAACTGATCCGAGAGGGCGCCAATCACACTGCTGCCGATCAATAAACCGAGCGGAAACAGCGCCAGCACCACCCCAAGCAGCAACTTTGACGGCAGCCCCATGAAATGCGTAAGGTCGTTGGCAGGTCCCTCGAGGAACATTGGCGCCAGCACTGGATACGGAAGTGCGATGCCGGCGGTTCCGATCAGGGTCACGAGCATGACCGCCACCAGGGTGGTCTTTGGATTGGCAATAGGCATGGTGAATAACAAAAGTAGTTTGTTTTTTTAAGGTAGCACGCCCGGGTAATAAGAAAAGTGAGTGCTTTTTTATTGCTCCCATAGCGTCGACCAATCCTGTGTCCTTCCTTCCGGTAGGTATCGATCCACTATGCTCTGTGTGCGACGTCCCACCCGTGAAGCCCGGATTAAGGAGAATGAGAACAAATGGAGAGCACGTTTCTTGAAAACTGGCACCAGGCGGCGGTAACCACACTCGGCTTGTTCTGGATGGCCTTCTGGGCCTTTGCCCTCGGGTACCTGATCAGCAGCGCTATACAGGTCTTCGTGACGCGCAAGCGCATGCGCGAGAGCCTGGGGCAGGCGGGCGCGAAAAGCGTGGGGCTGGCGAGCTTCTTCGGGTTTATTTCCAGCTCCTGTTCCTTTGCGGCACTGGCAACAACACGTGCGCTGTTTGCCAAGGGGGCCGGGCTGGTTCCATCGCTCGCGTTCCTGCTGGCCTCCACCAACCTGGTTGTGGAGCTCGGCATCGTCATTGCCGTTTTTCTCGGCTGGCAGTTTGTGGTGGGGGAATATCTCGGTGGGGTGCTTCTGATCCTGTTGATGTGGCTGTTTGTGCGGGCGACCCGGCCCGACAAGCTGGTGAAGGCGGCACGGGAAAAAGCGCGACAGGCGGAGGGCAGCGATTCGGATGAAGAAATCCCAGACTGGCGAAAGCTCATCCGCAGCAGGGAAGGCTGGCGGCGCGTCGCGCAGCAGTTTGTCATGGAGTGGAAGATGGTGTGGAAGGACGTCACCATCGGCTTCACTGTGGCCGGGGTCATCGCCAGTTTTGTGCCGAAAGCATTTTTTCAGGCGCTGTTCGTGGGTTCCGGTGAGAGTGATCCGGAATTCTGGCAGGTGCTTGTGCAGTGCCTGGTGGGGCCGGTGGCGGCATTCTTTACGTTTATCGGGTCCATGGGAAACATACCGCTGGCCGCCGTGCTGTTCGACAATGGCGTCGCCTTTGCGGGCATCATGGCGTTCATTTTCAGCGATCTGGTTGTGCTGCCGGTATTGCGTATCCAGGCCCAGTACTATGGCTGGAAAATGGCTTTTTATATTCTGGCGATGTTCCTGTGTATTCTCGTCACCACGGCTTTGCTGCTGCACTACGGATTTCTGGCACTGGACATGTTGCCAGAACCGGGTACAGGAAAAAGCGTGACGGAGCGCGAATACTTCAAGATCGATTACACCTTTTTTCTCAATATCGGCTTCCTGATCCTGAGTGTGTGCTTTTTTGTCTGGCGGATAAAAACCGCGGGGCTGCCCAAGCTGAACACCGACACGCTGAGTGAGAAAATATTGCTGGTGTTGGCATTGCTGGCTCTGGTCTGGCTGGTGGTGGGCAGCCTGTTGCCCGTGTAGCTTGCCTTGCCCCGGCGGCAACCTTTTAACATGGCGTCACCAATCCCGTTGATGGAGAGCAACATGAGTGACAGACCCTCAACTTCCCCGAAAACTTTCCGGCTGCAAGGTGTGAGCTGTGCCGGCTGCGTGAAAAAAATCGAGTCCGCGCTGGCAGAGGTGCGCGGCGTCGACGACGCACGGGTAAATCTCGGTGACAAGACCCTGGTCGTACACGGCGATGCCAGGGCGCAGGACTGTGTCGAGGCAGTGGCATCCGCCGGTTACGGGGCGGAAGAGGTTCAGGCCAGCGCGCGGGAGTTGCGTGAACAGCAGCGCGAGGATGAGCAGAGCCACTACCGGCAGTTGTTGTGGCGCGCTGGCATCGCCCTGGGCCTCGGTATTCCCCTGATGGCCTGGGGGCTGGTGACCGGGGAAATGGGCGTAAACAACACGACACAGCAAATCGCCTGGGGCGGTGTCGGCCTGCTGACACTGGCGGTACTGGTGTTCTGTGGCGGGCACTTTTTTACCGGCGCGTGGCGGGCCCTCCGTCACCACAGCGCCACCATGGATACCCTGGTCGCGTTGGGTACCGGCACCGCCTGGCTGTTTTCCATGCTGGTGGTGCTCCTTCCGCAGGTACTGCCGGAGTCCGCGCGCCATGTGTATTTTGAGGCCAGCGCGATGATTATCGGCCTGATCAACCTGGGGCAGGCGCTGGAAGTACGTGCCCGCGGTCAAACCAGTGCTGCGGTGGAAAAGCTGCTGCAATTACAGGATACCAGCGCGCGTGTGATTCGCGATGGCGAAGAAGTCGACATCCCGATTGATCAGGTGATGGTTGGCGACAGGCTGCGGGTGCGTCCCGGAGAAAAGATTCCGGTGGACGGCCGCGTGGTCGAGGGTGAGAGTCTGGTGGATGAATCCATGCTCACCGGCGAGCCGCTAGCGGTAAAAAAGGCGGAAGGCGATACGTTGACCGCCGGTACCCTGAATAAAAATGGCAGCCTGGTGTTTGAGGCGGAAAAGGTGGGCGCGGATACCCGCCTGTCGCAGATCATCCAGATGGTAAAAAACGCCCAGAGCTCGCGGGTGCCCATCGCGCGGCTCGCGGATACCATTTCTGCGATTTTTGTACCCAGCGTCATGATTATCGCGGTGGTCGCGGCACTGGTCTGGTACAACTGGGGCCCCGATCCGAAAATAGCGCATATGCTGGTGGTGCTGACATCGGTGCTGATTATTGCCTGCCCCTGCGCACTCGGTCTGGCCACACCCATGTCGGTGATGGTCGGTGTGGGTAAAGGCGCGGAAAATGGCGTGCTGGTGCGCAACGGCAAGGCCCTGCAGCAGGCAACAGATCTGGATACCCTGGTGGTGGATAAAACCGGCACCCTGACCGAGGGCGCACCGAAGCTGACCGATATCGAATGCCACGGCGATGCCGATACCCTGTTAAAACAGCTCGCGAGCCTGGAAAGCCGCTCGGAACACCCTCTGGCGGAGGCGATTGTCAGTGCGGCCAGGGAAAAACAGATTTCCCTCGCCGACGTACACGGCTTTGAGGCCATTACCGCCCACGGTGTCCGCGGTGAGGTCGACGGCAAGAAGGTACTGCTCGGCAACCGCAAATTGATGCAGCGCGAAGGTATTGATCCGGGCAAGTGGACCGCAAAAGCCGAGGCGCTGGCCGAACAGGGGCGCACCGCCATGTACGCTGCGGTGGATGGCGCCATGGCCGGTATCATTGCGGTGGCAGACCCCATTCGCGAGGACGCACAGGCCGCCGTGCAGCGCTTGAAAAAACTCGGACTGCGTATTGAGATGCTGACCGGTGACAACCGGGCAACGGCAGAGGCGGTGGCCCGGCAGCTGGGGATTGATCAGGTACACGCGGACCTGCAGCCGGAAGACAAGGAAAGAATTGTCGCGGATTTGCAGAAAAACGGCGCCAAGGTCGGGATGGCCGGCGACGGTATCAACGATGCACCGGCGCTGGCGCGGGCGGATGTGGGATTCGCCATCGGCGCCGGCACGGACGTGGCCATCGAGTCCGCGGATGTCACCCTGATGCGCTCGTCACTCCATGGTGTTGCCGATGCAGTGGAACTGTCGCGCGCAACCCTGCGCAATATCAAGCAGAACCTGTTCGGTGCCTTCATCTACAACACCCTGGGCATTCCCATCGCCGCCGGCGTGCTCTATCCGATCACCGGTATGCTGCTGAGCCCGGTCATTGCCGGTGCGGCCATGGCGTTTTCCTCTGTAACCGTGGTGAGCAATGCCAACCGCCTGCGCTTTTTCACGCCTTCCCAGATTACGGCCGCAGCCAATGGAGGTGAAAAATAATGCAATCTTTACTGATCAACCTGACAGGCCTGGCCGCCATTGCACTGACGGTGTGGTGGTTCTGGCTGACGTCAAAAGGGAAAAGTACGCAGGCCGTGGGTGTCGATGAAACACTGGAAATTCTGGTAAAGGATGGTGTCTACGAGCCCGACCGGATCCGTATTGAGGCCGGCAAGGAAACCGCGCTGCACTTTCGCCGGGAAGACGCCTCCCCCTGTGCCGAATGGGTGCTGTTCCCCGACCTGGAAGTGAGTGCACAGCTGGCAGTGGATCAGGTTACCGAGGTCGCCATACCGGCGACCGAAGCGGGAGAATATCCGTTCCACTGCCAGATGCAGATGTATCGCGGTACTCTAGTTGTTGAGTAGACGCTTTCAGCAAAGACGCGAGGGGTGCGCCCGGCAGTGGCGCAAGCCACTGCCGAAGTGTGAATGTGTCATTCAAAACCAGGCGTGCAACCCGATCACCCAAGTAGTTTCGCTGATCGCTTCTCCCTCTGTGCGCGCGAAGTCTGCAGTATTACCGAACTTTTTCTCGTAGTTCACCCCGATATAGGGGGCGAATTGCGGGGTAAATTCGTAGCCCAATCGCAGACCGGCTTCGATGTCGGACAGGCCGGAACCGGTGTGGGTCTCGGGGGAGTTCTGGCCGAAGAAATTCATTTCAATTTCCGGGCTCAGGATCCACTGCTGGGTGAACAGCAGCTCGTACTCGGCTTCCAGCCTCAGGGCCGTGTCCCCCTCTTCACCCACAAACAGCGACGAGTCTACTTCGAAGAAATAGGGCGCGAGGCCGTTGAGGGCGATGACGCCCCAGTTGCGGCTGTCGCTTTCCAGCTCGAAGTCGTGGCGCACACCCAGCTGCAGGTCCCAGTAGGGGCTGACCGCGCGGCTGTACAACGCCTGCAGTTCGGACTTTTCGATCTCACCGTCTTCCTGCTCCACCTCTGTTTTGAACCACGCCTTGTGCTTGTCGCCACCGAACCAGACGCTGCCTTCCAGTGCGCCGCCATCGTGTTCCCGAACCTCCATCTGGTCGATGGTGACCTTGGTCTGCAGCACCTCGTGATCCATCACATGGTCGGGTTCGTTGGGTGCGTGTTGAAGGTTTTGCGCATAGGGGGCGGGCGTTTGCTGCGCGGGATAGCCGTGGTCCATATGCTGGTGGGCGGAATGCTCCGCATCCTCCGCGTGCTGCGCATGTTGCGTATGAGTCTCTTCCGCGGCCTGCGCCAGGGGCGCTGTCAGCGCGATCGCCAGTAAAATTTTGTTGTTCATCGGCATCTCCTCACACCACTCTCACTTCGCGGAACATGCCGGGCATGTGGAACAGCAGGTGGCAGTGGTAGGCCCAGCGGCCAAAGGCGTCAGCGGTGACCAGGTAGCTGATCTTTGAGCCCGGCTGCACCAGGATGGTGTGTTTGCGCGGGATGTACTCGCTATCGCCGGTTTCCAGTTCACTCCACATGCCGTGCAGGTGGATCGGATGGGTCATCATGGTGTCGTTCACCAGGGTGATGCGGATGCGCTCGCCGTATTTCAGCATCAGTGGCTCGGCATCGTTGAACTTGACCCCGTCCATCGACCACATGTAGCGGTGCATATTGCCGGTGAGGTGCAGTTGCAGTTCCCGGGTGGGCTCGCGCTGGTCGAGAGTGGGAGTGAGGTTCCGAATATCGGCGTAGGTGAGCACGCGTCGGCCATAACGGGTGTCGTGATCCCGCAGGCCGATACCGGGATCATTCAGTCCATTGCCCGGCATTTCCGCGCGCATGTCCACGCCGTAGCGGTATTCGCTGGGCAGATGCACGATGGGATTGTTGCTGCCGTATCCGGCGCGGCCGAGGCCATCGGTGAACCAGACGCCCTGCATGCCGCCGAGTTCGGGGCGACCGCCGTGCAGGCTGTACTGTCCCGATGCGCCCTGCGGCATACCGCTGTGGCCGGAATGATCCATGCCACCCATATCATGGCCGCTGTGCTCCATGCTGCCCATATTGTGGCCGCTGTGATCCATGCCGCCCATGCTGCTCATATCGTGGCCGCTGTGATCCATGCCGCCCATGCTGTCCATGTCATGACCGCTGTGATCCATACCACTCATGCCACCCATGCTATGGCCGGAGTGGTCCATGCCCATATCACGGTGACCCAGTACCGGGGCGTAATCCATCGCCGGGACTTCGGCGCGCAGTTCCGGGTGCGGTGTCAGGGTGCCGCGGGCATAGCCGCTGCGGTCGATGGTCTGGGCGAACAGGGTATAGGCGCGATCGTCGGCGGGCTCAACCACCACGTCATAGGTTTCCGCCACGCCAATGCGGAATTCATCCACGGTGACCGGCTCGATGTTCTGGCCATCGCTCGCCACTACCGTCATCTTCAGCCCGGGAATGCGGATATCAAAGATCGACATGGCCGAGCCGTTGATAAAGCGCAGCCGCACCTTCTCCCCGCGCTGGAACTGCGCCATCCAGTTGCCGTCCGGGGTCTGGCCGTTCATCAGGTAGGTGTAGGTGTAACCGGTGACATCGGAGATGTCGCGGTCGGACATGCGCATCTCGTTCCACATCTTGCGGTCCTGCCAGGTCTGGGCGACGCCTTTCTGGCGAATTTCATTCCACAGATCGCCGGCGGTGCGGCGCCGGCGATTGTAGTAGTGTCCCTCTTTCTTCAGTTTGGCGTAGATATCGTGAGGGGACTCGTCGCTCCAGTCGGACAGCATCACCACATAGTCGCGGTCGCAGGCCACCGGGTCTGGTTCCGCCGGGTCGATGACGATGGAGCCGTAGTGGCCCTGCTGTTCCTGAAAGTCCGAGTGGCTGTGGTACCAGTAGGTGCCGCTCTGGTTGAGTTCAAACTGGTAGGTAAAGGTCTCACCGGGGCGAATGCCGTTAAAGCTGAGCCCGGGGACGCCGTCCATGCCGGTGGGCAGAATGATGCCGTGCCAGTGGATGGAGGTATCGTGGGCCAGATGATTGGTGACATTGAGGGTCACCGTTTCCCCTTCCTTCCAGCGCAAGACGGGTCCGGGTACCGAGCCATTGGTGGCCACGGCGGTGCGCTCGCGTCCGGTGAAATTTACCGGCAGGTAATTCACATGCAGATCAAACTGGTTGCCGCGCAAGGTCTGCGGTGTCGGATTGGCTCGGGTTGTTACGCTGCTGGCGCCCGCGGGCATTCCCAACAGTGTCGCGCCGGCGGCAATGCCGGTGACAAAGCGCCGGCGCGATAGTGGCGGCAGCGCGATCTGGGGTTCTCGGCTTCTGTTCATGAGCACCTCAGTGTTGTTGTTCAAAACGGTCGATGCTGGCGTATACCGAGGTGCTGCCATCTTTGTTGAGCTGCAGCACCTTGTAGGGCGTAAAGCGGTCGCCCACTTCCATACCGGGGCTGCCGAGGGGCATCGCCGGTACCGCCAGGCCGCGCGCGCCGGCAGGCGGGTTCTGCAGGAACTGGCGAATCAGTTTTGCCGGGATATGCCCTTCGAAAACATAGCCGTCCGGGGACACGCTGGTGTGGCAGGACTGGAATTCCGCGGCAATCTTGTGCTTGTTTTTGACTGCATTCAGGTCTGACACATTTTGCGCATCGACTTCAAATCCGTGTTCACTGGCGTGCTCCACCCACAGTTTGCAGCAGCCACAGGTAGCACTCTTGTAGGTGGTCAGAGTCGTGGCAACGGCAGCGGCGGTTGTGCCGGTGTTGTCTTCATTTACATCATGGTCGTGGTCCGCTTTGGCGCAGGCGGTGAGGGCGAGCAGTGCGGAAAGGGTGAGGCTGCGCAGAAAAATAGTCTGTTTCATAACTCGGTTTGAACCTTGTACTGGTAATCGTATTTGCTGCCCAGTTCGCTAATGCAATGGTGGGCGGCAGGAGAATGCGTGCGACGACAGAGCGCGGTGCTCTGGTGTCGCGTCAGCTTAAAAAGGGGGAAAGGGACGCCAGAAAGGGCGCGGGTTTCCCGGGTCAGGCAGACCTGGGCGGTTTGATCGGGGATTCAGGCTCGGCAGACGAGGCGAGATTCAGGTATGACATGCGGTTGGCGTTGCGCGGGAGCGTGACGCCCAAGGTTTCCGACGAGAGCAAGACGGTCGCGCAGTGGCTAGGACAGCAGGCACAGGTCTGGCCGCAATCGTCGTGATCGGCGGCGGCAACCTCGGCGCAGTGCGCGCTGTTGGAAGCGGGCTCCGACGGCGGCATGCCGCCACAGTGATCGGCGGACATTGGTTTTCTGACTGTAGTGTTTTGCTCCGCGGCGCCGTGCGTCTTGTGTGTTGTCGCCGGCATGGCGGCGACGGTATTGATCGCACCGGGACTCTGCATTTCCGCACACGACTGTGCCGCCACCTGCCCGAAGGCAGACAGCAACATCAGCAATGCCATCATGTGCGCGATCAATCTTTGCATGCGAGTCTTACTGTTAATCCAGGCCCAGGCAACGAAAGAGTAGAGGGGCGCTGTTTACCGGGCAAGTAGACAGCGCCCAGCGCCGGCGAGTTCCCGGCGCAGCGTCTGTTCAGCAACCAAAGTCGTCAAACGCGATTTGCGTTTCGTGTACACCCAGCTCGTTAAGCAGGTCGATACACGCGCGCAACATCGCTGGCGGACCGCACAGGTAGAACTCGCAGTTGCCGATGTCCGGGTGCTGGCGCAGGTAGGCGTCGGCGGCGATATCGCTGATAAAGCCGGTGGCGCCCTGCCAGTCATCCTCGGCGCGGGGCTCGGACAAGCCGAGCTGCCACTGGAAGTTGTCGTGTGCCTGTGCCAGTGCGTCGAACTCATCCGCGTAGAAGACTTCGCGCAGACTGCGTGCGCCGTACCAGAACCGTATCGGTCGTCGGGTTTGGCGGTTGCGCAACTGGTCCACGATCATCGAGCGCAGTGGGGCCATTCCCGCACCGCCGCCGATCAGGATGATCTCGCGGTCGCTGTCCTGTACATGGAAACTGCCAAAGGGTCCGCTCAACTGTACCTGATCACCCGCTTGCAGGTTGAACATGTAGCTGGAACCTGCACCCGCAGGCAGCGTCTCCCGGCCTGCGGGCGGCGGCTGGATGCGCACATTGAGCAGGATGGTTTCAGCAGCGTCTGCGGCAGCCATTTCATGCGGCGCGTTGGCCATGGAGTAGGAGCGGCGCAGCGGTGCCTGGTGGGTGCTGCCGGCGGCCGCGAGCCATGGCTGCCAGTCGTTGCGATAGGTCTCTTCCACCGGGGTGTTGGCGAGGCGCAGTGTGTGCGGCGG
>Ga0207814_100710_pt1 | contig 14685 bp, 13 predicted proteins | sample TtaePargueraPR_7_FD_187755 | JGI IMG/M metagenome (GOLD analysis project Ga0207814, IMG submission 187755) | Aerobic enrichment media microbial communities from Bioluminiscent Bay, La Parguera, Puerto Rico - Tt and P1 (2) (SPAdes) | ecosystem: Environmental > Aquatic > Marine > Unclassified ... | reverse complement strand
TCGACATGCAGGTCGATGCCGAACAGGGCCTGCTCGTCCTTGCTCATGGCCTTGCGCCGCTTTTCCCGGACGTCCGCCACAAGCAGCATGTAGGGGCTGTCGGTGTCGAGATCGAAATAGTCCGACACGTCCTCGCGCAGCACCGACGGGGCGAAGGGCCGGAAGCTCTCGCGGTACTTGATGCGCAGGTTCAGCGTCTTCTGCATTTCGGGGTTGCGCGGGTCGCCGAGGATCGAACGCCCGCCGAGGGCGCGCGGGCCGAACTCCATGCGGCCCGAGAACCAGCCCACGGCCTTGCCCTCGTCCAACGCGTCGACAGTCTTGCGGATGAAGTCGTTCTCGGTGAGCACCTTGAAGCGCGCGCCGGCGGCCGCGAGCCGCGTCTCGATCTCCTTCTGGGAGAATTCCGGGCCGAGATAGGAGCCGGACATTCCGTCGCCCTTGCCGTTGACCTTTCGCGGGTTGCCGAGATGCTGGTGCCAGGCGGCAAGCGCCGCGCCGAGCGCCCCGCCCGCGTCGCCGGCGGCCGGCTGCACCCAGATGTTCTCGAAGCATCCACTCCGGAGCAGCTTGCCGTTGGCGACGCAGTTGAGCGCCACGCCGCCGGCCATGCAGAGATTCCCGATGCCGTATGTCTTCGCCAGGTCCTGGCCCATGCGCAGCACGATCTTTTCCGTCACTTCCTGGATGGAGGCGGCGAGATCCATCTCGCGCTGGGTGACCAGGCCGTCGGGATCGCGCGGTGGCGCGCCGAACAGCCGGTCGAATTTCTTCGACGTCATGGTCAGCCCGCCGGCATAGTTGAAATAGCTCTGGTCGAGCCAGAAGCTGCCGTCGTCCTTGATGTCGACGAGCTTGTCCATGATGAGCCCGGCGTATTTCGGCTCGCCGTAGGGCGCCAGCCCCATGACCTTGTACTCGCCGGAATTGACGCGGAAGCCGGTGTAATAGGTGAAGGCCGAGTAGAGCAGGCCCAGCGAGTGCGGCCACTGGATTTCGCGCACCGGCTCCAGCGTGTTGCCGCGGCCGATGGAAACCGACGTTGTTGCCCACTCGCCGACGCCGTCCATGGTCAGCACCACCGCTTCCTCGAAAGGCGAGGGGAAAAAGGCCGACGCCGCGTGGCTCTGGTGATGCTCGGCGAAGAGCAGCTTGCCCTCGATGTCGGATTTTGCCGCTTCAGCCGCGCTGAACTGCTTCAGGTCCTTCGCCAGGTTGGATTTCTGGAACAGCTTTTCCTTGATCCACACCGGCATGGCGGCGCGGAAGGAGCGGAAGCCCTGCGGCGCATAGGCCAGGTAGGTCTCCAGCAGGCGCTCGAACTTCAGGAACGGCTTCTCGAAAAAGACAACGTGATCGACGTCGTCCAGCGAACAGCCCGCGGCCTCGAGGCAGTAACGCACGGCGTTTTCAGGAAACGCCGGGTCATGCTTCTTGCGGGTAAACCGTTCCTCCTGGGCGGCGGCAACAACCCGGCCGTCCTCGATCAGCGCGGCGGCACTGTCGTGATAAAACGCGGAAATACCCAGAATACGCATTGCTTCGACCGCGGCCGCTCGCCGGACGCCCTAAAAGACGGTGTAGATGAAGGGCGCGATCGCTGAGCCCTGCGCCAGCAGCAACAGGCCGCCGAACAGCACGAGCACGATCAGCACGGGCGCGAGCCACCACTTCTTGCGCGCCCCGAGATAGGCGACAAATTCCTTCAGCAAAGACCCCATCGTTCAAACGTCTCCTGTATCCTGGCGCGGGACCGCCGATGGCGGGTGCCCGGACGTTATCCTAAAACTGGTTCGACATGGAATGCGTTTCGTCCGTCGCCGGCTCGCGCTTGACCCAGTATGTCGGGCCGTCGGACCTTTTACTGCGCATGGGATCGCGGAACATGCGCATGACGAGCCCGAACGGCAGGATCGCAACGATGAACAGGACGCCGAGGACGAGCGGGTTGACGATCTTGTGGAGCAGCAGCGAAAACCTGAACCACACGAGATTGAGCGGGCGCAGCAGGGACGGCCTGGTCAGGCTGAGCCCGAGAAACAGCAGGCACAGGACGCCAGCAATGGTGAGCACGGTCGTGTTGTCGCGGAAGATCAGCGCCACGATGGCCGAAACGGCGGCGAAAACGAGCCCGGTGGAGCGCTCGGGCGGCGGCCCGACTTCCTGCTCGGAATATGTTTCGTGAAACTGTTTCGACACTTCCCGTTTCCCTGATGCCGCGCCGAGGCCGGCTGCCGCCACCGTTACCGGTGATTTATTCTCTTATCCGCGAAGACGGCTCGATACCAAGACCCTTGGTCTTTTTCAATCGTCATTGCCTTATTGCCTTGCCCTTGCCGTGCGCACCACGCCGCTTGTGAGGCTTTCGGCAAGAGCCTGCGCCAGTGCTTCATGGGTCTGCGCCGTGATATGGCGGTGGCCATGGAGCACGAAAACCTCTTGCACCGGACGCGAACCGAGATAATCCCGGCTTGTCAGGATGCGCTGAAAAGCGGGCCGGACCTTTTCAAGCAATTCCGGCTTCAGCGACGATTCGTAGCCGGACGCGCCCTTGAGCACGGGGATATCCGCCAGGATGCAGGGGATATCCGCCTTGCGGCAGCTTCGCGCCAGCCGGTTCAGCAGAGCTGCGGCCGTGTCGACCTCGATCTGGCGCACCTCTCCCACCGGCACCGCGAACTCGGTTTCGGCCTTGCGCACCGACAGCGCCTTGAAGAATTCCCAGACCGAGTTGAAGGCCAGCGAATAGGCGTAGGAGTTCTCGCTCAACCACTTGAGGCCGGGGATCCTGTGGGTCAGGGCGATGGCTTCGACGGCCGGGGCATAACGCCTGGCCGCGACTTCCAGTCCGCCGTCCTTCATGCGGAACAGGCCGGAACGGATGTTGTCTGAATAGTCGTTCGCGTAAAATGCCACGACCACGGCATCGGGCTTAAACTTCATGCCCTCGTTCTCAAGGAAGACGACCTGCTCGGCGGTGCCAAAACCGGAAATGCCGGTGTTGAGAACTTCCGCCTCGATGCCGCGCCGGCGCAACTCGTCTTCGAGCCGGGCGCTGAAAGTCTCGTTCTGCGCCACCTCGAAACCGGCCGTATGAGAATCGCCAAGGGCGAGGACCCGGAACACGCCGGGCTTCTTTTCGTAGACGTAATCCCGTTCGTCGCGGAAGCCGTTGCGGTTGGTCGTGAAATGCCAGCGTCCGTCGATGCTTTCATGCCAGAAACCGATATCCGGGATCATGCGGCGGATGACGAAATCGCCATACTGCGCCTCGGCATGGTTGCGCGGGAAAAGAACGATCCTGTCACCCAGCGCCCAGCGCACCCCCATCTCCAGCGCCAACAGCGCGAGAAGCGTGGAGACCAGGGCGATCCCCAGGTGGACGATGAATGCACGGCTTTTCATGGTCATGTGACAGGCAGCCCGACCCGCCTACCCGGTCACGCCCTCACGATGGACGCCCGGAACGCGGCGCTTCGCGGCACGCATTCGCCGCTGGAATTCACTGGGTGCAAGTCTTCTACAGCGGTGGCCCCTATGCCAGTCCTGCCTGCACGTGAGGTTAATGGCGGTCGCTGTGGACCGCGCGATTTATGCCTTTTTTCTGCGCGCAGGCTTCGCGGGCGCCGACTCGGCATCGAGGTCGAGGATATGCCTGAACCGGGCGGCGTTCGCCTGCACGTATTCCGGCATCTCGGTCAGCGGGGCGACCTCGATCTCGCTGTCGAACATGGAGCGCCGCGCCGACAGGCGTTCCTCGACCGCGTCGCCGCGCAGGTCCTTGAGCTTGAGGCGGTCCGGGGCCTTGTAGGCCGTGAGCTTTTCGCGGATACGGTCGGGGTCGCTCATGAAGGAGAAGTGCCAGCACCCTTCCGGCACGATACGGCGCCCGAGCCACGCGCGGTGACGGGCAGCGGCATAGGGCGTCCAGAAGATGCGCTCCAGCCAGGCCGGCAAGGACGCGCTGCGCTTGCCTTTCGTGGTGCGCAGCAGCCAGCCATCGCGGAAGTGCCGGTATTCGATCATGCGCGAGGTCATGAGGTCCTGCCGCCCGACGAGACGCCAGTTGAGGCGGAAATGATAATAGACGCCCTCGAAGTAGGTGATCCTGCCGGCAGCATCCTTGAGAGCGCGTTCAAGCAGGTCCGGCTTGGGGATTTCGTCCACGTCGGACACCATGACCATGTCGCGCGGGCGTGCATCGGCGAGGCCGCGCCCGATGGCCGAGCGCTGGTACGCCTCGCGCACGAAGGTGCTTTCAGCCTGCTCCGGCATGTCGTCCACGACCACGTGGACGATGCGGTCGTTGAAGCGTTTGAAGCGGTCCCTGTTCTGCGCGTAAACGAGGGGCTTTTCCTGGCCGGTAAAGGTGTGGGTGGATTCCACGAGGACGAAGGTATCGACGAGCTTGTCGAGCGTGTTCAGCCGAATCTCGAGAATGTCGAGTTCGTTGAAGAAAACGAAGCAGTCGTATACGCGGCGCGCGCTTGACATGTCCAAGTACCGTTCGCGGGCTGATGCCGGGAATTGCGCTGGCCGGGACCGAAATCCGGCACGCGCCACGCTCCAAATCCTGAGTGTCGATACAGCCTGAAGCGTGCGGACTTAAAACACAGAAAAGCGCGTCACGGCAACCGCGCTCCGGTTTGACAGCCGCACTTCGGTCGGTCTATTCGCACAGGCCCCGTGCGCATGAACGCGCTGGCGGGACAGGGAACGGATGTCCATGAAAAAGGTCTTGCTGGTCAATGCGGCGATCCTGGCGGCGGGGCTGATCCTGCTCGAGCTGGTTTTCGGCAGCTGGTTTTCCGACGCATCGCCGCTTTACAGCTTCATCAAGCCGCGCAACGTGCACAAGACCTACCAGACGCCGTTTCCGGGCCAGCCTGACGTTTCGACCTACACCATCGACGAGCATGGCCTGCGCGGACTGGACAAGGGCCTGGGGGACATCTTCATCCTGACCGTGGGAGGCAGCACCACGGACCAGAAATACATCGACGACAACCACACATTCGAAGCCTTGCTGCAGAAATCCTTCAAGGAAGACGGGCGCGACGTCGATATCGTCAGCGCCGGGATCGACGGGCAAAGCACCTACGGACACCTGAAGAACTTTCCCTACTGGTTCGCGAAGCTGCCGGGCTTCCGGCCCCGTTACATCCTCTACTATGTGGGGGTGAACGACTTTTACACGCTCGCCGAAAGACAGAAATTCGACGCGATGGAGCGCAACGGGCCCATGGCCAAGCGCATACTCGCCTATGTCAGGGAGAAGTCGGCGCTTTACGCGACCGGCCGCATCGCCGCGAGCCTGCTGTCACCGCCGGATGTGGCACACTTCAAGCAGGGCAAGCCCGTGGCGTGGTCGCAAGACGACTGGACGACGCGGGCGCATACGGACGGCTACCGCACGCCGGAGGTGGAGGTCAGCCTCGAGCAGTTGCACGGCCGTATTACCAGGCTGGCGGACGCGACGCGCAAGGCGGGCGCGGTACCGATCTTCGTGACCCAGCGCTCGATCAACTGGATCGAGCGCGATGGCGTCATCTGGGGGCTCAAGTCGGCCGCCGCGAGGCGCGACGCGGATGCCCTGGCCGGCTTGGGGCCGCTGAACGGCGTCGACTTTTACTGGCTTGAACGCATGCAGGCCATGGCGATCATGGACGCCTGCAGGAAGGCCAAAGGCGTCTGCATCGACCTTGCCGGAAACATCAGGATCGATCACATGGGGGACTTTTACGACATGGTGCACACGACGCCTTCGGGAAGCAGGCGCATCGCCAGGTTTCTTTACTCGCGGCTGAAAAACCTGCCGTAACGTGCGATAAGGGGCGCACCGGGGGGAACGAAGACGAACCAATGAAAAAGTGGGGCGGCAATATCCTGCTTTTCGTGGGCGCTACGATCGTCAGCGTGCTGACGCTCGAATTCGCCCTGCGCCTGGTCTACCCGGCGCACGAGTCGTGGCGCCTCCACAGCATACCCGACCCCGAGATGGGCTGGGTTCTGGAGCCGGGCGCGGCGTTCACCCGGCAGGTGATGGGCGCTTTCGTGAAGGTGCGTTACAACGCACAGGGTTTCCGCGACAGCGATTTTCCCGACATCCCGCCGGACGACGCCACGCGCATCGTCGTGCTGGGCGATTCCTACATGGAGGCGAACATGGTGCCGCTGGAGGACGTGCTGCACAAGCAGCTCGAGCGGATGGCGGCAGCCGACGGACGCAAGGTAAAGACGTGGAACCTCGGCGTCGCCGGATACGGCACGCTGCAGGAATACCTGGCGTTTCTCAAGACAGGTGCGGCACAGAAACCTGATCTCGTGCTGCTGGCCTTCTACCTGCACAACGATGTCAAGAACAACGCCGAGCACCTGAATACCGGCGCCCGGGCAAAGCGCAAGGGCAAGCGCAAAAGGCCTTTCCTCGATGAGGACGAGGAGTCGCAATGGCGCATCCTGGAACCCGATTACGAAGCCATGCAGAAAAGATTCGAGAGGAAGAACAACTCGCTGTTGTTCCGATTGCGGCACAACTCGGTGCTGCTGTCGCTGGCCCGCAATGCCCGCCGCGCACTGCGCTCCGACGAAAAAGCCTTCGGCAGCACAGCTTTCGCCATGAACCTGTGCTCCAGCGCAGCCAGCTATGAAAAGGCCTGGCGAACGACCGAGCGGATAATCCTGCGTTTGAATGATGCCGTCGAACGGGCAGGTGCGAAGCTGGTCGTGTTTCCCGTGCCGGCCCTGTTCGACGCGGACATGGAGATGGTCGCCCGTTTCCAAGAAAAGCTGGCAGGTTCCGGACAGGAAATATGCGCCGAAAACTCACCCGGCTACGCAAGGCTGCACCAAATCCTGGATACCGGCAGTATTGACTATATCGACCTTGTGCCGGCTTTCCGGCGCGCCGTCACGCAGGAGAAGCAGGATCTGTTCGTACGCGGCGACTGGCACTGGAACGGGGCTGGCCATGCGCTGGCGGCGCGCGAGGTTTACGGCGCCCTCAAGTCGAGAAGCCTGTTTCCGGACAGCTAGAGCCCTTTTCACCCAGATTGAATCAATCCTTCTTCATGCGTTCGTAAAGACGCATGGCCGCCTTCGCATAGGCCACGTAACCTGGCGGGTTCGGGTGACCGGCGCTCGGCGCATAGACCCATTCTCCGCGCGAGTCATGCTCCCTGACGGTTTCGATGAGCTCGGGCTTCGCGGTGATCCACGGCATCGCGATGCTGTCCATGTGCCTGGCCAGTCGATCCTGGATGGCGCGGTGGTTCTCGGCCATCTTCCTGAAGGTCGGCCTTTCGTCATAGAGATCCAGGTTGTCGAGAAACTCGTAAAAGAGCTGGACCTTGGTGGGAATGAACATCACGGCGACCTTGCTGCCCTTGCGGTCCGCCGCCTGCTTCAGGTCGGTGAGCATCTTCTCGAAATCCTCGATTCCGTCCTGCACCGCCTTGCGGTCAAGGTCGGTGAACACGAACTCGATCTCCTGGTTCTTGAGGGCGCGGCCGGCGAAATAGGCCGATGCCGGCCTGACGGACCCGGACGCCGCCTCGGCGGTTTTTCCCGGTGCCCCGCTTTGCGCTGACGTTACCACCCGTTTCTTCGGCGCACTATAGGTCAGGCGGTACCACTGGTCCGCGAGCGGCTGCGCAACGAGATAGTCGAATGCCGACAGCAGCGCGGACTGCGCCCTGCCGCGGAAATAACGTATGAACCCCGGCGCCCGCGCCGTCTGCCAGTTATCGGCCTCGCTGCAGTCGGGCAGATGCAAGTCAAGCCGCTCCTTCGCTTTCTGCCAGAAAGCGGAGCCGGCATAATCGATATCGCAGCTGTTACCGTTGACCTTGAAGTCGTTGTGAATGAGTAGCGCGATGATGATGTACTTGTAGCCCTGCTCGATGGCGCGGTGGGCGTTGGCGAAATGGGCATAAACCGCGTAACTTCCGACACCGAAATTGTAGGTCGGAACCCCGGTCATGTTCTCGAACTGCACCGGCCAGGCCTCTTCGGGCTTCACGTTCGAGCCGAAGGTGTGCGAGTCGCCCAGCGCCGCAACCACCCGTGGCCGGTCGCCACGCCTGTTGCGGAAGCCGTGCTCGTCGATATTCGGATGGCCCGGATTGAGCCGGTAACCCGCGTCGATGTCGTAGATCTTGTTGGCCTTTTCGCCGTGGATCGGGAACGGCGTCAGGACGCGCAGGCCCACCTCCGCGAGAGCAAGGCAGAGCACGGTCACGGCAAAAAAGAGCGCGATATTTCCGAGAAGTCTTTTCATGGGGAAATCCGCTGCTTTACTCGGCGGTCACGGACCGCAAGTCAAGAGCCGGGTTCGCGCGCGAGCCGCTCCAGCATGGCGCGCACGGCCTTCACCTGCGGCGCGGCGCGGGTGAGGAAATCCGGCCCCGTGTAGCCCCACCAGTCCCAGCACCCTTGCGGGTTCACGGCGCTGTCCGCCGCCTGCGGGTAGAGCACGATCAGCCGGTTGGCTGCAGCCCAGCGGTTGTAGCCGGCCTTTCCAGTGAAAGCCTCGCCGACCTCGGACCGGTTCTGCCTGCAGCCGTGGAAGGCGACATGGACGCGGCAGCCGGGCGAGGCCATGCAATCGTCGGGCACGAATACCGCGCCGGTCGCCGCCATCCCGTCACCGGAGAAAGCAGACTGCGCGAAGACGAGCAGATTGCCGGTCTTGTCTGGTGACGGCTGTTTCAGGGGGCCGTGGATGTGGGCGAGCAACTTGCCCGCCAGGTCGAAATCGCAGTCGTTGATGAACGGCGACCGAGAGACGCCGCAGGCATTGCCCTCGTCTTCGGTCACGAAGCCATGGCCGGCGGCAAGGCTGTCGGCACGCTCGATGTTATTCGCGGGAATGCCCAGTCGTTCGTAGAGCCGGGCGGCGTCCGCGGCGAGGGACGGGTCGACGGTGCCGTCGCGGGTGCCGGAGAACAGGTAAACGCGGTGGCTCTGCAACCCGGCGATTGCGTCGATCCCGCCGCCGGAAGCGCGCTCGCGGGCACGGTTCGCGAGCCTACCGACATCGGGCACGCCGAGCACCGCCATGGATGTGCCGGTGCAGCCGTTCAGGGCGCGGTTGAGATTTTGCGCCAGCGCCGAGGGCCAGAGCGGGGTCATGCGGCCGAAGACGCTTTCGGCGCACCCGTACGGTCCACCGGCGACGATGCCGGCGCCAAGCACCGATGAGGAATGAGCGAACTGGTACTGCCCGGCCATGTAGGCGCCGGAGGACAAGCCGGAGACCCCGACGCGCGTGATATCCGCGCCGAGCGGCGGCAGCGGATCGGCGCGCTCGGAGCAGGATACGAGCGCCAGCGCGGCGAGGGCGAGGAGCGCGGATTTGGCGTGAGTAATGGCTCCGTGCAGCCGGTCAGGCGCGCGAAAGATAGTGCAGGGAGAACAGGTCGTCCTTGTCGGTCCAGACCTGTTCGGGCTGCCAGCCAGCCTGTCCGGCAAGCGCATGAAATTGCGGCACGGTGTATTTGTGCGAATTCTCCACGTGGATGCGTTCGCCCTCGGCAAGACTGAACTTGTGCCCAAGAATGTCAAAATGCTGCTCCGCCAGGGAGACGAGATAAATCTCGATGCGGCCGATGTCGTCATTATAGACCGCTTCGTGGGCAAACAGGGCCACGTTAAGACGCGCGCCGAGCTCGCGGTTCATCCGGTGCACGAGGTTAAGCGTGAAATCCGCCGTTACCCCGCTGGCGTCGTCGTAGGCGGGGATGAGGATGTCGCGGTCCTTGCGCAGATCGGCGCCTATGAGCAGGCTGCTGCCCTCGCCCAGCACCGTGCCGGCGGTGTCGAGAAATTCTCTCGCCTCGTCAAACTCGAAGTTGCCTATGGTCGAGCCGGGGAAAAAGCCCAGCTTCGGCGCATCGCTAATTTCGTCGGGCAGCGCAATCCCTTGTGAAAAGTCGGCGTGAACGGGATGCAGGGGCAGGCCGGGAAAACTCTTCCGCAACCGGGCGGCGGCCTCGTCCAGCGCGCTGTCGTCGATATCGATCGGAACGTACGCCGCAGCGGCGTCCAGATGCTCGAGCAGGATGTGCGTCTTGCGGCTGGACCCGGAACCGAACTCGACGACGGCGCAGCCCTGACCCGCGCGCCCGGCGATTTCCGGCCCATGGGCGTCCAGCAGCCCTATCTCGGTTCGCGTCGGGTAATACTCGTCGAGGCGGGTGATGTCCTCGAACAACTCCGACCCGCGCGCATCGTAGAGGAAGCGGCAGGGAATACTTTTCCGCCGAACCGAAAGCCCGGCGATGACCGCGTCGGCGAAATCCTCGTGAGAGGGTTCCGCCAGACTCCTTTTCTCCGCGACGTTCATCGGTCGTCCGCCAGCCGCAGCCCGTTGAACTGCCAGCGCTGGTGCGGGTAGAAGAAATTGCGGTAGGTGCGCCGCACATGGCCGTCGGGTGTCGCGCAGGAGCCGCCCCTGAGAACGAACTGGCCGCACATGAACTTGCCGTTGTATTCGCCGACCGCGCCTTGCGGCGGACGATAGCCCGGATAGGGGCTGTAATGGCTCTGGGTCCACTCCCAGACGTCGCCGATCATCTGCTGCAGCGTGCCGTCGCTCCCGCCCGCTGGAGATGGGCGCAGGGCGCCGGAACCGAGCGTGCAGCCCTCTTCGGCGACCCCGGCGGATGCGTGCTCCCACTCGAACTCGGTGGGCAGCCGCTTGCCGGCCCAGCGTGCAAAGGCGTCCGCCTCGTAATAGCTGACATGGGTGACGGGTGCCGCCGGGTCCACGGGACGCAGGCCAGAAAGCGTCATCTGCAGCCACTCGCCGTCGCGCCGTTCCCAGTGAAGAGGCGCGCGCCACCCTTGTTCCTTGACCGTCGTCCAACCGTCCATCAGCCAGTGTTCGTGGCGTTCGTAGCCGCCATCGGCCATGAATTCGAGCCACTCGCCCTTGGTGACGCAGCGATCGGCGAGACCGAACGGACGCAACAGGGCCTGGTGGCGCGGACCTTCATTGTCGTAAGCGAAGCCGTTGCCGTCATGGCCGACCTCGACTATGCCGCCGTCGAACCCGATGAACGCAGGCGCGTGCGCCTTTCCGGCTTCCGAGATCGACGCCTGCCGGTAAGCCGGGCGCAGGGGCTGGCTGGCGAACAGGTAGAGGATATCGGTCAGCAGGAGTTCCTGGTGCTGCTGCTCGTGGTTGATGCCGAGCTCGACGATATCGAGCGCCTCGCCGCTGATCCGGTCACTCGCCATGAAAACGTCCAGCGCCTCGTCGACATAGTCGCGGTAGGCGCGGACCTCGGACGCCCCGGGGCGTGTTAGCAGACCGCGGAAAGGCCTCGGATGACGTTCGCCCTTGCCTTCGTAATAGGAGTTGAAGCAGTAGGCGAAATCCTCGTTGAACGGCTTGTACGCGCCGTCTAGCTGGGTGAGCAGAAAGGCCTCGAAGAACCATGTGGTGTGCGCGAGATGCCATTTCGCCGGACTGGCGTCGTCCATGGCCTGAACGACCATGTCCTCGTCGCTCAGCGGTTCGGCGAGGGTCAGGGAGCATTTGCGCGTTTCGAAGAGTCTGCGGGAAAGATCGGCCTCGCGGCCCTGCCGCTCAGCCTTTCGCGGCCCGGCGGCCGCTTGATTGGGAGCCATCGTTTCCTCCAGAATCGAATCGGTACCATAAGGGACCGATACAGAAACGGCCACCGCCGCTACATGGTTTCACTTTTTCATGGCCGTAAAAGAAGACGGCAAGATGACGGAGCACACGTGAGCGACCCGGATCCATTGCATATACTCGACGGACGCCAATCGGAACGGGCCGCCGAAATCCAGCGCGGCGCGTGCCGGATGCTGTTAACGCTCGGCCATTCGGTGGTGACGGAACTGCCGCTGTCGACGGGCCACCGCGCCGACATCGTTTGCCTCGGCCGGACCGGGGAACTGTGGATCGTGGAGATCAAGTCGTCGCTCGCCGACTTCCAGGCGGACGGCAAGTGGGCCGAATACCGAAACCATTGCGACCGGCTGTTTTTCGCGGTGTCGCCGGACTTTCCGGTGGACGTGCTGCCGCCGGACACGGGCCTGATCCTGGCCGACCGCTACAGCGCCGACCTTGTCCGCGAGGCACCGGAGCACAGGCTTGCCGGTGGTCGCCGCAAGGCGGTCACGCTGCGTTTCGCGCGCGCGGCGGCGCTCAGGTTTCACGCGGTGATGGACCCTGGCGTAACCAGCGGTTTGCAGGACAAGGAATAACGTCTCTTGGTCGTGACGGTCTAGCGCGGCGCGCGCTTGGCGAGGATCCGCTGCAGGGTACGACGGTGCATCTTGAGCCGGCGGGCGGTCTCGGAAACATTGCGGTTGCATAGCTCGTAGACGCGCTGGATATGCTCCCAGCGCACGCGGTCCGCCGACATGGGGTCTTCCGGCGGCGGCGCCTTGGCATCGGGCGGCGCGACGAGCGCATTGTAGACATCGTCGGCATCCGCCGGCTTCGCCAGATAATCCGCCGCACCCATTTTCACGGCCGTTACCGCCGTCGCGATATTGCCGTAGCCGGTCAGGACCACGGCCCGGGTCTCGGGGTGTACTTCCTTCAGGACGGCGATGAGATCGAGGCCATTGCCGTCTTCAAGCCGCATGTCCACGACGGCATAGTCCGGCGGGTTCTTGCGGATGCTGGCCAGCCCCTCGCCCACGCTTTCCGCGGTCTCGACGGCAAACCCGCGCGATTCCATGGCGCGGCCAAGCCGCTGCAGGAACGGACGGTCGTCGTCCACGATCAGCAGGCTCTGGTTTTGCCCGCCCTCGGCGGGGGTTTTCCGGTTTTCCATGACGCGTTCCACAGGCGGGACGATTCCTTTGAATGAGTTTAGTGGCCCCGAGCGTATTCCGCCAGACCGTCTCTGGCGATTGGGTAAACAGGCGTTACGGCGCGATCGCGTCCAGCGCGGTCCGGCCGGCTTCGAAGACCTCGCGCGGCCAGACGATATCGATGATGGCGCCATGGCCGGGAGGCTGGCGGTTGGCAAAGGTCAGCCGCGCGCCGGAGCGTTCCAGCAGGGTCTTGGCGATGAAGAAACCCAGGCCCATGCCGTGCCCTTCGTTCTGTATCGAAGACCTGCCGCCCGCCGGGCGGGTGGTGACGTAAGGCTCGCCCAGCCTTTCCTTGACCGGAGCGGGGAAGCCGGGGCCGTCGTCGGCAATGGTGATCCTGACGCGCCCGGCGTCCCATTCCGCCCTTATGTCCACCTTGCTCTCGGCGAAGTCGGCAGCGTTCTCGATGAGATTCCCGAGCCCGTAGAGGATGCCGGGGTTGCGGACGCTGACGGGTTCTTTCGCGCGCTCCCCCTCTCCGGTATCGCCACGGATGTCGATGTCGATGTCGATATCGAAGACGCGGTGCGGCTCGGCGGCTTCCTCCAGCAAATGGGTAAGCGGCACGTGCATGAACATGGCGTCCGGCTCGTCGGCGCCGGCCGACAGCTTGGCGAGAATATCGCGGCAGCGGTCGGCCTGTGCCTTGAGCAGGGCAAGGTCTTCGCCATGCGGATTGTCAGGCGGCAGCTCGCGCTGCAGCTCGGTCGCCACGACGGCAATGGTGGAAAGGGGTGTGCCGAGCTCGTGGGCGGCGGCGGCCGCCAGGCCGTCGAGGGCGGACATGCTCTGCTCGCGCATGAGCACCGCCTCCGTCGCGGCAAGCGCCTCGGACATCTGCCGCGCTTCCTTGGCGATGCGCTGGGCATACAGGGCAAAGAAGACAGCACCGGAGACGAGCGCCGCCCAGACGCCGGCCACGTAGGTCAGCGGCAGGACCAGCGTTTCGCCGGGATGCCAGGGCAAGGGCAGGTGAAAGAACGGAAGCGCGGTGACGCAGACAATAACGATCAGGCCGAGGATGAGCGTGTGCTCCACGGGCTGCTTCGACGCCGAGACCATGACCGGCGCGACGATCAGGAAGGCGAACGGGTTTTGCAGGCCGCCGGTCAGGTAGAGCAACGCCGCCAGCTGCAGGACGTCGTAGGCGAGCATGGCCGTGCCGTACCTGCTCTGCAGCCAGATGCGGCCGTCGTAGCGCACCCGCAGCGCGATGTTGAGCCAGGCCGACAGGGCAATGAAGAAGGCGCAAGCGCCTATCGGCAGATCGAAACCGAGAATGAAATAGACGATGCCAACCGTCGCTGCCTGGCCGGCGACGGCAATCCAGCGCAGCCGCACGACCGTGCGCAGCCGCAGCTGGGTGGCATTTTCATCTGATGCCGTCGGAGGGACAGGTGGCATGAAGGTCTTTCCCTGCTTCGTCGCACAGCCCGGCCAATGCGGGCGCCGAGACATTAGCAAGCCTCGCCATGCAGCGAAATAATGCGCCATCCCGCGCAAGCCGGTGCGTCATCGTGTACGCCAATTCCGGTTCACGGCTGCGCGAGGCCGGGTTGACGGGATCGGCCAAAAGGGACCCATATGCCGGGTCTGCAAGCCCGTGGGAACCGGAGGCAAAGCCGATGAACATTCGCATCGTCCTGATCGTCCTTGCCGCTTTCGTTGCCGGGTCTATCGGCGCGCTCATGCTCTACACGCTCGTCGGGCCGCGCATGGCACAGAACCAGGTCGTCACCGGAAAAGCGCTGATCGGCGGTCCGTTCAGCCTCGTCAACCAGGACGGAGAGCGGGTCACGGAGAAGGATTTCCGGGGCAAGTACATGC
>Ga0207814_100709_pt1 | contig 14698 bp, 6 predicted proteins | sample TtaePargueraPR_7_FD_187755 | JGI IMG/M metagenome (GOLD analysis project Ga0207814, IMG submission 187755) | Aerobic enrichment media microbial communities from Bioluminiscent Bay, La Parguera, Puerto Rico - Tt and P1 (2) (SPAdes) | ecosystem: Environmental > Aquatic > Marine > Unclassified ... | reverse complement strand
GGCACCTTGCGGGTGGCGAAGAACTCGTCGAGCGTCTCGCCACGGAAGGCCGCATAGACTTCCGGATTGGATACGCCGACCACTGCGGCCATTTTCTCGAGCATGAAGAAGCTCACGCCGCGGCGGATCATCTCGATCCATTTGCGGTTCTTGATCAGGTCGATTTCCTCGTCCGTCAGCCCGCGCTCGGCGGCCAGCGCGTCGAAGTCTTCGACGAACCGCTTGCGATGCTCGGGAATGATCAGGTCGTGCAGGAAGGAGTTCAGCCGGAAGTTGTCGTGGCTGCGAGCGTGGGTGAACGGATAGGTGCCGGCCAGCGTCTCGGCTCCCGCCAGATGATAGCCCATGTGCTCGCGATAGGCCTCGATTTCCGCCTGTTCGGGTTCGCCGCCCAGATCCTCGAAAACCAGCGTCGCGATGTTGGTCACTGAAGGCGCATAGGTTTGCTTGTGGACGAGCCGGACATCGTCGGACAGCGCGCCGCGCATGATCAGCCACATGATGACTTCCGCGCCTTCCATGCCGCCGTTCACGACATAATCGGCGAGCCGCATGTCAACCAGCTTCTGCGGATCCTTCTCTAGCAGTTCCAGAAACTCGTTGTCCCATTCCTCGTTGATGAAGCCGGCGCGCTCGCCGTGGACCTGGTGGCTGAGGCCGCCGGTCGCCATGATCGCGACGTTCAAATCCTCCGGATAGCTTTCGATCGCCTTCCTGAGCGACTTGCCGAGTTTCCACATCCGCTTCGGCGTCGGGATCGGCAACTGCAGAAGGCCGCATTGCAGCGGTACCACCTTGCCCGGCCAGGGACCGTTCTCGTCGCCCAGCATCGACAGCGGCGACAGCATGCCGTGGTCGACCGGCTTGCCCTGGAAGAAGGACATGTCGAATTCGTCGGCGGTCAGCGCCATGGCGATATGCTGCGACAGGCCCAGATGCCCTTTCGCCGGCGGCATGTCACGCGGACCGCCGCCCTCGTCGGCCGGGTAGTAGGTGTCGTCGATGCCCATCGAGAAGAAGGGGTAGTGATCGAAGAAAAACGAGGTGACGTGGTCGTTGTAGATCAGGAACAGGACGTCAATCTTCTTGTCCTGGACCCATTTACGCACCACATCGAATCCGTCGAAGATCGGTTTCCAGCCCGGATCGTTCTCCTTGTGGGTGTCCTTGGCATAACCGATTGTGGGTGTGTGCGAGGCGCCGATGCCTCCGATGATCCGTGCCATGTGACTCTCTCCTCTTGCCTGGTTTTGCGATGGAGAACGGCGCCGCTTGCCGGACGGCGGACTCCTCCCCTGCAGGTGTTAATTACCCTTTCTCTAATATTGGACAATCCAGCCCTTTTGGATGTACCGTTCATGACTGTGAACGATGGGAGGCAGCATGAAATGGACGATCGATGACGTGCCGATCTTCATCGCGGTGGTCGAGCAGAACGGCGTGACAGCTGCGGCGAACGCGCTCGGCATGCCAAAATCGACGGTATCCAAAGCGCTCAGCCGGCTGGAGGACGCGCTCGGCCTGCGCCTGATCGAACGGAACTCGCGCACGCTTCGGATCACCAGCGAGGGCGATACCTTCTACCGGCAAGCGCTGCTCATCATGGAGCAGGTGCGCGAGGCAGACGCGGCGATGGCCGGGTTGAACGCGGTGCCGTCGGGCCGGCTCGTCGCGGCACTGCCGCCGGCGCTCTGCCAGGAACTGGTGGCGCCCAATCTCGCATCGTTCCGGGCGCGTTTCCCGGCGGTCGAACTCGACCTGATCGTCACCAGCCACGGCGTCGACCTGCTGCGCGACCAGGTCGATGTCGCGGTGGTCGTCGGCCCACAGCAGGATTCCGACCTGATATCGCGGACACTCTATTCCGGCCCGCTGATCTGGGTGGCGAGCCCCGATTATGTTGCCGCCAACCGGCTGGGCGAGAGCACCGATGACCTCGTGGCCCATATCCAGATCTGCGAGAAACGCTACGGCCTCGCCCGCCTGCCGGTGCGGGTCGATGGAGAGGCGACGCATATGGACCTCGCCCGTGGCGTCAGCCATGTGAACGATCCGATCTCGGTGCGTGCCGCACTGCTCGGCGGATCGGGGATATCACTGTTGCCGGAACTCTATTGCCGCGAACAGTTACGCCGTGGCGAACTCGCCGAGGTGGCGAAACATGTCAGTTTCGATCTCTCCGCCTCGGTGCTTTCCGTCGTCTTTCCAAGCCGACGGCTGATGTCGCCGAAGACACGTGCCTTTCTCGATTTCCTCGACGAGGTCGTGGCGAACCGTTAGCCTCTGCGAAACGGCCTACTGGATCAGCACGTCGACGGTCGTCGCCTTGCCGGCGGCATCGATGACGGTGAGCTTCGAGAAGCCCTTGCCGTCCGGCATCCAGGTCGCGGTACGGCGGCGGAATACCCCGTCGAGCGGCTGGCCGTTGGCGATCCAGCGAAACGGCGCCTTGCCGCCCTGCAGTTTCAGGACCAGTGGCGAGAAGACCGCACCCGAGGTCCGGGCGAGTTCAATATGCGCGCCCTGCGGCGGATAGACGATTTCCGGCCCCGAAACCGATCCCGCCACGGGGACTAGCGCCGCGCTTTTCGGTACGAAACGCTTCAGGCCCTCCGGGAGGTCCGCGCGGGCCACCTTGCGCGTTCCCGGCGGCGGTCCGGCGAACGGCACCGGCTCCAGGCCCGATCGCGCGAAGGCCTCGAACAGGATCGGCGCGGCCGTGCCGCCACCGGTCGAGCCCGGCACCGCACCATTGTCGGCGCGGCCGACCCAGACGCCCAGCACGTAGCGGCCGTCGTAGCCGACCGACCATGCATCACGGTAGCCATAGGAGGTGCCGGTCTTGTAGGCGATTGCGCGTGGCGCGGACGCTGCCGGCACAGGAACGCCCGTCAGGATATCACCGACCTGCCAGGCGGCCTTGGCCGACATCACGGTTCTCAGCCGGTACGGCGCACGGACGCCATGGACGCCGTCGACCAGCGTGACCGCATTGCCGCCATTGGCGAGCGCCGCATAGGCCTGCACCAGATCGGCAAGTGACAGGCCGACGCCGCCGAGCCCGATCGCAAGGCCGGGCTTTTCCTCTTTCGGCAGGACCGGCTCGACGCCGCTGCGCCGCAGTCTCTGCATCAACGCCGCCGGCCCGACCGATTCCAGCAATTGCACCGCCGGCACGTTGAGCGACATTTGCAGCGCCTCGCGCACCGTCACGTCGCCCTGGTACATGGTGTCGAAATTCTCGGGGCGATAGCCGGAGAAATTCGTTGGCCGGTCTCGCATCATCGTTTCGGGCACGACAACGCCCTGCTCCAGCGCCAGCCCGTAGATGAAGGGCTTCAGCGTCGAACCGGGCGAGCGCGGCGAACGCGTCATGTCCACCCAGCCGGAGCGCGACGTGTCGAAATAATCCGCCGAACCGATTTCGGCCAGCACCTCACCGGTGCGCGCATCCGCCAGCATCATGGCGAGCGACAGTTTCGGATCGAGCCGCCGCACAGCGTTGCGTGCGACCGTCTCCAGCGACGCCTGGATATCCCGGTCGATTGTGAGTTCGATCCGCTTCGCGTCCGGTTTGGCGCGCATCGCCGCTTCGGCGAGATGCGGCGCCAGCGCCGGAAGGCCTCGCCTCCTGCCAGACAAGCGCGCCGCCGAAGCGCGCGCCACTTCGAACGGCTCGATCACGCCGGCATCGGCCATGCGCTCGAGCACCCTGTCACGCGCTGCTTTCGCGTTTTCCGGATGCCGGTCTGGCCGCCGCGTCTCGGGCGATTGCGGCAGGGACACGAGGAGTGCCGCCTCGGACAGGCGCAACTTCTTCGGCTCCTTGCCGAACCATGCAAGCGATGCGGCGCGAATGCCTTCGATATTGCCGCCATAGGGGGCAAGCGTAAGATAGCGTTCGAGGATCTGGTCCTTGGTGAGTTTGCGCTCGATCTGCACGGCACGGAACATCTGCCGGAGCTTGACCGATATCGACTGGCCGCCGCCCACCTCCATCAGCCGGGCCAACTGCATCGTCAGCGTCGAGCCGCCGGAGACGATATGGCCGCTGGTCGCGAATTGCAGGCTGGCGCGCAGCATGGCGACAGGATCGACGCCGTGATGGTCACGGAAGCGCTTGTCCTCATAGGCGACAAGCATCCTGACGAACTGCGGATCGACCTCGTCGCGGCTGACCGGCAGGCGCCAGCGCCCCTCCTCCGTGGCGAAGGCGCGCAAGAGCTTTCCGTCTCGGTCGACGACCTGCGCGGAAACCGGCACTTCGGCGATCGGCGGCAGCGGATAGATGCGGTCGAGCGTGAAGAAGGTTCCCGCCCCCAAAAGGGGCATGGCGGCCACGGCAATCGCCGCAGCCGCGATGATCCGGCTCGCCTTCTTCCCCGGCCGGCGCAACATCACTCGGCCGAGACGATCATCCGGCCGGTCGACGTGCGCGCCGACAATTCGGGCCGGTACATGTCCTCGACGCTCGCCGCCGGATGGGCGTAATTGCCGGGCGAAACGGCGCGGACGACATAGGCGAAGGAGAACTCCCGGTCGCCCCGACCCGAGCGGTTGAACGCGGCGACGAAACGGTCGTCGCGATACTCGCTATGGGCATATGAGACGTTGCCGAGCCAGTCGAAATTCTTCAGTTCCGCCGAACCCATGATCCGCGGATTGTCGATCTCGAAGCCTGCCGGAAGCAGGTCCGTCACTAGCACGCGCGACGGCCATGCATTGAGTTCGTTGACCGTCAGCACGACAACGTAGCGCTCGTTCTGCTTCACCTCCGCGACGCTGACCTCCTCGCCTTCCAGCGAGTAGTAGCGGCGCTGGATGGTGAAGCCGTCGCCGCCCGCCGGCAGCGGCTGCTTCGGCGCGGCGACCGTAGTGATCGTCAGCTCGACCGGCTTGTCGCCCCTGTTGGCCACGCGGATCGGCGTAACCTCCAGTTCGGAGCCTTCGACGCGTTCGGCGAATGGGCCATCATGCGCGGTGCCGTTGACGTCGAGATCGAGGTTGTCCTCGCCGGCAATGGCGCGCGCGGCCAGCAGCATCCAGGCCTCGTCCTGAGTCGAGGTCCAGCGTACCGATTTGCGGATGCCGGAGACGTAGCCGATCATCTCCTCGACCGAGGAAACGGAGGGCTGCGTCTCGGCGGCAAGCGCCAGCATCGCCGCCCCGTCGCGCAGCCGTGAGCCGTAATCCGTGCGCCATACCGATTGCGGCGCGGTCGCCCGGGCCAGCTGCAACGCCGATGCGAAGGCGTTTTCAGCGCCGGTCTGGTCGCCATAAAGCGCCAGGCTGGCGCCGAGCTGTGCCCGCGACATGGGGCTGGAGAATTCGCCGATCTGGCTCTCGGAATAATAGCGCAGATCGGTCAGCGAGGCGCGGCGATTGCGCGCCAGAACATAGAGCGCATAGGCGATCTCGCTTCCTCCGGCCGAGAGATCGTTGTTGTAGGCGAGCGTGTTCTGCAGATTGTCCAGCGCCTGCATCATCGCCTGTTCCGGCACGTCGTAGCCCTGCTCGCGCGCCCGCGTCAGGAAGTCCGTCACATAGGCGTCGAGCCAGGGATCGCCGCCGCCCGGCCCCCAGAGGCCGAAGCTGCCGGCGGAGGACTGATAGTTCAGCACCCGGTCGATCGCGTCCTGGATGCGCTCCTTCAAGTCCGGATCGTCCGGCAGGCCGGCAGTCCTCGCCAGTTGCGAAACATAGAGCAGCGGCAGCGCGCGGCTGGTCGTCTGCTCGGCGCAGCCATAGGGATAGCGATCGAGCGTCATCAGGAGCGACGGGATGTCGAAGGCCGCATCGCGCGATACGCCGACCGAGACGGAGGCGCCGTCGAGGATGCTCGCGGCGAGCAATTCGCCGTCGACGGTAATCGCCCCGCCATTGGCGGCGAGCGGCACCTGCATGCGCATCGTCACAGGCAACGTGTCGGCGCGAACCGGGATATAGCGTGTGGTTTCAAGCGCCATGCCGTCGGCATGCGTGAGACGCACCACCACCGTGCCCGAGCCGATCTCGTTGGCGGACAGGTTCAATCGCACGGATTCCCGCGCGCCGGAGGCCAGCGCGACGGTTATCGTTTGCACGCTTGCCGACAGTTCCTCGCTCGGCTCGACGCTGAGTTCGTAGTCGCCGGCCGGGCCGTCGGTGTTGGCGAGTTCGACCAGCATCTGCGCCGTGTCTCCGACCGCCATGAAGCGCGGTGTGCTCGCCATGATGACCACCGGGTCGCGGATGATCAGGTCCTGCGTCGCGTGGCCGACGCCCTCGCCCGACCATGCTACCGCCATCAGCCGCGCCGTGCCGTTGAATTGCGGTATGTCGAAACTGACGGTCGCCTTGCCGTCCGCGTCGAGGCGGACAATGCCGGAATAGAGCGCCAGCAATTTCTCGGTCGGCGGGCTGCCCTTGGAGCCGAGCGCCATGCCGTCGCCGCCGGTGCGCAGCTTGCCGATCTCGCCCGCCGATCCATCGATCAGTCGGCCATAGAGATCGCGCATTTCGAGGCCGAGGCGGCGCTGGCCGAAATACCAGTCATCCGGTGCCGGCGGCTCGTAGCGCGTCAGGTTGAGGATGCCGACATCGACGGCGGCAAGGGTCACATAGGCTTCCTCGCCCGCCTTCAGGCCGGCGACCGAGATCGGCACCGACAGGGTCGAGTTGGGTTCGATGCGCTCCGGCACGTCCAGCGCGACGGCCAGCTTGCGGTCACCCGGATCGACGGCGAGCCATTTGACGCCTATGGCGCGCATCGGCATGCGCGTTTCCTCGGCATCGCCCGGCCGGAATAAAGTCGCCGTTACATAGGCGCCCGCCCCCCAATCGGCGCTCACCGGGATATCGACGGCCGTGCCGCCTTCCGGCACGGAGGCGGTGAAGGTCTGCAGCAGCCGCTCCGAGCCGATGGTGATCAGCGCCTCGCCGGCGAAACGCGGCGAGATTTTCAGCTGCGCCGTGTCGCCCGGCGCGTATTCCGCCTTATCGAGCGCTATTTCGAGCCCGTCCGGCGTATCGGTCGAGGCGGTTTCGACATACCAGCCGGCATGGAACTCGACGCTCGAAATCGGGCCGGCATCGTCGGGCGATGACACGTCGAGGCGGTAGCGGCCCCAATCGACGGAGGAGGATATCGCGCCTGCCTCTTCGGCGGTTACGTCGATCGTCCCGGAGGCGATCTTCGTCGTCAGTTCGACCGGTTCATATTTCCAGTAGGTCCCGTCGCGGTACCACTGGTAATGCGTCTCGACGCGCACCAGCGACCATTTCAGACCGTTCATGTCGATGCGCTGACCGTCGGTGTTGACGGCGATTACCTTGAAGCCGGCATTGCCGCCTTCCGGCACCTGGAAATCGGCGAAATCGGGCCGGATGCCGATCATGTCGGTGACCGGCGCAACGGCGAGATCGAGGGCGCGTTCGACCGGGCGTCCGCCATTCTCGCGCATGCGGACCGTCACCGTGCCGGCGAGCAATCGCGTCGTGTCCGGGGCTTCGTCGAGGCCAACTTCGAAGGTCGCCTTGCCGTCCTCATCGAGCGCCGGCAAGCCGTCGAGGGTGTTCGTGCGTTCGACCTCGCTGACATCCTCGTCGGTCAGGCCGAAGACGTAGCCCGGGAACGCGTCCCAGCTCTGTGTCGTCCTTATCGACAATTCGCCTTCCAGCGTCAGGCCCGCCGCCGGTGCGCCGTAAAGGTAGCGGCCGTCGACCTGGATCTCGGTTGGCTGGCCGATGATCACATCGCCGCCGGTCAGGGTGAACTCGGTCCGGTCGGGCACGAAATCCTCGACCAGGAACACCTTTTCCGCCAGCGCCGGTTCATCCGGGTCGGTGTAAATGCGCATCGTCCAAGCGCCGCGCTGGGCGTTGCCCTGAAGCTGCAGGTCGACGGAATGACCGCCTGCCTCTGCGCCGTCGGAAACGATACGGCGATCCTCCATGCCGTCGGGACGGGTGAAGATGAACGTCATCGGCAGGCCGGCCGCAGCCCTCGCCGCGCTGTCGCGGGCGAGCGCCTGCGCATGCACGACCTCGCCGGCGCGGTAGATGCCGCGCTCGGTCCAGGCGTAGAGATCGAGCGCGCCCGCTGCCGGGCGGCCGGTCACGCCGCGGTCGGACAGGTCGAAGCCGGCGCGGGTCAGGTCGAGGAAGACGAAGTCGTCATCATCGCGCGCGGCCGTCAATGCCGCCGGTTCGAGACCGCCCTCGCCGCGGGTCAGACCACGCTCGAAGCGGGCCATACCGTCGGCGTCGGTCACCGCCTGGCCAAGCAGTTCGTTGTTGCGCGCGATCAGCGACAGCGACACGCCGGCAATCGGCTGTGCGCCGCCGAGCGAGCGCGCGAAGACGGTCAGCCCGTCCTCGCCGGAGAAGGTGGTCAGGCCGATATCGGAGACGACGAACCATTGCGTCGCCTTGGGCTGCCAGTATTCTGAGCGTTCGCCGGGCGCCTTGGCCGTCAGGACATAGACACCGGGCTTGCGCTCGGGCACCGCCTCGTCGACCGGGAAGCTCGTCGTCACCTCCTCGTTCAACACGCTCTGGATATCGATCTCGCCCTTCCAGACCGGCTCGCCGATCTCGTCGCGGATGTTATCGAGCGAATAGCCGTCGAGCTGGGTCAGGAACTGGTCACGGGTCAGCGTCTGCGACAAAGCGCGGTCGCCGACGCGATAGAGCTCGATCTCGGCCTTGTCAGTGTTGACGGTAACGATCGGAATGCCGCGCCTCGCCGTGCCCGGCAGGACGAAATTGTCACCGGTGAAGCGAAGGCTCGGCGCGCGGTCCGGCACGAAGACGTTCAGCGCGACCGGCTTTTCCAGCACCTCGCCAATCTCCGACGGCAGGCCGGCGCGCAGCGTGATCCGGTAGCGGCCGCCATGTTCCAGCCCGTCGATGCAGATTTCCTTCGAATTGACGACGAGCGACTGTGGCGGCGCGCCGTCGAGCGTGACGAAGCCGGCAAAATCGGTGTCGGCGAGGTTCTCCGAGAACTGCACGCAGGCGCGCGGCGTCTCGGCGTCCGCATCGACGGTGTGCTCCAATACGCGGAAACCGAAGCGGGTGCGCGCGGCTGCATAGGCATCGCGGATGCCGGCGGAATCGGCCAGTTCGAGGCTCGCCGTGTAGGCCTCGATGGCGGGCCGGCCGTCGGCCAGTTTCTCGAAGGCTTCGCCCATCAGCGCAAGCGCGTCGGCGCGGTTCGAAACGGTGCGCGAGACCTGGTAGGCGTTGAAAGCCGCGCTGGCCGCGGTTTCACGCAGCTTTCGCGTCTCGTCCGGACGCGGAACGACCGCGAGCGCGGCGCGCGCAATGCCCGCCCAAGCGCCGGAATCCTCCGGCGCGAGCGCAGCCACAAGACCAAATTTCTTCAGCGCGGCGCGGTGATCCCCGGACTTCGCGGCAGCTTCCGCCTCGGCGGTCAGCGCTCCGGTGCTTTCGGCCAGATCGGCCGGCACGGCGGCGATCAGGTTGCTGCGGTAATTCGTGGCCATCGTCTTGTAGCCGCGGGCGAAATCCAGATCGGGCGCGGCGCCGAGATCGGGATCTGCGCCGGTCTCGATCACCCGCCCGGCGATCGATCCCTCGGACATCTGCAACCGGCCGAAATCCGATTTCAGGAAGCACCAGTTGACCTTCGTATTGAAGGTGAAGGCCCGGCAGTTCCGGTTGGCGAGGCAGATGTTCTCGCACCGGTCGAGCGTGACGTCCGTGGCTGTCGAAATATCGAAGCCGTAGTAGTCGCCGTTTTCGCTGGTGACGATCCGTCGGCCTGCCTCCTGAGCCGCGGCAAGGTTCACCGCGAGTATGACGGACAGAATTGCGGACAGGATGAAAAAAAGCGCTCGCTGGAACACGATGACGAATCTCCCCGGTGCGGACAGGCACACGAGATGCGTCCTGTCGAAAGCGGCCAACCGTCGCACACTACAGGCAAAATTTGCGCGCAAAATGTGACAGATCGCATGGCGCGGATTTCAGAGTGAACAGCAGCGGACGCGGGTCGGGCGGCGAAATGCCGGCGGTGTCATGGCCGGCGCGATGGCGGCACGCGGGATTACCGCCTCTCCGTTTGCCCCCATCCCGATCAGGATGTTTTTCGCCATGCGGAACTGAATTCATTCAATCGATTGACTTAAATCAACGATAAGCGCAGACTGGTGTGAAAGGGCGATACGGCAAGAAAGAACTGGGAATGAAACGAGAAAAGTCTCTCAAGCCGGCGGCACAGGCCAAAGACGCCCAACAGAAAGGCGTCGCCCGCACGCGCAGCGATCGCGGCGCCGAAACCCGCGCCCAGCTCATCGATGCGGCGCTCGAAATCTTTGGGCGTCTTGGATATGAGGGCGCGACCACACGGCAGATCGCCAAGGCGGCGAACGCCAATCTCGCGGCGATCGTCTACCATTTCGGCAGCAAGGAGGCGCTGCATCTGGCCGTCGCGGAACACGTAGCCAGGAGCATCCTCACCAAGATCGGACCGACCTTGGCGACGATCGCGGCGCCCGAGGCGACCGCGACCCCGGAAGCGGCTCGCGCCGCGCTGCACCGCCTGATCGGGACGATAACCGACACGCTGCTCGGCACGGCCGAGGCCGAGCTGTGGGCAAGGTTCATCGTCCGCGAGCAGCTTCAGCCGACGGCCGCCTTCGACGTGATCTACGGCTTCATGGAAAACGCCATGACGACGGCCTTGCACATCGTCACCACCATTCTTGGCGTGCCCGAGGACGAGGAAATCCGGTTGCGCACCATCACAGTGCTCGGTCAGATCCTCGTCTTCCGCGTCGCCCAGACGCTGGTGCTCAGGCGGATGAAGTGGACAGCGATCGGCGACGGCGAACGGGCCGTCATCAAGCAGGTCATCCTGCAGAATCTCGATGCCATTCTCGAAGGGACCAAGCCATGAGGCGGATCGTCATTCTCCTGATCGTCGTCATTGCCGCCGGCGGAGCGTCCGCATGGTGGTGGCAGAACCACAACGGCAACGGCAACGGCTCGCTGGTGCTTTACGGCAATGTCGAACTGCGCCAGATCGATCTCGCCTTCAGCGGCAGCGGACGGATCGCCGAGGTGCTCGTCGAAGAAGGAGCCGAAGTGAAGAAAGGCGATGTGCTCGCGCGCCTGGATACCAGCCTCATCGAACCGCAGGTCGCCCAGGCGGAGGCCAACGTCGCCGCGCAGACCGCGGCGGTCGCCAAGCTGCACAACGGCACACGCCCGGAAGAGGTCGCCCAGGCGCAAGCGAATGTCGACGCCGCAAGCGCCAGTGCGCGCAATGCCGAACTGAACTATGATCGTGCCGTCCAGCTTCGCAAGAGCGCCAGCCCGGCGGTGGCGCAAAGCCAGGTCGACTCGGCCAAGGCCGCCGAGGATTCCGCCGCCGCACAGCTCGAGGTCGCCAAACAGGCTCTGATCCTTGCCAAGGCCGGGCCGCGCGAGGAAGACATTGCCGCGGCGGAGGCCCAGCTCAAGGCAACGCAGGCGGCGCTCGACCTTTTACGCCAGCAATTGAAAGATGCCGAACTCGCCGCGCCCGCCGGCGGCATCATCCGTTCGCGTCTGCTCGAGCCGGGCGAGATGGCCTCGCCCGCGAAACCGGTCGTCTCTATCGCCATCGTCAATCCGAAATGGGTGCGCGCCTATATCTCCGAACCGGACCTGTCGAAGGTCGCCCCCGGCGCAGAGGCCAGCGTGACGGTCGACGGCTACAACGAGGCCTTCAAAGGGACCGTCGGCTTCATCTCGTCGGTGGCGGAGTTCACGCCGCACGCGATCCAGACGGAGGAGCTGCGCACCAGCCTCGTCTACGAGGTGCGGGTGCTGGTGGACGATCCGAGCGACACGCTGCGCCTCGGCATGCCGGCGACCGTCCGCCTGACGAAGGATGAAGCGGCGCAATGACCGACAGCTCCCGTCCCGCCATCGAAGGCCACGGCGTCGGCAAGCTCTTCAAGCGGGCGGGCGGCGAGATGGTGACCGCGCTGGACGATGTCTCGCTGACGATCGGGCATGGCGGGCTGGCGGCCCTGGTCGGCCCGGACGGCGCCGGCAAGACGACGCTGATCCGGCTGATGGCAGGGCTGCTGAGCGCCGATTCCGGCACGCTTTCGGTGCTCGGCATCGACATTGCCGACGATCCGCAGGCCGTCCAGGACCGGATCGGCTACATGCCGCAGAAATTCGGGCTCTACGAGGATCTCAGCGTCCAGGAGAATCTCGATCTCTACGCCGACCTGCACGGCGTGACCGCGGAGGAACGCCGGCGGGTCTATCCGCAGCTCATGGACATGACCGCGCTCGGCCCCTTCGCCAAGAGGCTGGCGGGACGCCTCTCCGGCGGCATGAAGCAAAAGCTCGGCCTCGCCTGCACGCTGGTGCGCGCGCCCGACCTCCTGCTGCTCGACGAGCCGACGGTCGGCGTCGACCCGCTGTCGCGGCGTGAACTCTGGGAGATCATCCTGCATCTCGTTCGCGAGCAGGGCCTGACGGTACTGGTCAGCACCTCCTATCTGGACGAGGCGGAGCGCTGCGAACATGTGATCGTGATGCATGACGGAAAAGTGCTGGCCAAGGGCCCGCCGAAATCGATCACAGAGGTTGCCGCCGGGCGCGCCTTTCTCGCCTCGCCGCCCGAGGGCCAGCCGGCGCGGCTGCTGCAGACCCGCCTGCTCGACGAGCCCGGCGTGACCGACGCGGTGCCGCAAGGCGGAGATGTGCGGGTGGTCAAGGCCTCGGCCGATACCGATGCGCCCGCCGGCATCGAGATGACCGCCGTCGAGCCGCGTTTCGAGGACGGTTTCATGGCGTTGCTGCACAAGGCCGCCGACACCGGCAAATCCGCGTCGATGTCACTCGGACACAAGGCCGGACGCACCAATGGCGACACGGTGGTGGAAGTCAGCGACCTTGTGCGCAAGTTCGGCGATTTCACCGCCGTCGACCATGTCAGCTTCGCGGTGAAGACTGGCGAAATCTTCGGCCTGCTGGGACCGAACGGCGCCGGCAAGACCACCACCTTCCGCATGCTGTGCGGATTGCTGCCCGCAACCGACGGGACGCTGCGCGTCGCCGGGGTCGATCTCCGCAGCGCGCGGGCCTCGGCACGTCAGCGGGTCGGCTATGTGGCGCAAAAATTCTCGCTCTACGGCCAGCTCTCGGTCACCCAGAATCTAGATTTCTTCGCCGGCGCCTACGGTCTGTCCGGCCGCCGCCGCAAGGAACGCATCGCCTGGGCGATGGACCAGTTCGAACTCGCCGACCTGGCGAAACTGCCGAGCGGGCAGTTGCCCGGCGGTTACAAGCAGCGTCTCGCCATGGCCGCCGCCCTCCTCCACGAGCCGGAAATCCTGTTCCTCGACGAGCCGACGAGCGGCGCCGATCCGCTTGCCCGGCGCGAATTCTGGCAGCGCATCACGTCGCTTGCCGAGGAAGGCGTTACCGCCATCGTCACCACGCATTTCATGGAAGAGGCGGAATATTGCGACCGCGTCATCATCCTCGACGCCGGCCAGGTGCTCGCCCGAGGCACGCCCGCCGAAATCCGCTCCCATGCACCGGAGATCGAGGGCCGCGAACCGACCATGGAAGACGCCTTCATCGCGGTCGTCGAGGAGGCGCGGCGTGAGCATGGCCGTCCCGGCGAGAAGAGCGCGGCATGAACGCGACCGGCCATTCCTCCCCTGCCCCCGAAGCCACTCACCACAGCGGCAGGGTGCAGCGCGTGCGCGCGTTGATCGTCAAGGAGAGCCGCCAGATCATGCGCGACCCGAGCAGCATCGCGCTCGGCATCGTCATGCCGCTGATCCTGATCCTGCTGTTCGGCTATGCGCTGTCGCTCGACGTCAGGAACGCCCCGATCGCGCTGGTGATCGAGCAGCCTTCGGAAATGGCCAGCGAGATTGCCGCGGGCTTCCGTCTGTCGCCCTATTTCGAGGCCAGGACCGTGACCTCCATGGCCGAAGCCGAGAAACTCATGCTCGCCCACGAGGTCGACGGCATCGTGCATGTGCGCAGCGATTTCGCCCGCAATGTCGCCGCCGGCGATGCGGGGGTCCAGCTGTTGCTGCACGGAACCGACGCCAATACGGCGCGCATCATCGAACGTTACGCACTCGGCGCCATCGGGATGGCTTCGCAACGGCTCAGGGACGAAGGCGTCCCCGTGATCGGCAACGGACCTGTCCGGCTCGAGAGCCGCATCTGGTACAACGAGAACGGCAACAGCCAGTATTTTCTCGTTCCCGGCCTGATCGTGCTGATCATGACGCTCACCGGCGCCTTCCTGACGGCGCTGGTCATGGCGCGGGAATGGGAACGGGGGACGCTGGAGGCAATCTTCGTCACCCCTGTCCGGGCATCCGAGATCCTGCTCGGAAAGATCGTCCCCTATTTCGGCCTCGGCATGGTCGGCTTCGCGCTTTGCGTCATCGCCGCCCAAGTGCTGTTCCACGTGCCGCTGCGCGGCTCCTTCATCGTGCTGACCGGCGTATCCATGCTCTACATGCTGGTTTCGGTCGGCTTCGGGCTGTTCATTTCCTCGGTGGCGAAGAGCCAGTTCGTCGCCTCGCAGATCGCGCTGATCGCCTCGTTCCTGCCGGCGATGCTGCTCTCCGGCTTCCTGTTCGACATCCGCTCCATGCCGGTCGCGCTGCAAATCTTCACGCATATCCTGCCGGCTCGCTATTTCGTGACGCTGTTGCAG
>Ga0207814_100708_pt1 | contig 14720 bp, 13 predicted proteins | sample TtaePargueraPR_7_FD_187755 | JGI IMG/M metagenome (GOLD analysis project Ga0207814, IMG submission 187755) | Aerobic enrichment media microbial communities from Bioluminiscent Bay, La Parguera, Puerto Rico - Tt and P1 (2) (SPAdes) | ecosystem: Environmental > Aquatic > Marine > Unclassified ... | reverse complement strand
CCCGGAGCCGATCCCGGGGCGGATCGCGACCTTCCCGTCCGGCACCGCCTCTCCGCTGCCAAACGCTGTGCGCATTCTCTTGGCCGGTTGCGGAGATCCTGCCGTTGGGGATACAGCGGATCCGACCTCATGAATGCGACGCGATCCCTCCTGACCAAGCGGAACCTCTCGCTGCTCCTCGCCCTGATCGGCTTCCTGGTGCCGTTCTTCCTCGAGATCGAGGGCCTGTCGCCGGCCGGCCACCGCCTGCTCGGCATCTTCCTGCTGGCCGTCATCCTGTGGGTCAGCGAGGCGATCCCGCTGTTCGCCACCTCGGCCACGGTGATCCTGCTGCTGATCCTCTTCCTGAGCGACGTCTCCGGCAAGCTCGGCTGGGCCTGGGGAATGGCGGAGTTCCCCGCGGGCATGGACGCCCCCGCCTACACCACCTTCTTCAACACCCTCGCCAACAAGGTCCTGATCCTGTTCCTCGGCGGCTTCTTCCTCGCCTTCGGGGCCGCCCGCTTCGGGGTCGACAAGAACCTTGCCGCGATCATGCTCAAGCCCTTCGGCCGCAAGCCCTCGAGGGTCCTCCTCGGCCTCATGCTGATCACCGGCGTGCTGTCGATGTGGATGAGCAACACCGCCACCACCGCCACCATCATGGCGGTGGTGCTGCCGATCATCCACCGCCTCGAGCCGGGCGACAAGTTCCGCGTCGGCCTGGCGCTCGGCGTCCCCTTCGCCGCCAACATCGGCGGCATGGGCACCCCGATCGGCACGCCGCCGAACGCGATCGTCCTCGGCGCTCTCTCGAAGGTCAACCCGGAGACCGGCGAGGTCATCGGCCAGTGCTCCTTCCTCCAGTGGATGATGTTCGCGGTGCCGATCTCCCTCGTCCTGATGGCCGCCGCGTGGCTGCTGGTGATCTTCCTCTTCCCCGCCTCCAAGCCGGCGATCGAGATCGACATGAACGTCAAGTGGGTGAAGTCGCGCAGCGCGACGATCTACTACGCCACCGCGATCTTCACCATCCTGATGTGGGTGACCGGCGCCCTCCACGGGATCAACTCCTACGTCGTCGGCATGTTCCCCGTGGTGATCCTGCTGGCCACCGGCGTGGTGACCTCGAAGAACTTCCGCGGGCTCGAGTGGGACGTCCTCTGGCTGGTCGCCGGCGGCATCGCCCTCGGCGTCGGCGTCTCGGCCACCGGGTTCGACGGCTGGCTGGTCGGCCTGATCGACTGGAACGCGATGAGCGGCTCGGTCATCGGGATCGCCATCTGCACCACCGCCCTGCTGATGAGCACCTTCATCTCGAACAGCGCCGCGACCAACCTGCTGGCGCCGATCGCGGTGGCGGTGGCCGGGGCGGCCGGGGCCAGCTCGATCGTCATCCTCGCCTTCGTCGCGCTCGGGGCGTCGATGGCGATGGCACTGCCGATCAGCACCCCGCCGAACGCGATCGCCTACAGCGCCGGCTCCTTCAGCACCAAGCAGATGGCGATCTCGGGCGCGATCATCGCGGTGCTCGGGATCCTGATCACCTACCTGTTGCTCGGGCCGCTGCTCCGGATGGCGGGCGTGGTCTGAGCCGTCCTTTCCCGCTCCACAGCCCGCCCCTGGCGCCCCACTCTCGAATCCGATGCCCGCCCTCGTCCTCTGCGCCCACCGCGATCCCGCCGTCGCCGGGCGCCTCCACGACGCCCTGGCCCGGGTGGCGGGCGACGCGCTCGCCTTCGAGCCGTTCACCCGCTTCCGGACCCTCGACGACCGGGCGGCCGAGGCCATCGCCGCCGGCGAGGACCTCGCCCTGATCTTCACCGGCGTCGAGCTCCAGGAGACCAACGGCGTCGAGCTCATCCGCCGGCTCCACGACGAGCCGCCGCTGAGGGCGGCGCGCAAGGTGCTCATCGCCGCCGCCGACGAGGTCGCCGAGGCCGACTCGCTGCTCCAGCTCGGGGCCCTTCACGGGCGGCTCGACCCCGACTTCGACGACCAGGCGCTGGAGGTCCTGCTGCGCAACCTGCTGACCGACTTCGTGGTCCAGAGCGCGCCGCACCTCATCGACGAGCTCCACTCGCTCCTCGACCTCCGCTCGCTGGCCGGGGCCTTCAGCTCGGCGCGCGACAACCTGCGCCGCCTCAGCGAGCGGCTGGACCAGGTCGAGCGCTCGGTCATCGCCGTCGACAAGATGAGCGACGACCGCATCGAGACCGAGATGGTCCAGGAGTTCGACCACCTGCTCGACCATCCCGAGCGTCGTCACTATGCCGCCGGCGAGGTGATGCTTCACGAGGGCGACGAACCCGGCACCATCTGGATCCTCATCTCGGGCAAGGTGAAGCTGTTCCGCACGGTCGAGGGCGAGGACCTCACCTTCCATTCCGAGAGCGCGGGCCGGATCGTCGGGCTGATGTCGCTGTCGCTCCAGAGCCCGATCTTCTTCAGCTGCCGGGCGGTCACCGAGGTGACCGCGCTGGTCCTCTCGCGCGAGCAGATCCAGGACGCGATCCACCGCAGCCCGGTGCTCTCGAACTACCTGATCACCGTGATCCTCCGCTCGATGGCGCGCCGCAACCGCCGCGCCGTGCAGCTGCTCACCCAGGTCCGCACCCTCAACCGCCGGCTGTCCGAGCAGCGCGACGAGCTGGCGAGCACGCTCGAGGAGCTGCGCGACACCCAGGAGCGCCTGATCGACTCCGCGAAGATGGCCACCCTCGGCAACCTCGCCGCCGGGATGGCGCACGAGCTCAACAACCCGGTCGCGGCGATCCTCGCCGCCGCCGGCTACCTCGGCCGCGACCTCGAGGCCCTGCTGGCCACCGCACCGCGGCTTGCCGTCGCCTCCGCCGTGATCCCGGAGGCCCGCGAACTCCCCCCCCGCTCGACCCGGGAGGAACGCCAGCTCCGCAACGCCCTGGTCGCCGACCTCGGCATCGAGAGCACCGCCGCCTCGCGACTCGTCGCCGCCGGGGTGACCAATGGCCCGGCCTTCGGCAGGTTGGCGGCCCTCGACCCGTCCCTCGGCGATGCGGAGCTCATCTCCCAGATCGACCGGGCCGGCCAGATCGGCAGCGCCCTGCGCAACATCACCAACTGCTCGACCCGGATCGCGGCACTGGTCCGCAGCCTCAAGGCCTATGCCCGCTCCGACGAGGCGCCGGCGGAGACCACCGAGATCAACACCACCCTCGACGATGTCCTGCTGATCCTCGCCAACAAGCTGCGCGACGTCAGGGTGGCCAAGCACTACGGGGAGCTCCCGCCGGTCACCGCCAACGCATCGCAACTCCAGCAGGTGTGGACCAACCTGATCACCAACGCGGTGCAGGCGATGAACGACCGCGGCGACCTCGAGCTCCGCACTTCGGTCCCCCGCCCCGGGTGGGTCCGGGTCGAGGTCGAGGACCACGGCCGGGGCATCCCCCCGGAGGCCGCCGAGCACCTGTTCGAGGCCCGCTTCACCACCCGCGGCGGACGGGTCGAGTTCGGGCTCGGGCTCGGGCTTCCCATTTCCCGCAGCATCGTCCGCCGCCACGGCGGCGAGATCTCCTTCACCTCCGAGCCCGGACGCACGGTGTTCGCCGTCGACCTTCCCAGGCATCCGCCCCCGTCATCCGACCATCCCAACGACCCATCGCCATGAACCGCATCGCCATCCTTTCGCTCGAAGACGAGGCCGAGGTCCGCCAGGCCATCGCCCGCGACCTCGAGCCCTTCGCCAAGCTCTTCCGCATCGAGGCCGCCGAGGACGTCGGCGACGCCCGCGAGCTGATCCAGTCGATCGACGACGAGGGCGACCGCACCGGCCTGATCCTCTGCGACCACCGCCTGCCCGGCACCACCGGCGTCGAGTTCCTGACCCAGCTGCAGGCGGAGCCCGAGCACCAGGGGATGCGCAAGGTCCTGGTCACCGGCCAGGCCGACCAGCAGGACACCATCCGCGCGATCAACGACGGCGGGCTCCACCGCTACATCGCCAAGCCGTGGTCGGCCGACGAACTCCAAGGGGTGGTCCGGGAACAGCTCACCGAGTACCTGCTCGAGCAGGACCTCGACCCCATGCCCTTCCTCAGCCTGCTCGACGACCCCCGCCTGCTCGAGCGCATCGGCCGCGGGGCGCGGATCGACTGAGCCCCGCCGCCCGCCGCGGTCACCCGAGCTCCGCCGGGTGGACGAGCTCGAACCCCGGCCAGTCCCGCGGCGCGAGGTCGTCGATCATCAGCGTGGGCTTGGGCAGGAAGCCCTCGAAGCAGCCGGCGATCCCCAGCTCGGTGGCCGACTCCCTCGCGTAGTCGCCCCCGACGCTGCTCCAGCAGTAGAGCACCCAGCCCGCCTCGTGCAGGGCCTTCACCCTGGCCACCGTGGCCGGGATCGGGACCCTCCGGGTGCCCACGCTGCGCACCAGGGTGTCGTCGACGTCGATGTAGGCAACCGGTCTCATGGCGCCCGGATGCTCGCACACCTGGCAAGGCGGGGCCGATGGGAAGCGGGCTCAGCCCTCCATCCTGGCCGGCTGGCCGGTGGTCTCGACCACCGAGCGCCAGAGGTCGCCGTTCGGGTCGACCTTGCGCCGGCCGCGGGTGACCACGTCCATCGGCAGGTGGACGAAGCGCTGGTGCCAGCGGGCCACCACCAGTCCGGTCTTGCCCGCCATCCCCGCGTTCACCGCGTGGCGGCCGAGGTTCAGGCAGAAGATCCGGTCCTCGGGCGCCGCCGGCACGCTGCGGATCATGTAGCTCGGGTCGATGTACTTGAGCGTGATCTCGGTGCCCACCGCATCGAAGTGGCGGTTGATCTCGTCCTTGAGGAACACCCCGATGTCCTCGTGCAGCTGGTTGCCGGAGGCGTCGGTGCGCCGTTCGTCACCGGCGACCAAGTGCTGGCCGGCACCCTCCGCCACCACGATCAGCGCGTGGCCGCGCTGCGCCAGGCGGCGCTCGAGCACCGCCAGCAGCCCGTTCTTGCCGTCGAGGTCGAAGCGGACCTCGGGGATCAGCACCACGTTCACCTCGCCGGTGGCCAGCGCGGCCGAGCAGGCGATGAAGCCGGAGTCGCGCCCCATCAGCTTGACCAGCCCGATGCCGTTCCGCGCGCCGCGGGCCTCCACGTGCGCCGAGGTCACCGCCTGGCAGGCCGCGGCAAAGGCCGACTGGTAGCCGAAGCTTCGGTCCATGAACCTCAGGTCGTTGTCGATGGTCTTGGGGACGCCGACGATCGAGATCCCGTTGCCGCGGCTCTGGCACTCCTCGAAGAGGTCCTTCGCCCCGCGCTGCGATCCGTCGCCGCCGATGACGAAGAGGATGTCGACGCCCAGCGCCTCGAGGCGGTTCACCATCACCTTGGTGTCCTTGCGCCCGCGCGACGATCCGAGGAACGAGCCGCCGAAGTACGGCAGGTTCATGACGATCTCCGGGGTCATCTCGATCGGCCGGTGCCCGTAGGCCGGGTCGAGCCCCTCGTAGCCGTACTGGAAGCCGATGATCCTGCGGATCCCATAGGCGTAGTACGACTGCATCACGATCGTGCGGATCACGTCGTTGATGCCCGGACAGAGCCCGCCGCAGGTGACGATCGCACAGCAGGTGTCGGGCGGGTTGAAGAAGATGTCGCGTCGCGGCCCCGCGAGCTCGATCGACGGCGGCTCGACGCCGGCTTCGACCGCCTGCTGGACCTCGGAGAGGTGGTCGCAGAGGAGGATCCGGTCGCCGTCGTTGTGCCACCCCGCACCGTCCGGGGCGAACTCGCGCTCCCAGCCCGGCGAGGGATGACGGCGTTCCCCGAGGTTGGCGATGATCAACTCTTCGGCGGTGATGTGGCCCTGGTTCATGGTCAAGTGGGTGCTTCGGTGACGCTTCGGCCCGGACGGCGCGGACACTCTGTGGTCGACGCCCCGATCGTGCAACGCATCGCGTGTGAAGCGATCGCCCCCTCTTGCGGATTCCCCTGCGGATCCTCCGCTTCGCCCGCGCGGGCGGGGGCGGTCAGTGCCCCTGGAGGCGCGGCGGTCCCGCCGGCCGGCCGGATGCGCGGTCGATCGGGTACTTCGGCTGCCAGGTCGGATGCTCCTGGTCCAGCCAGCCCCCGAGTTCCGTCGCCAGTTTCTTCACGACGGCCGGATGCTCGGCCGCCAGGTCGGTCTTCTCACCGGGGTCGTCGCTGAGACAGAACAGCTGCCAGCGGTCCGACTCGTACTCGTAGCCGAGCTTGTAGCGCCGCTCGTCCACGTCGGCGATCACCCAGACGCCCGGCTGGGCCCGCTTGTCGAGGTAGCCGGGAAAGAGGAAGAACAGCGGGCCCCGCCGGCCGCCCCGGTCCGGTTCGCCGAGTGCGGCGGCGAAGGACTCGCCGTCGAGCGGATGGGCATCCTCCGGCGGCGCCCACGCTCCGCCGGCGAGTTCCAGGAAGGTCGGGTAGTAGTCGACCGAGTGGACGATCCGGTCGCTCACCGCGCCGGCGGGGACCACGCCCTTCCAGCAGGCGATCAGCGGCACCCGGATGCCGCCCTCGGTGAACATGCCCTTCTCACCCCGGAGAGGGGCGTTCGAGGCGTGGGTTCCGCCGTTGTCCGAGGTGAAGAGGACCAGGGTGTCCTCGAGGATCGAGTCCCCCCGGTCCCCGTCGCCGTCCGGGTCCTCGAGCATCGCCATCAGTCGCCCGAGGTTCTCGTCGACCCCGGCGATGAAGCCGAGGTACTCGGCCTCGGCCTTGCCCGAGGCCCGCTCCTTCGCCTGTCCGAGCAGGTCCGGCCGGGCATTCACCGGCCCGTGGACCGCGTAGGTGTGGAACTGGAGGTAGAACGGACGGTCCCCGGCGGCGAGCTTGGCGAGGGTCTCCTCCAGCGCATCGCCGAGCGCGTCGCTGACGTGCTTGGGCGTCCCCTCGAGCGAACTCGGCAGCCCGCGCTTCGCGAGGTAGGCGGCATCGTAGGGTTCGGCGAAGCGGTCGAAGTGGCCGCGCCCGAGCTTGGGGAACCCCCAGCCGCCCTCCTTCCGGGAGGCGAAGCAGACCGGCTGGTGCCCCTGGGGGCCACCCCCGAGGTTGATCTCGAATCCGGAGCGCTCCGGCAGGGTCTCCGCGCCGCCGTGCCCGCCGACGTGGTACTTCCCGATGTGGGCGGTGGCGTAGCCGTTCTTCTGCAGCGCCTCGGCGACGGTCACCGCCTCGGCGGCGACGTCCTCGGTCTGCTCCGGCCCTCGAAAGCGCGCCTGCTGCCTCGACACGCCGCCGCGTCCGTAGCGGTTGAGGTTGCCGACGACATAGACGTCATTGTGGATCCGGGCCGGGTACTGGCCGGAGAGCATCGCGGCGCGGGTCGGCGCGCAGTTCGGCTGCGCATAGGCGTGGGTGAAACTCAGTCCGCTCGCCGCGAGCCTGCGGAGATGCGGGGTCCGGTAGGCGTCGGGCGCGGTGCCGAGGGTCGCCGCCGGCACCCCGATGTGGTTCCAGCCGAGGTCGTCGACCATGAAGACCACGATGTTCGGTCGCTCGGTTCGGGCCGCGAGCGGGGCGGCGAGGACGACGAGGGCGGCGAGCAGGCGATGAAACATCATGGCGGGAGGGGCTGGCGGCAGGCGACGGACCAGTGGCGCTACGCCGGTCGACGACGGTTCTTTCCGGCGACCGCCGTGCCGGCCTCAGCGGCGGCCCTCGATCACCTGCTGCCGAGCCTCCGGGGACAGGCCGCTGGTTTCCAGCCAGGCGCGGGCCCCGTCCGGATCCCGCCGGAAGTAGGCCCGTCCCACCTGCGTGAGCGACTCCTGCCGCAGGCCGGCATCGGCGATGTCCTGCGCCCAGGCGATCGCCGTCTGCGGGTCCTGCCAGGCGTAGCCTCGGGCGAAGCCCGCGATCGCCGAGTCGCGCTGGGGCGAAACCGGCATGCCCATCAGGTATTCCCCCGCCGCCTGCGGGTCGCGGTCCTCCCAGTCGCCGAAGGCCGAGGACAGGCCGGAATTCTGGCCGGGCCCCTCGGGCAGTCCCTCGAGCCAGGCGACCGCCGTCTGCGGGTCGCGCTCGGCCCATTCCTCGCCCACCTCGGCCACCGCCCGGGCGGCATACTCGTCCCCGGCGTACGACTCGACCCAGGCCGCGGCCGCCTCCGGGTCCTCGCGCACGAAGGCCCCGGCGACCCGGTCCATCGCCGCCCCCTTCGCCGGGCCGTCGGCAAGCGAGTCGGCCCACAGCGAGGCCTCGGCCGGGCTGCCGCTGCGGAGCACCTCGTTGGCGACCGTCCGGATCATCCGGTCGGCGCGTCCGGTGCCCTCGGCCGCCATCCGCATCGCAAGGTCGGTGGCCATCGCCAGGTCATGGTCGGCGAGGCCGGCCACCACGCTCTCGGCCAGGCGGCCCCGCTGCTCGGCCAGGTCGGGCGGCAGGGCGTCGAGCATCGCGAGCGCCTCGGCCGGGTTCGCCGCCGACCATCCGGTGAGGGTCGCCCGTAGGTCCCGTTCCTCGGATTCGGCGGCGAAGTCGAAGGCCTCCCGGCCGGCGAGCGCGCCCCAGGCATAGTTGAAATCGCGCCACTCGTCGTCGCCCGCGTCGAGGGACACCAACTGCTCGCGGATCGTCAGAGCGTTCTCGGCCGTCATCCCCTCGAGCAGGCGGCTGAAGGCGAGGCGCCGGGTGATCGGGTTGGGATCGCGGAAGGCCTGCTCGGCCAGCGCTTCGAGTCCCGCTCCCTCGAGCGAGTAGCCCCCGAACAGTTTCGACAGTTCGCCCCCGTCCCGTTCGGACCCCGGCCGCCCGGCCACCAGGGCGGCCCGGGACGTTTCCGCCTCTCCGTCCCGGATCCGCGCGGGACCCAGCGGTCGGGAATCCCCGGCTTCCACCCCGGACCCGGCCCCCGCCTCCGGCGACCGACCCGACCCGATCACGAAGGCCGCCGCCGCGAACAGCGCCCAGGCACCATGAACCAGCCATTCCTTGCGCAACATGGCCTGAGGGTAGACCAAGTTTCCGCCGGCGCAACGAGGAGCCGGCATTCAGATGGCGGCCGCCCACCTGGCACTTGCCTCACCGCCTCACCGCCAGCACCGACACCATCGCGTCGTGCAGCAGGCGCTCGGCGTTGGTGTCGAGAAACACCGCACCCAGGCGGGAGTGACCGCGGGTGCCCAGCACCACCAGGTCGGCGGCGGTGTCGCCGACCCGGCAGGTCAGTTCGACGGAGGGCACGGCCGACTCGACGATGCAGGTCCGATGCACCAGCGGGGCCAGCGCGGCGCGATACTCGCGGGTCACCCGCTCCATCGCCTCCCGGGTTTCCGCGCGGCTCTCCTCGACGAAGCGCTCCGCCTCCAGGTCGAGGGTCTCGCCCCACAGGTCGCGGTCCGGCGGGAACATCACGTGGACGATGTCGAGCACCGCCCGGCTCCGCGCGGCCTCGATCGCGCGGCCGAGGACCGTTCCGGAGACCGGCGAGAAGTCGACGCAGGCCATCACCCGGCGGAACTCGTCCTCCACCCGGTCGCTCAGCAGCAGGACATCGCAGGGAAGGGTGCGCACGCAGCCACGGGCGAGCGAGTCCGCCCAGCCACGCGGAGCCTCGTGGGCCGCGATCACCAGCAGCCCGGCCTGCTCGCGGGCGACCAGACGCTGGAACTCATCGACCGGGTGGCCCTCCATCACCAACTCCTCCACCACCGCGTCGCCGGCGTGCTCCCGGACCAGGCGGGCGAGCTGCTGCTTGGCCGAGCGCACGGCGGCCTCGATGGCGACGGCGCTCGGTCGACAGCCGACGCGGTGCGGCAGCCGGGCGGGATCGACCACGTGCACGGCGAGCAGCGGCACGCCTTCGGCGGTCGCGGTGCAGGCGGCGTGTCGGAGGACCTTGGCCGAGGAGGACGAGAAGTCGATGCCCGCGACCACGGGCTTGCTGGCGATCATGGCACTTCAAGGTGGGAATGACCTCCGCGCGGAACAGGCAGGCGGAGCAACGCCCTGCTCCATAGGGGACGCGAGGCCGCAATGCCACACCATCGCAGGATCCACGCAGCGAATCGGGGAATCCGGCGAGTCCCCCGTGGATCTCTTCCCTCGCCATCCGCCGCCAATGCCCTAGCCTGCCAGGATGAGCCTCGGGGGTCGACTTTCCATCGCGCTGGCCCTGGCCTGGGCGATGGCCTGGGGGCTGATCCTCCCCGAGGGCATGCCGATCCCGGTTCACGAGGCCGCCACGCTCGGCGTGATGGTGCTCTCGCTCCCGTTCGCGATCGTCTTCCTGTGGCCGCTGGACACCGGGCCGCCCGGCCTGGGCGAGGTCGTGCTCTACTTCTGCACGCTGGTGGCGAACGTCTTCGTGCTCGGCTACGGGATCTCGGCGATCCTGCGCTTCCTGACCTGGCTCAACGGCCCGCTGATCCAACGGCGCCTCGATCCGGCATCGCGGGACGCCGCCCGCGAGCCCGAGGGGTGAGGCCCCGGGCTCAGGCCTCTCCGGCTGCCAGCAGCAGGGCGCCGCGGATGCCGGCCTGCTGGCCGTGCTGCGGCGGCACGATGTAGGGCGTCGCCTCGAGCGCCGGATAGTAGCCGTTGGCCAGCTCGCCGAGCTTCTTCTCGACGTTGTCGTGGAAGCCCTCGGCCTGCGACACGCCGCCGCCGATCACCACCCGGGCCGGACAGACGATCGCCAGCAGCGCGAGCACCCCATGGGCGAGGTAGGCCGCCTCCAGCTCCCAGGCGCAGTGCTGGGGGTCGACGTCCTTGGCCTCCCGGCCCCAGCGCTTGGCGAAGGCCGGACCGCTGGCCAGGCCCTCGAGGCAGTCGCCGTGGAAGGGACACACCCCCTCGAACTCGTCGCCCGCCATCTTCGGCACCCGCAGGTGGCCGAACTCGGGGTGGACCACGCCGTGGATCAGCCGTCCGCCGCTGAGAACCCCGGCGCCGATGCCGGTGCCGATCGTGATGTAGGCGAGGTCCCTGAGCCCGTCCGCCTCGGCCAGCGCGGCGGCGTTGACGTCGGTATCGAGCGCGAAGCGGGCGCTCGGAAAGGCCGCCGCCAGCTCGTCGCGGATCGAGAATCCCGCCCAGCCCGCCTTCGGCGTCGCCAGCATCGTGCCGAAGTCCGACCGTTCCGGGTCGACACTGACCGGACCGAAGGCCGCCACCCCGATCGAGTCCGGTTCGCCCCGCTGGCGCAGCCAGTCGACCGCCACCCCGAAGGTCCCGGGCCCGTCGCTGGTCGGAAAGCGATGCTCCTCGAGCACCGTGCCGTCGGGCTCCCCGATGGCCACCACGGTCTTCGTGCCCCCCATTTCGATTCCGGCAAGCATGCGTCGATGTTAGACTCCTTGCTTCCGGTGGCCAAGCGCGCAACCGATTTCGCGGCACATTCCGTGGACCTCGACCCCCACGCCGGCGGTAACCCGAGTCCGCTCGCAGCCGTGGGAATTCATCGTTGGACGGAAGTCAGGCCTGGTTGACGAAATGCCCCCGACGCCTGCCGCCCCGGGGATCGGTCGGGTTCCGCATTCCCTGCCCGATTCCGTGCAGTCCCTCTCCGGTCTTGCGCGCCGCGTCGCGGACCGCTACCTCCGCTGTCGCCATGCCAGTCGCCACGCCTGCCCAATACCGCGCCATGCTCGACGCCGCCCAGAAGGGCGGATACGCCTACCCGGCGATCAACGTCACCTCGCTGCCGACCATCAACGGCGCCCTCAAGGCGTTCGCCGATGCCAAGTCGGACGGCATCATCCAGGTCTCCACCGGCGGCGGCCAGTTCGCCTCCGGCACCGAGGTCAAGGACGCCGCCTTCGGCGCGATCGTCCTCGCTGAGGCGGTCCACCGCCTGGCCGAGAAGTACGACGTGCTGGTCGCCCTGCACACCGACCACTGCCACCCGGAGAAGGTCGACGGTTTCCTCAAGCCGCTGCTCCAGGCCTCGCGCGAGCGCATCGCCGAGGGCAAGGGGCCGCTCTACCAGAGCCACATGTTCGACGGCTCGGTGGTGCCGCTGGACGAGAACCTGAAGATCTCCAAGGAACTGCTCAAGGAGTGCGCCGAGCTCGACATCATCCTCGAGGTCGAGGCCGGCTGCGTCGGCGGCGAGGAGGACGGCCACGACACCTCGGGCCTGCCCGCCGAGAAGCTCTACACCACGCCCGAGGACATGGTGGAGGTCTACGAGGCGCTCCACCCGATCGGTCGCTTCCTCTTCGCCGCGACCTTCGGCAACGTCCACGGCGCCTACAAGCCGGGCGCGGTGAAGCTCAAGCCGACGATCCTGCGCGACGGCCAGAAGGCGGTGATGGACAAGTATGGCGAGGCGGCCGAGATGGACCTGGTGTTCCACGGCGGTTCCGGCTCCGACCTCTCCGACATCCGCGAGACGCTCGACTACGGGGTGGTGAAGATGAACATCGACACCGACACCCAGTACGCCTTCACCCGGCCGATCGTCACCCACATCTGCGAGAACATCGAGGGCGTGCTCAAGATCGACGGCGAGGTCGGCAACAAGAAGACCTACGACCCGCGCAGCTACCTCAAGCTGGGCGAGATCTCGCTGGCCAAGCGCCTGCAGGAGGCCTGCGACGACCTCCGCTCGACCGGCCAGTCGATCTTCGGCAAGTAGCAGCGGCGCTTTCCGATCGTCATCCAGGGACCGGCGGCATTCCGCCGCGCCGTCCCGATCCCCGGGCCCGGCACCCCGCCGGGCCTTTCCTTTTGCCGTGGGCCGGGCTAGCTCATCGGCCATGTTCGCCGCCGCCCTCTCCGGCCTCGCCGCCTACCGACGCGTCCCCGGCACCCTGCTGCGCCACGGCCTGTGGCCGTACCAGCTGCTGCCCGCCTTCATCAGCCTGCTGCTCACCCTCGGCCTGCTGGTGGGGTTCTACTTCGCCGCCGGCGGGGTCGCCGGCTGGTTCGACGGGCTCGTCGACCTCCGCGTCGCCTGGCTCGACCGGCTGGTCACGATCGGGATGGGGGCCCTCATCTTCCTCGCCCTGCTCGCGGGCTTCCTCTTCGTCCACAAGCACCTCGTCCTGATCGTCCTCTCGCCCTTCCTCGGGAAGATCGCCGAGGAGACGGTCAAGGCGGTCAAGGGCGAGGAGTTCGCCCGCTCCGACCTCGGCTTCGTCCAGTCGCTCGCCCGCAGCACCGGCGTCAACCTCCGCTACCTGCTCCGCGAGCTGCTGGCCAACCTGCTGTTCCTGCTCTGCGGGCTGGTCCCCGTGGCCGGCTCGCTGGTCTCCGCGGTGGGGCTGTTCGTGACCCAGTCGAAGTACCTCGGCTACGGGCTGATGGACTTCCCGCTCGAGCACCGCGGCCTCGACGTCCGCCAGAGCGACGCCTTCGTGCGCGCCCGCCGCGGCCTGTCGATCGGGCTCGGCGCCGGCTACCTGCTGCTGATGCTCGTCCCGCTGGTCGGCTGGATGTTCGCCCCGACCTTCGGCACCGTGGCCGGCACCCTCAAGGCACTCGACGAACTCGAGCGGGAGGCCTGAGCGCCGCCCCGACGCCGGCGCGCCCCCCGGGCTTTTGCATTGCCTCCCCGCCCCGACCTGCTTGCCTTCGGCACCTCCCGCCATGGCCGAGAAGACCACCCACCAGGAGCACCCGCTCGCCAACATCCTCGTCAACGTCCTGATCCCGGTCATCGCGCTCGGCGCGCTGAGCAAGGATCCCGGCGCGATGGACGCCAAGTTCTGGCACGTCGGCCCGGTCAAGGCGATGATCGCCGCGCTGGCGCCACCGCTCGCCTACGGCGCCTGGCACTTCGCCAAGACCCGCAAGTTCAACTTCTTCTCCGGGCTCGGCCTGTTCTCGGTGCTGCTGACCGGCGGCCTGACCATCTACCTCTGGAACAAGGACGGCACGGTCAAGGAGCACGCCGGCATCCTGTTCGCCATCAAGGAGGCCTCGATCCCGCTGGTCCTCGGCATCGCCGTGTTCCTCTCGCGCCGCACCGCCACGCCCCTGCTCAACGTGTTCCTCTACAACGACTCGCTGTTCGACATCCCGAAGATCGAGAAGCAGGTCGGCGAGGAGGACTCGCGGCCGGCCTACGAGAAGCTGCTCGACCACGCCAACGCGATGTTCGCCGGCTCGTTCTTCCTCAGCGCCGCGCTCAACATCGGCCTGGTGCTGTGGTTCTTCCGCGACTTCGACGCCGGCGCCACCGACGCCCGCGAGGTCTACAACGTGATCGTCGGCAAGATCACCGGCTGGGGCTTCGCGGTGATCGGCGTGCCGCTGCTCGGCGTGTTGTTCCTCACGCTGCGCTACCTGCTCCGCGGGCTCGGCTCGATCACCGGCCTCAAGGAGGAGGACCTGCTGCTGCCGCGCTGAGCGGAGCGCCGGTTGGGAAACCGGCATTTCGTCGGCCCCGTGGATGCCGGTTTCCAAACCGGCACTCCAGCCCCTCAGTCGACCAGGTTGTCGATCCGCTGGGCGACCTCGACGTCGGCCTCGGTCAACCCGCCCGCGTCGTGGGTGGTCAGCGTCAGGGTCACCCGGGTGTAGCGGATCAGGATGTCCGGGTGGTGCTGCGCCTCGTCGGCGATTTCCGCCAGGTCGTTGACGAAGTCGATGCCCTCCATGAAGTCCTCGAACTCGATGGTGCGGGTGATCGCCTTGCCCTCGAGTTCCCACATCGGGCACTTCTTCAGGGCGGACTCCAGTTCGTCTTTCTCAAGCAGGTCGGACATCGTCGAAAGGGGATTTCGCGGGAGCTTGGGCGCCCGGTTCCGGACTTGGCAAGTGTCGATCGAGCGGGCTGCCCGATCCTTTGCAACTTGCCC
>Ga0207814_100706_pt1 | contig 14747 bp, 18 predicted proteins | sample TtaePargueraPR_7_FD_187755 | JGI IMG/M metagenome (GOLD analysis project Ga0207814, IMG submission 187755) | Aerobic enrichment media microbial communities from Bioluminiscent Bay, La Parguera, Puerto Rico - Tt and P1 (2) (SPAdes) | ecosystem: Environmental > Aquatic > Marine > Unclassified ... | reverse complement strand
CCGCGTCCACCGAAACGCCCTTGCCGGCGATGAGAATGCCCGTCTGGCCTGTCGCACGGAACGTCGCCTTCATGCCCCGGGCCTGCATTTCGCGCTCCAGCGCCAGGGCCGTGTACATCTTGCCGCACGAACAGTCCGTGCCCACGGGGAGCAGGCGCTTGCCTTCCCGCTTCTGACCGGTGCCGACAGGATAGGTGTCGGTCGGGTGCCTGACGTCGAAGATCCGGCGGCCTGTCTTTTTGGCGGCCTTCGCCAGCGCCGGAACATCCGCCAGCCGCTTGTGCAGCCCTGCGGCAAGATCCATGCCGGCCTCGAGCGCCTCCAGCAGGATCGACGTCCAGGCGTCGGAAATCACGCCGCCCCTGTTGGCAACGCCCACGACCAGCGTCTTCGCACCGGCCTTGCGCGCCTCCTGGATTGTCATGTCGGGAAGGCCGACATCGGCATTGCAGCCTTCCATGCGCAACTGGCCGACACAATCGTCTTCACGCCAGTCGCGCACGCCCTTGGCCGTCTTGGCGGCCAGCTGGTCGGCGGCATCGCCGAGAAACAGGAGATATGGCTTTTCAATAATCATCGTGCTCACCCCGCTCAGGCTCCGGACGACTATATCGTCTAGAGAACGTCGAGAACATTCTCCGGCGGGCGCCCGATCGCCGCCTTGTCGCCATTCACCACGATGGGCCGCTCGATGAGGATGGGATGGCCGGCCATGGCGGTCACGAGCGCATTGTCCGGCAGGTCGGAATCGTCAAGTTCGAGCTCCTTGTAGATTTTTTCGCCCCTGCGAATGATGTCCCGCGGCCCCATGCCGAGCTTTTGCAGGATCTCGGTCAGTTCGCTTTCGCTTGGCGGGTTTTCCAGATACTCGACGATTTCCGGTTCGACGCCATTGTCCCTGAGCAGGGCAAGCGTCGCCCTCGACTTCGAGCAACGCGGGTTGTGCAGGATGGTTACGGTCATGACTTTTCTTTCTGTGCTGAATGATCGTTGCAGGGTCAGGTCCATTGACCGGCCCTGGTGCCGGTGAGGTCGCGGACGGTTTCGGCTCTGGCACGCGCCACCGCCTCCGACAATGCCTTCTTGATGCGTTCGACGAGACCGGGCCCCTCGAAAACGAGCCCGGTATAGAGCTGAATGAGCGAGGCGCCCGCCTCGATCTTGCCGAGCGCGGTCTCGCCCGAGTGAATGCCGCCGATGCCCACGAGAGGGATACGGCCCTCGGTCAACACATAAACCTTCGCCAGCAGGCGTGTCGAGCGTTCATACAGGGGTGCGCCGGACAACCCGCCGGCCTCGCCCGCGCGCGCGGTGTTTTTCAAACCATCGCGCGACAGCGTCGTGTTGGAGACGAGTATCCCGTCGACACCATGGGCCACGAGACGCTCGCAGACAGGCTCGATGTCGTCGTCGGCGATATCGGGAGAAAGTTTCACCGCGACCGGCCGCGCCTTGATCCCCTGCTCCGCCAGTTCATCCCGCGTGCTCATCAGGCGCGCAAGCAGCCGGTCCAGTTCCTTCGGAGCCTGCAGGTCGCGCAGTCCCGGCGTATTGGGCGAGGAAATGTTGACCGTGAAATAGTCTGCGACTTCGGAAAGCGTCCGCAGGCCGGCGACATAGTCGGCGTCCCGGTCGCTGCTGTCCTTGTTAGCGCCGATATTCACACCGACGATCCCGCGCCGGGGACGCGCCCGCAACCTTTTAAGCGCCGCGGCATGGCCGCCGCTGTTGAAGCCCAGCCGGTTGATCATCGCAACGTCTTCCGGCAGGCGGAATATGCGCGGTCTCGGATTGCCCGGCTGCGGCTCGGGGGTAACCGTACCGATCTCGGCGAACCCGAAGCCCGAGGCGAGGATCGCGTCGGGCACGCGCGCGTCCTTGTCGAACCCGGCGGCAATGCCGACTGGGTTCGGAAATTCGAGTCCCCAGATTTCCTGCTTCAGCTTTTCGTCGTCTGGCGCACACGAACGGGGAAAGAGGCCCGCTTCCATCGCCCGGAGGGTAACCTCGTGCGCCTGCTCCGGCTCCAGGGTGCGAAGGAACGGCATGGCGAGATCGGCAAGACCGGGGATCATGGCAGCACACCGTCGGGAAATGTATGGCGGCCGTCGCCACCGAGCGGAAGCGGCCGCACCCACTGCACGGCACGGCTGGGCAAAGGCCCGTAAAGGTGTGGGAAAAGCTGGCCGCCGCGCGACGGCTCCCATCTCAGGTCCTCCCCGAGGTCGGACACCTGAACCGCGACCAAGACGAGATCGTTCTGGCCGGCGAAGTGTTTCGCTGCCGTTTCCTCGACCTGCGAGCCGGCCGAGAAGTGGATAAATCCGTCTTCCAGGTCCACTGGCGCACCCTTGAAGACGCCCTCTTTTTCAGCCTCCTGCCAGGCTCGCCTCGGACAGATTTTGTAGACGGTCTCGCTCATCCTCGCCTCCGCGGCGCGCACAGTAGCCCCAAGGTATTACGGCAACAAGCGGCAGACTGTCCCGGTGCGAAACAACGTGACAATATAGTCTGCAATTCCTATATATAGGTATATATTCCGAATCCGGCAGAGGCAGGTCACCTGCCTATCGGAACGCACATGAAGCTGACACATCATCAGGTCTGGTCGGCCATCGACGCGCTTGCCGCGCGCTACGGCTTTTCGCCGTCCGGCCTCGCCAGACACGCCGGGCTCGACCCGACCACGTTCAACCGCTCCAAGCGGGTCACCCAGGAAGGGCGCGAGCGGTGGCCGAGCACGGAGAGCCTTTCGAAAATTCTCGAGGCCACGGGCGCGGATCTCGACGAGCTGATGGCGCTCGTGCGCAATGCGGGCAAGGACAAGTACGAGCCGGCAAGTCCCATCCCTCTTATTGGCTTCGCCCAGGCCGGCGCGGGCGGTTTCTTCGACGATGGCGGGTTCCCGGTTGGCGGCGGCTGGGACCAGATCAGGTTCCCCGAGGTCAAGGACGAGAATGCCTACGCACTGGAAGTCTCCGGCGACAGCATGCTGCCACTCTACAGGGACGGGGATATCATCGTCGTCTCCCCGAATTCCGGCGTCCGCAAGGGCGACCGCGTGGTCGTGCGCACCATCGACGGCGAGGTTCTCGCCAAGGTCCTTACGCGCCGCACGGCGAAGACGGTCGAACTGGAATCGTTGAACGAGGCCCATGCGCCGCTGGTCTTGCCGGTCGGCCGCATCGAGTGGATCGCCCGCATCATCTGGGCCTCGCAGTAACGGCTGTTCAGAACAACACCGGCCTGACGGCCAGCCATGCACCCAGCGCCAGCAGCGCGCTGAAAAAAAGTTGCCGGAAGCGGTCTTCCGACAGCCGGTTTCTCACCCAGGCGCCAAGCGCCATGCCCGCGATCGACGGTGCCAGCGCCGCTACTGAAATGGCGCTCAAATCCGCCGGCAGCAGTGCATGTCCAGCCAGGGACAGCCCGAGAACGAACGTGGAGACCGAAAAGGCGATGCCCATCGCCTGGACCAGCTCGTTGCGGGTCAGGCCGAGGGCCTGCATGTAAAGCACTGCCGGCATGACGAACGACCCGGTAAGGCCGGTAAAAATGCCGGTGACGGCGCCAGTCAGCGGCGACAGCCAACGCTCGTGTTTGCCCGGTCGTGGAATCTGCACGCGGCACAGCGCGAGCGCCGCGTAGATGAACAGCATAACGCCAAGGACGCCGGCCATGACGCGGCCGTCGGACCGCGCGACAATGCCAGCGCCAAGCCAGATGGCCGGACAGGACGCCGCCAGCAGCAACCAGAACCTTTTCAGCATCGAAAGCAGGTGCCCGCCGACAACCCCCTGCCAGATATTGGTGACGAGCGAAGGTACCAGCATCAGAGCCATCGCGTCCTTGAGGCCCAGCGTCAGGGTCAGAAGAGCCAGCGACACGGTTGGAAGGCCAAGGCCGATGACGCCCTTGACGAGACCGGCAACGACAAAGGTCGCTGCGACGATGACGAGTGTATCGATATCCCCCATGGCGTTGCGGGATGCCTGCCAATCGCAGCCACGTCAAGCAGGCCGACGCCGAAATATGGTTGCGCGGCGAGAGCAAATAAAAAAACCGCCGGGAATGAACCCGGCGGTTTCAATCTTGGTATCGCTTGGCCGTTACTGGGCGAGCTGGATATTCGTCGCCTGCTTGCCGCGGCCGCGCGGATCGTCCTCGATATCGAACGTGACCTTGTCGCCCTCGTCGATGCTGGGAACGCCGGAACGCTCCAGCGCCGTCACATGCACGAAAACGTCCTTGCCGCCGTCTTCAGGCGTAATGAAGCCAAAACCGCGAGCATGATTGAAGAATTTAACAGTGCCATTAGTGGCCATGAGGGATTCCTTTCCCGTCGTGATCGTTTCATTGGGAGGTTGGCACGGAGGCTTTCGGCACTCCGCTGATAATGCTCTCAATTTTCGGGAAAGTTCGGCAGTCCATGAGGCAGTCGTCTAACCAGATAGCTTGAGAGGATGCACCAGCCCAACAACCTAGTGCATCGATAGAAGTTGATATGGGACCGCCATTCCTAAAGTGCAAGCAAATTCAGTAAGAAAATTCGCGGGCATCGACGCAAAGACATCACCGCCCGGCTATAGTGCATGCATTTTTGACACGATCCGGGCCGGATTGCGGCACGACGGGCTGCCTACTTCTTGCGTCGTGAGAATTCCGTCTCACCGCCGCTGGCAAGCACTTTCGCCTGCTTCACCCAGTCTTCGCGCTGGATTCGGCCCTTGAAATTGAGCTTCTCGTCGGCCTTCTTGATATCCGCGGCCTTCCAGTTGGCGATCTGGCGATATGTCTTCACGCCCATCGCGTTGAGCTTCTTTTCGATGCCCGGGCCAACACCGGAAATCTTCTTCAGGTCGTCTTTCTTCGCCGCAGCGGTCTTGCGCCGTGCCGGTGCGCGTTTCGCAGCTGTCTTCCCGCGGGAAGCAGGTTTTTTGCCTGCAGGTCTTGCCGCCGGCTTTGCAGCCACGGCCGCCGCACCCTTCGGCCAGCCGCCGCTGGCGATATATCCAAACACATAACCCAGAATGAGCATGGCAATCGCGCCAAGTATGAATGTCGCCGTCATCTCGCTTTGTCCTTGATTTTGAACAGATGGTCATCGTGTGGCTGCTGGCAGCCGTTCAGCCTGAGCCTGCCTTGAGGCCGATGAAGAAACCGGCAATCAAAACGGCAAACCAGATGATTACGCCCATCGTTGTCATATCCAGTCCCCTTGGTTTGGTGCAGTTGGTTCGCCCGGCGGGAAACGCGCCACTGCCGCCCGGAACAGTGCGCCTGTCTTAGCATAATGCGAAGAAACCTGCAGCCCCTGCCCGGTTTCCAGCGCTACAGCCACCTTAAATGCAGCAAGGCGGCAAGAGCGGCCACGCCGCAGATGACGCCGGGCATGATGCGCCCGCGCCCCAGAACGAACACCGCGATGGCAAGCGCGCTCGCCCCCGCACGATCGAGCAGTGGCGCTTGCGCAAGGCCCGCCGTCGGCAGCAGGATCGCGCGCACCATCAGGCCCCCGACCAGCGCCTGGGTCACGCAGACGCACCAGTCGAACAGGGGCGTATCGACCTCGATCTTCCCGGCCAGCACGGCGCCGAGGGCACGCCAGAAGGCCGACGCCGCAAAACCGATGGCGAGAATTCCCCAGGGCGATTCGAAGACACTCACGATTGCACCTTGCCCCGTTTTTCCACCAGCCGCGACAACGCGTAGCCTGCTGTGCCGAAAGCGAAACCTCCAACGACAAGACCCCACTCGCTGTCCCACTGCATCAGCACGGGAACCCCGATGCAGCCGAGCACCAGCGCCATCCGGCTGGAAAGTTTCGGCGACGTCGCCATTGTCATGATGACGAACAGCGGCGTCAGCAGCAGCAGCGCGATGCCAAGCGCGGGAGGCAGGCCGCCGGTGAAGGTAAAACCGGCCCATGCGCCGAAAAGCGAACTCAGCAACAGCGACAGGCTGAACGCCGTGTAGTACGGCATCCTGGACGGCGCGCTGATCTTTCTCCCGACGACGGTGATCTGCACCCAGGCCGTGGGCGAAAGGATCTGCGCCATGACGAGGTGATGCCAGCGAAACGCCGGGCCGTTCCGGATCATCGGTATGGCCGAGACCGACATCGGCATGTTGCGGAACGCAATGGCAAGCAACGTGACGAACGCAAGCAAGGGCGGACTTCCGGCCGACACCAGCTCGACGAATCCCATGAGCACGGGCATGGCCCAGATGGTCAGGACCGATACAAGCAAAAGGACCACGTCGAGTCCCGCCTCGTGGACCATGACGCCATAGCCGAACAGCGCCGCGCAAACCCCGATGGCAGGTAGCCCGAGACTGTCTTTCAAGCCGAGCAGGAACGCCTTCCGCCCCGGCCAGGGGTTGTCGTCGGCCATAGCTGCCTACCCGATGGCGTCGGCGATAGCCTTGGCGCAGGTGACCGTGTCGGCAGGGCCGCCGAGGTCACGGGTGCGCAGCTTTTCTTCAGCCAGCACGGTTTCGATCGCCTGGACGATGCCTTCAGCCGCCTCCGAATGTCCGAGATGCTCCAGCATCATGGCCGCGGTCCAGATCTGCCCCACCGGGTTGGCGATGCCCTGCCCCGCGATATCTGGCGCGGAACCGTGCACCGGCTCGAACAGGGAAGGATACTTGCGCTCGGGATTGATGTTGCCCGCCGGCGCAATGCCGATAGTGCCGGTGCAGGCGGGACCCAGGTCGGAAAGAATGTCGCCGAACAGGTTCGATGCCACGACAACGTCGAAACGATCGGGATTGAGTACGAAGTGCGCGGCAAGAATGTCGATGTGATACTGGTCCTGCTCGACATCGGGATACTTCGCAGCCATCTCCTTAACCCGTTCGTCCCAGTAGGGCATGGTAATGGCGATGCCGTTCGACTTGGTGGCAGATGTGAGGTGTTTCTTCTCCCGCTTCTGCGCCAGCTCAAAGGCGTATTTCAGCACCCGGTCGACGCCGTGGCGCGTCATCACCGTTTCCTGCACGCAGAACTCCCGGTCGGTGCCTTCGAAGATGCGCCCGCCGATGGAGGAATACTCTCCTTCCGTGTTCTCGCGCACCACGAGGAAGTCGATCTCGCCCGGCGTGCGTCCGGCCAACGGCGCCGGGACGCCCGGCATCAGGCGCACGGGACGCAGATTGACATACTGGTCGAAATCGCGCCGGAACAGGATCAGCGAGCCCCAGAGAGAAACGTGGTCCGGCACCGTCTCCGGCCAGCCCACCGCGCCGAAGAAAATAGCATCATGGGAGCCGATCTGGTCCTTCCAGTCGTCAGGCATCATCTGCCCGTGCTTTACGTAGTAGTCGCAGTCGGCGAAGGCGAAATCGTCGAAGCGCAGATCGAGCCTGTACTTCTTCGCCGCTGCTTCCAGCACGCGCACGCCTTCCGGCACGACTTCCTTGCCGATCCCGTCTCCCGGGATCACGGCGATCCTGTTGGCATTGGTTCCAGCCGGCATGACTTCCCCCTTGAAGTATTATTTTCCCGGAGGTTTGACCAAGCGGCGTCATAGAAGTCAATCGGCTGTGCGCACATTGTTTGCATGGCCGGACGCCAGCGCCAATTTGCCGCTCGGAAAGCCTTAACATCGCCCCAACTGGAATAGTAAGGATTGCAGCCTCGGCGAGGCCGCCCCGTCAGGCTGGTTGGAGCTGACCCGAACACCTGCAAGGCAACATCAGGGCGCGCGATGTCCAATCTCAAGAAATGGCTGGCAAGGCCTTGGTCGCCGGAAGCGCTGATTGTTGCGGTCGCACTATTCGTCGTCGTGTTCGCAAATACGGCCTTCTTCACCGAAGCGGTAAAAACCTATCCTCTCGATGGGGAAAATATTACCCGGAACCTGCCGTTCCTCGTCTCGCTGTTTTTTTACGTGGCCGGCCTGTTCACAATCCTTCTTTCCCTGCTGTGTCACCGCACCTTCCTGAAGCCCCTGCTCGTCTTCTTCCTGGTTCTTGCGTCGGTCATCGCATACTTCGCCGGTGAATACGGAACCGTTTTCGATCACCGCATGATCGAGAACATCCTCGAAACGGATGTGTCCGAAGCCAGTGACTTGGTGTCGGCGCCCCTTCTCCTTTACCTGCTGATACTCGGGATATTACCGGCGTTCCTCGTCGCGAAGGCATCGGTCGAGCGGCGGCCGTGGAAACAGGCGCTCCTGGCGCGTACCAGGCTCGCTGGCTGTGCGCTCGTTATGGTCCTTGCAATCTATTTCACGTTTTCCGCCCAGTATGCATCCATGTTCCGCATGCAGCGCCATCTCTGGGTGCAGTTGAACCCGACGCAGGCGCTGTCCTCCGCCGTCAAGCTTGCCCGGATCAGCCTGAAGTCCCGCAAATTGCCGCATGTCATCATGGGCGCGGACGCCATGACCCCGCCGAAAGACCCCGACCGCGAGCTGGTTGTCATGGTTGTGGGAGAAACCGCCCGCGCCGACCATTTCTCGCTCAACGGGTATGCCCGCGAGACCAACCCCCGGCTTGCGAAAGAGAAAGTCTACAGTTTTCCCGATTTCTGGTCGTGCGGCACGTCCACCGCGGAGTCGCTGCCTTGCATGTTTTCGCACATGACCCGCGGCGACTATGACAAACCCCATGCCAAGGCGACCGACAACGCTCTGGATATCCTCAAGCGCGCCGGTGTTTCCATCCTCTGGCGCGACAACAATTCGAGCTCAAAGGATGTCGCCAACCGGATCGCCTACGAGGCATTTCACGGGCCGGACAGGAATCCGGTTTGTGATATCGAGTGCCGTGACGAAGGCATGCTGGACGGCCTGCAGGACTATATCGAGGCTCATCCCACGGGTGATATTCTCATCGTCTTGCACGCCATGGGCAATCATGGGCCCGCCTATTACAAGCGCTACCCGGCGTCCTTCGAGAAGTTCCGCCCCGTATGCAAAACCAACGATCTTGGCGCCTGCAGCCACGAAGAAATAGTGAACGGCTACGACAACGCGATTCTTTACACCGACTACGTGCTCTCGCGGGTGATCAGGCTGTTGAAAGACAATGACGACAACTTTGAGACGGCCATGTTCTATGTCAGCGACCATGGCGAGTCGCTCGGCGAGAGCGGTATTTACCTGCACGGCCTGCCCTGGTTCATCGCACCGGACGAACAAAAACACGTCGCCGCCGTGATGTGGTTCGGCCGAAACTTCGACAAGGAGCCGATCGCAAGGCTTGGCGAACACCGCAAGGATAACCTGTCGCACGACAACATATTCCACACGTTACTGGGTCTGTTCGAATTGCGGACCGACACCTACGACGTGAAGCTGGACCTGCTCGACCACTCAAGGCCCGAACACTGGTAAGCTGCTACAGCCTGGTACAATAACCGCCGCGAATCCCCGCGCCGGGAAGAAAGCCGCTGCACTTTCGTGTAATCCTGCCCACATGCGGAGACACCCATGATCTTCGAAGGTTACGCAGGCTTGTTCGCGAGCGCCTTTCTGGCCGCTACCATTTTGCCCGTCGTGTCGGAAGCCGTCATCACTGGCCTGGCGGCGACCGGCAATTACGACATGGCATGGCTGCTCGCAGTTGCCAGCGCCGGCAACACGCTGGGCTCGGTAGTCAACTGGCTGATGGGGCGCTTCCTGCTTGCCTTCGAAGACCGCTGGTGGTTTCCCGTCAAACAGGAGAACCTCCATCGCGCATCACGGCTGTTCAACAAATGGGGCGTCTGGAGCCTGCTGCTGGCATGGGCGCCGTTCATAGGCGATCCGCTGACCTTCGTGGCCGGCGTTCTGCGCGTGCCTTTTCTGCTGTTCCTGGTCCTCGTCGCCATATCAAAGACGGGCCGCTATGCCGTGCTCCTCGGCATCGTCGGGAAGATGATCGGGTAATGGAGGGCATTTACGCCGGACATGGCCTTTGCAGGCATACTCGGATTATCATGATGTGATTCGTTCCCTCGGTGCGAGGCGGGTGGCGTTTCGCACCCCGGCCGGAAGGAGAGCCGCATGCTTCGCACGCCCTGCCCAATCCCGGTACGCTACGCGGGTCTACTGGCACTCACCCTGCTCACGACGTCCAGTGCCGTTCAAGCGACAGACCCGGAAGAATTCTGCAATGAGCATGACGCCCTCGTTTCCCAGCTCACCGGCAAGCCCCACTACGAGCGCCAGGCGCTGCTCCTGGCGGACGAATTGCCGAGCCAGCGCCACCGTCTCGAATTGTTCATGAACGCCGGCGAAGGCGGGCGCCACAGCTATTCGCTGCTGCGAACCCGGCGGGGCGGATCGAAGGCCTGTATCGTGTCGGCGGGTCTGGTGGAAAAACGCGACCGCGACAGATACGGCCACAATCACCTCACCCTCAACGACGAGAACGACCCGGACAGCTTCGAGTTCGTGGCCTGCGACGGACAATATGTGATTTACCGCAAGACCGCCGATACCAAGATCGGACCGAGCGTCGACGTGTGCACGAACGTGAAAGACCTGACGCTCTCTCCACGCCTTGTGGTGAGCTACGGCACCATAGCAGAGGACAACAGGGCCGATATCCCATGGCCCCGGTGATACGCGCGCATTCAGTCGCTCGTGTATCATTTGCCAAAAACACCTCTTTGAGCGGAAAAGGGAACGGCATAGTCTTGACCATGCACTGAACAGTTGCGCATGACGGAAACGAATGCCCGAACCCCGCCAGCCTGAAAGGCACATGAGCCCGAAGCAGCGTGTTCTGCGTGGAACCCTTATTGGCGTCTGTTTCGTTCTCGCCCTGATCGCGTTCCTGTTCTCGGCCGCACTGCTCATTACCCAGGTCAATGCTTCCGAACAGGTGGATGTCGAACTGGTCTTCCTGTCGGACGCCTCGCTGTCCATCGACGATGCAGAAATCCGCTTTCAACGCCAGGGCTATGCCGATGCCCTCGTCCATCCCGAAGTCCTGACTGCCATAAAACGCGGCGCCATCGGCAGGATCGCCGTAACTTTCATCGAGTGGGCGGATGCAACCACCCAGGACGTTGTCGTGGCTTGGCGGATTATCGAAAATGAAGACAGCGCGGCAGCATTCGGCAAAGCCCTCATGGCGGCGCCCCGCCGTGCCTATGGTACGAACGCCATCGGCGCGGCGATTGCCGCCGGACAGCGGGCCATAGAAACCAACACCTATGACGGCCTGCGCAAGGTGATCGATTTTTCAGGAGACAGCGCCAACAACTGGGACGGGCTGACCATAGAAGAAGCCCGCGCTAATGCCTTGGCTGCCGGCATCACCATCAACGGATTGCCGGTCGAATGCCCTGGAGACGAATGTTCCGGCTCGCCGGTCGGCTATGACCTTGAAAAGGCATTCAGGGAGAAAATTATCGGCGGCCCGGGAAGCTTCGTCGTCGTCGCCGACAAGGATACCCGTTTTGCAGAGGCCGTGCGGCGAAAGCTCATACTCGAACTGGCGGAACCTGCGCCGCCACCGACGAGGCTGGGGACCGCACTGGCGCAGCGTCGCATAATCATAATCCAGAAGCAGTAAAAGCCCCGGCAGCAAACCGCATGCCGGGGCTTCCTTGCAACGTCGCCGTTGCTTTTCGGCTTAATTACTCACCGATAAAAGCCGTCTTGGCCCACTCGGGATAATCGCTGAACGTATAGTCGACGGACGCGGCCATGGCCGCACCGGACACGGTAATCATTGCACTGGCAATCATTGTCGTGAGAAGCTTTTTCATAGCTTTCCTCCTTTCGTAGGAACCTATTCAAATTTCTCTCGAGGAGGCGTTTTCACCCTCGCTCACCCTCCACCTAAGCGCTCGTCGGGAACTTGAAACCCCGCCTCAAAGTAAGTTTAGATCGGCTCAAATGGACGTGAGATCGTGGAACCGCAAACCGTCTTTTTCGTACGCGCGCATGGCCACAGTGTTGTCGACGCGGTTCGCGATACGTTACTTTCCGGCTCGATATTCATATTGCGGCAGGGCGAGGGAAAGCATGGCAACGGCATTCGATGAAGTGATGGGCATTCGTGACGCGGCCATGCCGGCGGATGACGAGGTTGCAATCACCGGGCATGACCCGGTTTATTCGACCAAGTTCAGGATCGGCGAAACCTGTGCCGCGGTCCTGGCCGGCGTCGGTGTCGCCATTTCCGACATCTGGGAGATGAAGACAGGCCGACGCCAGAAGGTTGCCATCGATGTACGTCATGCCGCTGCCGGTCTGAACAGTTCCCGCTACATGCAGCGCCCCGGCGCGGACGGAACTTTCAAGACAGTCGTTAGCGAGCGCCACGAGGCCATGCGCGCCGTAACCCAGCCCTGGCCGACGAAGGACGGGCGATGGTTCCTGCCCCATTTCGGACTGCCGAACCTGGCCGAGCGTGCCATCAAGGTTCTCGACTGCAAGCAGGAGCCCGGCTCGGTGAAGGAAGCCGTCGCCCGCCGCGACGCCATGGACCTCGAAGAGGCCTTCGATGAAATCCGCGGCTGCGGCGCCATGGTGCGCACCCACGAGGAATGGCTTGATCACCAGCACGGGCAGGTTCTTGCCACGAAACCGATCGTGGAGATAACGAAGATCGGCGACAGCGAGCCCGAACCTTTCCCGGAGGGCGACAGGCCGTTGAGCGGCATTCGCGCGCTCGACCTGACGCGCATCCTGGCCGGCCCGGTTGCGGCGCGCACGCTTGCCGAGCACGGTGCGGAAGTTCTCATGGTTACCGGAGAAGGGCTGCCGCAAATACCCGAGCACGTGATCGACACGAGCCACGGCAAGCGCAGCTGTTACCTCGACCTCAAGACGGCCGAAGGCGGCGCCAGGCTACGCGAACTTGTCCGAAGCGCGGACGTCTTTTCGCAAGGGTACAGGCCGGGGATCATGAAAAAGCATGGTTTTGCACCCGAGCAACTGGCCGAGATGCGGCCCGGCATCGTCGCCCTGTCGATCAGCTGTTTCGGTGCCGGCGGCCCATTGAGCCACCGCGCCGGATGGGAGCAGATCGCGCAGACGGTGACCGGCATCTGCCACGAAGGGGCTGATGATCGACCCGCGCTATTACCGGCCGCCGCCTGCGATTACACCACCGGCTATCTTGGGGCATACGGAGCCTTGCTGGCTCTTGCCCGCCGGGCGCGAGAGGGCGGCAGTTACCTAGTGCGGGTTTCGCTCTGCCAGTCGGGCATGTTCATCTACCGCCAGGGCGACGTCTCCTATGGCGGACCGGGAATGGATTTGGACGAAGACGAGCTTAACGCGATCCGTATCGAGAGCAACCCGACGTCCGGCCCTTTGCGTCACCTTGGCCCCATCCTGCGGATGTCCGATACGCCACCGAGATGGATCAGGCCGACGCCGGTCCTGGGTGGCGACCGTGCGGATTGGCCGACGGATGGCGCCGCGGTACAGGCCGCGGAGTAGCGCCAGCTCTTTCAAGACGGTTGGAACAGAGCGCCTCGTCTTGGCATTCGTATTGGAACCTTCCCTTGGATCGCGTGTTCTTGGCTATGACCCTCCTGGGTCGATAGCAACACAAGACATTCAAGGAAATTTCAGATGCTTAAATGGATTTTGATCCTTTTGGCCGTTGCGGCGGTCGCCAGTCTTCTTGGCTTCAGGGGCGTGGCCGGCGCGGCTGCCATGGGCGCCCGCATCCTCATCATCATCGCCCTGGTGGCCTTCGTGCTCCTGCTTCTGGGCGTCATAACGATTACCTAGAGCCCTTCTCGCGCTCGATGGCGTCGCGGATGAACTGGTGCGCTTCCTCCGCCTCGCCCCAGCGCACGATCTTGACCCACTTGTTCTTTTCCAGGTCCTTGTAGTGCTCGAAGAAATGGCCGACCTGGTCGATCAGGATCTCCGGCAGGTCGCGGTAGGAGGAAACCTCCCTGTAGAACGGCGAAAGGTCGTCGTGGGGAACGGCGAGAATTTTCTCATCCAGTCCCTTCTCGTCCTGCATCACCAGTACGCCGACCGGCCTCGACCGCACGATAGCCCCCGGCATCACCGGCACCTGGCCGACGACAAGGATATCGACAGGGTCGCCGTCCTCGGACAACGTATGCGGCAGGAACCCGTAATTCGCCGGGTAATGCATGGGCGTATGCAGGAAACGGTCCACGACCATCGCGCCGGACTCCTTGTCCAGCTCGTACTTGATCGGAACACCGCCATGCGGGATCTCGATGATGGCGTTTACGTCATAGGGCGGGTTCTGACCCACGGGTATTGCATCGATACGCATTGCCGCTCGGCCTCTCTGACAGCGAATTTCGTAGCCGGGATAAGGGCACGCCCTGCTACCCGCGTCTAGAGCCCTGCCAGGGAATCTGCGCCTCCTCGACAGAATTCGGAACCAGGTTCACCCCGCCTGACGGCCTGAAGCCGCCACCCGTGCAGCGTAGAGAGCAAGAAGCCGGCGCCTTTTCACACAGGCGGTGGCTCCTACCTTTAATGGAGAAGGCCGTATTCCATGCCGACGCGAAGTGGAATTACACGACCGTCATCTCGGCCCGAATGCAAGGAAACGCCGTCGCTCGGGCGGCAACATGTGGTGTAGCACGATGGTTGACAGGATCAGGATGGGGACGGCCAGGAATGCTCCGATGGCACCCCAGAGCCACAGCCAGAAAGCGAGCGACAGGAACACCATCAGCGGATTGAGCACCAGCCGCGCGCCGACCACTGCCGGTGTGACGAACTGGCCCTCGAGAAGGTTGAGTCCGACGAAGACAAGCGGCGGTATCATGGCGGCTGTGATCGTATCGTATG
>Ga0207814_100705_pt1 | contig 14755 bp, 11 predicted proteins | sample TtaePargueraPR_7_FD_187755 | JGI IMG/M metagenome (GOLD analysis project Ga0207814, IMG submission 187755) | Aerobic enrichment media microbial communities from Bioluminiscent Bay, La Parguera, Puerto Rico - Tt and P1 (2) (SPAdes) | ecosystem: Environmental > Aquatic > Marine > Unclassified ... | reverse complement strand
GACCATGGCCTCGTCATTGTAGATCGCCCCGCCCCGTCCCCCGAAGCCGCCCCGTACTCCGGCTTCGGCACCCGGGTTTCCCTCACCGGTCCCGTTCCCCTGGAAGAGGGAATTCCGGAGGGTCGCGCTGCCGCCCTCGCTGTTCGCGATCGCACCGCCCCAGCCGCCTCCGCGGCCGGTCTGGCCATCCTCCACCGCCCCGATCCCCGTGCGGTTGCCGATGAATCGGCAGTCCTCGGCCACCAGGGTGCCCTGGTTCTCGATCGCGCCGCCGTAGCCGCCTGCGTTGCCGGGAAAGAAGCCACCGTCGACGCCATCGCCCGTGAAGTTGTCCCGAAACTCGCAGCGCGTCACCTCGAGCGTCTTGCCGAAGCGGTTCGCGACCGCGCCGCCGTCGTGGGAAAACCCGTCCCCGGTGCCGTTGTCGACCAGCACGCAGTCGATCATCGCCAGCACCTCGCCGCCATTGCGGACCGCCCCGCCGTCCCCGTTCCCGGAGGTCCGGCCGCCGGTCAGGGTCAGCGAGTCGAGCGTGACCTCGGCGAGCCCGAAGGGCACTTCGATCACCCGCGACAGGCCGCCGGCGTCGAGCGTCAGGCCCGCCGGCAGGCCCGACGCGTCGATGGTGAGCGATTTGTCGACCGTGAGCTGCGTGCCGCCGAGCAGGATCACCTGGCCGTCAAGGCTGGCGTCGAAGGAGAGCGAGTCCCCGGCATCGGCGTCGGCGATCGTCTGCCGAAGCGAGCCCGGGCCACCATCGGATGCCGTCGTCACAACGCGCTCGGCCGCGGCGACGCGAAACGCCGGAAGCAGCAGGAGCAGGGCCGCGGACGCTCCGCCCGGGAGACGTGGGAGTCTGGCATTCACAGCCGGACATTGAGACACAATCCCGACAGAATTGCCAGTGCATCCGGTCGGCGGGCCGCGGCGAGCGCCGCCACCCGGCAGGACCGTGGCGCGGAACCCACGACCCGCGGGGCGGGCGACCCTACGCCCGCATCCCTCCGCGGCCGAGCCAGCGCTGGCGCACGGCGCTGGGCGCGAAGTCCGGCTTGAACTCCTCGAGGAACTTCTCTTCCGCCTCCAGGGTTCCGATCAGCAGCAGCGTCCCGTCCTCCGGCAGCAACAGGTCCGGATCGGGGTTGATCGTCCGTCCGCCTGGCGACTCCACCGCGATGATCGTGCAGCCGGTCTCGCTGCGCACCGCGCAATCCGCCAGCCGACGCCCCTTCATCGAATCCGGCACCGGCGAGGGGAACAGGCACACGCCCTCCGCCAGCAGCAGGTTGTCGCTCTTGCGCAACAGGTTGAAGATCGTGTTGGCGCCCATCGAGGCCGAGGACAGGACCAGGTCGGCACCCGCCCGGTGCAGGGTGCCGACGTTCCGATCCAGGGTGCAGCGGGAGATGATCTGCACCTCGGGCCGCAGCTTGCGGAAGAAGATCGTCAGCGAGATGTTCACGTCGTCGTCGTGGGTGGTCAGGATGAACGCGGTCGCCTCCCGGCAGTGCGTCAACTTGAGCACGTCGATGTGGGTGGCGTCGCCGATCACCGCCTCGGGGTGCTTCGCCACCCGCTCGGCGATCTTCTCGATGATGACCGGCTTGAATCCCGCCTCCTGGAGCTCGCGGCTGGTGATCCGGCCGACCCTGCCGCCGCCGACGATGATGATGTGCGACGGCTCCTCGCCCTGCTGCCGGAAGATCCCGTTGTAGCGATCGATCTGCTCCTCGGTCCCCGCCAGCATCAGCACCGACTCGCGGTGGATGACCGAGTCGCGGTCCGCCGTGCCCAGGTGCCCGTGGTCCCAGATCCCGATCACGCTCAGGCCGGTGCGGGGACGGATCGCGGCCTCGGCCAGCGTGCGCCCCTCGAGCTCGGTGCCGGCGGCATTGGCCTCGGCGATGACCAGCTCGTTGGAGCGGCCGATGACATGGGCGGCCGCGTCCTTGCCGACCACCCGCCGCGCCAGCGCCTGCCCCATCATCTGCTCCGGCCGGAGCACCAGCGTGGCCCCCGCGAGTTCGAGGACGTCGCGGGCGGCGTCCGTCGTCGCCGTGCCGACGATCGGCACGTCCTCGTTCAGCTCGCGCGCGGTGAAGGTGATGTTGGCGTTGATCACGTCCGAGCGGGTCGCGACCAGCATCGACGCCCGTCGAATCCTCAACCTCCGGTAGGTCTCCGGGTCGTCCAGGTCCCCCACCGCCACCCTCAGGCCGAGCTCATAGAGCTCGAGCGCCTCCGCCACCTGCCGGCACAGGAACACGTAGGAGTGGCCGTACTTCTCGAGCATCGGGATCAGGGCCGAGGCGATCGGGTCGTGACAGGTCAGGATCACGTGCCGTTGGGTGTCCTCCGGCAGCTCGCGGGGGGTCCGGGCGGAGGCCTGCGCCCGCATCCACGGCGCGTAGAAGAACTCGATGAAGGTGAACGGCAGGATCACCAGCAGGAACATCACCCCGCTCACCAGCACGACGACCGAGAAGATCCGCCCCAGGTCGCTGGAGAAGGTGATGTCGCCGAAGCCCAGTGTCGTCATCACCGTCAGCGTCCAGTAGAGCCCCGTGACCCAGCTGTGGTGCTGGCCCTCCAGTTCCATCAGGACGTGAAACAGCACGCTGTAGAGGGCGATCATGCCCAGCAGCACCGCCAGCAGGCGCGCCAGGGTCTTGAGGTTGGTGCGGCTGCTGCGGTTCTCGAGGAACGCAGTCAGGACGGATACGAGGGACTTCATGGGTGCGGCGTCCGTCGACGCTAACAAAGCTCCGTCGGGCCGCCACGTCCAATCCCGGGGCCCCCGCGGGCCGCGCCGCGGCGGGCACCCGAAGCCCGCGACCGGGCCGGCGGCGCTACTCCGCGGCGAGCTTGACCCGGACCAGCTGCTTGTCGTTGCGGACGAGGATGCTGCGGTCCGCGAAGGCCGGGGGCGACCAGACGACCGCGCGACCGAAGGCCTCGTTGGTCGGCTCGAGCAGGCGGGTGCGCGAGAGCTCGGTGAAGGCGTCCGGGGTCAGCCGGGCGATCACCAGCTCTCCGGCCTCGTTGAAGAGGTAGAAAAGGCCGGACTCCACGTGCCGGGTGAGGAACGCGGTGCCGTGGCGGTCGTTGCCCGTGGTTGCCTCCATGACCGGCCCGGTGGTGCCCCAGAGCCGGCGACCGTCCTCCATCGACACGGCCATGAGCTGGCTGGTGTCGATGTCGACGCCGTAGATCGTGTCTCCGACGATCACCGGCGTACTATTCGAGCAGTAGACGGCCGTCTTCGGCTTGCCCTTCCAGAGGATGCGGGCCCCGGGCTTGTCGTCCTCGAGTTCGTAGAGCGCCCCGATGCGCCCGATGCCGCTGGCGAACAGGCGGTTGCCGCTCTTCCGGGGGGCGGTCACGGCCATGTTGAAGTTCGGCTTCAGCGGCTTGCTCCAGTGGACCGCTCCGGTCTCCGGGTCGAGCGAATTGAGCCCGAGGGGCGACCAGACGATCAACTGCTCGGTGCCGGCGTGCTCGATAAGGATCGGCGGGCAGTAGCCGGGCTGCGGCGCCTCGACCGCGGTCCAGCGGGTCTCGCCGGTCTCCGCGTCGAGCGCGACCACCACGCCGTCCCCGCCGCCGCCCATGGTGTAGACGAGGCCGTCGTGCACCAGCGGGTGGGCGGAGAAGCCCCAGATCGGGATCTCCGAACCGAAGGTCTCCGGCAGGTTCTTGCGCCACACCAGGTCGCCGCTGGCGGCGTCGAGGCAGGTCAGGTCGCCCATGCCGCCGAGCACGTAGACGCGGCCGCCGGCCACGGTCGGGGTGCAGCGGGGCCCGCCGGGGTAGGAAAGCTCGTAGCGGCGCGCGTCCTCGTGCTTCCAGATCCGCTCACCGGAATCCAGGTCGTAGCAGAGAATGCGCTCCGTTCCCCTGAGGGCGATCGCCTTGCCCGGGTTGTTGACGACCTCGCCCTCCTCGACGACGAAGTCGGTCAGGTAGACCTTCCCGCCGGCGACCGCGGGTCCGCTGTAGCCGGCGCCCACCTCGGCGCTCCAGAGGACCTCGGGACCGTCCTCCGGGAACTCGCGGAGGATCCCGGTCTCGTTCCAGCTGCCGTCGCGTTCCGGCCCGAGCCAGTGCGGCCAGTCGTCGGCAGGGGCCCGGGAGGCGACGAGGGCGAGGAACAGGATGAAGGGGGCACAGGGCTGGCAGGACATGGGATGAAGGAGCTTGTTCTCGGTATGGACTCTTACCGCCGTCCCGATGGAGGTCGAGGATTTCCGGGCCGTGCGGTGCCGATGTTCCGGCGCCTGGAGTCGCTCCGGGGTGACTCAGCCCACGCCCACCGGTCGCTTCTTCGCTTCCCGTCGCACCGCCCCGGGGGTCTTGCCGGTGAAGCTCTTGAAGGCCCGGTTGAAGGCGGCCTCCGACTGGTAGTCGAGTTGCTCGGCCATCTCGGAGAGCGGGATGTCCGTCTCGCGCAGCCAGTTCATCGCCACCCGGAAGCGCCACTGGCGGACGTATCGCATCGGCGTCTCGCCGACGAGCTCCATGAAGCGCGAGGCGAAGGCGGAACGGGACAGGCCGACGCTCTCCGCAAGGGCACGCACGCTCCAGGGTCGCGTGGGGTGACGATGGATGAGCGAGATCGCCCTCCCGATCCGGCCGTCCCGAAGCGCGCCGAGCCAGCCGGTCCGTGCCAGGGGGTCGTGCTCGAGCCAATGCCGGATCGCCTGCACCACGAGGATGTCCGAGACCCGGGTGATCACCGTGTCGCCTCCGGCCCGCATCTCGCGCGCCTCGGCCATCATCAGGCGGATCATGCCGATCAACCACTCGTTCCCCGGCGAGTCGGTGCGCATCACCATCACCTCGGGCAGGGCCTCGATCAGCCCCGAGGCGGCCGGGTCGTCGACGCAGACCGCCCCGCAAATCAGCCGGCATGGCTTTCCCCCACCCCCAAGGCTCATCAGCTCGTAGCGGGGGCTGACCTTCTGCCGCGGCAGGTCGAAGAGATCGACGACCCCGGCCTTCGGTCCGCTCTTCAGCTGGTGCCCGTGACCATGCGGGATCAGGGCGAAGTCCCCGGACCTGAGCTTCCTCCGACCCACCTCCGGACTCTCGACCCAGCACTCGCCATCGGTCACGACGTGAAACATCAGGCACCCCGGCATCGCGGGCAGCTCCATGCCCCAGGGCGCGGTCAGCTCCGACCGACAGTAGAAGGTGCCGCTCATCCGCAGCGAATGCAGCGCCTCCCCCAGGGGGTCGACGGATTGCCAGGCGTCCTCGAGCCGATCTTCACTCACCTGACCCCAGGAGACCCCCATTCTGGACGAATTGTCAATGATCACGGCTCAAGTGACATAGAAACCCCTCCCGCTGCCAGGCAACCTGGATGCGATGCAAACAACCACCACCATCCAAGACACCCCCGCCCTGACTGAAACCACCCTGGTGCTCGGCGCCAGCGGCAAGACCGGCCACCGGATCGTCCGCCAGTTGCAGGCGCGTGGTCACGCCGTGCGGGTCGGATCCCGTTCGGCGACGCCGGCCTTCGACTGGCACGACCGGTCGACCTGGAGCGCGCTGATCGAAGGAGCCGGCGCGATCTACATCGCCTACTATCCCGACCTCGCCTCCCCCGGCGCGGCGGAGAACATCGAGGCACTCGTCGCCCTTGCCCGCCGGAGCGGCGTCCGCAAGCTGGTGCTGCTCTCGGGACGCGGGGAAGCCGAGGCCCAACGCTGCGAAAGGATCGTGCTCGGTTCCGGCATCCCGTCGACCGTCGTGCGCGCCGCGTGGTTCCACCAGAACTTCAGCGAGAACTTCATGCGCGACATGGTTCTCGATGGCACCATCGCCCTTCCGGTCGACGGCGTGCGCGAGCCCTTCGTCGATGCCGATGACATTGCCGACGTCGCGGTCGCGGCGCTCACCGAGGACGGCCACGACGGCGAGATCTACGAGGTCACCGGACCGGAACTGCTGAGCTTCGACCAGGTGGCTTCCGTGCTCTCCGCTGCCACGGGTCGCGAGATCCGGTTCCAGCGGGTCTCCCGCGAGGACTACATGGCGGGCATCGAGGCCGCCCGGCTGCCGAGCGAGCTCATCCAACTGATCGACTACCTCTTCACCGAGGTGCTCGATGGGCGGAACGAGTTCCTCGCCGACGGGGTCGAGCGCGCCCTGGGGCGTCCTCCCGGGAGCTTCTCCCGATACGCCGAGCGTGCCGCCGCACAGGGGTCCTGGAACCACGCACCGGACGCCCGATGAACCCCGACCCGTTCCCTCCCATGCCTCCGAGCATTCTCTTCGTCGCCGGGCTCGCGCTGTCGAGCGCCTTGCTCTCCGGCCTGCTGTTCGTGTTCTCGAACTTCGCGATCCGGGCCTTCGACCGTCTCCCCGGGGGGGGCGGGATCGCCGCGATGCAGTCGGTCAACGCCGAGATCCTCAACCCGGGGTTCTTCGGGGTCTTCGCCGGCACCGCGGCCGGAAGCGTGATGGCCCTGATCGGGGCGCTTCGGCACTGGCAGCATCCCGCCAGCGCCTGGGTGGCTGCCGGAGCGCTGCTGCTGCTCGTCGGGCTCTATGGGGTCACGGCGGGAATCAACGTGCCGCTCAACCACCAGCTCGACCGCATCGACCCCGGCGACGCGACCGCTGCGGCGGCCTGGAAAGGCTACCTTTCCCGCTGGCAACCATGGAACCATGTCCGGACCCTCGCGGCGTTCCTGGCGGCGGCCTGCTTCGCGATCGGCGCGCTGCGGATGGCCGGCAGCTGAACCCGGAAGGCGACACGCTCCCGGCCCGCCGGGTCGGGAGCATCTTGCCCCACCGTCGCCGGAGCCTCCTACATCAGGGCCCCGAGCTGGGCAGTGCCCTCGATCCCGGCGATGAGGGTCCGGGTCCCAGCAGGGAGCGCACGGGAATGCCTACCCACGGATGGGGCACGCCGGTCCATGGCCGGCTCGATGCCGGCCGAGACGTCTCCCGGCGGTCACCCGGCACCGCCCCCCAGGAGCCCCTCGTCCTCGACGAATGCGAGCACGAGCTCGATGAGTTCGTCGATGCCGGCGGGCACATCCTCCTCGATGGTGGCGAGGTACTCCTCCTCGGTCTCGCTGTAGTCGTTGCGGTCCTCGGGCCGGGTCCCGCACCAACGGCTGGCATTGAGGGGATCGACCAGGCTGGAGGCGCCGATGAGTTCGAAGGAGTTGATCACCCGCTGGTGATCCACGCCGCTCTGCCAGAACTCGTGCAAGCCGTCCTCGCTCTCCAGCACGGGAACGGTCTCGTAGACATCCATGAGAGCCCGTTCCTCGCGGCTGAGAGCCCGCTCTGACGACTGGCTCTCGAGACGATCGACAAGCACCTCCACTTCGTCCGGCCACTCCAAGGGTTCGTGAGAAAGCATCGCGCGGGGGGCTTAGAACAAGGAAGCGATGCTTGCCAAGCGAAACGGGGACCACTCCGGCAAGGCGGGCAGTCCGCGATCCTTGACGAGGCGCGAGGGGGTCGGAGGGACCCGTCCGGCGTCTGCTGGCTGGACGTGCTCGTCGACGAACCTTCCCCGCGCACCTCAGGTGGTCCGAGGTCTGGACCCGACCCGAGGGCCCGGGTCCAGCCCTTGGGGCCAGCCCCGCCTCGGGACCAACGGCTTGCGCTCACATACCGACCTGATGTAAGGAATCGTTCGATCCCCAGTCCACCCTATCGATGAGATTCCCCCGACGCCTGTTCTTCCTCGCCGCCGCTGCGATCTCGGCCCCCTCCCTCCCTGCCGCCACTCTGGTCGAGTACGCGTTCACGACCGACCTGACCGCCACCACCGTTGAGCCGGGCGTCACCGCAGATGACATCGTAGGCAGCGGGGCATTCAACGTGTTCACGCCCGGGGACACCACCAGCGCCGGAGGGAGCAGCCCCCACCTGAGGGCGGGTGGCTTCGGATTCTCCCCGACTCCCGCGATCACCTGGACCATCGAGCCGACGGTCCCAACCGACGCGCTGGACTTCTCGTCCGGCTCGTTCTCCTTCCAGTACCACATCACCCCGTCGGGCATCACGAACGCGGACCTCCAATATGCCATCAACGGAGGTGGCTTCACGACACTGGCCAACATCAGCACGAGCCGTGTGTCCGCCTGGCTCTCCGCTTCCACCTCCCTCGCGTCCATCGGACTGCTGGGGGCCGGGGACTCGATCAGCTTCCGGTTCACGAACGGGGGCGGCAGCAATGGCGCGGCCTTGAACCTCGACACCTTCCGGATCACCGGCGACTTGCAGACGATTCCCGAGCCGTCCGCGGCGATGCTCCTGGGGTTGGGATTGCTGGGGTGCCTGCGGTTCCGTCGGATCGCTCGCTGATCGGCTCGACGTGGAAGCGGTGGCCGGGGCGCTCCGACACCCTTGTCCCGTGGGGTCACCGAACGCTGGCGAAGTCCATGCGGTTCCCCGGATTGCTCTCGAATAAAGAGTGCCGGACCGTCGGCGATGCCGCGGCACGAGCGAACCGACCGAACCCATGCCGACTCCTCACAGCCGATCGACCGACGCGCCGGACCCTTGCCCCCTGAAACCTCCGCTCCTCGTCATTCTCGCGTGTCTGGACGCGATGGACGAGTCCACGCGCCAGTGGTTCACGATGAGTATCTACCTGCTTTGCGAGCTCTCGCCGGCCACCGGCGAACCGGATCAGGTCGTGAGCAGCCACCTTCAGGAACGGCTCACGGTCCACTCGCACATTTCACGGACGATCGCCGTTCGTGCCGCGGTGGACTGGTCGATTTCGGTTCATGAAAAAGAGGATCACATGGGCGACCTCCTGGAGCACTTGGGTGTGACCGAGAGTTTCGCAACCCCGGTCCTCCACCGGATGATCTTGGAACGCAAGGCGTTCGCCGAAGCCTGTGCCGCTTGGCGCGAAAGAGCATAAAGTGTCTGTCCCTTTAAATCCATAGTTGTCCTCCTCTGTCCAACCTGCTTTCCTTGCGCCCATGCGTCGTCCCCGGTTCCGTGGCCCCAAGAATCTGCCGGTCGCCTACTTCCACTGTGTCTCCCGCATCGTCGGTCGCGAGTTCCTGCTCGGTGACGTGGAGAAGGACCACTTCCTCAAGCTCATGCGCCTCTACGAAAAGCTCTGCGGCCTGAGGATCCTCTCCTACTGCATCATGTCCAACCACTTCCACCTGCTTGTGGAAGTCCCGCGGCGACCCTCTCCAGAGAACCTCCCGGGCGACGCAGAGCTTGTCCGCCTGATCCGCGCCAGCCTCGGCGACAAGCGCGCCAACGAGCTCGACTGGGAACTCGCCCACCTCCGTTCCACCGGCAATGCCGCGGGCGCCGAGGCACTGCGCGAGCGCTGGTTCGCCCGCATGTGGGACATCAGCCCCTTCATGAAGACGCTCAAGCAGCGCTTCACCCAGTGGTTCAACGGGCGCCACCGCCGCAAGGGCACCCTCTGGGAAGACCGCTTCCGCTCCGTGCTCGTCCAGGGCGACTGCCACGCCCTGCGCATCATGGCCGCCTACATCGACCTCAATCCCGTACGTGCGGGCATCTGCGACGACCCCGCCGGCTACCGCTGGTGCGGCTACGCGGAAGCCGTCGCAGGCGGGCGACCCGCCCGCCAGGCCATCGCCTTCCTCAACTCGCTCGCTCCCCACGGCGGACGGCTCCCGGTGAGAGAACGCCCGAGAAGCCACGAGGCCGGCCTCCGGCGCTGGCGCTGCTGGCTCTTCGGCCTGCCGGAACCCGAAGCGGCCCGGGCGGAGCAACCCACCCGTGAGAAAGGCCGCCCCGGAAGTGCGTCCCTCCGCGACCACGTCCCACGGAACACCGCGCTGAAGGTCCTGAAGGAGGGCGGCCGCCTCGACCGGGCCACCTATCTCCGATGTCGCGTCCGCTATTTCTCCGACGGCCTGCTGATCGGCAGCCGCGACTTTGTCGAACAGGCCTTCGCGGCCTGTCGCGAGCACTTCTCGGCCACCCGCCGCCACGGCGCCCGGCCGATGCGCGGACTCAAGCTCGCCCCCAAGCCCGAACGGCTCTACGTCGCGAGACAGCTTCAGAAGAAGGTCATCACCTAGAGCAAGGTCGACGCCCCGCGGCGGAAGGACGCCGAGCAGCCTGCGGTTCGCGGGATCCGTAAGGACAGCACCAACAAGCCAGGATCTCCTTCCGCTCGCACGTGCACGGTCCATCCGATCTCTAGGCGGTCGAGGTGGCGAAGGCGGAGGGATGCCAGCAAGCCGTCGAGACGGGTCGAATCACCGGACCGCCCCCCCTCCGGTCCGGCATCGCCGCCGCGAGGGACCGCCAGGCCAGAAAGCCCTGCTTCGCCGGTGTCAGTTCCGCTCCACCCGGATCCGCAGGAACTCCCGGTCCGCGGCCCCGATCGGAGTGGTGCTCCGGTACACGTTGACCGTGCCGCGTCCCGAAATGGAGAACCGGCTCTCGAGCGCCACGTCGCCCGGGAGAACCGACCAGTTGCGCAGATCCTTCGAGACCTCCGCATAGTAGGAGTAAAACTCGGTCACGAAGGGGTTGTCCCCGCTGCCACCGTTGTCGCCGAGATAGGTGATCGACAGGTAGCGTTCGCCACCGGCCTCCTGGACCTCGAAGATCGGCAGTTGCTCCCGGTCGGGAACCAGCGGGTCCATCCGGAAGGCCTTCTCCAGCAGGTAGCCGACCCCGTCCCGGTCCTCGTCGAAGGGGTCCAGGTAGGTCGATACCGCGAAGCTCCCGGCGCCGGTGAGCGAGCTTGCCCAGGGAATGCCCGATGGATCGGCGCTGAGCCCGGCTCCCAGATGCCCGCCGTAGTTCATGAAGCTGATCGGCCCGAAGGCGGAGCCGCTCCAGAGCCGATGCTGCAGGCTCGGAAACTCTACGTCGGCCTCGGGCCAGGCCACGTGAATCCCACCGTCGGGGCCGATGGCCATCGATGCGCCCTCGCCGACAAGGGTCCGAGAAGCGAACACATGGGGCGTCCACGAACCCGGCCCGGTCCGGATCGAAAGCACGTACTCGGCACTGCCCGGCCGGGTGTAGACGATCGCCCGGTGGCCCGACACCCAATCGGCATCCAACTGCCGGGCGATCTCGTCGTCGGCCGCGACCACGAAGTCGTTCTCCAACAGCTCCGGCGACCCGAACGCGAGGTTGTTCCAGTCCGCCGGCTCCGTCGCCACGGCATGGGAGAGGGTCGACACGAAGATGCCCTCGGCTCCGCCCCCGCTCACCTCGAAAAGCCCCAGCTGCCCCCCCTCGGAGGTCAGCGCGATGTCCCGGAACTCCTTGCCGCTCGCCACCGAATGGCTGCTCGCGCTCGTCTTCTCCCAGGTTCCGGACGAGGCGCGCCGGGCGACCACCACCTCCCGGCCGCTCGTGTCGATGTAGGCCACGCGTGGCCACCCGTCGGCACCCATCGCCACATCGAAGGTCGGGGAGGAGTCCGAGGCCGGGAACGCCGAGATCACCGCGGGACTCCCGCCCGGGTAGACGCGGCGAAAGCGGAAGCTGGCGGGCAAGCCCTCCTGCTTGTTCCTCCAGACCGCCCAGAGAACGTTCTCGTCGCCCACCAGACGCACGCCGTGCTCGCTCTCCGGCACCGTGACCTCGCCGACGCTCGCGTTCGCCAGGCTGTAGGAGTCGACCCCCGACACCAGGACGATGTCCACCACCCGGGACGTCGTTCCTTCCTCGAGCAACGCCAGGTAGAGCCGCCCGTCCGGGCCGACCGCACCCTGGGCGCTCAAGACCTCCGGATGGACCAGGCCCTCCTGGCTCCAGCTCTTCCAGAACAGCTGCGCCCGGGCGCCGGATGAAACGCCGAGAAAGGCCAGCGGGCTTGCCAGAAGTATCGAGAGAGCGCGGAGGAGCGGGGGCCTGGGTTTCATGAATCGGTGTCGGAGCCTACCGCCATTTCCCCCACTTCAAAAGCCTCCGTGAAACCGGGCGAGGACCTCCGGATGGCGATCGCTTCGAGGCTCGGGGGCAGCAACGGAGGCCAGCCAGGACAACCCGAAGCGCTTCGAGCCGCAGAGCGAGGCCGGTGGGATCGTGTCGGGGTCGTTGGCTTGGGTCCCTCCCCCGCCACCGGGAACACGGGCGCCCCGGTCTCGTTCCGATGCGGACCCGAGTTGCTCAGGAGCCAAGCCTGTGTGCCGGGCAGGCTGCCGGGACCGGTGACTCCTTCGGATCGCAGCGGCCGACTCGGCATCCCGATTCCCCAGCTGGGTGCTTCCTTTCCCGGATCCGCAGGGACTACCTTCCGCCGTGCCTCGGCAAACCCGGGCCGGCAGCCGCTCATGACTCCACGGAACCTCCTCCACTCCGACCAAGACCTTCCCCTCGCCGCCGGCGCCCGCCGCCACCCACGAATCCGGGTGCGCAGGCACCGGTCTCGCGCGCCGGGCCGCGTGGCCGCGCTCGCCCTGCTGGCCGGGGCTCGGCTGGCGGCCGCTCCCGCCGACCCCGACCCCGGCTTCGGCGTGGACGGCCAGGTCACGACCGTCACCGAAGGAAGGCAGGTCGAGGTCGGTGCCATGGTCCTCCAACCCGACGGCAAGATCCTCGTCGGCGGCTCGCTGGGGATGCCATCCGGGCGGGACTTCCTGCTCGCCCGCTACCTTCCCGACGGCGAACTCGACCCCGGCTTCGGCGCGATCGTGGCGGACTTCGGCAGCGCCCACGACTACGTGCACGACATCGCCCTGCAGGCCGATGGCCGCATCGTCGCCGTCGGCACCGCGCGCCCGGGGGGCGACTTCTGCGCGATCGCCCGCTTCCTGCCCGACGGCAGCTGGGACCCTGAGTTCTCCGGCGACGGAAAGCTCCTGTCCGCGACGAGCGGCCGCACCCATGCCGGCAACGCGGTGGCCATCCAGGCCGACGGTCGCATCGTGGTGGCGGGCTACTCGGCCGGCTCCTATGGCTCCGACTTCACGCTGATGCGCTTCCTGCCGGATGGCACGCGCGATCCGGAGTTCAACGGTGACCGGCACCTGAGGCTCGACTTCGACGGCCGTGACGACGTGGCCCTGGCGGTGACGATCCAGGACGACCGCCGCATCGTGGTGGCCGGATTCTCCGACCCCGACGGCGGAGGCCGCGCCGGCGCGCTCGCCCGCTTGCTTCCCGACGGCAGCCTCGACCCGTCGTTCGGGGACCTCGGACAGCTCATCCTCCAGGTTCCGGTGCCCTACGACACGCTTCGACCCTCGGAGGTCATCGTCGATCCCGAAGGGCGCACGCTGGTCTCCGCCACCCTGAAGAGCGGATCGCGGTTTCGCTCGGTCATCTTCCGCCTCCTGCCCCAGGGCGAGCCCGACCCCTCGTTCGGCTCCGCCGGCATGGCCGAGGCCGACTCCGGCACCGGCAGCGTGGCCTGCGACGCGATGGCCCTCGCGCCCGACGGCAAGCTGGTGCTCACCGGATCCGACCGCTTCGGGGTCCTCGGCGAACGGAACACCGTCGCGGTCACCCGCTTCCTCCCGGACGGAAGGCTCGACGGAAGTTTCTCGGACGACGGGATGCACCGGATCGGCTTTGGCAACGCCGGCATCGGCCGGGCGATCCAGGTGCAGCCCGACGGCCGCCTGGTGGTCGCCGGCGTGGCCTCGCTGGGAAGCCGGACGCTTCACGTGGCCCGCCTGGTCGGCGACCCTCCGCTGCGTGCCGAGGCGGCCGGGGAGGCCCGCCTGAATCCCCAGACCGGACTCTACGAGCAGCAGGTCCGGGTCGAGAACCCGGGCACCGCGAGCTTTGCCGGCTTCGACCTCGCGATCGCCGGGCTCCCGGAAGGAGCCGTGGTGAACAATGCCTCGGGCCGTCGCGACACCGACTTCGTCATCGAGTGGCGACAGGACGTCCCGGCGGGGGCGACGGTCACGGTGACGATCGAGTACCTCCTGGCCCGCCGCGCGCCGCCACCTGCCACCGAGTTCTCCGTTTCACCGCTCCTCGAGCCCGACCCTCATCCGGCCACGGGGCCCGAGGGCATCGCGATCGAGCGCTGCCTGATGCAGTCCGACGGCTCGCTGCTGCTCGAGTTTCGCAGCACCCCGGACGCCCGCTACGAAGTCCGCTACTCCGAGGACGGCGTCCTGTGGAAGCTCTCCCCGGTGACGATTCGCGCCGCGGGCAACCGGGTGCAATGGATCGACCGCGGCCCGCCACGGACCGATTCGCCCCCGGGTGCATCGCCGTGCCGCTTCTATCTCGTCCGGGAAACTCCGCACGATCCCTGACACTGCCTTCCCGACCGCCCGTCACCTTCCGACGGCTCTGATCCAACGGGAAGGACCGAGGCGATCCCCACCGTTCAGCGCACCTTCGCCAGGAAGTCCGTGCCCTCGCCTTGGTAGGGCTCGTCGTCGACCTCGAACCACCTCGACTTCCTCGATCGTTCGAGGTTGTAGGGCGGAGCGAAGATGTCGATGAGCTGGGTGAGCTCCTCCGCCCTGAGCCGGTGGATGTTGCGCTCCTTCGAGGTGAGGGTGGAGACGCTCGCCTTGCCCAGGCGTTCCTTGCCGGTCTGGCGCAGCAGGAGATGACCGGGCTCCGGCGAGTCGTCCAGCTCGTCGTAGTTCCAGACATCGACCTTCCCCGTGGCGCAGAGCAGCACGCCGGTCATCCCCGGGTGGTCATGGTAGGAGATCTGTTCGCCCTTCTCGAACTGCAGGAAGGAGACCTGGAAGTCCCGTTCCTTCTCGAGATGGTCGAAGTCGATCCGGCCGTTCCCGACGCCCTGCTTCGCCCGCTCGAAGGCTGCGGCGAGTTCCGG
>Ga0207814_100703_pt1 | contig 14794 bp, 14 predicted proteins | sample TtaePargueraPR_7_FD_187755 | JGI IMG/M metagenome (GOLD analysis project Ga0207814, IMG submission 187755) | Aerobic enrichment media microbial communities from Bioluminiscent Bay, La Parguera, Puerto Rico - Tt and P1 (2) (SPAdes) | ecosystem: Environmental > Aquatic > Marine > Unclassified ... | reverse complement strand
GGCTTCTCCACGCCTTGTCCTTCGCCTGCGCCGCCTGCCGCTTCGGCGTTCATGTCGCCGCCCGTATCGCCAACCTCCTTGCCGCCCATGCGGATGTCGAGATTGTCGGTCGCGGGCACGCCGTCTTCGGCAGATTCGGCAACGGTTACCTCAGGGGCCGTCCCTTCGGCATCGACACCTTCGCTGTCATCGACGCCGTCGGTTTCGTAACGGCCCGACAGTTGGCCCTTGTCGTTGGATTGGCGGACTTCCTCGTTCCAGAAATTCGGCGAGAACGGGTCCATGAACGCCTCACCGCCCTGCGCGTCATTGATCGCGTCATTGCCGTTGCGGCCGCCGTCTTCCTCGATCGCCTTGACTTCGCCCGGCGCCTTGTGATCCGCGATCTGGTCGAGCACGGTAAAGGGATCCGCGAAGAATTGCGCTTCGGCGACCGTCTGTTCCTCGTCCTCGGGATCACCCTTGCTTGTCTGTTCGGGAAACTGCTCGTTCGGGGCCTGGACCTCGATTTCCTGAACGCCCTCGGCGTCGTGCAAACCTTTCACGCTGCGATTGCGATCGACGAGTTTCACCGGGTTGAAGTAGCTCGCGACGGCCTTCTTGGTTTCCTCGTTGGCCGCGTTGATCAGCCACAGGACGAGGAACAGCGCCATCATGGCGGTCATGAAGTCGGCGAAAGCGATCTTCCAGGCGCCGCCGTGATGGCCGTGTTCGCCCTCGCCGCCGCGCTTGATGATGATGATTTCCTGGTGCTTTTCCTTGTCGTTCACGCTGCCGCCTCCTCGATGAGCCGATCGAGTTCGGACAGACGGGTGGCGACCACGGTCCGATCGATGCGGGCGACGAGATCGACACCGTCATCCGCAATCGCCCTGACCTGCGACGCATCCCCGGACCAGCTGTCGAGAAACGCCGACACGAGATATTCGGGCCCGCGCAGTTCGAAGGTCAGGGCGGAGGCGTCGTCCAGCAATTCGACGATCTTTCCCTGCAAGGCCGCGACAGTCTTTTCGACCAGTCCGGCGCGAATCCTTCCCGCCATCAATGGCGCAAGATCCGACGCAATCGTCTCGGCGATTTCCTGCTTGGCTTTGGGAAGCGCCGTTTCGAGAAGCGTGCCCAGCGCATCGCGATGCTCCTGCTGGAGGCGTTCGATTTCTTCCCTGTGGGCGGTCTCGAGCGCCTCCTGCGCCGCGATGGCGTCGGCGGCGGCAATGTCGATATCGTCAAGGCCGGGCGCGGACGACGCCGGCTGCTCCGGTTCGCCTGCGGAGGACGCCAGCGAATCCATGTCCGTGTCGGGGATCTCCAGATCGCCGAGGACGTCGGCGAGCTCGTCCTGCAGGTCCGGAAGTTCGGAACCGCCGGGTGTCAGGTCAGCGAGATCGCCGAGATCATCGAGGGTGCCCGCATCGGTCTCCCCCATCTCGGCGAACGGATCGGCCAGCACATCGGACGCGGTGTCCTCCCCCAGTCCCATGAAACCGACGGGCATGCCAAGACTCGAAAATTCCTCCTTAGAGAGGGCCGCGCCGACAAGCGGCTCGAAATCCGGTGCGCGATGCCGCGGCGCGGATTGGCCTTCGGAGAAATCCGGGAGCAGGGTGAGGAGGCTGGAGCGCGCCACGTCAAGCGGCCTCCTGTCTCACCCAGCGCCGCAGAATCGATGCCGCGCGTTCCTCGTCGAGATCCACGATCATCGTCAGGCGCTCCTCCGGCGACGGCCTCATCTTGGCGAGCAGCTCGCTCTGATCGACGGAAGAGGACGACGAGGGAAGCGGCGGCAGCTCCGGAAGGCCGTCGAAGCCACCAATGTCGTCGTCATCGTCGCCGAAGGCTGCATCGAGCGAGGCGTTGGCCAGGGCGGGCAGGTCGTTGCTCTGGTTCGTCAGTTGGCCAGCGGAAGGCGAATCGCCCTTCAGAGCGTTGATCAACGGGCGTAGGCCGAGGAAGATGACCAGCAGGGTTGCCGCGACGAATGCAAGCGCATTGATGAATGTGCCGAGATGTTCACCGAGAACGTCCAGCGCGCCGGGCTCCTGGAGGGGTATGCCGTCGATGCCTTCCATGAATTCGACGGCGTTCACCTGGACAAGGTCGCCACGCTCATCGGAGACGCCCGCGGCGGCCACGGCAAGCTGGCGGATCTCGGTGAGCTTGGCTTCGACCTTCGCCTCGTCCGCACCGTCACCCAATGCCTCGAGAATCCGATCCCGGTTGACGACGACCGCGATCGAAAGCCGGTTGATGGCGTAGCCGTTGCTGACCGTGGCGATGCGCTTGGAATTCACCTCGTAATTCGTCGTTTCCTCGCGGCGCTCGCTGCGCTCGGAAGATTGCGGCGGGGCACCGCTCGACTGTTCGGTATCAGGCAGGTTCTGATCGACCGAGACGGGATCGCCGCCCGTCTTTTCGGAGGACGCATCCTCGCTGCGAACAACCTGGACCGAGCGCTCGACACGCGAATCCGGATCGAAGATGGTCTCCTCGACCTGCCGCTGATCCGTGTTGATGTCGGCCTGCACGCTGACGCGGAAATTCATGTCGCCGAGATAGGGGGCGAGCGCCTTGTAGACGCTGTCGGAGACCTCGTTTTCGACCGTCTCCTTGATGCCAAGGGTGCTCGTCGCGGTGTTGTTGAGCGGGTCATCGCCGGCGGCCAAAAGCCGGCCGGTCGAATCCAGCACGGTGACGTTTTCCGTCTGCAGGCCGGGCACGGCGGCCGAGACGAGGTGGCGGATTGCCATGGCGCTCGATTCGGCGGTCGATCCCTCGTAGCGGACCACCACGGAGGCCGTCGGCGTCTGCTCGGCGAAACGGAAATTGCCCCGGTCGGCCAGGACGATGTGGACGCGCGCGCCCTTGACGCCGCGAATGGTCTGGATGGAGCGGGCGATCTCGCCTTCGAGCGCACGCACGCGGGTGACTTCCTGCATGAAGGCGGTGAGGCCGAGCGAACCGAGATTGTCGAACAGCTCGTAGCCGGTCGCGGAGCTGTTCGGCAGGCCCTTCTCGGCGAGAATCATGCGAGCGCGGCTGGTCTTTCCGGCCGGAACGAGGATCGACGTGCCGTCCTGGTTGACGTCATAGGCAATGCCCGCATCGGCGAGCGCCATGCCCATGCGGGTTATGTCGTCGCGTTCAAGTCCGACATAGATGGGCTCGAAGGCAGGACGGTTGAGAAAGTAGGCTGCTGCTCCAACGCCGACCATCACGACAAGCCCGACCGCGGCAAGCATGGCCAGCTTGCGGGCGCCTAGCGCTGTCAGGTTATTGACGATTTGCTGTAACTGCTCCGGCACTGCGGTTACTCCATTTCCCCATTAAGGAAATAGACCGTGAAGCTTGTGTGAGAGTGTCTTGACCTCTCCGCGACGTCACCCGCGGGTGCCCTGGCCCAAAAGAAAACGGGCGCCCAAGTCGGACGCCCGTTTTCACCGAATCCGGTCGTGGATGCCGCCGGTCCTACTGGAACAGCGACAGGATCGTCTGTGCGTTGGAGTTGGCGATCGAGAGGGACTGAATGCCGAGCTGCTGCTGTGTCTGAAGGGCCTGCAGCTTGGTCGATTCCTCTTCCATATTCGCGTCGACCAGCTGGCCCACGCCCCTGTCGATGGCATCCATCAGGTTGCTCACGAAGCTCGCCTGCATGTCGATGCGCGACTTGGTGGCGCCGAGGTTCGATGCCACGGTCGTCATCTGCTGGAACGCGGCATCGACAGCGGAGATCATCTGGTCGATGTCGGTATCGTCGACATTGGTCGCGGTGATGTCGAGGTCGGACACGGAAACGGTGACGCCGCCGGCGCCGGTCGTCGTGAAGGTGCTGTCGAGAATGCCGGACTGGTCGTTGGCGTCGTACAGTTCCAGCGTCGTGATATCGATCGCGATGGTGGAAACGGCAACCGAGCCGTCACTGGCGCGGGAGAACGACGAGACGACATTCTTGGTGGCTGTATAGTCGGACGCGCTCGAATCGACGGAAAGCCAGTTTTCGCCGGAGAACGACGCCGATTCGGCGATGCTCGCGAGCTGGTTCTGCAATTCCGCGATTTCGGACTGGATCTTGGTGCGGTCAACGCCGGGCTCGCGGGCGGCAACGAGTTTCGACTTGATCTCGTCGACAACCTCGATGGCGCTGTTCAGCGCCGTGTAGGCCACGTCGACCTTCGCGGCACCCAGACCAAGAGCGTCCTGCACGGTAGAAAGAGCCTTGTTGTCCGAGCGCATCGTGGTAGCGATCGACCAATAGGCCGCATTGTCGCTTGCTTCGGCCACCTGGTAGCCGGTCGAAATCCGCGACTGCGTTTCCTCGATCTTGGAGTTTGTCTGCTGAAGCGTCTTGAGCGCGGTCATCGCCGCGGCGTTCGTCATGATACTGGACATATGATCCTTTCCCTGTCTGGAAGGAAATCTGCCAGTCAGCCGCGGACTGAATGACTTCCAAATTCTTCCCGACCACTACGCGGCCGCTCACAAGCCATGCGTCGGGTTTATCCTGCGCGATAAACGCCTTGCCGTGACCATGAACGGGCGATGATCCCGACCGGGCGGTCTACCGCTTCCGGCCAGAGTATCGTCCGTAGCTTGCGCCGAACTGGAAAAGGAAAAGGGGCCGCTGAACGCGGCCCCTCGTCAATTGAACTGTCGCCTTATCGCTTACTGGAAGAGCGAGAGGATGTTCTGAGCGGAGGTGTTGGCGATGGAGAGCGCCTGGATGCCCAATTGCTGCTGCGTCTGCAGCGCCTGCAATCGTGTCGATTCCTGCTCCATGTCGGCGTCGATCAGCTGACCGACCCCTCGTTCGATCGCGTCCATCAAGGTGTCGACGAACTCCGACTGCGTGTCGATACGCTTCGACGTCGCACCGAGGGCGGATGCCGCGTCGGTCATCAGTCCGAAGGCGGCATCAACAGCCGACAGCATTTCGTCAAGGTCGGTATCATCGACATTCGTGGCCGTGATATCGAGCGTGGACACCGATACCGTTACCCCGCCTGCGCCCGTCGTCGTGAAGGTGCTGTCGAGAATGCCGGACTGGTCGTTACCGTCGAACAATTCGGTCGTGGTGATGTCGATCGAGAGCGTTTCGACCGAAACCGTTCCGTCAGATGCGCGGGTGAAGGAGGCGACGACGTTCTTCGTGGTGGTGTAATCGGCATCGCTCGAATCCACCGAGAGCCAGTTTTCGCCGCTGAAGGATGCCGAGGTCGCGATGCTGCTCAGCTGATTCTGAAGTTCGGAAATTTCCGACTGGATCTTGGTCCGGTCGACGCCCGGCTCCTTGGCGGCAACGATCTTTGCCTTGATCTCGTCGACGACGTCGATGGCGCTGTTCAGCGCCGTATAGGCGACGTCGACCTTGGAAGCGCCGAGACCTAGGGCGTCCTGAACCGTGCTCAGCGCCTTGTTGTCGGACTTCATCGTGGTCGCGATCGACCAGTAGGCAGCGTTGTCGGATGCCTGGGCGACCTGATAGCCGGTCGAGATCCGTTCCTGGGTCTTGTAGATGGCTTTGTTCGTGGCCTGCAACGCCTTCAGTGCGGTCATGGCGGCAGAATTGGTCATGATACTGGACATGGTGGTCCCTCTCGGAATTCAAAAAAGAAACGGATATTCCGGGTCAGCCGGTACAGTGGTGGAGCGTCATGCCCTATCGAATGATATCCACTGTGCTTGGCCTGCATCTGGGCCAAAAGGGATGCACACACCGCTTCCTGTCAGGCACAATCCGTTCGCACGTCGCCACTCCGCAAAAGCGGGGCGGTTGTCCGGATACGATTCAGATTGATTGCCAGACCGCGAAACGGGTCACTCGGCTAAACGCACACACACTTCCGAGGTTCGGACCGGACACTCTGCCGCACGAAACAAGCGCGGCCCTTGCCGGGAACCCTTGCCGCGACGACCAAACTCGTTCGCCAGCGGCACACCATGAAAGAATTAATGAAAATGCTTAACAAAATGCAAAAGCGGGCCGCATGATGCGGCCCGCTTTCAAAATTCTGCCCTTTGACGCTGTTAGCGGAAGAGCGAGAGGATGTTCTGAGCGCTGGAGTTGGCGATCGACAGCGACTGGATACCCAGCTGCTGCTGGGTCTGCAGTGCCTGCAGCCGCGTCGATTCCTCTTCCATGTTCGCGTCGACAAGCTGTCCGACACCGCGGTCGACCGCGTCCATGAGATTCTTGACGAACTCGTTCTGCAAATCGATACGCTTCGAAGACGAACCCAGCGTCGACGCAGCCTCGGTCATGCTGGAGAACGCGGTGTCGACGGCAGAAATCATCTCGTCGAGATCGGTGTCGTCGATATTCGCGGCCGTGATGTCGAGGTCGGACACCGAAACGGTGACGGCGCCGGCGCCGGTCGTCGTGAAGGTACTGTCGAGGATACCCGACTGGTCATTGGCGTCGAAGAGTTCGGTCGCCGTGATGTCGACATCGATCGTGCTGACCGAGACCGAACCGTCGGAAGCGCGGCTGAAAGAGGCCACCACCGACTTCGTCGCCGAGTAGGCGGCATCGCTGGAGTCGACCGAGAGCCAGTTCTCGCCGTTGAACGACGCGGACTCGGCGATGCTGGTCAACTGGTTCTGCAGTTCGGAGATTTCCGACTGAATCTTCGCCTTGTCGGCGGACGGTTCCTTGGCCGCGACCAGCTTGGACTTGATTTCGTCGACGACGTCGAGAGCCGAATCCATGCCGGTGTAGGCAACGTCGACCTTCGAAGCACCGAGGCCAAGTGCGTCCTGGACGGTGCCGAGCGCCTTGTTGTCGGATTTCATCGTGGTCGCGATGGACCAGTAAGCCGCATTGTCGCTGGCGTCGTTGACACGCAGGCCGGTAGAGATGCGGCCCTGGGTGGTTTCAATCTGCTTGTTGATGGCGGTGAGCGACTTGAGCGCCGTCATCGCCGAAGTGTTCGTCATGATACTGGACATACTGTCCCCTTCCCGAAACTAACAAAGGAGGGACATTCCGGACTAACCGGTACAGCGGCCGGGCATCATGCCCCTATCAACACCGATAGCCTCTGTGAATGGCCGCAAGATGCCGGGGAAACATTAAAAAAGCATTGAATCGGCTTTTCTTCCCGATTCAAAGGCTTAGCAGCAAGATTTATGGTTAATGACTTGTGTGGATTCCGGCGGCGAAATCGGCCCTAGATGACCGAGCGCACCATCGATCCGACCAATACGTTCCAGCCGTCTATCATGACGAAGAACAGGATCTTGAAGGGCAGTGATACCACAGAGGGCGGCAGCATCATCATGCCCATCGCCATGACGATCGTCGCGACGACGAGGTCGATAACCAGGAAGGGCAAAACGACCAGAAACCCGATCTCGAATCCGCGGCGGATTTCCGAGATCATGAAGGCGGGAACGACGACACGCAGATCGATCGTTTCGTCCACCGCGACTTCCTGTCCGCGTTCGCGGGCCAGTTGGGCAAAGAGCTGCAGGTCCTGGTCGCGCACATTGTTCAGCATGAACTCGCGGAAAGGCTCGGCGATCCGGGGAAACGCCTCTTCCTCGGTGATCTGTTCGTTGACCAGCGGCTGCAGGCCCTCGTTCCAGGCACGATCGAAAACCGGCGTCATGACATAGAAGGTCATGAACAAAGCGAGGCTGACGAGGATGATGTTGGCCGGCGTCGTCTGCAAGCCGATGCCGGACCGCAGGATGGAAAACACGATCACGAAGCGGGTGAAACTCGTCAGCATGATCAGCAGGCCGGGCGCCACCGCGAGCACGGTGAGCAAGCCAAAAAGCTGTACGATCAGTCCACTGGTCTGACCGCTCAGCCCCTCGGGCAGCGTGAATCCCGGCTGGTTCTGGGCCAGCGCCGGGCCGGCAACCAGCACCAGCGCGAAGGCAACAAGGGCGGCGAGACGCCTCATTCGAGGATCAGCGAGCGGACGAGCACCCGCTTGACGCGCCCCTCGGTGCGGATGGCTGCGCGCTCGTCCAGATCCTCGATCAGGTGCTGATAGCCGCTTCCGCCGCGCAGATTGTAGAGCTTCATCGTATGGACGTAGGCGATGATGTCCTGATGAACTTCCTGCGCCAGCATGGTGTCGGAATCACCCTCGAAAACGAGGGAAAGCTCCATGCGTATCCAGGCATCGGTGGGATCGACCAGATTGGTGGTGATCGACGGCAGGTCGACAATCGACAATTTCTGCGCCGCGCCGGCATGCTCGCCGGTATCGGCCGCATGGCCGCTTTCGGCGCCATGGCTGGCGGCGGCCGGCGCATGGGCCGCTTCCTTGGCGGAGGCCTTGTCGCCCGCCGGCTCCGTCGCCGGCGCCATGCTGGCTGGCTTGAGCATGGTCGCGCTTACGCCGAACCCGGCGCCGCCGGCGATCAGGGTGATGATCCCATAGGCCACGAGAAGCATGACCATCGAAGGGCCTTTTTTGCCCTCGTCCTGATGTTCAATGGTGGATGCCATCTCTGCCTGCCGCCCAGCCGTCAGAAGGGTAGATAGAGGTCGAGCGCCTGCTGCCCGTAGGGCGGCTGCTGCACCTCGGTTATGCGGCCTTTGCCGCCATAGGAGATCCGCGCCTCGGCGATCCGGTCATAGTTGATGGTGTTGGAGGGCCCGATATCCGACGGCCTGACGATGCCGGAGATGTTCAGCACCCGCATCTCCGCGTTGACCCGCACTTCCTGCGATCCCTGGATCAGAAGATTGCCGTTGGCGAGTTCGTCGATGACGACCGCCGCGATCGACAGGTCGATCGTTTCAGACCGGGTCGTGCCGCCGGAGCCTGTATAGTCCGTCGAGGAATTCATGTTCGCGTCGGCCGACAGTTCGCCGGTGATCGCGTTGGTTCCGTATCCGGCGCCAAGACCGATGGATTTGTTCGAGGTGCGGTTGCGGTCGCTCTGGTTGTCGAGCCTGGCGCTGTCGTTGATCGCGATCTTGATCGTCACGATATCGCCCTTGGCTACGGCGCGATGCGCCGTGAAGAGGCTTGCAGCGCGGTCGCTCCATGTCGAATAGCGATGTCCTGTCGGCTTTGCGGCATAGACTTCCGGCTTGGTCATCATCTGGTCGGCGGCCAGTTCCGCGCCGACCGGCGTCATCGCCGGCGGCTGTCCGATCTCGCGGGGATGCGTCGCGCATCCGCCGAGGATCGCCGTTGCCAGGAAAAGAAGGACGGCTCGTTTCATTGCTTCTTCATCTCTCCGGTGTCGGCGACAGCCGACATGATGACGGCGACCATTGCCGCGCGGTCGGCCGACATCTCGTTCAGGATCGTTCCCGCGGCGCGCGGGCTCAATTTGGTCAACAGCGCCGCGGTCAATTCGCCGGGCAGCTTTTCCATGCGCTGTGCGGCGGCGTCGGGACGCATCTGCGCGAAGACATCGACGAGCCCCTCATTGGCCGCCTCGGAAAAGCGCTCGCGCTTTTCCACCCAGTTCTGCAATTCGGCGCGCTTCGCCTCGAGGAGCGCAATCCGGTCCTCAACCTCTGTCTGCAGTTTCTCGAGTTCCGCCTTCTGGATCGCATAGCGACGTTCGCGGGCGGCATCGGCGATATTGGTGCAGAAGCGTGCGATCTCGTCGGTGTTGGACTTCGGCGGTTCGGCGTCCAATAGCGAAGGCATGGAGGATTGCGCGGACGCCGCGGCGCCGAACAGCAGCACGATGGCGGCAGCCAAAGCCGAGCGGCTCGCCGCCCTCAAACCAAAGCTTGCGGCAGTCGGCTTCATTGCACCACCAGCTCCGCCTGCATGGCGCCAGCATTCTTGACCGCCTGCAGGATCGCGATGATGTCGTTGGGACCGACACCGAGCCGGTTAAGCCCCTCGACGACGCCCTGAAGGTCCGTGCCGTCGACAGTGCCAAGCTGCGTGCCGACCTCGGAGACGTCGATGAAGGTGTTGTCCTCGACCACCGTCTCGCCATCCGAGAACGGATTGGGCTGCGAAACCCGGGGGGCCTCGGTGACACGCACGGTCAGCGTCCCGTGGCTGATCGCCACCTTGGAGATGCGCACATCCTGGCCGATCACCACCGTGCCGGTGCTCTCGTCGAGCACGACGCGCGCCGGCGTGTCCGTCTTCACCATCAGGTTCTCGATGCTGGCAAAAAACCGCGCCGGCGAAACATTCTCGGGCTTGGTGATCGCGATGGTCCGCGAGTCGATCTCCCTGGCCGGGCGCATACCGTATTGCGCCGTTCCGAACTGATTGATCGCGTCGGTTATGGCGATCGCGGTGGTGAAATCGGGGTTGCGCAGCTGCAGCGTCAGCAGACCCTCTTCGTTGAAATCGGCCTCGATCTCGCGCTCGACTATCGCGCCGCCCGAAACACGTCCGGCCGTCGGCGTACCGCGCGATACGGTTTCGGCGGCGCCCTGCACCTGAAAACCGGAAATGGAAACGGGACCCTGGGCGACGGCGTAGATTTCACCATTCGCGGCGCGCAGCGGCGTCATCACCAGTTGGCCGCCACCCAGCGATGTCGCATCGCCGAGGGAGGAGACCGACACATCGATGCGGGAGCCCTGGCGCACGAAGGGGGGCAGGTTCGCCGTCACGATGACGGCGGCGATGTTCTTCAGCCGTGCCCTGCCCTCGGCGGTCGCAATGCCGAGATTGTCCAGCATCGATCGCATCGACTGTTCCGTGAACGGCGCATTGCGCAAGCTGTCGCCGGAGCCCTGAAGCCCGACCACCAGCCCGTAGCCGACGAGCTGGTTGTCGCGGGCGCTCTGCAATTCGGCGATGTCCTTGACGCGCGACTGCGCCCAGGCGGGGGGCGCAACGACGAGGAGGGAAGCGAGAACGAGAAGCAGGCGTCTCATCGCGCCTCCACCGCGACGCTTCCGTCCGGCATGACGATGCCGGCGATTGTCCTGCCGCTTTGCGTATTGCGTATCCGGATGGGATCCCCGAAGCCGGCCGACTGCAGGGCAACGGCATCCATCGCGATGGTCAGCGCGCCATGGCGATAATAGACCGTGGTCATGTCGCCCGCCTCGATGGCATAGGCTTCGCGCACCGCATTCGGCGCGATCAGCCGCTTCGGCAAAATCGTCTTGGCGGCGACCATCCCGACGAGGTCCTCGGCATCACGTATGACGACGATCCCGTTGCGCAAGGGTTTGCGGAGACGGGTTTCGATGACGGCATCCGCCGGCACGATCTGACCAGGATAGATCACCCGGTTGACCGTTATCACCACATTGTCACTGCCGGCGGCCATGGCGGACCCGCCGCAAGCGAGCATGATCGTGGCGAGAAACCCCGCGATGCGCCCTAACCGCCCGGCCATGTTACCGCAGTCCCGTCGAAACAACGCTCGCCATCTGGTCGGCGGCCTGGATGACCTTGGAGTTCATTTCATAGCCGCGCTGCGCGGCGATCAATTCGGTGATTTCCTTCACCGGATCGACGTTTGAGTTTTCGAGATAACCCTGCTCGATCGTGGCAAAGCCCGGATCGCCGGGAACACCGACGACCGGCGCGCCGGAGGCCTCGGTTTCCGTGAACAGGTTACTGCCCATGGGCTTGAGGCCGGCATCATTGGCAAAGGTCGCGAGCGTCAGCTGACCGACTTCCTGAAGCGCGACCTCGAAACCGCGCATGCCGTCCTCGCCGAGCACCGTGTAGGTGCCCTCGAGCGTTGCCGTAACGCCGATCTTCAGCGGCTCCTGCGCCTGACCGGGCAATGTAGAGAATGCAATCGCAGCCGCGCCTGCCAGGGCTGCCCCAATATATTTCTTCATGACCGTTTCCTTCCTCCCGTTCTGGAGATCCGCCCCTCTTGTGCCCAGACGAGCCGGGGTGCGGCTGAAACCAGACCCTGGACGATCCGAACCGAATTCCCGGGGAGGTTTTTCGGGACGGACATGCCAACGTCGGCTACCCGACGGCCGGCGCCGCTACGGCCGGATTGCCCGGACGGAACGCCTACCTTCCGCAAAGGTATGACAAGTTAAAACACCAACTCCGGGGACCAGCCATTACATCCCGTATCCTTTTTTGGGCGGTAGGCGGCGGTTGGGCAGGCCAACGGATACGGCCGGGGCAGCAGGCGCTGCACCGGGCAAGGACGGAAATCGCGATGGCAGACCGGGTCGGCGGGGGCGCGGTCGGGTGCGCCTCCGCTTGTGTGCCGCTGTCAGGCTGCCGCGGCGAGGCCCGCGTCGATGGCGGAAGCGATATTCGCGACGTCGTCGGCGGTGATCACCAGCGGCGGCGACAGGATGATGTTGGGGCCTGACACGCGCAACATGACCCCTTCGGCATAGGCGGTCTCGAAGACGCCGCCGATCGTCGCTTTGTCGACCGGGGTCTTCTTTTCCCGGTCGGAAACGAGCTCAAGCGCGACCATCAGCCCCTTGCCGCGGACGTCGCCGACCAGTTCGTGCTTTTCCTTCAGCGCAACGGCGGCTGCGAGCAGTTCGTCGCCGCGGGCGGCCGCGTTTTCGGCCACATTCGCCTTGTCGATCTCCGGCAGGCAGGCGAGCGCAGCCGCACAGCCGACCGGATGGGCGGAATAGGTATAGCCGTGGCCGATGTTACCGAAGGCGTCGGAATTGCCCTCGAAGGCTTCGGCGACCTTCTCCGAGATCATCACCGCGCCGAACGGGAAGTAGCCGTTGGTGATCGCCTTGGCGATGCACATGAGATCGGGCTTCACACCCCACAAGCGGGAACCGGTCCAGCCGCCGGTGCGGCCGAAGGCGGTGATCACCTCGTCGGCGATCAGCAAAATGCCGTGCCGGTCGCAGATCTCGCGCACCATCGGCATGAAGCTTTCGTGCGGCGGGATGACGCCGCCGGCGCCAAGCACCGGTTCCATGATGAAGGCGGCGATGGTGTCGGCGCCCTGAAAAGCGATCTCGTCCTCCAGCGCGGCGGCACAGGCCTGCGCGAGTTTCGCCGGATCCGTCTCGTTGAACGGATTCCGGTAGACGTAAGGAGAGGGAATGTGGAAGCAGCCGGGCAGCAACGGCTCGTAGTTGCGCCGGAAATTTGCGTTGCCGTTGACCGAGGCGCCGCCCATGTGGGTGCCGTGATAGCCCTTCTTGAGACTCAGGAACTTGGTGCGGTCCCGGTCGCCGCGGATCTTGTGATACTGGCGGGCGAGCCTGAGCGACGTCTCGACGCTGTCCGACCCGCCGGAGGTAAAGAAGGCTCGGACCATGCCGTCGGGCGCGAACCACTCCTGAAGCATGTAGGAGAGCTCGATGGCCGGACTGGTGGAGGTCCCTCTGAAGGCTGAGTAGTAGGCGAGCGTATCGAGCTGTTCGGCGATCGCCTTTTTCACAGGGTCGCAGGAGTAACCGAGATTGACGTTCCACAGACCGCCGACGGCATCGAGCGTCCTGTGGCCGTCAACATCGGTCAGTGTCACGCCCTCGGCCGCCGTGACGACCTTGGGCGGGTTGGCCAGCATCTCGGCGGGATGCGCCATCGGATGCCACATGTGGCGGGCGTTGTTCTCTTTCAGGAAATTGCTGTCATGCAGGTTCATGCCGAAGCCTCCGAAGGAATGTTGATGCCGAGCAGGTCGAGCGCGCGGGCGTAGCTGCCGGCGGGATCGCGGACATCGAAGTGGACGGTCTGCATACCGACGGCATCGCCGCCGCGGACGTTCTTGAGCTGGTCGTCGACGAAAACGCAGGCCCTAGCGCTCAGGCCCAGACCGTCGGTGACGTAGGCATAGGCACGCGGATCGGGTTTCAGGATCTTCGTATAGGTGGCGTCGACGATCAGGTCGAAATCGGTAAGGAACGGCAGCTTGTCGCGGAAATCGGCGCCGTAGAACAGGTCGAGTTCGTTTGACAGGATGGCCAGGCGCCGGCCCGCGGCCCCGGCCTTCCCGATCGCGTCGAGCGCCTCGGGCCGCACCGACTCCATCAGGTCGGCGCCACGCGCCCGGCGCAGGAACTGATCCATGCGGTCCCAGTCCTCTCCCAGCAACGCGCCGGTCTCCCGCGTCCGCGTCATCCAGTAGTCGCGCTCGGAGATTTCGCCGGCCTGCATCGACCGCCACAGCGCATCGCCCGCGGGATCGAAAGGCCCCTGCCACGTTAGCGTGCCGGACGGCAGGCCGAGCGCCTTTTCGGTCGAGGCATGGGTCTCGAACAGGGTCTTGGTGATGACCCCGCCGAAATCGAGGACCAGGGCTTCGGCCGATCCGCTCATGCCGCCTGTTTCTCCTTGCGGGCTTCGAGGAAAGCGTCGCCGGGCACGCCGCCGATGCCGTTGGTAACGGCCAGCGCAGCCTTGAACAGGTTTGCGGCGATGACCTCGGCAAGCTCATCATTCATACGGGAGGTAGGCGTTGCCACCGCGACCGCGCCGATCGCCGTTCCCGATCCATCGAAGAACGGCATGGCGGTGCCGACGACGTCCTCCTCGAAACCCTGGTCGCCGATGGCGATTCCTGAGCGGCGGACCTCGTCGACTTTCTCCCTCAGCCGCTCGGGCGAAACGATCGTGTGCCCGGTATAGGTCTGCAGTCCGCCGGCGATCAGCTCCTCAAGCGCTGCCGCCGGGCCGTAGGCCAGGTAGGCAAGGCCGGAGGCCGTCGCATTGAGGGGAAGGATCTCGGAGGGGTCCATGTGCACGCGGGTCGCCCGGTCGGATTCGCGAATGCCGATGGTTATCAGCGCACCGGCCGCGTAGTGCGAGGCATGCGACGTCTCGCCCGTTTCCGCCGTCAGGGAGTCCAGAAGCGGCGTCACGACCCTGGCGAGCGGCAATGTAGCTTCCCGCACCTGGGCGAAATGCAGGAACGCCGCGCCGAGCCGGTAATTCCGGTT
>Ga0207814_100702_pt1 | contig 14819 bp, 8 predicted proteins | sample TtaePargueraPR_7_FD_187755 | JGI IMG/M metagenome (GOLD analysis project Ga0207814, IMG submission 187755) | Aerobic enrichment media microbial communities from Bioluminiscent Bay, La Parguera, Puerto Rico - Tt and P1 (2) (SPAdes) | ecosystem: Environmental > Aquatic > Marine > Unclassified ... | reverse complement strand
CTCGACTCTCCTGGGTATCGTCGAGCCACACCAGTGGGTAAGTGCGCATACCCTGATGCAGAGTGAGAGGAACCGAGCAGCGGCCAATCAGGCGGCTCTCATCCTCAAGCACGAAGTGACTCTGGCCGCGGGCGCGACGTTTGAGGAAGTCGATCGCCAGCGTGTTTTCAAATGCGATCTGTGGCGGCTGTGAAGTGGCGCGCTTGCCGAAACTGGAGCCGCGGTGGTTGGCATGGCCCTCCAGGTCCACGGCATTGTCCAGTTGCATCAGTACTTCGGTCTTGCCGGTGCCGGTCATGCCGCCGACGAGGGTGAACTGGCATTCGCGCACGGCGCTTTCAAGTTCCTCGATCAGAAAACTGCGCATCGCCTTGTAGCCGCCGGTTACGCGGGGGTAGGGAATGCCGGCCTCGCGCAACCACTGCTGGCTGATCTGCGAGCGCAGGCCGCCGCGAAAACAGAAGAGGTAGCCCTCTGGATGGGCTTCGGCGAACGCGGCCCAGGCTTCCACGCGCGACTGTTTGACCTTACCGCCGACCAGCTCGTGCCCAAGGGCGATGGCGGCCTGCTGACCTTTCTGTTTGTAGCAGGTGCCCACTTTCTGACGCTCGATATCGGTCATCAATGGCAGGTTGACGGCGGTGGGAAAGGAACCCTTGCTGAATTCCACCGGTGCGCGGGTATCGATCATCGGCACGTCGTGCAGGAAAAGCTCCCGGAAATCAGCGCTGTCGGGGCGTGCGTTTCCTTGGCTCATCGGACCGTCACCGCCAGTTCGTGATTGGTGTCTTCCCGGGCAGTCAGTTTGCCGATGGGGGCGAGCTGCAGACCCAGCTCCCGTGCTTCCGCAAGGAACGCCTCCTCACTCTCCGGGGCTACCGCAACCAGCAGGCCGCCGCTGGTCTGGGGATCGCACAGCAGCTGGTGCTGATGCGCCTCGGCGAGTCGTACGCGGTGGCCGTAGCTTTCGAAGTTGCGCCCGGTACCGCCGGGAATACAGCCCTGCTCGAGGTAGTGGGGCACGCTGCCGATATGCGGCACCGTGGCGAAATCCAGCTCGGCGCACAGGCCACTGCCGTCCGCCATTTCTACCAGGTGGCCGAGTAGGCCAAAGCCGGTGACATCGGTCATGGCCTTGACGCCCTCGAGCCGGGCAAAGCGGTTGCCGGGGCGGTTCAGGGTGCACATCAGGTCGCGGGCGACGCCGGCGTCCTCGGGGCGCAGCTTGCCCTGCTTTTCCGCGGTGGTGAGCACACCGATGCCCAGGGGCTTGGTCAGATACAGGTGGCAGCCGGCGGTGGCGGTATCGTTGCGTTTCAGCAGGCGCTTTTCCACCACGCCGGTGACCGCGAGACCGAAAATGGGTTCGGGGGCGTCGATGGAGTGCCCTCCCGCCAGCGGAATACCGGCTTCCGCACAGACGGCCCGACCGCCGCGGATCACCTCCCGGGCCACCTCCGGCGGCAGGACATTGACCGGCCACCCCAAGATGGCGATGGCCATCAGGGGGTCCGCGCCCATGGCGTAGATGTCGCTGATGGCATTGGTGGCCGCGATACGGCCAAAATCGTAGGGGTCGTCCACGATCGGCATAAAGAAGTCGGTGGTGGAGACCACGCCGCGCTCGTCGTCCAGTGCGTACACCGCGGCGTCGTCGCGCGAGGCATTGCCTACCCACAGGTTCGGGTCCGGCAGTGCAGTGCCGCTGTCCGCCAGGATCCGGTCGAGCACTGCGGGGGAAATCTTGCAGCCGCAGCCGGCACCATGGCTGTACTGGGTGAGTCGGATGGCGGCACCTGGGCCGTTGGTCTCGGTCATGGAATCTCGTGAACTGGGACAGGGTTAAAGGGCTGAATATTAGCAGCTGGGGGCGGCAGTTTTCACCCATGGTGATCGCTGGTGCGCTATGGTTTGGTCTGTTTTTACCCGGGTTTCGCCGGGTGCCCAGGACAATCAGAGGAAAAGCCCCCGTGAGCAAGGACGACAACAACCGCACGACAACGGATGCCGGCATTCCTGTCGCCAGCGACGAATACTCACTGACTGTGGGGACGGAAGGCCCCATTATCCTGCAGGATCACTACCTGATCGAGCAGATGGCCAACTTCAACCGCGAACATATTCCCGAGCGCCAGCCCCATGCCAAGGGTTCCGGAGCCTTCGGGCACTTCAAGGTCACCAAGGACGTGAGTGCCTATACCAAGGCCGCGGTATTCCAGCCGGGCACCAAAACCGATACGTTGATCCGTTTTTCCACCGTGGCCGGGGAGAAGGGCAGCCCGGATACCTGGCGCGACCCGAGGGGCTTTGCGCTCAAGTTCTACACCAGTGAGGGCAATTACGACCTTGTAGGTAACAACACACCGGTGTTCTTCATCCGCGACCCAATGAAGTTCCAGCACTTTATCCGTTCCCAGAAGCGCCGCGCGGACTCCGGATTGCGGGACCACGATATGCAGTGGGACTTCTGGACCCTGTCGCCGGAATCGGCCCATCAGGTGACCTGGCTAATGGGCGATCGCGGTATTCCCAAGAGCTACCGCCACATGAACGGCTATTCCAGCCATACGTATATGTGGGTGAATGCCGAGGGCGAGCGTTTCTGGGTGAAGTACCACTTCAAGTCCGATCAGGGCGTGGAGTGCCTGACTCAGGAAGAGGCCGATCGTATCGCCGGGCAGGATTCAGACGCCCACCGCCGCGACCTCTTCGACACCATCGCCAAAGGCGACCACCCCAGCTGGACGTTGAAGGTGCAGATCATGCCCTTTGCCGAGGCAGAGAATTACCGCTTCAATCCCTTTGACCTGACCAAGGTCTGGCCCCACGGGGATTATCCGCTGCACGAAGTGGGCAAGCTGGTGCTGGACCGCAATCCCACGGATTTCCATACCGAGATCGAGCAGGCGGCGTTTGAACCCAACAACGTGGTGCCAGGTATAGGTTTCAGCCCGGACAAGATGCTGCAGGCGCGGGTATTCTCCTATGCCGACGCGCATCGCGCGCGTATGGGGGTGAACTACAAGCAGATACCGGTGAACCGCCCCAGGTGCCCGGTACACAGCTACAGCAAGGATGGCGCTCTGCGGGTGGATAATGTGTCAGACCCGGTGTACGCCCCCAACTCCAAGGGCGGTCCCTCCGCCAATCACACCTATACCGAAAAATGGGAGGCCAGTGGCGAATTCATGCACGCCGCCTATGTCCAGCACAAGGAAGACGATGACTTTGTGCAGCCGGGCACCCTGGTGCGCGAGGTCATGGACGACGCGGCCCGTGAACGCCTGGTGTCGAATGTGGTGGGGCACCTTTCCGCCGGTGTCTCCGATGAGATCCTGAAGCGCGCGTTCGAGTACTGGCGCAAGGTGGACAAGGATATTGGTGACCGGATTGAAAAAGGCGTCAAAGGTAATTGAGAAAGGGCCCGCAGCGCGGGCCCTTTTCTGTTGGGAGGGTAATAGCTCACTGTCCCCATACCATCGGACGTCCGCTCGCTAAGCTTGCAACGCGGATGGCAATCCATTTGAATGACCGCGGAGTATAAAAAGAACGCCGGTCTACCGGCTTATCGCAACGTCCAGTTGCCAGAATTCATTGCCATCGGGTGGGGTGTCTTTTGTCGCTTTCGTTTCTGAGCCGCGCTATTTCCCCAGTGTTTTTCCGGGTTTTTCTGCTGCTTACCGTCCTCGTTAGCGGCGAGTCCCTTGCGCAGGAGTCCGCCAGTGGCGATCACGTCAAAGTGCGCTGGCTGGCGCCGGATACCTTTGGCCCGGATGCGGAAACCATCGGCTTCTACTTCGAAGTGGACCCCGGCTGGCACGTGTACTGGCGCAATGCGGGTGATTCCGGGGCCGCGCCGCGCTTTGATTTCGCCGGCGCCAGCGGCAAGCTGGGCGCCGTTCAATGGCCATTCCCGGTGCGCCTGCCCATCGAGCATCTCACCAATCTCGGCTATGAAGGCGACGTCGCCTACCTGTTTTCCGCGAAGCCCGAAGCGTCGCGCATGGACATTGTGGTGAATCTCGAGTGGCTGGTGTGCAAGGTGGACTGCATTCCCGGTTACGGCAATATGACCCTGTCGCGACCGGTGGCGGATTCTGTGCAATGGCAGCCGCAGGACAAGGCGCTGCGGGACCGCTTTGCAGCACAGGTTCCGGAGCCCGCAACTGCGGATAACTTCCCCTGGACCGTCAGCAATGTGTCCGCCTCGCAGGCCGGGGACTCGCTGCAGCTGGTGCTGGAGGCGGGCGAGGGCGATGCCGCCCTGGCTGCACCGGAGGTGTTCCCGCTGGATGGCGGCCTGCTCACTGCGAAGGCGCCCGGGGTCGAACAGTCCGGCAATACCATCCGCTACACCTTCCAGCGGGTACCTGGTGCCGCATTGACGCCGAGTACCGGTTTTGTATTCAGTGACGGTGAGCGCGCCTGGCAACTGGACGACATGGAAATCCAGGCGACGGCGACCAGCGCCCCCGGTTCCAACCCCGGTCCAAGCCCAAACCCCAACCCCTCGCCCGTGGATAGTGGCCAGCCCCTGTGGCTGCTGGTGCTCGCCGCCATTGCCGGCGGTGCCATTCTCAACCTGATGCCCTGTGTATTTCCGGTGCTTTCGATCAAGCTGTTGGGCCTGGTGGGTCCGGAGGCTGAGGCTTCCGGGCGTCTCAAGGAGGGATTGCGCTACGCCGCCGGTGTGCTGGTGACCTTTGCCGCACTGGGGGCGCTGTTGCTGATGTTGCGTGCCGGTGGCGCGGCCATCGGCTGGGGTTTCCAGTTGCAGTCGGCACCGGTGGTGCTGGGGCTGATCCTGTTGTTCTGGGTGATGGCGCTATCGTTCAGCGGCCTGTATGAATTCGGCCACCACCTGATGAATCTCGCCGGCAACAGTCGCGGGGGGGCCTTTGTTACCGGGGTGCTGGCGGTATTTGTCGCCGCCCCCTGTACCGGTCCGTTTATGGGCGCAGCGCTCGGCGCGGCAACACTGCTGCCAGCCTGGGGCGCCATGGCGATATTCCTCGGTCTCGGTATCGGTCTGGCATTGCCGTTTGTATTGCTGTGCGTATTTCCCGCCCTGCTCAATCGCCTGCCCGCGCCGGGACCCTGGATGGAAACGTTGCGCCAGTTCCTCGCCTTCCCGCTCTACGCCACAGTGATCTGGTTACTTTGGGTTCTCGGTCGTCTTGTGGGCGAGAGCGGCTGGCTGATCGGCGCCATGCTGATGCTGGTGGTGGTATTTGCCTTCTGGCTCGGACGCCACCAGTTTCGCGGCAGCCGCTGGATTGCCTGGAGTCTGGTGCTGGCAGCACTGGTCCTCAGTTTTGGCGCGGCCAATACACTGCAGCAGAATGGCAGCGGCGCCAAGCCGGCGCAGGCCGAGCGGGAAGCTGGCTGGCAACCCTATAACCGCAATGCCATTGGTCAGGCGCTGGCACGCAAGCAGGCGGTGTTTATCGACTACACCGCCGCCTGGTGCATCACCTGTCAGGTGAACAAAAAGCTGGTGCTGGAGTCCGAAGAAGTCGAGGCACTGTTCCGTGACAACAATGTGTACCTGGTGCGCGCCGACTGGACGGACCAGGACCCGGAAATCACCCGCGCGCTGGGGGAACTTGGGCGCAATTCGGTGCCTGTTTATGCCTGGTACGCGCCCGGAGAAAGTGAGCCGGTGTTGTTGCCGCAGATTCTGAAGGCGGACATGATCGAGGCACTGTTCGCCGACGAATAATGTTCATTTCAACCAACGAGGATGCGTAATCGTGAATACACAGGGTATGAGTGGTAAACGTTCTTTCCGTCACTTTCTCGGCGGTGTCGCGCTGTTCGCGTTGCCGGCGCTGGCAATGGCGGTCGCGGTGCCTGGAGAAAAAGCTCCGGATTTCAGTGAGGTGGATGCCAAGGGCGAGACTCGCAGCCTGCAAGACTACAAAGGTCAGTGGCTGGTGCTGGAGTGGTTCAACAAGGACTGCCCGTATGTGAAAAAACACTACGGCAGTGGCAACATGCAGGCACTGCAGAAAAAATACACCAGCGAGGAGATCAACTGGCTGACGGTCATCTCTTCTGCCAAGGGCAAACAGGGCTACCTGGAGCCGGCGCAGGCACTGGAGGTGGCGGAGAGCCACAACCTGAGTGCCAGTGCACCCTTCCTGCTGGATGCCGATGGCAGTATGGGGCGCGCCTATGGCGCCAAGACCACCCCGCACATGTTTATCATCAACCCCGAGGGCAAGGTGGTATATGCCGGCGCCATTGATGACAACGACTCCGCCAACCCGGCGGTGATTCCACAGTCCGCCAACTATGTGGCGGCTGCGCTGGATGCGTCACTGAATGGTGGTGACGTGGCAGTGGCATCGTCTCGCGCCTACGGCTGTAGCGTTAAGTACTGATCCCTCCACCACAATCAAGCCAGTGCGACCTGGCCCGCGAGGCATGCGGGCCAGGGACGCGCCGGGCCACACCCGCCCCGATTTCTCCCAAACGTGTTGCGTCCCGTTCAACTGGTAGCCCGGTTTACATTTGTGGTCAGGCCAAATATATTGTCCGACCGACGAGAGGGCTGAATAGCCTGACAATATTGTCATTATGACAATAAGGCGCCGGGTGCGTAGTGCCCGATGGCGCCAGAATTGACGGGTGATTTCAGAGAACAGTACAGAGAAAAATAACGGGACAGGCGCGGTAATATGCTTAAAAATGTAAACGTTTTCATTGTTGCAGCTGGCGCGCTGGCCTTTCTGCTTGGAGCGCCGGCGCCGGCGGCCACCATCCCGGCGCAGGCCAGCTGGGCTGAGCGCATGGCGCTGTCGGATATGCAGCGCAACCCGGAGCCCTGGCAAATCGATTTTCGCGAGACTCCCAAGTGGAATTACACCCACGGCCTGATGATGACCGCCTACCAGCGGCTGTATGAACAGACCGGAGACGAGCGCTATGTGGACTATATCCGCGAGTACGCCGACACCCTGATCGACGCCGACGGTAACATCGCTACCTACAAGCTCGAAAACTACAACATCGACCACCTGACACCCGGGCGAATGTTGCTGTTCTTGCAGCAGACAAGCCCGCAGCCCCGTTACCAGAAAGCGCTGGATACACTGGTTACTCAGCTGAAAGGGCAGCCGCGCACCAGCGAGGGCGGTTTCTGGCACAAGCAGCGCTATCCGCACCAGATGTGGCTGGACGGCCTGTATATGGGCGCTCCCTTCTATGCCCAGCACCTGCAAGCAATCGGTGCGGATACGTCGGCATTCGACGATGTGCAGCGCCAGTTCGACCTGGTGATGCAGCACCATATTGATCCGGAGACCGGTCTGCCGTATCACGCCTGGGACGAAAGTCGCGAGCAGCGGTGGGCGGACCCGCAAACCGGGGTTTCTCCCAATTTCTGGTCCCGCTCCATCGGCTGGTACGCGATGGCGCTGGTGGACGCGATCGAATACTTCCCCGAAAGCCACAGTGGCCGCCAGGTGCTGTCCGGCTACTTGCAGCAGGTGCTTGATGCCACCCTGAGATTCCGCGATGAGGAATCCAGGCTCTGGTACCAGGTGACGGATCAGGGCGACCGCGAGGGCAACTATCTGGAGGCCACCGGCAGTGTGATGTTCGTTTACGCCATGGCCAAAGGGGCAAATCGCGGTTACCTGCCGGCGCGCTACAAGGCTCTGGCCGCGGAAAGCTACCAGGGCTTGCTGGAAAATCTGGTGCGTGTCGACCGGGATGATCGCGAGCTGCACCTGATGAAGAACTGCGCTGTTGCCGGCCTCGGCGGAGAGCCTTATCGCGACGGTTCCTTCGAGTACTACATCAGTGAGTCGGTGCGGGACAACGACCCCAAAGGCGTAGGCCCGTTTATTCTCGCGAGCCTTGAATTGAAAAAATAAAACGAAAGAAAACGGAGAGAGAACCATGAATAATGATCAGAGAGTCCCGCGCAATTGGTGCGCGCGCCTGCTGGCCGTGAGCGTGGGTGTCAGTATTGCCGGGTGCGAGCAGCCGGTGGCCGAAAGAAGCGTGCCCGAAACCGCGCCGGCACAAGCCGCAAACGAGCGCGCTCTGTGGCAGGCCGATCTCGGCAACGGTCACTACCAGAACCCGATTCTCTACGCGGACTACTCCGATCCGGACGTGGTTGCGGTGGGGGATGACTATTACATGACCGCGTCGAGCTTCAACGCCTCCCCGGGGCTGCCGCTGCTGCACTCCACTGACCTGGTGAACTGGGAGCTGATCGATTATGTGGTCGACAAAAATGTGCCCGCGGAAACCTTCGCCATACCGCAGCACGGCAACGGAATCTGGGCGCCGAATATCCGCTACCACGACGAGAAGCTGTGGATCTTTTTCCCCGATCCGGATCACGGGATTTATATGACCAACACTGCTGATCCGAAGCAGGGGTGGAGCGAGCCCAAACTGATTCTGCCGGGCAAGGGCATCATCGATCCCACACCGATGTGGGACGACGACGGTCAGGCCTACCTGCTGCACGGCTGGGCCAAGAGCCGTTCGGGCAAGAACAATATTCTGACCCTGCACAAAATGTCCGCCGATGGCACTCAGGTGGAAACGGAGGGCGAGGTCATCATCAATGGCCACGAGCTGGAAGGTTATCGCACGTTGGAAGGACCGAAGTTTTACAAGCGCGGTGAGTATTACTACGTGTTCGCCCCCGCCGGCGGTGTGCCGGTGGGCTGGCAATCGGTGTTCCGCGCCAAGAATATCTACGGTCCCTATGAAGACCGTATCGTGATGGAGCAGGGCGACAGTATCACTAATGGACCGCACCAGGGTTCCTGGGTGCACACGCCCGCCGGCGAAGACTGGTTCATCCACTTCCAGGCCCGCGGCCCCTATGGCCGTATCGTGCACCTGCAGCCCATGCAGTGGAAAGACGGCTGGCCGGTGATTGGTATTGATGAAGACGGCGATGGCGTGGGCAACCCGGTGACCCGCTATCGCAAGCCGGAAGTCAGCAAGCCGGGTCCAGTCAAGACACTGCCGTTTGCCGACGATTTCTCCGGTGACGAGCTGGCACTGCAGTGGCAGTGGAACGCCAACTACGATGAGGACTGGTACAGCCTGGACGCGCGTGAAGGTTACCTGCGCCTGTTCGCACAGCAGAATGTCGACCCGCAAGGCGACAACCTGTGGATGCAGCCCTCGCTACTGTTGCAGAAACTACCGGCACCGGAATTCATCGTGCAGACCACCCTCGAGATTCCCGAGACCCTCGGTGAGGCAGAGGGCGGACTGCTGATGTTCGGGGAAGACTACGCCTGGATCGGTTTCCGCAACCTGCCGGGCACCGGCGAGGTGGAGATTGGCGAGGTGAGCTGTCGCGATGTGCGTAAAGATTGCACCGAGCATTTCGAACCCCACACCCGCGTAAAAGCCGGAGAGCTGACCCTGCGTATGACGGTGAGCCAGGGGGGGCAGACGGTGCTGAGTTACCAGAAGGAAAACGGCCGCTTCCGCGCCCTCGGTGAGCTGTTCCAGTCCCGTCGCGGTCGCTGGGTGGGTGCCAAAGTCGGTCTGTTCATTCGCACCGACGAGGCGGCGCGGGTAAATGCGGAAAACTATATCGATGTGAAAGATTTTCGATTTATCCGGCCGACGGGTTGAGTGACCCGACGAAATGAAAAGGGCTCCTGATGGAGCCCTTTTGCCTTTTGCAATGATTATTGACTGGCACAGTCCGGCAGACTGAAGTTACCGCTGTGGCCGCCCTGGAAGCCAAGTACCGTGGAGCCACCGGGCTGCAGATTACCATTCCAGGCCGCGTTCGAAATACTCACCACGCGGCCGTCCGGGGAGAGACTGAACTCGCCGCTCCAGCCATTGACCAGAGTGATCGGCTCGGCAAAGGTGAGCTGGATTTCCCACCCCTGGATAGCCTCGCTGCCGTCGTTGGTCACGGTGATATTGTTCAACACAAAGCCGTTGTTCCAGGTGTCCGCACTCAGCGCTTCACAGTTGACACCGTTCCCGCCGCCGGTTGACCCCGCCTCTACGGTAATGGCCACGCTGTCGGTGGCTGTAAGTTCTTCTGCGTCCTCTACCGCGCGCAATTCAATCTGATGCATTCCCACACTCGGCGCGGGGATGACCAGGTCGGTCATGCCGCTGGCGCTGGACGTCAGCACACCGTCGAAGTAGAGGTTCACACCGTCTGCATACTGCAATGTGTACTGCACGGTGATGTCTTCACCTTCGTCAAAGGTGCTGCCACCGGCGGGGGCTGTGATGCTGACCGCGGGTACTGGCGGGGATTCCACATCGATGGTCACGGTGGCGGCCGGGGAGACAGCACCGGCATTGTCGGTGACGGTGTAGGTAAAGCTGTCGCTGCCGAAGAAGCCCGCATCGGGCGTATACAGCAGTTCGGCACCACTGCCGCTCAGGCTACCGTTGGCGGGGCCGGCTTCCACGGTGTAGGCGGTAATACTGCCGTCGCTGTCGCTACCGGAGAGCGTCACCATCACCTGGGATTCGAATCCTGTTTGTACGCCCACGTCGTTTGCGACGGGTGCACAGTTGATGCCGGAGTCGCCGCCGCAGCCCTCACCGGGCTCCTGTCCCCAGATCAGTTCGCCGTCGTCGTAGAGGGCGATCAGCGGCGCCTGCTCACGGCTACTGCCGTAGCTGTCCCACGACGGATCGTTGGTCGGATCCCAGGGGAGTCCCTCTGGTACCGCCACGCGGAACTGGGTTTCCTTTTTGCTCTCGGACTGGCCGCCGGGATAAATGTCCACGCCGGCGAACGACACTTCCACATAGTAAATATTGTCCGCAGGGTCGCCCCAGGCATGCGGGCCGCTGAAGCCACTGGCCTGACTGTAGGCACTGGAGAGTTGCAGGTCGCTGGCGGAATAGCCCGCGTCAACCAGCTCGGAAATATCGATCCAGTAACGCAGGCTCAGGTTGTCGGTAAGCCGTGCAGGCCAGGCACTGCGGTTGTGCGGACGCGCGCTGATTTCTGTGTGGCGGGGGCCGCTGGAATTCAGTTTGGCGTCGACGAAAAATTCCGTATCGCGGGTTTCCGGTGCGGGGAAGTTGCTCTCCGGGATCGGGTTGCCGCCAAAGTCCAGCCACAGACGCGCCAGCGCGCCCGTGAAGCCGGCGTTGTAGTCCGTGGCTACTTCGTTCAGTACGTAATCGCCGCGGTCATTCTCGAAGTTGTCGCTGGGGTCCGGGCCACCCACCAGGGCACCCACCAGGGTGTGACGGTTATCGATGGGGTCCGCGAGACTGTCGTTCCAGGAGCCGTGGGCGGTGCGGTGGTGGGGAGAGGTGGGGTATACCGAGCCGTAACCGATCTGGTAGCTCATGTTCATCGGGTTGTCGCCGAGCAGGTATTCCATCTGGCCTGCGGCAAAATCGTAATAGGTTTGCGCTCTGGGATTTCCCGGATCCACTTCGTTCAGGTAGTCCGCATAAACCAGCGCGATAAACGAGGTATTGGAGGTGTAGCGCGCAGCGCCCCACTGATCCAGATGGGCGAGGCCACCGGGGGTGTAGCGCACGCGGTTGCCTTCGTAGCCGGTTGTCCAGAAATCGAGCCAGCGCTCGGCGTCGGCGCGGTACTGGGGATTATCGGTCAGCTGTGACATCAGCACATAGCTGCCGTAACTCTTGTCGTCCCAGGCGTGGGTCCACTTGTAAGAACGGATGGTGGACTGCGGCTCAGTGGACAGGTTGGGGTAATAGCTGTTGGCCTTGTCGAGATAGGACTGTTCGCCGGTGGCGCGATACAGCCAGGCGGCACCCCAGACCAGCTCATCGTTGTAGCCACTCCAGGAGTTGTAGTAGCTGGTGGCGTCGGTAATACAATCGCTGTAGGCGCCGCGATAGTTGTCCGCAAAGCTGTACAGCTGCTCCGCGTGCTGTAGCAGGTTGGTTGCATAGGCGGCATCGGTGGACTCGAACACCATGGAGATCGCGGCCAGTGCGGCGGCGGTTTCCCCGGCAATATCGGAGCCGGGGCAGCTGGCGTCCACCTTGTAGGAGGGGCGCGCCATCGGCATCACCTCCGCGGAGCCCCACCAGGCGTGGTCCGCACCGCCGTTACCCACCTGGCCCCACAGTTCATTGGGGGCGGTGTGGGCCTTGACGAAATAATCCGCCACGAAGCGCAGGTTGTTCAGCATGTGCGGCAGCTGCCCGGTCTGCGCGTAGGCCTCGCGGTTTTCCACCACGCCCCAGGCCAGCATGGTGGCACTGGCAGCCATGGGGAAGCCGAACTTCACATGATCACCGGCGTCGTACCAGCCGCCGGTCAGGTCCACGTTCTGGTCGGCGCCGTCCTGCATCCCGGAATCGCCGCGCCACTCGTTGCGGTTCCAGCCGGGGATGGGGCCGGACTGCTGGGCCTCGTAGAAATAAATGGATTTCTGTAGCGCCTCGCCGTAGTTGGCGGCGAGGGCACCTGAAGAGAATAGTGCGGAACCGGCCAGGGCCGCGGCTATGGCGGCACTGAGCGGATTGCAGGCTCTGATCAATCGCATTGTGAAAAATCCTTCTTGTAAATTATTGTTTTCGGGCGGTTGGGTGCCCGGCGAGCGTTGGCGCTCGCACAAGAAGGACGTGTTGCGATTTACAACTGGAAGGCTTTCTCCGCCAGCATTTACATTTTGTGACGGATTACGAGTATCAGAGTGCGGAGAGCGTTTCGTTCATGGCACTTGTCAGATTTGTCAGATCTGAAGCAGAAATAATGTAGGGCGGCATGGTGTACACCAGTTTGCCGAATGGCCGCAGCCAGACCCCGCGCTCGATCAGGCTTTCCTGCAGGGTGCGGTTGTCCACCGGCTGTTTCATTTCCACAACACCGATCGCACCGAGTACGCGCACATTCGCTACACCTTTGGCGTCCTTCAGCGGCGCCAGCTCTTTTTTCATCTGCGCTTCAATTTTCTGAACCTGCTGCTGCCAGTCCCGCTGCATCAGCAGATCGATACTCGCATTGGCCACCGCACAGGCCATCGGGTTGCCCATAAACGTCGGGCCGTGCATGAATACGCCGGCTTCGCCGTTGCAGATTCCATTGGCGACTTTATCGGTACACAGCGTTGCCGCCATGGTCATGGTGCCGCCGGTCAGTGCCTTGCCGAGGGTGAGTATGTCGGGGCTGATGCCTGCATGTTCGCAGGCAAACATTTTGCCGCTGCGGCCGAAGCCGGTGGCGATTTCGTCGGCGATCAGCAGCAGGTCATAGTGGTCGCACAGCTCGCGTACCTTGCGCAAATATTCCGGCGAATAGAAACGCATGCCGCCGGCGCCCTGGACGATGGGTTCCAGAATCACGGCTGCCAGTTGCTGGTGGTTCTGTTCGATCAGTTGCTGCAGTTCGGCGATGTCTTCTTCAGAACAGGGTTCGTCGAACTTGGGCTTTGGTGCCGGCGCGAACAGATGTTGGGTGAGCTGGCTGGCGAACAGGTGGTGCATGCCGTTGACGGGGTCGCAGGTGGCCATGGCGCCGAAGGTGTCGCCATGGTAGCCATTGCGCAGGGCGAGCAGCCGGTTTTTTTCCGGTTTGCCCTGAGATTGCCAGTATTGCAGGGCCATTTTGATAGCGACTTCGACGGAGACGGAACCGGAGTCGGCGAGGAAGACTTTCTGCAGGGGCTCGGGGGTGAGTGCGACGAGTTTTTTGCTGAGTTCGATGGCCGGCTCGTGGGTGAGGCCGCCGAACATGACGTGGCTCATTTTTTCCATCTGTGCCTGCATGGCGGCGTTCAGTTCGGGAACGTTGTAGCCGTGCAGGGTGCTCCACCAGGAGCTCATGCCGTCGATCAGGCCGCGGCCATCTTCCAGATAGATCCGTACGCCTTCTGCTCTTGCAATGGGGTAAACCGGAGGGGGATTGATCAGGGAGGAGTAGGGGTGCCAGATGTGGTTTTTGTCGAAATCTAGATCCATCATGGTCCTGTGGGAGTTCTTCTAAAGCAGGTGGGTGGCGGCCGGCTACCGGGTGTTCATTTTCAAAACCGCTGTGAATACATCCCTGTACGCTGCGTCAGCGACGTCCCTGTCGCTGACGCTTTTGAAAATGAACCCCCGGCATCCGGCCTTCGCATCTGAGTTTTTTACTTCGTAAGCCAGTTATTTCCATCACTCCGGTGAAGTCGGTACTCAGGCCAATTCTCTCAAAACTTTCAACGGTGGCTGACTAACCGCACTGCGACACGCGAGCGTACCCGCAGTGCCAACAAGCAGTGCGCCAACCAGCGGGCCGAGTATCCACAGCCCGGGGTGGAAGTTGAACGGCAACTCAAACACCCGCTGCGAGAGCACCGCCAGAGTGGCCTCTGTGCCAAAAGCCGCAAGTAATCCCGCCGCAATGCCCAGTAATCCGAATTCGATCATCAGGCTGCGGATCAGTAGCTGCCGGCGGCCGCCCAGTGTGCGGATGACGGCGGCTTCCTGCAAGCGCTCGGCGATGCTGGCGCGTACGCCGGCGATCAGTACCAGTACCCCGGCAATCAGCATAAGCGCGAGGACGGATTCGATGGCGATGGCGACCTGACCGATGGTTTCGCGGATGTTTTCCAGAATTTTGTCCAGTTCGATGATGCTGACGCTGGGGAAGTTTTTCACCAGTTCGTTGACGAACAGTTTGTCTTCCGGCGGCAGGTAGAAACTCTGGATGTAGGTGGCCGGGAAGTTGTCGAGGCTGCCTGGGGCAAACAGCATGAAGAAGTTGGGGCGCATGCTGTTCCAGTCGAGGGTGCGGAAGCTGGTGATGGTGGATTCGGTCTCAAGACCACCGATGGAGAAGCGCAGCACGTCCCCCATTTCGAGGCCGAGGCGGGCGGCGA
>Ga0207814_100700_pt1 | contig 14836 bp, 7 predicted proteins | sample TtaePargueraPR_7_FD_187755 | JGI IMG/M metagenome (GOLD analysis project Ga0207814, IMG submission 187755) | Aerobic enrichment media microbial communities from Bioluminiscent Bay, La Parguera, Puerto Rico - Tt and P1 (2) (SPAdes) | ecosystem: Environmental > Aquatic > Marine > Unclassified ... | reverse complement strand
AAGCGGGGTGCCATCGCGCAGCAGCGGGATCAGGTCGAGCCCATCCAGCCCGTTGCGCGCCTCGGAAGGGGCGTCGCCCCCCGCGTTCACGAAGGTCGCCATGACATCGAGACTGGTCACCGGCTCGGAAATGGTCTGGCCCGCCGGGATCGTGCCGGGCCAGGCAAGCGCCGCGGGCACCCGGATGCCCCCCTCCCACAGTCCGCCCTTCTGCCCGCGCAGCGGGAAGTTGTTCGAGGCGTTGTCGCCGCCGATCGGTGGACTGTCGTCCTCGCTGCCGCCGTTGTCGTTGGTGTAAACGACCAGGGTGTCGGAAAGGATGCCGTCCTCGGTCTCCGGGTCGCCGTCCGGGTCGGCCAGCTTGGCCATGATCTTGCCGACGTTCTCGTCGAGCGCGAGGGTCATCGCGCGCAGGATGTCGCGGCGCGCCTCGCTCGGCAGCTGGCGCTCCTGGGTCGTCAGGTCGCGGGCGTCGGGGTGGATGTCGATGCCGAACTCGTTCTCCAGCCGCTGGAAGCGGTCCTCCATCCAGTGCATGGGTCCGTGGACCGCGGTGAACGACACGTAGAGGAAGAACGGCTCGCCGGAACCGCCCGCGACATGCTCGCCGATGAACTCGACCGCCTTGTCCCCGATCCGGTCGGTCAGGTAGTCGCCTTCATCCCCCGGCACCGGCACCTCGTCGGCCTGGAAGACCTGCTTTTCGGAGAACTCGCTGTTGTAGTTCGGCCCGTCGTACGAGCGGCTGCCGGCGTCCATGCCATACCAGCGGTTGAAGCCGCGCTGCAGCGGGTGGAACTCGGCGGTCTCGCCGAGGTGCCACTTGCCGATGCCATAGGTGCGGTAGCCGATCGACTGCAGCCGGCGGGGAACGGTCCGCTGGCTTGGCGCCAGACCGTTGTATGCCGCGGAGTCCGGATTTCCCAGGTTGCCATCGGTTCCGAAACGCTGGCCGTGCCTTCCGGTGATCAGGCCGCAGCGCGACGGGTGGCAGACCGAGGCGGAAACGTAGAAGTCGGTGAAGCGCGCCCCGCTCGCCGCGAGCGCGTCGATCTCCGGCGTGGGAAAGCTGGCGTCGCCCTGCATCGAGAGGTCGCGGAAGCCCTGGTCATCGACAAAGATCAGGACGACGTTCGGCCCGTTGCTTGCGGAATGGTTGGGCAACGGGGTGAGCGTGATGGCCAGGCTGCCTCCGCCCAGGTCGACGTCGTAGTTCACCCGGAAGCGGTTCGGCCCGGCGGTGAAGATCTCCCCGCGTCGGGCGTTGAGGAACTGGGCGTCGCGGCTCGCGTAGGTGACCAGCACGAGGTCGCCGCCTGCGGGATCGTGCGTGTATCCCTCGTCGAAGCTCAGGGAGAGCGAACAGCGACCGAGCCGCAACTGCCCACCGACATCCACCGCCGGCGAGCTGCCCGGATTGTGGAAGCGCAGGAACGATCCTGAGGTCAGGAAATCGCCCAGCCACAGGTCCCCCGCCACCGCAAAGGCCCCGCCGCTGATGATCAGGTTGCCGTCCGCGGTATCCGCCTCGATCCCGAACTGCGCGTCGCCACCGACGCTCACCGTTCCCCCACGCACGTCGAGAAAGCCGTCGTTGGCCCCGGTGCTGCGGCCCGCGATCAGGTCACCGGTGATCACGAGCTCGCCGCTTTCGACCACGAGGGTGCCGTGTCCCTCGTTGGCATTGTCGTGACCGAGCAGGAGGGAGGCAATGGTCTCCACCGCCGGGGCACCATCGAAAGACACCACCCGTCCCGTGCCATCCGTTGCGGCGCCGACCCCCACGGTGTCGCCGGAGCCACGGTCGCCGACCACGCTGTTCCAGTCGCCCAAGCTCCCGGCCCAGACCACCACCGCGGGAGGCGGCGGCGCGACGAACATGGCGTCGTAGTTGTCCTCGATCTCGTCGTCGCTGAGCACCGAACGGTAGAGTCGATACACCGAGATCAGCCCCTGGAAGGGCGCATCGGCGTCGAAGGTGGCGCCAAAGGTGGCCGAACCGCTGCAATGGCTGCCACTGCCGCGGTTGCCGAGGCCGGCCTGGTTTCCGCCAGCCCAGTCATTGATGCCAGCCACCCCGCCCGTGGCCACCGAGGTGCCGTCGATGAACAACTCCATCGCCCCGCTCGCATCGGTGTAGGTGCCGGCGATCTGGTGCCACCCGGTCGTGATGGCCGCCGAGACTCCCGCCTCGGCTTCGCCGTTCATGAAGAACTCGACCTCACCGTCCGAAATGGCGAACAGGGTCCCGCGCCCGGAGCCGCCGAACTCCGCGAGGATCTGGTCGGTTGCGGTGTCGTCCACCCGCGCCCAGAACTCGAAGGTCGCGCTGCCCGTGCTGGCGTTCCCGCCCGCCGATTCGTAGGCATTGGCCGCCCCGGCGGCATCGGCAACCGCCAGCGACGAGGTGTCGTGGGCGGCGACCACGCCGAGAAAGGTCGCATCGCTCACCGCCCCCGGAGCCCCGGCGAAGGGCCCCGAGGAGAAGTTCTCGAAGCTGTTCGCCCCGGTATTCGTCCACGCCGCCTGGGTGGCGGCGATGTTGGCGTCGAACTCGAAGTGCGCGCCGGGGGTGACCTGGCCGGAGGCGAGGGCGGCGACGGAAAACCAGATGAGGACCAATCGTGACATCACGGCACAAGGGTGTCGGGCGATGCGCAAACCATCACCGTTTCGGCACGGACTGAAACCAACTCCGGGGGCGGTCGTTGATCAGGCGCGACGGCGGCGGAGCAGCAAGCCAAGCCCGCCGAGACCCAGAAGCGCAGCCGACGGCTCGGGAACCACCGTGCCGGCGAGGCTCATGCTGACCCCTTGGGAACTTGAGCTGCCATCCGCGAGGACGAACGCGGCGGATGGTGAGGCCCCCTGCTTGAGACGCAATGCCGCATCACTCTGAAGCGAGACTCCCACCAGGCTGTCATTGGTGGCGGTGAAGGAGATTGGCGAATCGAAGTTCACAAAGAAGGTGTTCACCCCGGTGTTGGCGGAATTGAAGGATACCGTGGCGCTGCCGGCCAACGAGTCGTCGCTGGACCCAAGATTGTCCGTTCCCTGCCAGACCCCATCTGCTCCCAGGTCGTAGATGCTAAATGTCCAATTTCCGTTCTGGGTATTGTTGGTGTTGTCGCTATCGACGGCGTTGGCCCAGACCGGAAGGGCGATGCCGGTGATGTTGACAACCTGGCCCGCGCTCCAGGTTCCGGAGGCGACCTCGGGAACCCAGACACGATCAATGTTTCCACCATCCGCGCGGATGTCGCCGGCACCCGTGACCACGACGTCGATGAAGAGGTCGTTGTTCAGGTCGTCACCATCACCAACGGCAAGCGTGGCTCCATGAGCCGCACCAAGGAGGGGCAGGAGGGCGAGGGAAAGAACATGAAGCGAAGTATTTCTCATATCTTGGAAGTTGGAATTTTTCAGATGCACGGAAATCGAGCCCCACCCGGAGAATCTGGACGGAACTCGGACACCCACTGCACAGCCGGCCGGAGCGAGATTGTTAACCCGGCACGAAAAGAAATTTCCTCATCCCGCAAATCGGGCGTCGGGCGGATCAGTTGCCGAAGTCCAGCCCACTGTCCTCCAGCCGGCCCTCATGGAGCGCACGGACCTGGTCGTGGGTGATCACGCCCTCGGCCACGACCACCTCGTCGATCTCGCCCCGCAGCCCGGGCAGGTGGCGAGGTTCCTCGCTCAGGAACCGCCCCAGAATCAGCGGCTGCGAGTAGGTGGGATCGATCCGCGTCGAGAAGGTCTCCAGGGAGGCCATTTTTCCCGCCTCCGGCTCCCCTGGCAGGAGGGTCTCTTCTTTGCCGTCGATGAAGACCTTGATCTCCGGCCACGAGCCTTGTTGGTAGCTGCCCAGGACCACCACCAAGTGGTGCCATTTCCCATCGACGACCTGGCTCTCCCCCTGAAGCGACCGCCGGCCGGATACCACCCGGACCTTGCCGGTCCCACCGGCCAAGCGAATCCCGAAGTCGCCCATCCGCGTGGGGTCGCGGAAATCGCCCCAGCCAATGAGCGGATAGGGCAGCTTGGGCGTCTGTTCGGAAACCCGCATCCACAGGGAAATCGTGCGCGGCTGGGTGCCGCCGATGCCCGGCCAGTTGGACAGTGCGAACTGCTCGCCGCCAAAGGCCAGAGCGTGCCCGAACTTGCCCTCGACCCAATCGGGATCCGTCTCGCTTCCGGTCCGAATGCGCACCCCTTCGCGATCGGCGATCGTTCCTTCACCACGGATCAATCCCTTTTCAAGTCGGTCAAAGGAAAACCTCAATGCGGGCAGGCCGGAGGGTAGCGACTCAACGAACCGCCTGCCGTCGAGCGGGATGGCCTCAAGCCGCCCCACCGCCCCCAGCGCCACCGCCTCGCCGGCCGTCACCTCGGTCGTCCCCTTCCAGCCGGAGCGCGAGCTCACTTCCACCCGGCCGTCGATCACATGCACCTCGCCACGGCCCGCGCCCATTGCATCGATGCCAAAGACGGTCCCGAGATCCACGACGACCAACTCGGATGTCTGCACGCGATACCCGCGCGCCTTTTCCTCCACCTCGAACCGGGCGATGCCTCCTTCGAGCTGGGCAAACCCCGCACCGTGGAGCGTCAGCACTCCGGGCGACTGCAGCAGGCAGCGAACCCCCTCGCGCAAGCGCACCTCGACGCATCCCTGCGAGACCTTGACCACCCCGCCCTCGCTCAGCTTGCCGTCCTTTCCGCCGGACACCGACACCACACTGCCCGGCGAAGCCGACCACTCCGCAAAGCTCGCCCGCCGTGGCAGCACGATCAGCGACAGAATGACGGCTGCCAGCGCGATCACGGCGACCGCGGCAAGGACGGAAGAAGCCGCCGGGCTGGTCAGAAGACTCCGGATCCTGCGGCCCTTCACCCGGCCGAGTTCGTGCTCGGCGCCGAGTTGGATCATCTCCGCCTCCATCAGCAGACGTTCCACAAAGCTGTCGAGGTCCGCCGAGCGGGAACCCAGCCGGGCCACCAGCCAGGCCGACTCCGCGTTGGTGGCCTCGCCGTCCACATAGCGGGAAATGACCCGCTCCAGCTCTTCATCGACCGGCCTCATGACGACTGTTCGATGTAGCGCACGATGCATTTCCGCAGGGCCACCCGGAGTCGATGCAGGGTGACCCTCAGCCCTCCTTCCGAACGCCCGAACTTCTCGGCGCACTCCTTGAAACTGGAACCGTTCTGGTAGCGTTCGACCACCAGCCGGCGGTGATCATTTCCCAACTCCCCCAGACAATGGCGCAGCGCCTCGGCACGCGCACTCAGACCACGCTCCGGAACTGAAGCGAGCCGGTCGGCCAACAGCCCGGCCACCTCATCGTCGTACACCAGCCATGACTGCCGCCCGCGCTCGCGCAGGAACGCCTTGGTTTCCCAGTGGGCGACCGCAAAGGCCCATGCGCGGAAGTTGGTGCCGAGTTCGAAATCGTCGCGCTTGCGCCAAATGACCACGTTGACCCGCTGCAGCACCTCCTCGGCATCCGGGCGCTTGGGCAGCAGCCCGAGGATGAACGCCATCAAGGTCCGCTGGTGCTGCGTCAGCAGCGCCACGAACTCTTCCGAGGCGTCGGTCTCGCCATCGGAAGACAGGGCATGGAGTGGATGGGCCTTCAATCGCGTGACGAAACCCCAGGGCTGATTCCATGAAGTTTCATGGAAACTGATAGCCGAATCGGGCCGTCTGTTAACCCCAATCGCGAAAAAGCAGGCGCAAACCGCCCGATTGTCCAGGCTCAGCCAGGTTCAGCCACGAACCCCCGCCCTCGCCTCCATCGGCATGTTTTCGCCAACGGCATCGGATCGGTCGCGGGCAGGCCTGCGCGGCTGCCCGCCACCATCCGCAGCGGAGCTACTTCTTCAACCGCCCCGCCTCCGCCAACTGCTCGAACATCTCGGTGAGGGTCTGCTCCAGCGGGCGGAAGCGGATCCCCAGCTCGCGCTGGATCTTCGAGTTGTCCGCCTTCCACGGCCAGCCGACGTTGAGCGAGACGACCTTGCGGGTGAGCGCCTTGTTGGCCACCGGCCCGACCAACCACACCAGCCACTTCGGCAGGGTGCCCTTCGGCACCGGATACTTGCCGGCATAGTGCTTGCGCAGGATCTCGCCGATTTCGGCGAAGGACGAGTTGTGGCCGGAGGTGATGTTCCGTCCGTTCGCCTCCGGCTTGAAGGCGGCGGCAAAGTGGGCTTCGGCGACGTCGCGAACATCGACGATCCCCATCCCAAGGTCCGGCACCCCCGACTTGTAGGTGCCGTTGCCGAACTGGATCATCATCGAGATCGACTCGCCGTTGGCCATGGGGTTGGTCGCCGGGCCCATGACCAGCGAAGGATTGATGCACACCAGCTTCCAGCGATCCTGCGCGTCGGCAATCTTCCAGGCCTCCCGCTCGGCCATGGTCTTCGAGTACGAGTAGGCCTGATGCTCGAGCGAGGAACTCGTGTTCCAGACCTCCTCGGTCAGGATCCCGCCCGGTGCCTTCGCCACGTCGGCGTTGTCGCCGTAGATCGCGGCGCAACTGCTGGTCACCACCACCCGCTTCACCGAGGGCGTCCGGCTCGCCTGCTCGAGCACGTTCCGAGTCCCGAGGACCGCGGGGTCGACCAGGTCGCGCTGCGGGTTCTCCACGTGCGAGGTGAAGGGCGACGCGGTGTGAAAGACCACTTCGCAGCCCTCCATCGCCTCGCCGTACGAGCCCTCGTCGAGCAGGTCGCCCTTGAAATACTTGATGCTTCCCGCAGCGGACTCCGCGAGGGCGTCGAGCGTCTTGAGCTTCTCCTTCCTCGAGGGATCGCGCACCGCGGCGTGCACGGTGAGCCCCTCGTCGAGGAGCCTTTTCACGATCCACCCCGCCACGTAGCCGGTGGCCCCGGTGATCATCACGGGCTTGGTCCTGTCGATGTCGGTCATGTTCTTGCTGCTCGTGTTGGTGTTCTGGCTTCAGGCTCCTGCCACTCCGCCCAAGCTACTTCGGCTTCTTGGTGGTGCATCACCGGAAACCGGAGACGCCGGCTCGCAATCTCGAAAGCACCCGCTGGATGAGGCAAATCCGCTCGAAAACGTTAACGCCAACCAGCAACCGCCGCCGAGCGGGGACCGGGTCCCGCGACAGCCCGGAGCCACGGCTTGCCCACGTCGGAGCAAGCAGCCCGCCTGACCGGATCTCGTGTCCAGTCACATCAGTTGCTCCAAAGCGCTTGTCGATTCTTGCAGTGACGGATCTCCGTCTTCGATTCCTTCCCCCGCCACGACTGAATCGCCGAGAACCCCGATCGTCTTGTTTGCGCATCCAAGAAGTTCCTCTCATTCTTGGCGTTGTCATTGCCTGCTAACGAATCTCCGATTCGACTCGTTTGGTGCCAGGAGAAGCCCTCTCCAATCCAGCGAATGGCCTCACGAATCTTCTTCCGCTCTCGCCCCGCCCCGGCGACCCGTTTCTCGGAGCGATGGGGCCGCTTGCCCCGTCTCGACCGGATGATTGCCCCGATGCTGGCCATCGCGTCCCCACTCTCCCTCCGGGCCGACGTTCCCGTCCTTTTCGACACCACCGACATCGGGGTCACGAAGAAGAGCACCGAATGGTCAATCGGCATCACCGAGGGCCCCAACTCGATCGCCAGGATGCTGGGCGAGATCGACCACATCCGCTTCGCCGCGGTGCAGGAGTACGCCCTCGAGGCGGACGGCAGCCTGAGTGCGGCGGCCAAGGCGGAGGTCGACGGCTACATCGGCAAGATGGACCAGGTCCCCTACCCGATCTCGGCGACCATCATGGCCTCGAGCGCGGAGAAGAAGGTCCACCCCTCGCTGCTGAAGCCGAACGGCCGGGACATCGACCCCGAAAAGTGGGCGGCGATGTTCCGGGCCTACATCGACTACGTCGAGAACCACCACGGCCGCACCGTCGCGATGCTCGAGCCGATGAACGAGATCGACTACGGCGACAAGTACGGCGACAAGGCAAACTGGGCCGAGGTGTTCGCCCGCTTCAAGGCGGACCCCGTCCTGTCGCGCTACCCGCTCGCCGGCCCGGGCACCTTGAGTGCCGGTGCCGCGAACAACTGGTACGATCCGATCAAGGACCACGTCGACTGGGGCGGCACCCACGTGATCAACGGCTCGATGGATGCCCTGATCAAGTTCCACAACCGCGTCACCGAGGACGGCAAGATCTACTTCGCCAACGAGAACCACAACCTCGCCGAGATGATCATCGACGCCAACTACGGCGGCAGCGGCGGCCTGTGGTGGGACATTGACACGGTCAAGGGCGAGTGGACCCACATCCATCAGAACGCGCGTCAGATCGCCTACGTCGAGGATCGCAATGACTGGACCGTCGCCACCGCCTACAAACAGCCGAACAAGATCTGGCTGTTCGTTTCCGGTGGCACCCGCGCCGCGCCGGGTGGCGCCAAGAGCACATACACCTTCACCAGCACCGACCGGCCGGTCTACTTCGACGGCGCCGGGCCGATGACCGAGTTCAGCATCGAGGTGTTCAAGGACACCCGCGAGTCGATCGAGGTCACCTGGGACGGCGGCGACTCGCTCGCCCCGGCGGCACCGGGCGGGCTCACCGCGACGCCCGACGCCCGGAGTGTGGTGCTCGACTGGGCTGACAACGCCGAGGCCGACCTCGCCGGGTACATCGTCTACCGGGCCGAGGCCCCGGGCGGACCCTACACCGAGCTTGCCTCGCGGCTGACGACCAGCGCGTATGCCGATGGCGGCCTCGAGCCGGGCCGGCCGTTCTACTACAAGGTCGTGGCGGTCGACGAGCCGGGCAACGACTCCGCGCACTCCGCGGAGGTCGTCGGCACGCCGCTCGCGGGGGTCGTCCACGCCACAGACGACTTCCAGAGCGGGGGCTTTTCCGGCGGATCGGGCTGGAGCGGCGCGTGGACCCAGTCCGGCGGCGGCTCGGAGGAGATCGCCACGCGCAACGGAAACGAGACCGCCAAACTGGTCGGCGGCGGGCAGGTCACCCGCGAGCTCGCCGCGCCGGTGAACGGGGGAACGCTCGAGTTCCGCCGCGACATCGACAACCTCGACCCCGGCGAGCGGGCCGTGATCGAGGTCTACGACGGCGTCTGGCACGAGGCCTGGTCGGCGGACTACCAGCAGAACGGATCCGACACCCAGGCCAGCGCCGACAACGTGCACAACAGCCTGGTGTGGGACTCGGTCGGCCTCGGCGCCTACGGCCCGATCACCCGGGTCCGCCTCCGCAACACCGGGGACGGCGGCTGGGACTGCTTCTTCGTCGACGACGTGAGCTTCATCGTCCGCGACGGCGACGCCACCGCACCCGCGGTGCCGACCGGGCTTTCCGCCACCGCACAGACCGACGGGACGGTCGCGCTCGACTGGGACGACAACGGCGAGGCCGACCTCGGCGGCTACCACGTCTGGCGTGCCGAAACGAGCGGTGGCCCCTACCTGCGGGTGGCGACCAAGGTGTCCGCCAGCGCCTACAGCGACCCCGGCGCCCCCTCCGGCACGACCTGCTACTATGCGGTGTCCGCCGTCGACCAGGCCTTCAACGAGAGCGGGAGCTCGGAGGAGGTCCAGGCGACGGTCGCCGACTCCGAGGCGCCCGCGGCGCCGACCGGACTCGCGGCGACCGAAGGCCGGGGCAAGGTCGCACTCGCCTGGGACGACAGCCCCGAGCCGCGCCTCGGCGGCTACGTCGTCTACCGTCGCACCGTGGGCGGCGGAGACGACGCCGCGATCGCCGCCGACCTCCCTTACAGCGAGTTCCGGGACGACGATGCGACGCCCGGCGCGGCCTACCTGTATGCGGTCGCCGTTCGCGACGAGGCGGGCAACGAGTCACCCCTCTCCACCGAGGTCTACGCGGAACCGCTCGGGCCCGAGGTGTCCGACGACTTCGAAAGCGCCGGCCTTTCCGGTGGCGCCGGGTGGAGCGGCGAATGGACCGGGACCGGCAGCCGACCGCTCACCGTCGAGGTCGACGCGCTCGGCAACGACGCGCTGAGGATCCGGGGCGACGACGGCGGCGTCGGGTGCACGGCGACGCGCCACCTCGCGGCTCCCGTCGAGGGCGGCGCGCTCGACTTTCGCTGGGACATCGACAACCTCGACGGCAGCGAGAACGCGATCGTCGAGGTCTTCGACGGCGAATGGCACCCTGTGTGGTCCCGGGGGAGCTCCGAGAACGGCGTCGACTCGGTCAATTCCGCGGGCAACGTGGCCGACGGCCTGGAATGGTCGACCGTCAGCCTCGAGGGATTCCGTCCGATCACCCGGATCCGCTTCACCAACACCGGGACCGGGGGGTGGGACGTGTTCTTCGTCGACGACGTGCGCTTCCAGACCCGCGGTTCCACGGTCCCGCCGGTGGCGGGAACCACCAACCTGGCGCTCGGCGCCAGCGTCACCGGGGACTCGACGAACGGTGCGAACGCGGCGAGCCGGGCGGTCGATGGCAACGCGGCCAGCGACGGCAGCCGCTGGGTGTCGGCGAACACCGCCTGGCCGCACTGGCTCGAGCTCGACCTCGGCGACGACTACCAGATCTCGCAGTTGAAGTTCTGGACCGGCTTCGGCGGCTACGGCCAGGCGCCCACCGACTTCCGCTTCCAGTACTGGGCGGACGGCCAGTGGCACGACGTGTTCGCGGAGACCGGCAACCAGGACCCGACCTACAGCCGCTATTTCGCCCCGGTCACGGCCTCGAGGGTCCGGCTCTACGCCACCGCCGGCAGCGACAACTATTTCCGTCTGTACGAGATCGAGGTGTATGGCGTGCCGGCGCCGGCGGTGCCAGTCGATCCACCGGTCCTCTCGATCACGGTCGAGGGTGAAACCGTCGAGCTCGGCTTCGACAGCGTGCCCGGCCAGCTCTACCAGCTCCAGCGCTTCGACGCCAACGACGACACCTGGAACCCCGACGGCGACCCCATCGACACCAGCGGCCAGTCCGAAGAGATGCCTCGGTCCATCGAGCGCGCCCGAGAGCGCGGGCCGGTGCTCTACCGGCTTTCCTACGAACCCGCCGACGGGGGCTGACCGCAGCGCACCGCAGGCGCCCCTCCGGCCGCGCATCCCGGGAATCACCGGTCCTCCGCCAGTCCGCTGTCACCGGTCTCCTCGATCCAGCGGTCGAGCTCCGTGCCGAGGCGCCGGAGCGTCCCGGCGTGCTCCGGATCCCCGGCGAGGTTGCGGACCTCGTGGGGATCCGCGTCGAGATCGTATAGCTCCAGCTCCGGCTTGGTCTCCCGCAGCACGAGCTGCTGAACCTCGTCGAGCTCTCCCGCCTCCTTCATCCTCTGCATGACCTCGAGCATCGGCCGGTGGGCGATCGTGTACTTGCTTTCCGCGTAGCCCAGTTCCGGCCGGTAGTTGCGGATCAGCTTCCAACGGCCGTCGCAGACCGAGCGGATTCGGTCCATCACATCGCCACCGCCATCTCGGGCGGCGAAGATCAGGTCGCGAGTCGACGCATCCCTCCCGGCCAGGCTGCGGCCGTCGATCGGCTTCCCCGGCTTCGCTCCGGAGACATCGAGTACTGTCGCGGTCACGTCGAGCATGCTCACCATGCCCTCGACCATCTCCCCTGCCCGCTCGCCGCCGGGCCACTTGATGACCAGCGGGACCTTGAGCCCCGGCTCGTACAACCAGTTCTTGCCGCGCAGGTGACAGCGGCCGTTGTCGCCGCAAAAGATGATCATCGCGTCGTCGTAACGGCCCTCCTTCTTCAGGCGGGTGACGATCTGGCCGACCTCCGCGTCCATCTTCTCGATCTGGTCGAGATAGACGGCCCAGTCGTCGCGGGTCTCGGGGACGTCGGGAAAATAGGGAGGCAGTCTCACTTCGTCCGGATCGACGGGATCCCTGGAGGCATTCCGCACTGCCTGCCACTGGACACCCGCCTCGTCCATCCGATGGGTGCCGTAGAGGGTGATTTGAGCGAAGAACGGCTGCCGCTCGCGCGCCTTCTTCCAGTCGCTGCCATCGAAGAGCTTGGCGGTCGGCTTGAAATTCAGGTCGGTCTTGCCGGAATAGCCGCAGCCCTTGGCCGTGAAGTAGCCCCGTTTCCTCAGCAGCTCCGTGATCGCAGGAAAACGCCGATCACTCACCCGGCGGTGGTCGTGGGCGTCGATCCGGGTCTGATAGACTCCCGACAACATCGCGCTGCGCGAGGTCGAGCAGGCCGGACCGGTGCAGTAGGCGCGCTGGTAGCGGGTTCCCTCGCGGGCCAGCGCGTCGATGTTCGGCGTCTGCACCCCGGGCTCGCCATAGCACGACAGTTCGTTGCTGATGTCCTCCGCCAGGATCCAGACGATGTCCGGCTTCCCGGCGTCGGCGGCACCGCCGAGCACCCACGCCAGGAACAGGGGGACCCACGCCTTCATCTCACTCGAAGACCCGGAAGCGGAACACCGCGGCCGGCGCCCCATGGGTGGAACGGATGCGGAGCGTCAGCGCATCCGTCGCGACCGCTTCGGAGAACCGGTGCTCGAAGCGGGCGCCGTGATGGCCGCGGATCTCGGCAAGGACCGACCCCGCGCCGTCGAGCAGGTCGAAGTCCCTCACCATGAAGGGAACGACCTCCTCCGGGTGGGTCATCAGCACCGATTCCATCGGGTGATCCCAATCCGGATCGAAGTCGATCACCACCCGGCGGACCCTGACCGCCTCCCGCCACTTCAGGCTCAGCTCGGGCCGCGGGTCGGAGCGATCGGCAACCCACGCGTTCACCGAGTCGGTCGGCCGGGCCGGGCCGCCGGTGACGTTCTCCGGACCGAAGAACTCGACCGGCGGATCGATGGCCATCGCGAGGTTCCGTCCCTCCGGCCGCCGCTTGGGCAGCCAGAACTCGAAGGTCTCGATGCCGATGCCCTCCGGCGGGCGCTGGATGCTCGAGGTCGCCACCGCCTTGTTGTAGGCATTCGAGAGCGCCAACACGCCGGTGAGCCGCTCGTCGCTGACCCTCAGGCGGACCGCGGGATCCTCGCTCACCTTGATGAAGTGGTAACCCGCCCGGTCGATGGGCCGGTGGAAGGTGACCTCCACCTCCGAGTCGCCCTCGGGGAAGGGCACCTCGGCCGCCTCGATCAACTCGTCGGGGGTGAAGTTCCCGGCCTTCGCGGCCCTCCGGAGTTCGACCCTCAGGACGCCGGACTGCCCGGCCCCGACCTCGAAGGTGAACGCCGGTGTCGGCCCCGCAGGCAGGGGCAGCAGCATCGCCCAGCCGCTGTCGAGACGGACCCAGGCCTTGTTCCGGGCCAGCCCGCCGAAGCTCAGCCGGGAGCTCGCGGACGCCTCCGCAGCGAGCGCAAGATCCTCCGGATCGACCACCGGGCGGCCGGGCAGGAACTGGCCGGCCCGCTCGAGTCGCACCTGCAGCTCGTGCAGGCGCGCGCCGCGGCCGACGTCCCGCGGCAGGCAATCCTGCTCGCGGCAGATCGCCGCCGCCACCGCCACCGCCTGGGCGCCCGCGCCGCAGGTCGCCATGACCCGGGTCGAGCCGAAGGCCACGTGGGTCGCGCTGATGATCCGCCCGGCGAGGAACAGGTTGGTGATATTACGGCTGTAGTAGCAGCGGTAGGGAATCCCGTAGACCCCCTTCGAGTGCCACTGGGTGCAGCCCGATAGCTGGGAGTAGACCCCGTCGGCCGGGTGCAGGTCGACCGCCCAGCCGCCGTGCGCCACCACGTCCTCGAAACCGGTCTGCCCGATGACGTCCTGCTGGCGGATCAGGTAGTCGCCCTCGAAGCGCCGGCTCTCGCGCTTGCCCGGGATGTGGCCGACCCATTCCAGCGTCATCGTCTCCGCCTCGGGAAACTCGCCGGAGTTCTTGATGTGGTCCCACACGCCGTAGACGACCTTCCACAGCTCCCACTTGATCTCCTCCGTCTGGTGGACGGTGTCGAGGCGGCCGCCGTACTCGATCCACCAGAAGTTGCAGCCCTGCATGTTGGTGTTGAACTGCCGGTAGCGGGGGATCTTCGTGATGTCGCGCAGCGCCCAGCTCGGCGCGGTGAACCGGACCGGGGTGCCAACGTCCTTGGTGTAGAAGTACAGCGAGTGGCCGAGCAGGCTGCCGTAGCTCTCGTCCGGCGCGAATCCCTCGCCGAACTCCTCCTTCGACTCCGCCCCCATGCGGAAGGCGGCGCCGGCGAGGAAGCCGACGATGCCGTCCCCGGAGGCGTCGCAGAAGCACGGCGCGCGCAGGACGTAGCGCGTCGAGTTCTGCGGGCAGAACGCGGTCACCGACTCGATCGTGTCGGGCCCGGACTTGGCGACCTCGTGGGCCGCCGTGTTGAGCAGCAGGGTGATGTTCGGCTCCTCGTGAACCTTCTCGAGGAGGATGGTGTCGAAGATCAGCGCGTTCCCCTGTCGGTTGCGGTAGAGGTTCTCCTCGAGGATCTCGTTGACCACCCCGCCCTCGCGGGCCCAGCGGTTGTTGTTGCCCATGTGCGAGGTCGCGCCGAGCACCCACAGGCGCACCTCGCTCGAGGCGTTGCCTCCCAGCACCGGACGATCCTGGACGAGCACGACCCGGAGTCCCTCGCGCGCGGCGGTGACCGCGGCGCAGGTGCCGGCCAGCCCGCCGCCGACGATCACCAGGTCGGCCTCGAGCGCCTCCGTTCGCAGGGCGCGTCGGTCTGCGGGTCCTTCCTCAATCATGAATGCACACGGGTCTTCTTCTCAAAACATTTCGCGGCCCCGAAGACGGCCAGCCCCACAACCGCCAGGACCCCCCCGAAGAGCGCGATGATCCCCCGCTGGCAGGGATTCACGGCGATCAGGCAGAGCAGGCCGAGGCCGAGGACC
>Ga0207814_100699_pt1 | contig 14849 bp, 10 predicted proteins | sample TtaePargueraPR_7_FD_187755 | JGI IMG/M metagenome (GOLD analysis project Ga0207814, IMG submission 187755) | Aerobic enrichment media microbial communities from Bioluminiscent Bay, La Parguera, Puerto Rico - Tt and P1 (2) (SPAdes) | ecosystem: Environmental > Aquatic > Marine > Unclassified ... | reverse complement strand
CTCGTGCCCGCCTCTCCGTGGCTGGACAGTACCAGTCCCATGGCACCCAAAGTACGTTATCAATTAATCGCAGACAGCTTGTTAATTGACTGGCAACCTCGCGGCGAGGAAGCGGCATCCCGCTGGCTGCTTTACTATCAAACGAACGGGAAATGGCACTACGAGATTTTTGCGCGGGATGTGTTGAGCCATGAATTCAGCATAGAGGATGAAATTACCGCAATTGCCATTGTCGCGGTGGATCGCAATGGACTGGAAAGCGAGCGTATTGATTACCGGATAACACGCCAGCACTAACACCTGCGAAGCCTCCAGGGCGAAAGCGCAGCCATGAACGACGCCCGCCCCCAACAAATGGCACCCAAGTAGTCGAACGCAAATGGAGAGAGCCTAACCTGATAAGCAAATCATTCAACAGGACTCAATCATGCGCTTACAGGGAAAGGTCGCCGTTGCCACGGGTGTCTGCGGCGGCATCGGCAAGTTCATTGTCAGAAAGCTGGTGGATGAGGGCGCCCGCGTGGTTGCGGTCGACCTTTCCCAAGAATCACTGGACAAGTTAAAGGCGGACTACGGCGACGAGGTAGCGACTGTCGCGGCCGATGTGACCAGGTACGCGGATGTCGAGGCTGCGATCGCCAAGGCGATCGATCAGTACGGGCAGGTGGACATTGTCATCAACAACGCCGGCATAGCGTTCCCCAAACCACTGCTGGAGCACAACCCCGAAAAGGATTTCGATGGCGTCACCGCGGTCAACCAGAAAGGGGTTTACCACGGTATTCTCGCTGCCGGTAAAGCGATGCAAAAGCAGGGCCGTGGCGGGGTCATCATCAATACATCTTCGGTATACGGCACCATGGCGTCGGAGCTGACCTTCACCTACAACGTGAGCAAGGCTGCCGTCGATATGATGACCAAATGCGCCGCATTGGAATACGGCCCCCACAAGATTCGGGTGTGCGCCGTCGCGCCCGGGCGGGTGGATACACCCATGCTGCACCAGTACAAGGACCTCGGCCTGTGGGACCACATCCGGCGTGAGCATATGCGCGACGAGTTTACCCAGCCGGAAGAAATCGCCGATGTGATTGCGTTTCTCGCCAGTGACGCTGCCAACTGCATTAACGGCACCACCATCTACGCCGCTGACGGCTTCGAAAACTTCAAGTACCCGCTGAAGCCCGGGTAGCGGAAACGCCTGCGCGAAAATCTGCTATCACTTAAGGGTTTAAGAACCTTACTTCCGCAATCCGGGCCGGCCTACCACATCAGCCTGTCGTCGGATTGCAATAAAGACAACGGCGATCGAGGTTTCCATGCGTCTGCTCTTTTCAGCTATTTTCCTGTGCGTTGTCCTCACCGGTTGCGGCGGTGAAGACAGGGCGGCAGAAAACACCGTCCAGGTGTCGGCTCCTGCCCCGGATGCTGAACGTACGGCGGCGGACAAGCAGAATACGGAAACCGCCGCCAGGCCAGCAGCCAGCAGTGAAAATGGCGAATGGCCGGACCGCAAGCACCTTCCGATCCCGCTGTCTCCGTTCGAGGGCAAGATCGGCAAAACCTACAAGGAATCGGAACCGGACTGGCAGGATGGCCCCATGCCTCCGGAGGGCGCACCCAATGTCATCGTGATCCTGCTCGATGACGTGGGCTTCGGCCAGACTTCCACCTTCGGCGGGCTGATCCCGACGCCCAACCTGGACCAGTTGGCCGAGGAAGGGCTGCGCTACAACCGCTTCCATACCACCGCCATCTGCGGTCCTTCGCGCGCCGCACTGCTGACCGGGCGCAATCACCATGAAGCCGGTAGTGGATTCCTGATGGAGTGGGCCACCGGGTTCCCCAGCTACTCCACCTATATCCCCAAAAGCACCGCCACCATCGGCGATATTCTGAAAGGCAATGGCTACGGCACCTGGTGGTACGGCAAGAACCACAACACCCCGGACTGGGAAACCACGGTGGCCGGTCCGTTCGACCACTGGCCCACCGGTATGGGCTTTGATTATTTCTACGGCTTCAACGCCGGGGAAACCCACCAGTACTACCCGGTGCTGTTCGAGAACACCCTGCCGGTGGAGCCGGACAAATCCCCGGAAGAGGGCTACCACTTCATGAGCGACATGACCGACAAGGCCATTGCGCGCATGAAGTTCGCCAAATCGGTCGCGCCGAAAAAACCCTTTTTCATGTACTTCGCTCCGGGCGCCATGCACGCGCCGCACCACGTCACCGCCAAATGGCGCGAGCAGTTCAAGGGCAAGTTCGACATGGGCTGGGAGAAGTACCGGGAACAGGTGTTCAAGCGGCAGAAGGACATGGGGATCATTCCCGCCGACACCAAACTGACACCGCGCCCGGAGTGGGTGCCCGCGTGGGATTCCCTCAGTGACGAACAGAAAACCCTGTACAACAAACTGATGGAAAACTTTGCCGGCTATTTCGCGTTTACCGACCACGAGGTGGGTCGGTTGCTGGACGCGGTCAAGGAATTGCCCGACGCCGACAACACCCTGGTGATCTATATCGCCGGCGACAATGGCGCGTCGGCCGAGGGTGGTCCCGATGGCACCCTGAACGAGATCCGTGCGCTCAATGGTATCCCCACGTCCATTGAGGAGAACCTCGCCAATATCGACAAGCTGGGCGGCCCGGAATCCGAGCCGCACTATCCCGTTGGCTGGGCTTGGGCGGGCAATACGCCGTTCCAGTGGGTCAAGCAGGTGGCTTCCCATCTCGGTGGCACCCGCAACCCGATGGTGATCAGCTGGCCCGCAAGAATTAAACCGGATGGCCAGGTGCGCGATGCGTTCCTGCACCTGGTGGACGTGGTGCCAACCATTCTGGAAGCGGCAAATATTCCCATGCCGGAAACCGTCAACGGTATCGAGCAGAAGCCGCTTGCCGGCAAGTCATTCCTCGCCAGTTTTACCGACGCGAATTTCGAAGGCCGCCCCGACCAGTACTTCGAGGTATTCAGCAACCGCTCCATGTACGCCGACGGCTGGAAGGCCAACGCCCAGCACACCCTGCCCTGGCGCCAGGATCTGGCACCCGGTAACTGGGATCAGGATGAGTGGGAGCTGTATCACCTGGAAGAAGATTTTTCGGAAGCCAACGACCTGGCGCAACAGAATCCGGACAAGCTCGCCGAGCTAAAGCAAAAATTCGAGCAAACCGCCAAAGAAAAAGAGATCTACCCGCTGGATGATCGCGGCTCGGCGCGACTGGGGCTGCCCAAGCCGCCGGTGCCCGGAGCCGATACCAGTTCCGGAACCTACACCTACTACACCGGGGCAAAACGCATCGCCGAGGTCGCCGGTCCGCCGCTGAAAAACGGCTCCTGGACCCTGACCGCCGAACTCAATACCGAGGGTGGCAAAATCGAGGGCGTCATCATGGCGGTTGGCGGGGTCGCAGCGGGCATCGTGCTCTATGTGGATAAGGGTGTTCCCGTATTCGATTACAACTACTTCGAAACCCATACCACGTTGAAAGGAAGCAAGCCCTTGCCCGCCGGCGATGCCACCGTCACCGTGGACTTCGATTACCAGGGCAAGGAGCCGGGTGGCCCGGCCGCTATTAGCCTGAAGGTCAACGGTGAGGAGGTCGCCAGCGGTAAGATGGAGGCCACCGTCGGCGCCCGCTTCGGTATCGACACTTTTGGTATCGGTGAGGACTCGGGGCAACCGGTTACCAGTGCATACCAACCGCCTTATCCATTCACCGGCGAAATCAAGAAAGTGGTGATTTCTACCGGGGAAGCTGGCGGATCACCTTAGGGTGGTCTGGCCCGACCATGAGCAGGTATTTTACGCTCATGGCTGGGCTTTATTTTCGGTCAATAAGAATTAATATTCTGCATCGTTACTAAATCAGGCTCAGGCGCATATCGTTTTCCGGCACGAAAAAATACGAGCCGACCTAGCCAGTAGGACCCCACACCCACGGCTGTACTGACAAACAACATCTCGACGTCCGCTCCCGATAATGGAAGCTTACTCTGGTCGGCGCGGATCAGATTGGTTGCAAATGCCCAGTAAACTTGTAGAAAGTCGCTCCCAAACTGTCTGCCCTGCTCGAAAAAATAGTAAGAAAGCGTCCCGCTCCATGCAATTAACGCAAGAGCAAAAGCATGAGATTTAGCTACATATCGATTCAATTTACGCCACCGCGATGCTGGTAACTCTTGTAGTAGTTGCAATTCTTCAAGCAGACACTGTTGCAGCGGCAAAGACTGATCCATAATTTCTCGCAGCTCTTTCCCCAGCTTGCTGCGCGCGGAAAATGATCCATCTCTGTTACGCGAAACAGCTCCCTGTTCGCCCCGACTCTCCGCCTCTCCAATTTTTTGTTCGGTCGCCTGCAAAGTCCTGACTTTTTCTATAAATTCTTGTCGCTCATATTTATCAAGCCAAACTTTACCTTTCCTACTCACTATTGCGCTGCGCAATCGAACTGCCTGATATTGGTTTTTAAGGAATCCCGCGATCAGCACGATAGGAGTTAGTACCACAAAGGCAATTACCGCGATAATAATGAAAATAAATAAAGTGACTAGTGGGCTACTATTAGATTTCTTCCGGGCCACGACTCTCTCCTACAAACCTATCACTGTGATTATTTTTCTTACTATCAACGGAACACTGCTTACTCAAACTTATCTGCGAATAGGACAGCCGTTTAGAAAGCGAAATCCCGGATCCGACTATTCCCGCCGAGAATCGCACCCCATGCTGGCCAAAAGTAACGCCAACACCTCTCCTTCCAATGGAAAGCGAAATCATTGAACGAGAAACATTTAAATACACAAGTCCTGGAACCAACGGTACTCTGCGATACAATCTGACTCTCACCATCAACGTCTCACAGCCCGAAATCAGATTCGGACCTACGCGCTGCATCGTCGGCACATTCAGACGTCCCAGCGGGCAACTGTAACAGCTCCAACACACGCAAAATCACGTAGGCATAGAGAACGAAGATGAAACCGAACGCGATATTAATATTCAGTAAGACTTTCGATATAAGGTCAAAGGGCGAGGGAAAAATGTTCGTCAATGAATCCATAGCGGACTGGAAAGACAGGTAAATGCCACAGAGATCGCGGTCGAACATATACATGAATGAAGACCATAGCGACACATCCTGGAAAAGCATCAGGGCACCAGAGTAAAGAACTCCAATCAAGAGCCCCTGCTTAAACAAAGCCCGTCGTAATATTTGATCGAGACTCTGGCCTGTCGAACGTTTGGCCCATAGCAATCCACCTATGGCTACCAGTACATATAAATATGAGGAGACGATTAAGGCTGCGTTGTGGCGTATTGGGCAGGCAAGCCCCCAACCAAGCATGTAGTAAGCACATACTGAGCCAGCTGTCTTGAATAAAACGCTGCCACTAGCAAAGGGAATTCCGGCATCTTCCGAGGAGTAAAAGGCGGAAATGTGCTGATATTTCGCGAAAAAAACTGGCGTTAGAAAAACCGTAGCCAGAAGCACAGTAACCAAACCGAAAACAACAGGCCAAAATTGCAAGAGATAAACACCAGCAATCACTAAAGCAATTGCAATTACTGACCAAGGCCGTACTTGAAACCAGATTGCCGACCTATCTGAATATCGTTGCCATAGTTGAATGACTTCGAGCATATCTCACTATTTTTATATTTATTAGATTCAAGCCGACCCAAAAGAGGGAATTGGCGCCAACTGAAGTCACGATATCAGGTTTATATTTGTGATGGAATTCTCAAAAACAAAAAAACACCAATTTAGATCATGATGCACTCGATTTGGCCAAAACACATCCTCGTTGGGTGGCTTTCATACAGAAGTTTCATTTATTTACCATCCTAATCGAGATCGGATCCGATAGAACATGCCGCAACCCCTTAAGCAAACACTGCGGTAAAAAGTAACTTTCGCTCTGTCATACCGAACTGGAATCCCTTGGCAATAGGGATTAGTTCCTCCATCAGTACCCACAAAGTTTTCAAACTGAACTATTTTTGACGCAACAGTAATAGCAATGCCGCCACCAGGGAGGCGATATTTGCGCCCTGGCACAGGACTATGCCCTTATCACTCCGAATGAACATGCAATGACGTCGACAAGCGAGCTCAGCTAGGAAACAACGCTCATGACATCACGCAATCGCACAGTAGCACTCGCCTTATTATTGGGACTGTTCACGACCCTGGTTCCATTCAGCCTGGCGCAGGCTCAAAGCTATGGGCGCTACGAGACCTTCGGCAGCGGCCCAAGCGATCACTGGGTGATGGGCGCAGAGATCTACCTGTGGGGCGCCAGTATCGATGGCGACAACCGAAGCGGCAACAATATTGATATCGGCTTTGATGAACTGATCAAGGATCTGGAAGTCGGTTTCATGGGTACCCTCGCCGCCAGCCGGGACGAGTGGACGGTCTTTGCTGACATGCTTTACCTGGATGTATCCGACGATATCCGGCAAACCGTCCGCTTTCAGGGCGACCGGTTCCGCGTTGGTGCCGATATTGACCTTCAAGGTTTTACCACCACCCTGGGTGGGGCTTATCGCTTCTACCAGTCCGAAATATCGAATATCAATGTCACGTTGGGTGCGCGCTATTTATGGTTGGATGCTGACGTCAGGGGTGACGTCAGCCGATTCCGCAGTTTTAGAATCTCTGATTCAGGTAGTGTCTGGGACGGCGTTATTGGCCTTCGGGGCAAGACCGATCTCGATGACCGCTGGTATCTCACCTATTACGCAGATATCGGCACCGGTGAAAGCGATTCCACCTGGCAGGCAATGGCGGCAGTCAATTACCGGTGTTACCGCTACGACCTCGTTGGCGGCTATCGCTACTTGAGGTGGAACTTTGACAACGCTCCCTATTTTGATGACCTGGATCTGAGTGGGATTTTTGCGGGCGTTAAATTTACCTTTTAATTCCGGTAGCAAATTACTCCATGCGCCCGCGCTGCATGGTGGGACTATCTCAATAATTCCGCGCCAGATCCCTTCCGGCTGTTCACCAATCGACTAACTTTACGCTACTAATCTGCCTTATGGCCTGTCAAAAGAGAGTGAGTAAAGCATGCGCCCCACCCTACCTGCCCTAATGGCTGTGATTCTCCTGTCTGCCTGTGGCACTGACCGAGACAATCAGGCAGGGCAAAATGCCAATGACACAGCGGAGCCTGAGATAAGAAACGACCAGGCGGATACTGAGACAGTAAAGACGCCTGACACTGATTCTGTGGAAAATGCGGCGACGACGCAAAACGAAGACGTAGCGTCCAACCCGAACCGCGACGTGTATTTTGGCAATCTGCACGTGCACACCCGCTGGTCTTTCGATGCCTACATCAATGAGGCCTGGGTTGATCCGGATGCCGCCTATCGCTGGGCCAAGGGTGAGGAGATCCCCGCAAGTGGTGATATTGGCAAACCGTTGAAAATAGGAAAGCCACTGGACTGGTATATCGTTTCCGACCACGCGGAATATCTCGGCGCCCTCCCAAGGATGGAGGACCCTGACAGCCCCATAAGCAAGCACCCTCTCGCAGCCGATATCACAGGCGACGATCCGAAAAAGTCCTTCGATGCCTATGGAATCATCAGTGACGGCATGTACTCCGTCCCACCTAAAGTGGATCCAATCCTCGGCGACAAGGAGTTTGCCAGAACACTCTGGTCGGACGTCGTTAAAATTGCCGACAAGTATTACGAGCCTGGCGAGTTCACCACCATGCCAGGATATGAATGGACGTCAGCACCGGACTGGAGAAACATTCACCGGGTTGTCATTTTCCGAGACAGCACAAAAGTACCCGATGCCCCCTTCTCAGCACTGGACTCCAGTAAGCCGGAAGACCTGTGGCGCTGGATGGACGCACAGCGCGATGCCGGCAATGACCTGCTCGCCGTGCCCCACAATGGCAATGCCAGCGACGGCATCATGTTCCCGGTGGGCAAGTCATTTGGCGGAAGCAACCTGGACAAAACGTACGCTGAGACACGCATGCGCAACGAGCCAGTGTACGAAATCACCCAGATCAAGGGCACGTCGGAAACCCATCCGGCCCTATTTCCCAACGATGAATTCGGCAATTTTGAACTGTGGGACTACACGCTGGCCCCCACCGCAACCCCACCGGAACACAAGAAGGGTGGCTATGCGCGGGAAGCCCTGATTCGAGGTATCAAACTTGAGAGCGAGGGCAATGGCAACCCGTTCAAGTTCGGTTTTATCGGCGACTCGGACACACACAACGGGGCGTCCGCGATTGAAGAGGATAACTACACAGGGAAATTCGGTTTCGAGATCGACCCCAAACACCGACTGGAAGGACCTCCCGGCGTGGATGAAAAGGGAGCAAAACAGGTACGGGCCTTCAGCTCCGGCGGGGTAGCCGCGGTGTGGGCGGAAGCCAATACCCGCGACGGAATCTTCGAGGCAATCACACGCAAGGAGACCTACGCCACCTCCGGACCACGCCTCACCGTGCGCTTCTTCGGCGGGTTTGACTTGTCCGGTGTTGCCCTTAACTCGCCAGACGGCCTGAAGCAGGCCTACGCAAAAGGCGTCCCCATGGGGAGCGACCTTTCAGGTGCGAGCGACAAGGCGCCTACCTTTATCGTGCACGCCATGAAGGAGGCCGACGGCGCAAATCTGGACCGTATCCAGATCGTCAAAGGCTGGGTCGACAAGTCCGGCAAGCAGCAGTCAAAAATCTACGACGTGGCCTTGTCCGGCGACCGCAAGGCGGGCGCGGATGGCAAGATCCCGCCTGTGGGCAATACGGTCAATGAAAAGGACGCGACTTACAAAAACACCATTGGCGATGCCCAGCTCACCGCCACCTGGACAGACCCCGACTTCGATGCCGCACAACACGCGGTGTACTACGCACGGGTGCTGCAAATCCCCACGCCGCGCTGGTCTACCTACGATGCGGCACGCACCGGACTCAAAAGACCGGAGGACCTGCCGGTGAGCATTCAGGAGCGCGCCTGGACCTCGCCAATCTGGTACACGCCGAATTAACAGGAGACAAGGAATGTATCTTCGCCAACTACAGTTCGCGGTACTTGCCACGCTCGCCGCAACAAGCAGCGCGATTTCAGCGGAGGAATACCCGACACAGGTACTGTGGGGTGATACCCATAACCACACCGGTTTTTCCTTCGACGTCTATCTGTTCGGCACGCCCAACTCCACGCCGGATACCGCTTATCGCTTTGCCAAAGGTGAAGCAGTGATCAACCCGACCACCGGCACCATCTGGCAACTGAGCCGGCCGCTCGACTTCCTGGTGGTTGCCGATCACGCAGAAATGCTCGGCACCATGCCCTTGCTGTTCAACGACAAAGACCCAGAGTTTGCCAACACCAAGACCGGCAAGGCGATGCTGAAACTGGGTGGCGACAAGTCTGAGGAAGGCCTGCTCGAGGTCTACAGTGCGATCAACTATGTGGCATCGAACCAGCCGAGCAAACTGGGGGTTACGCCGGAAGAGATGATTACCGACCTGCATGCGGGCAGCAAACGCAGGAGCGCCTGGGAACACGAAGTGGATGCCGCAGAGCGGCACAATGCGCCGGGGAAGTTCACTGCATTGATCGGATGGGAGTGGACGTCCAACACCGGCGGCGCCAACCTGCACCGGGTCATTTTCCAGAAAGAAGGTGGCGATGTTGGGAAGAAGTACCTGCCCTACAGCTCACTGGAAAGTGACAATCCGGAAGACCTCTGGGCCTGGCTCGACGAAACCAGCAAAAAAACCGGCGCGACCTTTGTGGCCATACCACATAACCCGAATATCAGTCTGGGAAAAATGTTTCCCGAGACCCGCCTCAACGGCAAACCAATCGACGTGGAGTACGCGAAAAAGCGCATGCAGTGGGAGCGCAATGTGGAGGCCACCCAGATCAAGGGCGACAGCGAATCCAACCCGGTATTGTTCCCCAAGGACGAATTTGCCAACTACGAAGTGTATGACTTCGCCCTCACACCCGACGGCACCCGCGCCGAACCAACCCCCGCCGATTACATGCGCTCGGGGCTGATGCGTGGCCTCGAGTTCCAGACCAAACTCGGCGTCAACCCGTATAAAGTGGGGATGATTGGCTCTACCGACAGTCATACCGGCATCACCGCCGTTGAGGAAACCAATTTCGCTGGCAAAGGGCAGCACGACAATATTCCCGGAAAACGTTCGCACCCTACCGGTATCGGGTCCTCCAAGGGCTGGGATATGGGTGCGGCCGGCTGGGCCGGGGTGTGGGCCAAAGAAAACACCCGCGAGGCCATCGTGGATGCCTTCCAGCGCAGAGAGGTCTACGCCACCACCGGCCCGCGTATCACCTTGCGCTTCTTCGGGGGTTCTGACTTCAAACAGCAGGATACCAAAGGCGACCTGGCCAAGGCGGGTTACGCCCGAGGCGTACCCATGGGCAGCGACCTGAGTTTGAAAACCGGTGACCGCCCCAGCTTCCTGGTTGGTGTGATGAAGGATCCCGAAGCCGCCAATCTCGACCGGGTACAGATTATCAAGGGCTGGGTGGACAAGTCCGGTAACGCTCAGCAGCGCATCTTTGATGTCGCGGTATCCGATGGCCGCAAGATTGGTGCAGACGGACGCTGCAAGGAAGCGGTGGGCAATACGGTCGACCTGGAAACCGGCAAGTACACCAACAGCATCGGCGCCAAGCAATTCATGGTGGCCTGGGAAGATCCGGAGTTCGATGCGAAACAGCCCGCGTTCTACTACGTACGGGCAATGGAAATCCCGACGCCACGCTATTCCCTGCTGGACGCCATTGCCCTCGACATCGACGTGAAGGAAACCGGCCACCCGGCGACCATTCAGGAGCGGGTGTACAGCTCTCCCATCTGGTATACGCCGAAGTAGGTATCCCTTGGGAACAAGGCTGTTCAAACTGGCGCAGGCCTATGCCTTTCGCCCGGCCAGCGACCGGGGAGACAGATATACCTGTCTCCCCAATAACAATCACGCCTTCTTGACGAACTCGGATTTGAGCATCATGTCGCCGGCGCCATCGACCCTGCAGTCGAGGTCATGATCGCCATCCACCAGGCGTTTGATCTTCGCTTTGGTGCCGATCTTGAGAACCTGGGAGGATCCTTTGACTTTCAGGTCCTTCGCCAGGGTAATCTTGTCCCCTTCCGCCAGCGGGGTGCCATTGGTATCCCGGATATCCAGCGCGTCTTCATCAACCGCAGCCTCGGCGGGGTTCCACTCGTGGGCGCATTCCGGGCAGATCAGCATCTCCTGATCCTGATACACGTACACAGATTCACATTTGGGACAGGGGGGTAAGGTGGCACTCATCGACATCTCCTGGGCATGAAACAGAGGCAGCCTGGCTGCTCAGCGGCGCATTATAACAACATTATAATGCGGTGATAATAACCAACCGAGGGCCACCGGGGACTAGCGCTTGCGGGGCTTCTCTTCCGGAATTTCTTCACTCAGGAAGTCGACTTGGTGGTCTTCGAGGTACTTGCGGATCAACTGGCGGGTCACCTGTGAGGGTGTCAGGTCCTGCGAGGCGCAAAGCTGTTCGAAGGCCTTCTTTTTCCTCGGGTCGAGCAATACGGTAAAACGTGCGGTTTTGGTTTCCACGGAGCAATCCCATCCTTCAAAGCATTACAATCTGATTGTAATGGTAAAGGATGGGCTTAGGAATCTCGCCGCCCCGTAGCAGGGCGGATACCGCCACGGCCCGCCGCATACCGGGCATGCGAGAAATGCTTTGACTTGCCCCACAATTGGTTCTAGAGTGCCATCGGTTAAAAAGTAAGCCTTTTGTTTAAATCCTCAGTTTCGTCGTAGCAACCCCGCTTCGTCCTGCAGTATCTAAATTCCAGCCTTTCTTTACTATTCATGCCTTACGAAGGCAAAGCATTACTGGTATCTCAACCTGAAAGACGGGCATTCATACCGAACGCCAATTGAATACCTACTTGTTTTATCCCCGACGCCGTTGTGCGTTGTCCGCCTGTATAACTCGCCGAGTAACACCTGATCTGCACTGACACATCATTCCAGTTTTTACCGAGCGCAACCTTATTGGCGGTTTCTCCAAGAGAACATTATGAGCAAAGCCCCAATAGCTGCGTTTAACCCTGAAGACGCGAAAAAATACCGCAACCCGATTCCCGCCCGCGAGTTCATTATGAGCCTGCTGGAAAAAGGCGACCAAAAGCTGGATCGGGAGCGGCTGGCAAAAGTCCTGAAGCTGTCCAGTGACGAGCAGAAAGAGGCCCTGCGTCGCCGCCTGCGCGCCATGGAACGCGACGGGCAAATCCTGTTCGATCGCCGTCAGGGATACAGCCTGCTGAAACCGGAAGACCTGATTACCGGCCGCGTGATCGGCCACCCGGATGGCTTCGGTTTCCTGACCAGCGACAATGCCGGCGAGGATCTGTTTCTGTCCGACAATGAAATGCTGACCGTCTTCGACGGTGACCTGGTGCAGGCCCGTGTGAGTGGTGAAGACCGCCGCGGCCGCAAGACAGGCGCGATCGTGAATATTCTGGAGCGTAAAACCACCCACCTGGTGGGACGTTTGCAGTGTGAAGACGGCGACTATTTTCTGCAGCCGGAAAATGCCCGCATCGCCCATGAAATTGACCTGGACCGCGAGCATTTGCTCGGCGCCAAACCCGGGCAATATGTGTATGTGGAAATCGTCGACTACCCCAACCACCGCTACAACGCCTTTGGTCGCGTAACCGAGCTGCTGGGCGATGCCATGGGCGCGGGTATGGAAATCGACGTAGCAATCCGCAGCCACGACATTCCCCATAGTTGGCCAAAGGAAGCCCTGCATGCAGCCCGGAAGCTGGGCAGCGAGGTTCCGGAAGCAGACAAACAGCATCGCGCCGACCTGAGAGCGCTGCCGTTTGTCACTATCGACGGTGAGGATGCCAGGGATTTTGACGATGCGGTGTACTGCGAAAAAACCGCCTCGGGAAACTGGCGCTTGCTGGTGGCGATCGCCGACGTCTCCCACTATGTCGCCCCAGACAGTGCACTCGATGAAGAAGCGCAGGTGCGCGCAACTTCCGTGTACTTCCCCGGCCGCGTGGTGCCCATGCTGCCGGAATCCCTCTCCAATGGCCTGTGCTCACTCAACCCGCATGTAGATCGTCTGGTGATAGTCTGTGAAATGACCATCAACAAGTCCGGGAAAATGACCGGCTACACCTTTTCAGAGGGCGTTATCCACTCCCATGCCCGGCTTACCTACAACCAGGTCAATGCGTTCATCACCGCACCGGATTCAAGCCTGGGCCGAAAAACCGCTCGTCAACTGAAAGACACGGCACCGCATATCCACACCCTGCACCAGCTGTACTCGGTTTTGAAGAAAGCGCGCACAAAACGCGGCGCAATGGATTTTGAAAAGCCGGAAGTGAAGTTCGAATTCACCGAAAACCGCAAGATCGAGCGCATCGTCCCGGTGATACGCAACGATGCCCACAAGATGATTGAGGAGTTCATGCTGAGCGCCAATGTGGCGACGGCGGACTTCCTCGAAAAGCAGAAAATGCCGGCGCTGTACCGGGTGCACGAAGGCCCGCGGGATAAAAAACTGACCGCCCTGCGCGCATTCCTTGGCGAGAAAGGTCTCAAGCTGGCGGGTGGCGACAAGCCTTCCCCCGCCCATTACGACCGCCTGCTGAGCAGCATTGGGCACCGCAGTGATGCACAGACCATCCGCACCATGATGCTGCGCTCGCTGAGCCAGGCGGAATACAGCCCGAAGAACCTCGGCCACTTCGGTCTGGCGTACTCCGCCTATGCGCACTTTACTTCGCCCATTCGTCGCTATCCGGACCTGCTGGTGCACCGCGCCATTCGCTCCGTGATCCGCCAACAAACACCGCACAATCCTGTGCGCCGGGCGCTGAAGCGCGTCTTCGGTGCGGGCGACGCACCGGTACTGCGGTTTGGGAATGCCGCGCCCCTCGCGCCGGGAAAAAGTTACCCCTATGATAAGTCCGCCATGCAGACCCTCGCGGTGCATTGCTCCAACGCTTCGCGCCGCGCCGACAAGGCGAGCTGGGATGTGGAAGCCTGGCTGAAGTGCGAGTACATGCAGGATTTTGTTGGCGACACCTTCGAAGGGTTTGTCAGCAGTGTCACCGGCTTCGGCCTGTTTATCGAACTCGATACCGTTCAAGTGGAAGGCCTGATACACATCTCGGCACTGAAAAAAGACTTCTACCAGTTTGATGCCGCCAGACAACGCCTTGTAGGTGAGCGCGGCAACAGCAGCTTTGCCATCGGCGATGCGATTCGGGTACGCTTGGTGCGCGTCGACATGGAACGACGCAAAATTGAGTTGGCGCTGGCCGGTTGAGACCCGCGCATAAGTTACCAGGACTAACAACTTGAATACCCCGCCGCATTCGCGACCTGCGCACCCTTCGTTCGGAGAAGCCGTGCGCTATTGGCTGAAACTCGGTTTCATCAGCTTCGGCGGTCCTGCCGGGCAGATCGCCATCATGCACCAGGAAATGGTGGAGAAACGCCGCTGGATTTCCGAGCGCCGCTTCCTGCATGCGTTGAATTACTGCATGTTGTTGCCCGGTCCAGAGGCACAGCAGCTTGCGATCTACATCGGCTGGCTTCTGCACCGCACCTGGGGTGGCATCGTTGCCGGTATCCTGTTTGTGTTGCCCTCGCTGTTCATTCTTTCTGCGCTGACCTACGTCTACCTCGCCTTCGGCGATGTCACCTTTGTCCAGGGCGTATTCAACGGCATCAAGCCGGCCGTGGTAGCCATCGTGGTGTCCGCGGCCTTGCGCATCGGCTCGCG
>Ga0207814_100698_pt1 | contig 14887 bp, 8 predicted proteins | sample TtaePargueraPR_7_FD_187755 | JGI IMG/M metagenome (GOLD analysis project Ga0207814, IMG submission 187755) | Aerobic enrichment media microbial communities from Bioluminiscent Bay, La Parguera, Puerto Rico - Tt and P1 (2) (SPAdes) | ecosystem: Environmental > Aquatic > Marine > Unclassified ... | reverse complement strand
GTTTCGTTTGATGGGCCAATCGGATCCATCTGTTTTAATCCTCCGTATCGGCTTCCCATTCCGGCCGCTAACACTAATAATGTAGGTTTCATTTCAATATGTTTTTCTTTCATTTTTGTTGTAATCATTGCTGTTTTATCAGCCTTAAATTTTTTCGTTTGATACCTGATTTCATCCTATCTGTATCTTTTTATAAAGAAAACATATTAAAAATATTAAAAAGATGATATTTTAAAGGAAATAAAATTAATAATTAAGTTTTTTGATAAAGCTTGAATCCATTAGATATGCCGATGGAGGTTGATTCGGTACAAGCATGTTGAATAGTGGTTTGAATAACTGTAAAAAGACGCTCCTTTACCGGTTGATGATAAAGAAATCCATGTTATTCAAGCCGTGAAATTGCAGCATGAAGCAAATCTTTTTTGCGGAACGAAACCGGCACTTTCGAGCCATCGTCCATTTGGATGGTTATTCCATCCTGTTTATCGATACGTATAATCCGGTTCAGGTTAACCAGGTGCGACTGGTGTGGCCGGAAAAAGTTGGAATGTTGTAAAATTTTGTTGTATTCTTTTAAGGTCTTCGAAATAAAAATTGCGGGTGAGTTATGAATGTAAAACCGGCAATAATTACTCTCTGCCTCAACTCTGATAATGTCATCGGTTTTGACGATATAAATTGATTCAGCCGTTTTTAGTACTAATTTCTGAAAGGGTTTGTACGAAGTGTTTATATTCTCAAGTAATGTTTTTAACTGGTTGTTTTGTACGTTCAGGCTGCTTTTAATTTTTTTAACCGAGCTAATTAATTCTTCCGGGTCGAGTGGTTTCAGCAAATAATCGATAGCCGAAAACTTAAATGCTTTAAGCGCATATTCGTCGTAAGCAGTTAATATAACCAGTGCAAAATCAATGTAACTAAGTTGTTCCAAAAGATCAAAACCGGTACCGTCCGGCATTCTTATATCAAGAAATACAACATCCGGATGCAGGGTTTCTATCTGTTCAATACCACTTTTTACATTATTTCCTTCGCCTACAATCTCAATATCTTCGCAATAAGTTCGCAGCATTTTATTCAGGGTTTCACGGGCCCGGGGTTCATCGTCAATAATAACGGTGCGAATTACTGAATTATCCATAGTCTTAGTTTTTTCGTATTGCTTATAACCGGCTTAAAATTCTTCTTTATAAGGGAATCTTATAATAACTTCAGTTCCGGTTTTTCCTTTGTTATTAATGTTTTGTATGGTAAGGGCGGTTTTACATTTTTTATTGTTTAATATTTCAATCCGCTTCTTTATTATTTCCGTAGCCATCGATTCGTGACTTTTTTGTTTTGCTTTTCCTTTTTTCGGGTAGTATCCGTTTCCATTATCACGAATGGTAGCTTCCAGACAAGTTTCTTTTGTTTCGAAAGAAATTTGGATTTTACCAGGATAGGATAGGTTTGCAAAACCATGTTCGATAGAGTTTTCAACAAAAGGCTGAATGATCATTGGGGGAATGTGTATGTAATCCGAATCGGGAATGTTTTTGCATTCTATGGCATATTCAAATTTAGTCTCAAGCCGCAGTTGTTGCAGGTTTAAATAATACTGAAGCGATTCAATTTCTTTTGAAAGCGTAATCCATTCGTTGCGCGAGTTTTGAAGAAAAATCCGCATCAGTTTGGCAAATTTCGAAAGGTACAAACCCGATTCATAGTTGTCTTTCCGGTAAATAAAACTTTGAATGGCAATTAGAACATTAAATATAAAATGCGGATTCATTTGTAACTGAAGCAATTTGTGCTCAAGTATAATTCTCTGCTCTTCCGTTTTTTGTTTTTTCGTAAGTGTTGAAATCCAGTAAGCAATAAAACCGGATGCCAAACCAATGGTAATAAGTGTAAACCACCATGTTTTCCAAAAGGGCGGTCGAATGGTTAGATAAAAGGTATTTACATTCGGATCACCGATCATCGTTTTTATTTTGAAAGCATAAGTTCCGGGCTGAATGTTGGTGTAACTGGCATTGTTATCTTTAGTTTTCACCCAATCCGGGTCAACACCCTCCAACAGGTATTGATACTTTTCTTTCAGACCGCTAAACTGCATTGTTGAGAATTCGAGCGTGAAGAAATTCTGATTGTATTTTAACTTAATGGGAGAATTACTGTCGGCTGAAAAGAAAATGCGCGATCCGAAAACTGTAGCACCGGTTATGGCTATTTTATCCGAAATGGTTTGATTGGTGAGCGATTCAGGATTGAAAATAATAGCTCCCTTTTTTCCGGCAAACAGTAAATTGCCTGATGATAATTTTAGCGATCCGCCCGAGAAATCGAAATTTGGTAAACCGTGTAAATAGCTAAAAAGTTGGGCGCTATTGGTGCGGGGATTGAATAAAACCAATCCGTTTGAAGTGCCGATCCAAAGGTTTTCGTTTTCATCTTCCTGCAAACTTAAAATCTCTTTGTACGGAAAATCTTCCTCCGAAACAGGCACAAATTTATTGGCTTGTGCATTGAACTTGTACAGTCTTTCGCCGCCAACCCAAATGGTCCCGTTTTTTTGCTGCAGAAAAACAGAAGCCTTCATTTCGGCGTATTTGCCGGTGTTTTGTATAGTAGGGTAAAAATGATCAACGGCTAAAGTTTTACTGTTAATCCGGTTTAGTCCATTGTTGGTTGTGCCGGCCCAAATATTTCCGGTTGAGTCGTTGGCCAAAAAGCTAACCAGGTGCGAACTTAAACAATATTTGCCCGGCTGGTTATGGAACTTTATATCTTTACAATCGGCCGAAACGGATAACAATCCTTTGTTGGTTCCCGCCCAAAACCGGCCGTCACTATCTTGTATTAAATCAAGAATGTTGAATGATGTGGTATTTTCTATCGGCTTAAAAGTTCCATTGTTTAAACAGTAAATACCTTTATTGGTTCCAAGAATCAGGTTATAGCTAGAGTCTTCAGTCAGAATATCGTTAATCAGTAATCCTTGCAATAAGGTATCAAGCTCAATTCGGTTGTTGGCTTCGTTAATTTTGATGAGGTTATTATCGGTTCCAACAAGAATCCCCCGATCATAAGAAACGATAGCATTTACTTTTGTATTGATAAGATTTATCGCTTGATTAACCGGGGATTTTAAAAAACTATCAGTTTGTGGTTCATAAATCAGTAGTCCGAGGTTAGTAGCCACATAAAGTTTTCCGTTAATTTCTTTTAAATTGATGATTTCTTTTTGCCAGAGCAGACTATCCTTGTGGTTGTTGCCTTTAATCAGTTTAAATTCGTTGTTTTGGGTTAAAACACCAAATCCTTTGGCGGTGCCAAGCCAAAGAATATCATCGCTACCATTTTTGGCGAGTGCTGTTATTTCTGTGTTTGAAATCAATTCGTCAAACTGTTTTTTTATGCTGTTTGTTACCAGCAAACCATTCGTAGTGGCAAAATATATTTTGTCATCAATTTTTATGGTTTGGTGAAAGTTTCTGAAGTAATCAAAATCATTCAACTCAGGTTCTTCTAATACTAACGGATCTTTACCATGGAAAACGGAGAACGAGTCGAGCGCAATGTGATATTGGTAAATAACATTGTTGTGGCCTGTCCAAATGCTTTGGTCATCCAACGCTAATCCTGTAAGTGGGTAATTCATTGGAGTGCTGTGGGTACTAAAATTGTATGGGAGAAACTTTTCATCTTTCCGGTTAAAAAAATGTACTCCATTGGCTCCCCAAATTCCGGTCATAAATCTTCCCTCATTGTCTTCAAGAAAAGAGCTATACCAGTCTTTTTTGTACGAATCCGGATCGTAGCTAAACTTTTTAAATGCATTGGTTTGTGGTTCGTACTTATTAAATCCAACACCTTGCCATAAACCAATCCAAATGTTATTCTTCCTATCCTGATAAAGGGCTGAGACGTTGTTTGATGCCAGCGAACTGTTGTCTCCTTTTTTGTATTGAAAGTTGGTAAAAGTATCTGTTTTTGGGTTCCATTTACTTAGGCCTTTTTTTTGCGTACCAAACCAAATATTTCCATCGCTATCTTCTAAAACGGCAGATATGTTATTTGAGTTTAATGTGTTGTTGGAATCTGTAAGCCGCCGGATATACTGAATTTCATTATCCGATTTTGAAAAAACAGAAATACCGTCGTTTGTTCCAATCCAAATATTTCCGTCGCGGTCTTCGAACAAGGCATTTACCGAATTATTAATCAGCGAATGTGGATCGCTTTCATTGTTCGAGTATAAAACTGCGCTGTTGGTGTTGGCATTAAAACGGTAAACACCTTTCCCTCCGCTTAGCCACAGTATACCATCACGGTCTTCAATGCAATGAAAGGAGGACATGGGAATAACGCGTTCAAAGGTTTCAGTGCCCTTATGAAATCGCCAAAAGCCATCAATCGATCCCACCCAAAACCGGTGTTCCGAGTCTTCAATTACATAGGCTACTTCCTGGTCGCGTTTTTTGTCATTTCTTGTTGGATCAGCTTTTATTAGGCGCATATTGCCTGACTTCGGTTGAAAACGGTAAGGGCCTTTTCCTCGGTTTCCTACCCAAATATCTCCGTCAGAGTCTTTAAACAAACAGTGATACGAATAATATTCCTGCGAAACCTGTTGATGCGGGTAATATAAAACTTCTCCGGTTTTGGTATTTATTTTATTCAGAACGCCATCAACGGTTTCTACCCACAAAACGGCATTTGAGTCGGGTAAAATTTTTCGAATATACGGATTACTTGGTACTGATTTCTCTTTGTCGCTTCCGGCCCAGGTACAAAACGATCCGGTTTTTTCGTTGTATTTATTTAATCCGTTTTTTGTGCCTACCCATAAGGTTCCTTCTTTGTCAACTGCCAGGCACTGCACATAGTTATCTGAAATGGATGAGGAATCATTAGGCGAATGCGTGAAGTTTACAAAGTGGTGCCCATCATAGCGGGTTAGGCCGGTTCGTGTTGCAATCCATATAAAACCATTATCGTCTTGCAGAATATCCAATACATAATTGCCGGCTAAACCTTCGTTTGTGGTTAGCGATGAAAAACGAGCATAACGATCTTTGTTTATGTTAACGGTTGCCCGGGAAAAGCTAACATAAAAAAGAGCACTAAACAGCAATATGTATCTCAAAAAATTCAAGTGTATAAAGATAAACTTTTTGTTTGCACACACTTCCTCTGCGTGTTTTTATCAGTGCGACTCTACTTTCAGAATCGGTCAGCTAACTGAAGACTGAAAGTATAAAGTCGAACTGATTCCGATACGCAGCTATCGGGATTTAATGGGTTTTATTCTCTGCTCCTTCTGCGAAATTGAGGAGCACTATCATATTTTTTGGTTTTGGGGCAGGGGTTAACAAAAGAGTACTTACCAAACTACGCGGTTGCCAAACAGGTCTGATTCTATATCAGAAAGAAGGCTTAGCTGTTTTATTCCCTTCACTGTGCTTATATTATCGTTTATGTAGTCGGTGCCTTTTTTGCCTTTTCCGCTTTCCATACCGGCTGCCAGATCAATTTCGGGGTTCAGGTACAAGCAATAAAATAAGGTTAAAGGATTGCCACTGACAAGTTCCGAGACCATTGCCTTTTCTCCTTTGGCATTAACTACTTCAAAGTCGGCAGGGAAACTGCTACCATAATAGTCGAACAAATGCTGTGGCTTTTTAGGTGCTTTTTTGGCCTCTTTTGTTGTGTTTCCTTTTTTTATATAGTCTTTACTAAAACTATCGTAGTCAACAAAATCCATAGTTCCTTGCAAATTCTTCTTCGGATTGGTACACACATTTTTAGCCGATTTAAATAAGCCTGAAACATTTCCGTTTTTATCGAAAAATACCGCTTCAGTAATTGTAGTTGCATAGGCTTCTGCAGGTGTGCCACTAAAAACTACATCGTAATTGGTTTCTGTTCCTTTAATTCCTAGGGCTCCAAGTCCCTTTGATGCAACCGACTCCAGCTTTTTCTCTTCGGCTGTAATGCCCGGAGTATAATAAAAGTCGCAATCAGGGAATTTGCTCTCATTAAAGGTAGGGTTCTTTTCTCCCATAAATAAAACTACCACTTTAGGTTGGTATTTGGCTTGCGAGAACCCAACCAAACTTACCATAAGCAGGGCTGCTGAAATAAATAATACTTTTTTCATGTGTTTTAGTTTTTTTTGACTCCTCTTTTGCTTTTGTGTCCATTCTTCTGAAAGCCGGAGTCTGTTTTTATTTGTTGTAAAATGTTTTTTTTTAGAATGATCGGATTGCACGTACGTAATTTGTTACAGTTTTTGTACCAGCTCCCTGATCGATAGTACCATCGTCAAATCCCTGGTTGTAAGCATAGTCGGGATCGTATTCAGTTGAACTCCAATAACGTATCATAAATCCTGAGCTTGCATTTATTTCTGTTCGATAGGTATGTAATAGGTTTAATTCATATTTTGTTGGTAGTCTCCAATCAGTAAAATTCTGACCTGCCGAATCATAGTTTGACGGATTGCTGACGGCATCTTGAGCTTCATACCATGTGGCTGAATTTGACTGATCTTGAGTAGCTGCTACCAAACCATGTTTGCCATTGGGAGTAACATATATAACATATCCACCTAAGTCGGCATTCAACCCAATAGTATAGGTTTTTTCTGAAGTTATATTGCCATTCACAGTCAAATCACCATTAATAGTAGTATTTCCGTTTTTTTGCACTACTAATGCATCAGAACGAGCACTTGTAGAAGTACCATTTCCAATAACAAAAAGGCGATCGGTGCCTACGAAGGAGGTAGCAGTGCCGGCAACATCAGTATTATAAAGTCCTACGGTTGTTTCGCCGAAGCTATTTGCTATGGTGTAATAACCGGCAGCAGTAGCAAACCTGCCGGGAGTAGAATTGTAGTAGCCTCCTACAATTGTGGAAAATTGTCCGGTTGCAGTGTTGTTTCCACCTCCTCCAATTGCGGATCTACTTCCTAAAGCTTTATTTCCGGAACCACCTGCAACAGTAGCATGATCTTTGGCCTGGTTAAGATAACCTCCACCAATTGTAGAACACTCCACTACCTCTGAACCTTCTGCAATAATCTTGTTTAACTTACCTCCGCCAATTGTTGAATAAGCTTGATGAACCTCATTATACGAGCCTCCACCTACGGTTGCATAATCACCTACTGCCTTATTATAAGAATCTCCTCCACCAATAAAAGCATAACTGCCTGTTCCTCCATGATTGTGGAGTGATGGCCTGTTTGTTAAGTTGTAATAGTTTCCATCAAAATCGTCGCTGGCATTTTTATCCCAATTACTTGTGTTTGCATCTTCAACATAAACGCTTAAATCAGGTTTGCTGGTTAGGCTGTTATAGTCACCATCAAATCCGTTAACCCAGCTGGTAACTCCAGCCCCATTTGTACTCAGTACCTGCCCGTCGTTTCCGTTGTCAGCTGGTAGTGTATATTCGGTGCCGGTTCCGTTGTTAATGGTTAATTGCCCGTTTAATGTGGTGTTACCATTTTTAAGCATTACCAGGGCATCAGAGCGATCGCTGGCTCCCATTCCAGTTCCATTTCCAATTACAAAAAGGCGGTCGGTGGCGTTATATGCAGTTGTACTGGCAGCTGTATATATGGTGGAATAAACCCCCAATACTGTTTCTCCATAACTCTGAGCCATATTATATTGCCCTCCTATAACCGCTGAATATTCGCCCATCGCATAATTATAAAGGCCACCACTAACTGTTGAATACGATCTTTTTGCTTCATTACCTACACCCCCGCCAACTGTAGAATGGTAGGAGCCGAGAGCTTTATTTAAACTACCCCCGCCAATAGTAGAACCTTGTCCTGAAGCAATATTTCCCTGGCCTCCTACAACCGTTGCATATTTTGCATTGGCTACGTTAACCTGACTTCCATTATCATTCTTTGCTCCAACGAAACTATAACTTGCAGTACCTGCATGGCTGTGGGTATCAATTGTTGTCCACGAAACAGTTTTGCTGCCATTGGTTGTTAAGACCTGCCCGGTGGTTCCATCAGCGGTTGGCAGCTGATAGGCATTGTTAATATCAAGCGTACCATTTATACGAAGCAGGTCATTATCAAATTCGCCATAAATAAGAGGGGTGGTTGAATTAGAGTTTTCAATGTATAGTTTGTTACTTCCGGTTTCATTGTACCCTGCCTGGTAGCCTATGGCAACATTCCCATTGCCACCAATATTTTGATGCAGTGTACGATAACCCAAGGCAACATTGTTAGAACCGCTTGTGTTTAATTTACTTGATTGATATCCTACGGTGACATTATTTGCACCTGTCGAGTTTTTGTTTAATGAGAAATATCCAACCGCCGTGTTACCATTTCCGCTTGTGCTATTTTGCATAGATCTGGCACCAATTGCCGTGTTTGCCATACCTGTATTATTCGAAGGTGTTGTGCTTCCACGTAAGGCTTCGAACCCGATGGCAGTATTTTGTACCTCAAGCCGGTTAGATCCATTTCCAGCATATTGCATCGCGTTAGATCCAATTGCAGTATTCATATTGTTTGTAACATTTGAATTAAGCGCTTGATTACCTATTGCAACATTATAAGAACCTTTTGTGTTGTTATGCCCTGAATAAAAACCGAAAAATGAATTGTAGCTAGCTTCGTCGGCGTTACCGCCATTATTAATACCGGCAGATTGTCCAACAATTGTATTAAATCCATATTCCATTCCGGTCATTGAACTTCCTGCTCCTTCGCCAATATAAAGAGAGCTCGTATTCTTAAACTCAATTGCTTTGTCCGAAATTGTTATTCGCTCAAATCCTGCAATATCAATACGAATAAGATCTTCATCGGAGTTCTTTTCAACCTGAATCTTGGTATCAGCATCCGTGTCTTTCAGGATGTTTGGAGTTGGAATATTTGTTAGACTTGCGTATTCGCCGTCAAAATCATCACTTGAGTCGGTGTCCAAGTTCGCGGGAAGATCTGTTAAATCGTTAAAGCTGCCACTAAAATCATCAGCCGCATTTTTATCCCAGGCAGCGGTGTTGACTGTTTCAACATAAACCGATAAATCGGGTTTATTAAGGATTTGAGCCTCGCCTGTTGCTGCGTTCCAGTCGGCTTTTACATTCGAAACTTTTGCGGTATTCGCATCAATAGCGGTTGCCTGCGCTGTCGAAATAGTTGTGGGTTTATTAATCAGACTATTATAGTCTCCATCAAAATCATCGGATGCATCCGTGTCCAGGTTAACCGGCAAATCGGTAAGATCATTAAAACTACCACTGAAATCATCTGCCGCATTTTTATCCCAGGCAGCTGTGTTGGTTGTTTCAACATAAACCGATAAGTCGGGTTTATTAAGGATTTGGGCCTCGCCGGTTGCTGCATTCCAGTCGGCTTTTACATTCGATATTTTTGCAGTGTTCGCATCAATAGCACTTGCCTGTGCTGTTGAAATAGTTGTTGGTTTATTGGTCAGGCTGTTGTAATCTCCGTCGAAATCATCGCTTACATCTTTGTCCCAGCCATCGGTGTTTTCGGCACTCAGTTGGCTCAGGTCAGGTTTGTTGGTAAGACTGTTGTAGTCGCCATCAAAAAGTAATTTCCCTGCATCGCTAAGATCGGAAATATCATTGGGGAGTTCCGGTGTCCCTTCCAAATCAGCATATTTTCCGCTGAAACTTGATCCTGATGATCTGGCATACAATGCATAAGGCACACTAAGCATCTGACTGGTTCCCATGTCTGTATATGATTCTCCTCCAGTCGCATCCAGCTCCACTTTTAGGAAATGGGTGCTTGCTCCCCAATTAATTTCAGCAAGAGTTCCGGTTATAGGGATTCCATTACCGATTTCTAAAACAATTAAACCAAACTCATTGGTACTGGCTGAGTGTTTTTCCTGAAATACTAACTCACCGGATGCACTTTGTTGCAGAATACTTATTTGTATACCAACATCCTGGTTACTTATTATTTTACCTTCGGCGTCACGTAAAACTGCCTGGTAATTAAAAGCACCGGGTGTTTGCGCCAACAAAGTCCCCAGGCCTAATAAGAACATGAATAGAAAAGCCTTGATTTTTTTCATAACATTGGGTTTGAAATATTATTGTTTAATAATTTTAAAGGTGTGGATGTTGTTATTCCTCCTGTCTGATACGGTTAAAAAGTAAATGCCACTCTTATATTGGTTCATGGAAATTTTTTGTTGTTCGGAAAGGTTTTTCTCAGATAACAGTAGACTCCCGCTAACATTGGTCAACGTGTATTCCAGATCGCTGGTGTTATTGCCTTCAATGCTTAGCATTACAAAGTTACTGGTTGGGTTTGGGTAGGCTTTTGCCTGAATCCCTGTATTCTCTATCTCATTTAACGAGGTAATAATCAGGTTTCCTTGCTGCTGTCCCTGTGTTAAGGTTACCGTTGTTTTTTTATAGGTAGCAATTGATAGTTCCCCAATGGAATAGCTCATGCTGTAATTGGAATTTTTGACGGTTTTACCTGCCGACAGAATCGCCTCTTGTGCGCTGCTTATTGTTGAAGAAAACAATGCTGAAAAGAGAGTGATACAGAATAAAAGGTTTCGAAATTTGCATAGTAATCTATACAATGATTTTTTGGAGTTGCTCTTGTTCGTATACATTTTGCGTCCTAATTGGTTTACTCAAAAGTATTTTTCATAAGAATAATTTATTGTGCCCTTTAGTATTTGTAAGAAGAAGATTAGTATTCGTAATAATTGGCTTAGTATTGTTATAGCTGTTTATGAAAGCATTGAAAGAGCTGGAAGAAGCTTATGCATAGAAAGATAGTGAAGTAATGAATAAGGTTAATATTGTGGAAAAGGGTCTGTGGAAATAGGAGACAATGGGCATTTAACATTTCGCGGAGGGGCTTTTTTACTCCTTAGTTAAACTTTCCCAATAAAATTGTGTTTGTGAAATATGAAATAAAAAATGCAGAAATGAGCAACGAATACGAAGAAACCAGAAGAAGCTTTCTAACAAAATTGGGCTTAACCCTTGGAGCCGGTGTTGTGGCAGGTGAAAAACTTTCAGCAAAAGTATTAAACGATAAAACTGAATTTCCGTTGGAAAGCGATCAGCAAAAATTAATGGATCGTTACGAAGACTGGATGGATGAATTTATCCCTGTGATTAAAGCATTTCGTGCAGATCCAAACGATAAAAAAGCCGCCGGTCGTATTGCAGAGCTTTCGGAAGAAGCAGAAGGCTGGCGCGAGCAACTTACCGTTTTTATGAAAGACGATAACTTTGCGCGTTACTACATGACGGCTATCGAGCGCATGACAAAAGAAATTTACTAAAGACACATTTTAATTGCATAATTACAGGCTTTTCATCTATTGATGGAAAGCTTTTTTTATGCCAACTGAAATAAATCCCTAATTTCGCGTTCTACCTAAAATAGTGTGTTATGAGATACTTACTTGCTTTACTGATCTTTCTTCCGTCGTTGGTTTTTGCACAAACAAACCAGACCGATGCCAATGGTTTGCGCCAGGGGTTTTGGCAAAAAAAACAAGACAACGGGCGTTTGTTGTACGAAGGACATTTTAAGGACGACAAACCGGTAGGAGAGTGGAAACGCTACCATCCCGGGGGGCAGGTTAAAGCAATTATCGAGTATAAAGGCGATACGGCCTACACGCAACTGTTTGATGTTTGGCGAAAGAAAGTGGCCGAAGGAAACTACGTAAATCAGCAAAAGGAAGGTGTCTGGAAAATTTACAAAAATGGCGAGCTTACTGCCGACGAAGAATACAAACATGGTTTGAAATACGGGAAATCGCATAAGTATTACGATACCGGCGATGTGATGGAAGAAAAAGAGTGGGTTAACGATCAGGAAGACGGAAACTACAAGATCTTTTATAAAAGTGGCGAACCCTACATGCAGTGCAAGATGAAACTGGGAATGCGGCATGGTTTGTTTTTGGTGAGTTACGAAAACGGACGTCAGGAAATGGTTGCCGAATACCGGAATAACCTGCGCCACGGCGAGTGGAAGTACTTCGATAAAGAAGGCAACCTGCAGTACACTTTATATTACGATAACGGGCAAATTCTGAATCCGGCTGTTCGCGACAGTGTAGATAACTTAAAAATGAAAGATCTGGAAAAAAACAAAGGTTCTATCCCCGATCCGGAAAAGTTTTTGCAAGACCCGTCGGAATATATGATGCGCGATCAGCGGCAGCGATAAAACTGTTTTCCCTTCAAGGTAAAAAGCTATTTATTCATTAACTTGGCTTTTTTATTGGTAAGGTGTAATAGAAACTTTTGATGGCGTCGTTTTGGGTGCTCAACAAACTTCTCGTTGCACAAAGAATAGAACATTTTATAAGAATGAGGTATATAATTTTACTCCTTGGCACGCTGTTAATGGGTTTGCAACAAGTTAGTGCGCAGAATTATTTCTGGATCGGTTTTACCGATAAAAATAATTCGGAGTATTCGTTTGACAATCCTGAACTATATCTTTCAGAGCGCGCTATTCAGCGCCGTATCAATCAAAATATAGCTATCGATTCATTAGATCTTCCGGTAAATCAGAATTATATCGACTCGGTGCTCACGCTCGATGTGGAGTTGGTGCACACTTCAAAATGGTTAAATGGGATTACCGTGCGCTGCGATTCGGCAACTTTGGCCGACAGCCTTGGGTACTGGAGTTTTATCCGGGAAGTACAGCTAACTAAACCCGATTTAAGTACCAAAAGTACATTTAATAAGTTTGCAGATGAAAGTTCTGTTGATGCAGCACCCATTGATACTTCGTTGTATGGAAGTTCGGTGTATCAGGTCGGATTAATGGAAGGGCAATTGTTGCACAATGAAAACTTTCGCGGACAGGGAATGCAAATTGCCGTGTTGGATGCCGGCTTTTATAAAGTTGATGAGTTGCCGGCTTTCGACAGCCTGTGGGTGAATAACCAGATTTTGGGAACCAAGGATTTTGTAAATCCCGCCGTTGATTTTTATGCTACCAATTACCACGGTATGAGTGTACTCTCCTGCATGGGAGGAAATATTCCCGGAGAACTAATCGGCACTGCACCTAAAGCTTCGTATTGGTTGTTGCGCTCGGAAGACAATGATTCTGAATACATTGTTGAAGAAGACAACTGGGTGGCAGCTGCTGAGTTTGCCGATAGCGTTGGAGTTGATATTATTAATTCCTCGCTGGGGTATACCGAATTTCAGGATGCCTCAACCAACCATACGTATGCCGATATGGACGGAAAAACAACACGTGTAACACGCGGGGCCAATATTGCAGCTTCCCGGGGTATACTGGTGTTTTCAAGTGCCGGTAACGAGCGGAATAACTCCTGGTTTCGTATTGTGGCACCATCCGACGGAACAAATGTAATTGGTGTAGGTGCGGTGGATTTGAATTTTGAACCGGCCTATTTCTCATCTGCCGGTCCGGCTGTTGATGGGGCTTTAAAACCAAATGTGTCGGCAATGGGCTACCAAACGGTCTTGCAACGATCTAACGGAACAGTAGGAATGGCCAATGGAACCTCATTCTCTTCGCCGGTATTGGCAGGAATGGCAGCCTCGTTGTGGCAGGCCTACCCTGAAAAATCGGTTGAGGAAATAAAGGATGCCCTGGTGAAAAGCGGGCACCTGTATTCAACCCCCGATTCGTTGCAAGGCTACGGTGTGCCAAATATGAGGGTAGCTACCTCCATGCTAAATCCGCTATCGGTGGAAGTTCCTTCACAAAATAAAACATGGACTGTTTTCCCAAATCCTGTAAAAGACCGGATTGAACTGCAGGCTACAACAAACCATGAGGCCAACCTCGATATAAAACTTTATGCACTGGATGGGCGGGTGGTAAAAAGCTGGCAAATTCCGGCTTCTCCAACCGTTACGTTGAATGATCTGGGAACTGCAGAGCCGGGGATTTTTCTGCTTGTTCTAAAAACAAAAAACAGTATTGAAACCTTTAAAATCAATAAAATCAGGTAACAATGAACCAGCAACTCACCCTTTCTCAATTAAACGGATTAATTAAAGATGCATTGCTTGATGCATTTCCGGGAACGGTGTGGGTAGTTGCCGAGGTGAGCGAGTTAAAGCATAACCGAAGCGGCCATTGTTACCTGGAGTTGATTGAAAAGGAAGGAAACACAATAACGGCGCGTTCGCGGGCTACAATCTGGTCGTACACTTACCGCATGTTGAAGCCGTATTTCGAAACCACTACCGGGCAGCTTTTTACCGAGGGTATAAAAGTGTTGGTGCAGGCAACGGTTGAATATCATCCGGCGTATGGATTGAGTTTGAATATTAAAGACATCGACCCGACTTACACGGTTGGCGACATGGCCATGCAGCGAAAAGAAATTATAAATCGTTTGAAGGCCGAAGGTGTTTTTGATATGAACAAGGAACTGGCGCTGCCGCTGGTGCCACAAAAAATCGCTGTTATTTCGTCGGCAACGGCTGCCGGTTATCAGGATTTTATGAACCAGCTGGAAAACAACGAATACGGTTTTAAATTCTACACCAAATTGTTTGAAGCCTATATGCAGGGTGCCGAAACCGTACCGTCAATTATTCGTGCGTTGGAACGGATTTTTGCGCACGACGATTTTTTCGATGCGGTAGCGATTATTCGTGGAGGAGGGGCAACAGCCGATCTGAGTAGTTTCGATGATTACGACCTGGCCATGAATATTACCCAGTTTTCGCTGCCGGTGATTACCGGAATTGGCCACGAAAAAGATGATACGATTATCGACCTTGTGGCGCATACCCGCATGAAAACGCCAACTGCCGTAGCCGAATTTTTTGTTAGCGGGGTTGAGCGCTACTACGAACGTTTACTCGAACTGGAAAATAACATTGTGCAGCT
>Ga0207814_100695_pt1 | contig 14997 bp, 12 predicted proteins | sample TtaePargueraPR_7_FD_187755 | JGI IMG/M metagenome (GOLD analysis project Ga0207814, IMG submission 187755) | Aerobic enrichment media microbial communities from Bioluminiscent Bay, La Parguera, Puerto Rico - Tt and P1 (2) (SPAdes) | ecosystem: Environmental > Aquatic > Marine > Unclassified ... | reverse complement strand
GCCCGTCTGTTTCTGCCTCCCGGGCTGGCTGCCGCGCGATCAGCGCTGATATTGCCCCAGCTGGATCTCACCACGCTTGGACACCCGAATCGCGGGCAGGAAGGCTGTCTGCAGTCCCAGTTTGGCCTCGAGCTCATAGGGCACGGTGTTGCCCTGCAATCGGATCAGCTCGGCCGCTGCCATAAACGACCCCATCAGGTTTGCCGAGGCATCTACGGTGATCGCCTCCTGCCCGTAGGCCGGAATCACCGGCAGCGTGTTCGAGGTGCCGGTCACGACCTTGTGCCCGGCGAGCTTCAGGGTGTAATAGAGGCCAGAGAGGGCGAGCTCGGAATTATTGGGGTTGAACACCCGCAGGTGAATCCGGAAACGCAGGTCGCCACTGTGGTTGTTGGGCAGGGGTTCCAGTGCGGTGACCTGTACTTCCGGCTTTTCAAAACCCGGGGCCAGGGTGGCGCAGCCGGACAGTGCCAGCAGCGGAAGGAAGAGGGCGTAAACCACGTAGTGGCGAAGTGCGTGAATCAAGCTGGTTCCCCTGTAATGACGGCTTCGGGCGTCCGCCGCATGTTGGTAATTAATAGCGGATGGAATGCAGTTCCGTGATTGCCGGACAGTAATAACACCCCATCCTCCGGTCAATGGTAAGCGGTAGACAGCGGTGGCTGCGCCGGGTTCAACAGAGGGGTCAGGTCTGTAACCGGGGCGCCGCGATACGGGCCAGCACCCCGGCGGCGTGTCTGAGGCGCTGACTATACTCAGTGCGCGGCTTCGTGGTCGAACCGGCCTGTTGCCGCTGGAGGGTGTGCCTGTTGCCGCTGGAGGGTGTGCCTGTTGGCGCCAGGGCGAAGATAAAGGAGTGTCCCGTGGAATTTGCAGAGCTTCAGCCGGACTTGCAGCAGTGGATGCGGAAGATGGTCACCAGCGGCCATGGCCACTCGAAACTGATGGATGCGCTCCTGAAGGCGGGATATCAGCCCTCCATCGCGCGCGCGGTTGAGCAGTGTATTGCCGGTCATGCCGCCGGTGATGGGGCGACCGGCTCCGTCTCAGCCGCGCGACGGCCGTCGGTCGCCGAAGGCGAAGCCGGCGGCAGCGAGCGTTTTAGGGTGTTTGAACCGCAGAGTAACCACTATGACCTGGGGGATCGCCAGGTGGAAGTGCTGCTCGCGATGCGCCAGCCCAACATTGTGCTGTTTGGCAACCTGCTGTCGGGCAGTGAATGCGACGCGCTGGTTGAGATGTCGCGCGCGCGCCTCGAACCTTCCCGCATGATCAACTCCGAGCGTGGCACCTTTGATTTGGGGGAGGCGCGGACCAGCGAGGGAACCTACTTCGAACGGGCCGCCAATCCGCTGATTGCCGATATCGAGACCCGTATCGAGCGCTTGCTGGGGGTGCCGGAAGCGCGCGGCGAGCCCATCCAGGTTCTGCACTACACCACGGGTGCCGAGTACCGGCCGCACTTTGACTTCTTCAATACGGAAAAGCCGGGTAGCCAGCGTGTTCTGTCGCAGGGGGGGCAGCGGGTCGGCACGCTCATCCTGTATCTCAACAATGTCGAGGCCGGCGGCTCAACCGTCTTCCCGAAGGTGGCGCTGGACGTGCTGCCGAAAAAAGGCTGCGGCCTGTTTTTCTCCTACGCCAACGCGGATGGGGAGCTGGACCGGAACACCCTGCACGGCGGCAGCCCGGTGCTCGCGGGGGAAAAGTGGATCGCCACCAAGTGGTTCCGGCTCGGGGAGTACAAGGTTGCTGACGCTTAGCCAATGGGCCCAATCCAACCCGGCGCAGCCGGTGGATCCGGAGAAAGCCAGGGAGCTGGCAGAGGCCCTGGAACTCGCCAAGGTGACTCCCTCGTCTTTATCCCAGGTGGTCGAGACCGTCATGGCCTCGCTGACCGGGATCTGGGAGGCATTCCTCGGGCATATTCCATTTTTTGTCGCCAGTGTGCTCATGCTGGTGTTGACCTGGGTGGTGGCGACCATTGCGGGCAAGTTTACCCGCCGCTTTGCCAGGAAGACGACCCACAAACCCTCACTGCAGGATCTGCTGGTGCGCCTGACGCGCATTTTTATCTGGGTGATCGGGTTACTGTTTACCGCCATGGTGCTGTTTCCCGGCATGACACCGGCCAAGGCCCTGGGCGGGCTTGGGTTGCTGTCGGTGGCGGTAGGCCTGGCCTTCAAGGATATTTTCGAGAACTTTTTCGCCGGCATCCTGATTTTATGGCGCTTTCCGTTCGAAGCTGGTGACGTGATCAAATGCGAGAATGTCGAGGGCAGGGTGGAGGCGGTCGAGGTGCGCAATACCGCCATTCGCCGCACCACCGGCGAGCTGGTCATCGTTCCCAACCTGTTTCTGTTCAAGAACCCCTGTGAAATCCTCACCGACCGCAACAAGCGGCGTATCACCGTGATTGCCGGCGTGGCGTACGGTGAGGATGTGGCGCATGCGGTCGAAGTCATTACCGCGGCAGTCAGCGAGTGCGAGACCGTGCGGGACGACGAGCCGATCCAGATATTCCCGCAGGCATTCGGCGACAGCAGTATCGATATCGAAGTCACCTGGTGGTCCGGGTCGACGCCCCTGGAAGAGCGCCGCTCCAGAGGGGAGGTGGTGACGGCGGTGAAGCGGGCGCTGGACGAGGCCGGTATCGAGATTCCGTTCCCCTACCGCACGCTGACGTTCAAGGAACCCTTATCCATTACCGGCAAGGCCGCCGAGGCGCCCGAGGACTGAGTCCGATTCAGACGGTGCTGTCGGGCTGGTTTTCCGGACGCGCGCGCTCAAACGCGGGCAGCGCGGCGCAGGCCTCGGCGATTTTGGCGATGCGGGGATACTGGCCGATGTGCATACCGAAGCGTTCCGCGTTGTAAATCTGCGGGATCAGGCAGCACTCGAACAGTCCCGGGGTATCGCCGCCGGCGAATGTTCCCACTTGTCCTTCCAGCTGGGTTTCCAGCGCCGTGAAACCGCCGTCGATCCAATGGCGAATCCACTCCACCTTTTGCTCGTCACTGGCGCCCAGTTCGGATTGCAGGTACTTGAGCACTCGCAGGTTCTGCACCGGCTGGATATCGCAGGCCACGTTGTAGGCGAGGGCGCGCACTTTGGCGCGGGCGAGGCTGTCCTTCGGCAGCAGGGCGGGCTGGGGGTGCTGTTCATCGAGCCATTCGAGAATCGCCAGGGACTGGGTAAACACATGGCCGCTGTCAATCAGGGCGGGTACCAGGCCCTGTGGGTTCAGGCTCCGGTAGGCGGGTTCTTTCTGTTCCCCCTTGAGCAGGTTTACCGGGTAGTAGTCGTACGACAGCTCCTTGAGGTTGAGCGCGATACGCACGCGGTAACTGGCGGAAGAGCGGAAGTAGCCGTGAAGTTCCATATGCTGGGAGTCCTGTTTCTGGGGATCCTGTCAAAAATGGCGCGAAACGCCGTATAATGTCGGGCCAATTTCGTCTGTCGTTGGCATATCCATCTCCGCAGGCAACCCCCGTGGCAGGGGCTGTCCGTAGACACCGCACTGACGGTGTAACGTCGGCGGCAGCGGGCCAGCCATCAGTTGGCCAATGGGCTGCCAAAAATTCCTGCGGAAGTGGTTACAATTGAAACCAATTTTAGTTACATTTAAAAACTGGTACAACCCGTCTCCGAGCAGGTGAATGAAGCGCGATGACAACCGATAACACCAACAGCGATATCACTGAATTTTCTGACCCGATTGACGCGGTGCGTCCTGACGATCTGCGCCTGGAGAAATTCCTGCCGTATCGCCTGTCCGTGCTGTCCAACCGGGTGAGTAATGCGATCGCCGATGCCTACAGCGCGCGATTTGATCTGACGATTCCCGCCTGGCGTGTGATGGCCATTCTGGGACGCTTCCCCGATCTCTCTGCCGCCGACCTGGTAGAGCAGACGGCGATGGATAAGGTCGCCATCAGTCGCGCCGTATCCATTCTGATCAAGAACGATTACATCACCCGCAGCGAGGATCTGGCCGACCGTCGTCGCCAGGTGCTCAACCTGTCAGATCTCGGCCGCGACGTCTACGAGCGCATCGTGCCGCTGGCGCAGCAGTACGAGAATGACCTGATGGGCTCCCTGTCTGCAGAAGAGCGCAGCCAGCTCGACAGTATTATCGAGAAGCTGATGGCGCGCGCACAGGACTGGGCCAACCGCGGGCTGATCGACTGATCTCCGGATCATCTGCCATTCTTATTCCCATCCCCCTGAATCGACCTTTTACCGGCCGGTGCATCCACGGGAATGCACCGGCGCGAATTACCAGGAGTTATCATGTTTGACCACCTGAAGAGCCTGCCGGCAGATCCCATCCTGGGCCTGCTCGCCACTTACCGCGCCGATGAAAACCCCAACAAGATCGATCTGGGGGTGGGTGTCTATAAAGACGAAGCGGGGCACACCCCGGTTCTGCAGGCGGTAAAGGAGGCGGAAACCCGCCTGCTGGGCAGCGAGGAAACCAAAGCCTATATCGGCCCGGCGGGCACTCCGGGGTTCAACAGCGCCATGCAGGAGCTGGTGCTGGGCGCCGATCACCCGGCGCTGGTGGGCAACCGCGTGCGCTCCGCACAGACCCCGGGCGGCTGTGGCGCCCTGCGCGTGCTGGCAGAATTTTCCAATCGCGCCAAGGCCGGCGCCACCATCTGGGTGAGCGATCCCACCTGGGCCAACCATGTGCCCCTGCTGGGCAATGCGGGCCTCGAGATCAAGAGCTACCCCTATTACGATCGCGCCACCAGCAGTCTGCAGTTTGATGCCATGGTGGAGACCCTGAAGAATGTGGGGGAAGGCGATCTGGTGCTGTTCCACGCCTGCTGTCACAACCCCTGCGGTGCGGACCTGAGCCCTGAGCAGTGGAAAGTGCTGGCGGAAATGGCGCAGAAGCAGGGCTTTACCCCGTTTATCGATATGGCCTATCAGGGCTTCGGCGACAGTCTGGATACGGATGCCTACGGCCTGCGTCTGATGGCGGAATCCGTACCGGAGATGCTGGTAGCCGCATCCTGCTCGAAAAACTTCGGCCTCTACCGCGAGCGTGTCGGCCTCGCCATGGTCATCTACAGCGACGCAACCGCTGCCGACCGTGGCCAGAGCCAGCTGCTGAACGTGGTGCGCGGTAACTACTCCATGCCGCCGAATCACGGTGGCGCCATTGTCGAATCCATTCTCACCGACGCCAGCCTGCGCGCCAACTGGGAAGCGGAACTCACCGAAATGCGCGAGCGCATCAACAGCCTGCGCAGTGGCGTAGTGGAAAGCCTGCGCGAGGCCGGTGCCGCCGGTGATTTCAGTTTTATCGAACGGCAGAAGGGCATGTTCTCATTCCTGGGAATTACTCCCGAGCAGGTGCACAAACTGCAACAGGATTATTCCATTTATATGGTAGATTCCAGCCGCATCAGCATCGCCGGTCTCAGCCGGAGCAATATGGAATACTTCTGCAAGTCCGTAGCGGAAGTGCTGGAATCCTGATTGCCCGCGGATTTTTCACGGTGGCCCCGGGGCCACCGCTAAATATTTTCCCCGGATGATGTGCCGCCAGGCCGGCGGCACACGCCGATGAATCACACGTTTGAAATTTGTTGTCGAGCGGAATATGGAAGTTGAGGTAGAAGCCCCCGTGTCTGAACCTGTCGTTAAACCCTGGGACCCAACGAGCTGGCGCAAACGACCGGCACACCAGCAGCCCAAATACCAGTCTCAAAGCGCCGTGGAGGCGGTAGAGCATCAGCTCGCCGGATATCCGCCGCTGGTGTTTGCGGAAGAGGCGCGCGAGCTGCGTCGCCAGCTGGCAGAGGTAGCACAGGGCAAGGCGTTTTTATTGCAGGGCGGCGATTGCGCCGAGTCGTTTGCCGACTTCAATGCAAACCGTATTCGCGACACCTTCAAAGTACTGTTGCAGATGGCGGTGGTGCTGACCTTTGCCGGCAACCTACCGGTGGTGAAAGTGGCGCGTATGGCCGGGCAGTATGCCAAGCCCCGCTCGGCGGATATGGAAACGGTCGATGGTGTCGAGCTGCCGAGCTATCGCGGGGACATCATCAACGGCATCGACTTTACCGCCGACGCGCGGGTGCCCGATCCCAATCGTATGCTCACCGCCTACAACCAGTCCGCGGCCACCCTGAATCTGTTGCGCGCATTTGCCCAGGGCGGTCTTGCCGACCTGCATCAGGTGCACGCCTGGAATCTGAGCTTCCTGGAAAACAATCCCCAGCGCGACCGTTACGCGCAGCTGGCGGAACGCCTGCAGGATGCGCTGGAATTTATGGCTGTGTGTGGTGTGAACTCCACCAATACGCCGGCGATCCGCGAGACCACGCTGTACACCTCCCACGAGGCACTGCTGCTGAATTACGAGCAGGCGCTGACCCGAACCGACAGCCTCACCGGCAAATGGTATGACTGCTCTGCCCACATGTTGTGGATCGGCGAGCGCACGCGTCAGCTGGATGCCGCGCATATCGAATTCCTGGCCGGCGTGTGGAATCCCATCGGCGTCAAGGTCGGTCCCGGTATGGCCACCGACGAACTGATCCGCCTGATCGACCGCCTGAACCCCAATAACGAGCCGGGTCGCCTGACCCTGATCACTCGTATGGGCGCCGACACCCTGGGCGACAAACTGCCCGCCCTGGTGTGCGCGGTGGAAAGGGAAGGGCGCTCCGTTGTGTGGAGTACCGACCCCATGCACGGCAATACCGAAAAGGCGTCGAGTGGATTCAAAACCCGCAACTTCGACAATATCCTGCGGGAGATTCGCGATTTCTTCGCGGTGCACCGCGCAGAGGGCACGCACCCGGGCGGCATTCACCTGGAGATGACCGGGCAGCACGTCACCGAATGCACCGGTGGTGCCTGGAAGATTTCCGATGCGGATCTCGCCAGTTGCTACCGTACCCAGTGCGACCCGCGCCTGAATGCGGACCAGGTGCTGGAGCTCGCGTTCTGCATTTCTGAAATGCTGCGCGACGGCCGCAATGGTAATAGTTAAATTGCGCGGATAATGTAACCGCTTCAAAGACCAGTCATAAAAACGCAGATAAGGAGATCGGGATGTATCAACTGTTTATTGGCAACAAAAACTATTCATCCTGGTCTCTGCGCCCCTGGCTGCTGGCCACCGAGCTGAATATTCCTTTTGAAGAGCAGTTGGTGCCCTTCGACGAGGGCGGCAGCTGGAACAAATTCCGCAATTTCTCTCCGACCGGCCTGGTGCCATGTCTGGTGGATGGCGACACCACGGTATGGGAATCCCTCGCCATCACCGAATACCTCTACGAATCCCACCCCGCCGTGTGGCCGCAGGATAAACAGGCCAGGGCCTGGGCCCGCTGTGCCGCCTCGGAAATGCACGCCGGCTTTTTTGCGCTGCGCAACCAGTGCAGCATGAACTGTGGTGTTACCGTATCCCTTCACCGTATCGACGAGGCCCTGCAGAAAGACCTGGATCGCATTGATGAACTCTGGAAGCAGGGACTTGCGCGTTTCGGCGGGCCATTTCTCGCAGGGCAGGCATTCACCGCGGTAGATGCCTTCTTTGCCCCGGTGGTGCTGCGCCTGAAAGGGTATCAACTTTCTGTCAGTGCCGAATCCATGGACTACTGCGAGCGTATTCTGGCACTGCCCGGCATGCAGAGTTGGGTAGAAGCCGGCATTAATGAGCCCTGGCGAGAAATTGGCCATGATGAGGAGCTGCTCGCCGTGGGAACCGTTGTCGAGGATCGGCGGGCCTGAGCTCCGCCGCAAACATGGCAAGTTACCTGGCGTCCTTGGACGCCGCACTGCTGCTTGACGGTTTGCCGGCATAAAACTATCCACGTAATACGCCGTTATCAAATTAAGGAAAAACAACCCTCCAGCAAAGTACTCGGAAAAGTTGACCAGGAGAGGAGGAATATCTCGCCAGTTGTTCGCCTGGCCGCACAAAGCTGTGGGCTTGTGCCGGCCGCATAGCGATCTGTTCCACCGCTGGGGTACACTCCGGGCAGCCAAAAATTTAATAAATTCGTATAAAAACAGAGGATCGAGTCGATGCGTCAAACACTGATCGCAATGTCCATCGCCGCTGCACTGGTTGCGGCAGGCGGTTGCAGCAAAGAATCCGAGCAGGTACAGGCGGCCAAGCCTGTGGAGCAGGCGGCGGCGTCTGCTGCGGTGGTTGCCGATGTGGCAGCCAATAATGCGCTGCTGGCGGAGTGGGAGGGCCCTTATGGTGGGGTGCCCGCATTCGACAAAATGAAGGTGGAAGACCTGAAGCCGGCCCTCGAGTACGGCATGGTCGAAAATCTGGCACAGATCGATAAAATCGCCAACAATCCCGAAGCCCCGACCTTTGCCAATACCATCGAAGAAATGGAGCGCAGCGGCAAATCCCTGAGCCGGGTCTTTACCTACTGGGGCATCTGGAGCGGCAATATGTCGTCGCCGGAATTCCGTGCGGTGCAGGCGGAAATGGCCCCCAAACTGTCCTCGTTCAGCTCCAAGATCATCCAGAACGACAAGCTGTTCCAGCGCGTAAAAGCGGTATATGAAGCGCGCAACGATTCCGATCTCACGGCAGAGCAGAAGCGCGTGGTCGAGCTGGTGTACGATGAATTCGCCACCAATGGTGCGACCCTGTCCGGGGAAGACAAAAAGCGCTACGCGGAAATCAATACCCGCCTGGCGGAGTTGCACACCAAGTTTGCCAACAATGTGCTGGCCGATGAGGAGGGCTACGATCTCTTCCTGACCGAAGACCAGCTTGCTGGCCTGCCGGAGTCCTTCGTCAAGGCGGCAGCCTCTATGGCCGAGGAGAAAGGCCAGAAGGGCAAGTACGCGATCAAGAACACCCGCTCGTCCATGGATCCCTTCCTGACCTATTCCGAAGATCGCGCACTGCGCGAGAAGGTATGGACCAACTATTACAGCCGCGGTGACAACGGCGGCGAGCACGACAACAATGCAATCATCGCCGAGATCCTGCAGCTGCGCGATGAGCGTGTGGCGCTGCTCGGTTTTGACAACTACGCCCAGTGGCGCCTGCAGAACCGCATGGCGAAAAACCCACAGAACGCCATCGACCTGATGGAAGCTGTGTGGCCGGCAGCGGTTGCCCGTGTGCAAGAAGAAGTGGCAGACATGCAGGCGGTTGCCGATGCAGAAAAAGCGGGTATCAAGATTGAACCCTGGGACTACCGTTTCTACGCAGAGAAAGTACGTGCAGCCAAGTACGACCTGAACTCCGATGAAGTGAAGCAGTACCTGCAGCTGGACAAGCTGCGCGAAGGCATGTTCTACGTGGCCGGCGAGCTGTTCAACTTCAGCTTTACCCCGGTAGAAGAGGGCAGTGTGCCGGTCTTCCATGAAGACGTAAAGGTCTGGGAAGTGAAAGACAAGACTTCCGGTGAGCACATCGGTCTGTGGTACCTGGATCCGTTTGCCCGTTCCGGCAAGCGCTCCGGTGCCTGGGCGAGCATGTACCGGGACCACACCACCTTTGATGGCAAGGAAACCGTACTGGCTTCCAACAACTCCAATTTCATCAAGGGCGCGCCCGGTGAGCCGGTGCTGGTGAGCTGGGACGATGCCGAGACCTTCTTCCACGAGTTCGGTCACGCGCTGCACTTCCTGGCATCCAATGTGAGCTACCCGACTCTGAACGGCGGTGTGCGCGATTACACCGAGTTCCAGTCACAGCTGCTGGAGCGCTGGTTGAGCACCGACCCGATCATCGACAACTACCTGGTGCACTACAAAACCGGTGAGCCAATTCCGGCCGAGCTGGTCGCCAAGATCAAAAAGGCGGCCAACTTCAACCAGGGCTTTGCCACCACCGAGTACCTGGCTTCGGCACTGGTGGACATGAAGCTGCATACTACCGATCCGGAAGGTATCGATCCGGACAAGTTCGAGCGTAAAACCCTGAACGAACTGGGTATGCCCTCCGAACTGGTAATGCGCCACCGCACTCCGCACTTCGGGCATATCTTCTCAGGCGAAGGTTACTCCGCAGGTTACTACGGCTACATGTGGGCCGATGTGCTGACTTCCGATGCTTCGGAAGCCTTTGCGGAAGCGGAAGGCGGTTTCTACGATAAGGGTGTGGCCGGCAAGCTGGTGAAATACCTGTTTGCGCCGCGCAATGCCATCGATCCGGCGGAAGCCTACCGTCTGTTCCGCGGCCGCGATGCAGGTATCGAGCCGCTGATGCGCGACCGCGGTTTCCCCGTTCCGGGTGAAAAAGGCGAGGCGACTGCGTCCGCTGGCAATTAAGTCCGGGGTGGAATCCGCCTAATAAAAAGGCCGCGATGTGAACGCATCGCGGCCTTTTTTATGGGTGGTGAGCTTTTGGGCGAGTCGGATCGGAAGTGCCTTTTCAGCCATTCAAAAGGTTTGCTGGAAGAGAAGTCGCCCGCGCCAGATCTCCAGGCCGTCTTCATCAATATTTTCCTGGGAAATTTCGAAGTCCAGGTAGTTGCTGTCGGTGACGACCCAGCGGGTGCCGAGTCGCGCAAAACCGGCCACTTTGCTGCTGGCCTGATAACCCCCGCTGGTAATTCCCCGTGCTGTGTCCAGGTCGCTCTGTAAATCGAATGCGATTCTTGCCCCGAGTTCGATGTAGGGGGTGATTCTTCCTGCATTTCTTAGTTTGACACTTCTCATAAAGACAACACTGGTCTCGGAATAGCTGAGGTCTCCGCTTTTGTCGCGAATATTCAGTTCCACAGGCTCGCCCAGTATCTTGCCGCCGAGAAAGGACTGCGAGGTGTCGAAATAGGAATAGTTAAGATGGGCGCGCGGTAGCAGGCCCCAATCCCCCCAGCGGTAGAAGCCTTCCAGGCCAAGGTTGAGAAACCATTCGTCGACTTTGTTGCCGCCGCGAAATCCCGCGAGAGCAATGTCGGTGTCTGTGTACGAATAGTTCAGGGAACCATTCACGGTTAGCGAACTATCGATGTTGTAGCCGAAGTAGGGGCCGACGGAAATGCGGTCCGCTTGCGTATTCAGATAGCCGCGGAGTCCCTCACTGTCGAATGTAGAGGCGGCGAGTGATGCGCCGAGATAGGCATTCTGGCCGAGGGTTCTGTGCAGGCCCAGGGTGAGGCTGGACTCACTGGAATCAAAATCCCTGTCTCCGCGTCGATCTCGCAATTCCACCTGGTCCGCCTGGCTCCACAGGCTCCATAGCGTCGGTTCTATCTCGAATTGGGGAACCAGAGGACCGAGGTAACGCGCACGCACAGGGGCCCCGGATTTGTCGACTTCACTGGCTTCAAACCTGAGCCCGCGATAACCCTTCGGGCACCGGGCCTCATCGCCCGAGTAGGAGGCGGTGACCTGTTCTCCCGACTGCGGCTGGATGCAAACGACCCAGCGCACCGGAGGGGTGCCAGGTCGCGCCGGTGCAGTGATATCGTCAAAGCGATTTTCGGGATCACGATCACCACCTGTTGTGGGAACCTCAGGCGTGATACCTGTAGGCGGAATCGAGCCAATAGGGCGCTGTGGATTTACCGGCACTTCGGGAGTCACCCCGGTCGGCGGCAGTACACCTACCGGACTTGTCGGATCGACCGGTATCGGGGGCGTAATGCCGGTGGGAGGGAGCACCGCGATCGGAATTGATGGATCTACGGCGGCCTCGGGGGTAATCCCGGTGCCGGGTGGGCGAAACACAGGGAGTTCAGGGGTGATTCCGGTGCCGGGTGGGCGCAGTGCCGGGAGTTCGGGGGTAATTCCGGTGCCGGGTGGGCGCAGCGCTGGGAGTTCCGGCATGATGCCGCTGATGTCAGGTGGCGGGAGAATACCGATCGGGGGCAGTGGCTTCAGTGTCGGGAGCTGCGGGAGAATGATCGGATCCCGTTTCTGGTTTTCGATATCGATGGTGCAGGGATTCTCTCCACTAAGGTCCAGAAGCGCGTGGGTCCCGCCATTGCTGAACACCAGTTCCGGCGATGTGGAAACATGTTGCCCCGGCGCACCCAGGCTCCACTGGTCTACGATGTCTTTGGAATTGACCACTTCAAGCCCGAAACTGCCCGCGGATGTGGTCGAGAGCCATACGGAGCGTGTCTGGTCGAAGGTGGCGCCGATAAAGGTCAGCGTGCCGGTGGCGTTGCAGTTGGCGTGGGCGGCCGGCGTTGTGATGGCCAGCAGTGCAACAGTGACAAGCAGTTTACAGGCGACATGTTTTTCCACGGTCGACTTCCGGTTTCCCCGCAGGCGGTGGGGTGCTGCGTAAAAATGGCATTTCCCTAGAATCCAGACTAGTTGCCTTCGCCAGGGGTCGCCTTTTTGTTCTCGGGAAATACTGCTTCGTCTGATGCGGGTTAGGAGAGGAACTCGAATGGAACGTTGGTTGATTGTGGCGGGGTGTGCGCTGATCGTCGCGGGGCTGGTGCTGCATTATGCACCGGGCCTGTTCAGCTGGTTTGGACGTCTGCCCGGCGATATCCGTATCGAATCCGGGCGGAACCGTTTTTTCTTTCCGATTACATCAATGATTATCGTCAGCGTAGTGCTGAGCCTGATTGTGAGCGTGTTTCGCCGTTAACTCACTTTTCCAGCAGCTGATCCAGGGGTAGCTCGGTGCGGTAGCGTACCTGCTTGAGCGAGAAGCTGCTCTTGATATGGTCGATACCCGGCAGCTCCGTCAGTTTCTTGTCGAGAAACTCTTGATAAGCGTGCAGGTTGGGCACCACCACGCGCAGCAGGTAATCGAAGTCCCCGGTCATCAGGTAGCACTCCATCACTTCCGGCCACTGGCCGATGGTGGATTCAAAGTGCTGCAGCTCTTTCTTGACCTGGTGGTTGAGGGTCACCTGGATGAATACGCTGACCGGGAGGCCAACCTTGTCGGGTTCCAGCAGGGTAACTGCGCGCTTGATAAAGCCCTGTTCGTGCAGGTTCTTCACCCGGCGCGAACAGGGGGAGGGCGACAGGTGCACTTTTTCCGCCAGCTCGATGTTGGGGATGGTCGCGTCTTCCTGGAGGATTTCCAGAATGTGTTTGTCGATGGCGTCGAGGAGATAGGCCATAGTGTTACCCGGTGTTCCTGATTCTTGTGTTCAGACTGTGAAATACCATAGAGGTCTGATCGGTTGCTGGCTGAGAATAGCTGATGTGACCCATCGTGAGTATCGGTTCACCGGCATCATCTGCCTGAGATCACCGCTCCCAAGCCCTTTCTGTGGGTTTGATAAACATTCTCAATTCATCGCTTTCAGTTATCAATTATTGCAGAAATAGATCCTGAAGTGGTGGAATCTTTCCGTCTTTGGCCATTTCTCTAGTGAATTTGGTATGACCTGCTCGACTGCCCGGTGATAGTTTACGGAAAAGTAACAATAACACCGGCACCGGCCGGCCGGGCCTTTGCCCGCCGCAGCCAGGTACCTGATGTACAAGCGAGAAGGTCCCAAATCATGGCGATGGTCGAATCTGATCAGGAACTGGGTTTTGACCGGGAGTATTCCCTCAAAGCCGCATTTACCCGAGACTCGGGGCGCGTTTTCCTCACTGGTATCGATGCGCTGGTGCGCCTGCCATTGATGCAGAAGCAGCTGGACGAACAGGCCGGCCTGAATACCGCCGGTTTTATCTCCGGCTACCGCGGCTCCCCCCTGGGCGGATACGACCAGACACTGTGGCGGCACAAAAAACTGCTCGCGGAGCGGGACATTCACTTCGAGCCGGGTATCAATGAAGACCTTGGCGCCACCAACATCTGGGGCACCCAGCTCCTCGATCACTACCGCCAGCAGGCTACCCGCGACGGGGTTTTCTCCATCTGGTACGGCAAAGGGCACGGCGTGGATCGCAGTGCCGATGTGTTCCGTCAGGCGAATATCCAGGGTACTTCCAAGCTCGGTGGTGTGCTGGCCCTGTGTGGCGATGACCACACCGCGGAATCCTCCATGTTCTCCCACAACACCGACCAGATTTTCGAGTCGGTGATGATGCCACTGCTGTTTCCGGCCACCATCGACGAATACCTGACGCTGGGCCTTGCCGGCATTGCACTGTCGCGGTTTTCCGGCCTGTGGGTGGGCTTCAAGACCATTACCGAAACGGTCGAATCCGGTGCATCCATTGTGGTGCCGTCGCTGCCGAATTTTGTGTTGCCGGAATCCTTCCCGATCCCGGCCCACGGCCTGAATTACGACCCGCACCTCAACTGGCCGGCGGAGCGCATGGAGTACGAGCGCCGCATGCTTGAAGAGCGTCTGCCCGCGGCCAGGGCATTCGCTTACGCCAACAAACTCGACAAAACCATTGTCGATGCGCCGCAGAAGCGCTTCGGTATCGTGACCGTCGGCAAGGCGCACGGTGACCTGCTGGAGGCGCTGAAGCTGCTCGAACTGACCGAGCAGGACCTGCTCGCCGCCGGTATCTCTCTCCACAAGGTGGCGATGAGCTGGCCGCTGGAACCGCGCGGCATGACTGAATTCGCCCGCGGTATGCAACGAGTGCTGGTGGTGGAAGAGAAGCGCCCGCTAGTGGAAGACCAGATGAAGAATCTGTTCTACAGCTGGGCAGACAGCGAGCGCCCGAAGGTGGTGGGCAAGAAAGACCTTGAAGGCAACGACCTGTTGCCCGCCATCTGGGGCTTTGGCCCGGACCAGGTGGCCAAGGCAATCGCGCGCTGGCTGGCGGATACCGAGCTGGCGGAGAAACTGATTCCGCTGGCGGAAAAACTGGGCAGTGGTACCCTGCAAAAAGCCAAGGGCCTGCTCGCCCGGGAGCCGATTTTCTGTGCCGGCTGTCCGCACAACAGCTCCACCAAATTACCGGAAGGCAGTACCGGCAGTGCCGGGATCGGCTGTCACATCATGGCGCTTGGCAAAGGTCTGCGCACCGATACCTATTCCCACATGGGCGGCGAAGGCGCGCACTGGGTAGGCCTGCACCGCTTTTCCAGCGACAAGCACATCTTCCAGAATATGGGAGACGGTACCTACAACCACTCGGGCCTGCTGGCGATTCGCCAGGCAG
>Ga0207814_100694_pt1 | contig 15004 bp, 7 predicted proteins | sample TtaePargueraPR_7_FD_187755 | JGI IMG/M metagenome (GOLD analysis project Ga0207814, IMG submission 187755) | Aerobic enrichment media microbial communities from Bioluminiscent Bay, La Parguera, Puerto Rico - Tt and P1 (2) (SPAdes) | ecosystem: Environmental > Aquatic > Marine > Unclassified ... | reverse complement strand
CCTCGAGGAACTCAAGCTCAGCAAGGACGCGCTCGGCACCGCCTCCCGACTCTACGCCGCGCGCCTGCCGGAGCTGGTGGTCACCCTGCTGCCCTACGCCCTGCTGCTGTCGCTGCTGTTCTGCCTCGGGCGCCTCTCGAACTCGCGCGAGATCGTCGCCATGATCCAGACCGGCCGCGGCCTCGCGCGGCTGACCACGCCCTTCTTCCTCACCGGGCTGCTGTCCGCCGCCCTCTGCGCCGGGCTCAACTACTCCTGGGCACCGCGGGCGACGGCCGCCGAGAAGGCGATCCTCGACACCGCGCGCGGGCTTTCCGAGACCGCCGCCGACAGCGTGGTCTTCCGCAACCCGCGCGCCCGCCGGCTGTGGCGGGTCGGCACCTTTCCGGCGGACTTCGCCCTCGGCGCCCCGCTGCTCAACGTGCGGGTCATCGAGGACGCCCCGGACGGGTCGCTGCGCTCAATCCTGGTCGCCGACACCGCCACCTGGTCGCGGCGGGACAACAGCTGGACCTTCACCGGCGCCTACCGGGGCCAGCTCGAGGACGAACTCGCCCCGGTCTACAAGCCCGACCTCCCCGATCCCTACCTCGTCACGGGATGGCGCGAGACGCCGGCCGAGATCATTCAGCCGGGCCTTCCCGCCGCCCAGCTCGGCATCCCGGAGCTCAACACCTGGCTGCGCTCGAACCCGCCCGGCAGCCGCGCCCCGCGCGCCACCTACCTCACCCAGTGGCACCACCGCTGGGCCCAGCCGGTGAACTGCCTGATCGTGGTCCTGCTGGCCACCCCGCTGGGCATCGTGTTCTCCCGCCGCGGCGCCTCGGGCGGGGTTGCGGTGACGGTCTTTCTCTGTGCCGGTCTGCTGTTCTTCACCAACATCTCGCTGACGCTGGGCGATGCCCGCTACCTGCCGCCGGCCCTCGCCGCCTGGCTGCCCAACCTTGTCTTCGGCGGACTCGCCCTCTACCTCTTCCACCGCCGCCTCGCCGGCCAGCCGATCTACCAGACGATCCGTCGCATGATCCCCAACGAGGCCTGAGCCGAGTCCAGAGTCCAGAGTCCAGAGTCCAGAGTCCAGAGTCCAGAGTCCAGAGTCCCTGCCACACTTCATTCGTCATTCGTCATTCGTCATTCGTCATTCGTCATTCGTCATTCGTCATTCGTCATTCGTCATTCGTCATTCGTCATTCGTCATTCGTCATCCGTCATCCGTCATCCGTCATCCGTCATCCGTCATCCGTCATCCGTCCATCCATGGCCGAAAACTGGCACATCCGATCCCGCGCCCGCGTCTGCTCCTCCAGTGAGCGGCCCTTCACCGAAGGCGAGACCCTCGTCACCGCGCTGTTCCCCGACCCGGAGTCCGGCGGCTACCTGCGCAAGGACTTCTGCGTCGAAGCCTGGGAGGCCCGCGGCGAGGACGAGGCGGCCCCCTTCTCGGTGTGGCGCACGAGCTACGTGCCACCGGTGCACGAGGAGAAGGTCGACCCGATGAAGAAGGAGGACCCCGAGGAACTGCTGCGCCGGCTGGTCGAGGAGGACGAGGAGCACACCGAGAACGTCCGCTACATCCTCGCGGTGATGCTCGAGCGGAAGAAGCTGCTGCGCGAGACCGACTCGCAGCGCACCCCGGGCGGGATCCTGCGGGTCTACGAGCACCGCAAGACCGGCGACGTGTTCCTGGTCCGCGACCCTGACATCCCCCTCGACGAGGTCGAGAAGGTGCAGGAGGAGGTCATCCTGCTGCTGGAACACGGCGGACGGATGCCGACACCCGAGGAACTCGCCGCGGGAGGGACAAGCGAGGAGCCGGATGCAGGCGGCGAGAGTTCCGACGAGGACTCCGAGGACGACGAGGACGACGAGGACGGGGACGAGAAGCCGGAGGGCTGAGGGCGGCCAGCCGCCGGACCGCGCGAGGCCACTCGCGCATCGACCCACCCTTGCCGCTTCCCCTCGACCCCACGATCCGTTAGATCGGGGTCATGCCCGGAGACGGACCCTGGATCGAAGCGGCACTCGCGCCGTTCCCCTCGGACGACCCCGGCAACGAGCGCCGGCGGGAGCTGCTCCTTGAAGCCAGCCTTTCCGCACCGGTCGGGTGGAAGCATGCCGACGCAGCGGAGCCGGAGGTTCCGGCCTCCTTCAAGTCGACCCCGCCACGCTTCCGGCGGCGCGCGCTGGCGGTCGATGTGGCCGTCGCGCTGGTGGCCCTCCTGCTCCTCTGGATCTTCGCCCTCTCCCCCGCGGCCCGCCAGCGCCTGCGCGATGTCGCCGTCGCCGACCTGACCTCGCACACCGGCCACGGGCGCCTCACCGGACCGCTGACCCTGCTTCTCGGCAAGGACCGGGAGCTCGAGCGGCTGGACGAGCACCTGCGCCGGCGCCTCCCCGCCGACCGGCATGCCCTCTTTCTCGGCAAGTCGGGCGAGGCCGAGTTCCTCGATCGCTGGCAGCCCTTCTGGGACCAGCACCCCGACGACCCCGCGGTGTTTGCGGAGCGGATGCGGGTGCTCACCCCCTTCGACCCCGCGCAGCGCGCCGCCACCCTCGCCGAAGCCGGCCGGGTCGATCCGGGCAACGGCTACTATCACTATCTCGCGGCGATTGAGGCGAGCGCCGGCGCGGTCGTCTATCGCGCGACGCCGACGGTGCACAACCGCGCTGCCTTCGACCAGGCCTGGGGCGATCTGACGGAGGCGGCCGAGGCGCCCTTCCTCAACTCCCGCCAGGACGCACTGCTCACCCGCCGGACCGAGAACTGGCCGCCCGCCGCCGACTATCCGCAACTGGCCGCCGACCTGACCTGGGCGATGTCGATCGGTCCGTCGGGCGTCCTCGAGAACCGCGGCTCGTTCTACCTGCCAAAGCTCATCGAGGTCCGGACCGAGGAACTCCGCGTCGCCGGCCAACGGGAGGACCTGAAGCGGCTCTGCCACCAGTGGCGGGTGCTTCTCGAGAGGATCTACGGGCAGCCGGAGAGCATGGGCGACACCCGATGGGGCGAGCATTTCGTCTCGATCACCGCTCCGGCGCTCGAGCAGGCATGCCGGGAACTGGGTCTGGGGGACGAGGAGGCGTTCTTCCAATCGGCGGGTTCGAGAATCGGCCGACCGAGCTACACCGCCGGACCGAGCCGCGGGTCGAGGATCTCCGACTGGATGCGCTGGGACTTCCCGATGCTCGACCTCGCCCCGGCCCGGCTTGCCGAGTACGCGATGTTCGAGGCGCACTTCCTCGGGCTGGCCGTCCTCGCCGTGCTGCTCATCCTGGCTCTGGTCGCCGCCATCCGCGGCTTCGCCGGCCAGGAAACGGAGCGACTCCCCGCTCGGCTCGCCGGCGCCCTCCGCCCGGTCGACCACCTGTTCGCCATCGTCGTCGGCATCGGCCTGCCGCTGGCGGTGCTGCTGGTCACCTGGAAGACCCCGGCGCTCCAGCCGAGCGACGAGGCCATCGGGCCCGAGCAGGCCGGCGCCCTGCTGCTGAAGCTGGCCTCCTTCGTCGTCAGCGTGCCGCTGTTGCTCACCTGGGTCCTGTCCCGCCGCCTTGCGGCCCGCGCCGCACCGCTCGGATTCGCCCCGCTCGCCCCCCTCGCGCTTCCCTTCCTCGCGCTGCTCGCGATCGCCGCCAGCGCCGTCGCCTGCCTCCTCGCCCGCCTGCACGACATCCCCCACGTCGGCAACGACGACCAGCCCTGGTGGGCGGCCTTCGCGATGCTCGGCTGCATCGTCCTGGTGTGGATCGGCGCGCTGTCGATGCTCGCCTTCGGCGGCCAGCGACGGCTGCCGGTGCTGACCCTGATGCGGTCGATCACCCCGGCCCTGCTGTTGACCGCGCTGGTGCTCGCGGGGCTGGCGTTCGAGGCTCGAACCCGCGAGCGGACCTGGGTGGCCCGCTTCGACCTCGCGAGTGTCGGCGCACCCTCGGCGGCCGCCATTCTCGCCGCGAGGACGCCCGCCGAGCAGGAGCTCCCCCGGAGGATCGCCCGCCTGCTGGCGGAGGCTCCCCCCGGCCCGGACGAGGAATGAACCCGCCTACCAGGGCATCGGGAACGCCCGCATGTAGTCGTGGACGCGCTCGCGGAGCGCGTGAAGCGCCGGCTCGTCGTCGACCTGCTGGAGCGCCTCGTGGATGAAGTCGGCCACCTGCCGGACCTCGTCCTCCTTCATCCCGCGGGTGGTCACCGCCGGGGTGCCGATGCGGATCCCGCTCGGCTTCATCGGGGTGCCGGTGTCGAAGGGAATCGAGTTCTTGTTGACCGTGATCCCCGCCTCGTCGAGCGCGTGGGAAGCCACCGCACCGTTGAGCTCCTTGGGCCGGAGGTCGACCATCATCACGTGGTTGTCCGAGCCCCCGGAGACGATCCGGTAGCCATGCTCGGCCAGCCGCTCCGCCATCGCCCGGGAGTTCCTCACCACCTGCTCCTGGTAGTCCTTGAACTCCGGCAGAAGCGCCTCACCGAAGCACGCCGCCTTGGCGGCGATCACGTGCATCAGCGGCCCGCCCTGGATGCCCGGGAAGACCTGGGAGTCGATCTTCTTCGCGAACTCCTCCTTGCACAGGATGATCCCACCGCGTGGGCCGCGCAGCGACTTGTGGGTGGTCGAGGTGACGAAGTCGGCGTGCGGCACCGGGTTCGGGTGCACCCCCGCCGCGACCAGGCCGGCGATGTGGGCCATGTCGACGAAGAGATACGCCCCGACCTCGCGGGCGATCGCCGCCATCCGCTCGAAGTCGATGACCCGGGAGTAGGCGCTCGCCCCGCAGGTGATCAGCGCCGGCTTCACCTCGCGCGCCAGCTCGGCGAGGTGGTCGTAGTCGATCCGCTCGTCCTGCTCGCTGACGCCGTAGTGGGTCACCTCGTAGAACTTGCCCGAGAAGTTCGCCTTGTGGCCGTGGGTCAGGTGGCCGCCGTGGGACAGGTCCATCGTCAGGATCTTGTCGCCCGGCTTCAGGACCGAGAAATAGACCGCCGTGTTGGCCTGCGAACCCGAGTGCGGCTGGACGTTGGCATGCTCGGCGCCGAACAGCTCCTTGGCGCGCTCGATGGCGAGGCGCTCGACCACGTCGACGTTCTCGCAGCCGCCGTACCAGCGCTTGCCGGGATAGCCCTCGGCATACTTGTTGGTCAGCACCGAGCCCTGGGCCTCCATCACCGCCGGCGAGGCGAAGTTCTCCGAGGCGATCAGCTCGATGTTGAAGCGCTGGCGCTTCTCCTCGGCCACGATCGCCGCGTACAGCTCGGGGTCGGTCTCCGACAGCCGGGATCCGGAGGCCTTGCAGACGCGGCGCTGGTGGCGACCGCCCTCGAACCCGGTCGCGAGGAAGGCGTCGACCATCGCCAGCGCGGTCTCCGCGTCGGTCGACTTGCCCCCCAGGCAGAGCACGTTGGCGTCGTTGTGCTGGCGGGTGATCACCGTCTCCTCGACCGTGCGGACGTTGGCGCCGCGGACGTGTTCGAAGCGGTTGGCCGCCATGCAGACGCCGACCCCGGAGGTGCAGCAGAGGATGCCGAAGTCGTGGGTGAAGTCCGACACCGCCCGGCCCACCAGGTTGGCGAAGTCCGAGTAGTCCACCGAGTCGCTACCCTGCGTGCCGAAGTCGGTCACATCGTGCCCGGCGGCCTTGAGGTGGGCGACGATGGCGTCCTTCAGGTCCACTCCGCCGTGGTCGGCTCCGAGGGCGATGCGCAGGGTGTGTTGGCTCATGGATGGTCGGTTGCGGCTGGCCGCAGGGAAATGACCCCTGCCCCCCCGAATTGCAACCCCCGACTCGGACTTGCGCCGATCTTCCACCGGACGCCCACGGAAGCCCCCTCAGGCCCCGCTGGTCTGGTCGATGAAGGCGATGATCGACGGGATCGCCACGTCGAGGGTACGGGCCACGTCCTCGTAGGCGGACCTCCCCATCCCGATCGGGTCGGGGACATCGCAGGCAACCCCACGCCCCGGAACGTCGGCGAACTCGCAGGCGAGGTAGAACTTGTCGGTGTCGTCGGGAAAGAGCGACTCGAGGGCCTGCAGATGGCTGCGGGTCATCGCGAAGACATGGCTGGCCCGCTCGACCAGCTCCTCGCTCACCGGCTGGCTGGCGAAGCCCTTGAGGACGATCCCGCGGTCCTTGAGGATCGCCGCCGTTTCCGCGCTGACCGGAGACCCCGGATAGGCGGCCACCCCGGCCGAGGCGACCTCGAAGTCCTCGCGCCCGGAAACCGCCGCCCGGAACAGCCCCTCGGCCATCGGACTGCGGCAGGTGTTTCCCGTGCAGACGAACAGAACGGATTTCCTCCCGGCCATGGACGCCACCATGTTCCCGCGCCCGCGGGCGGTCAAGCGGAGGTCCGCTACGGGTTCTCGAGGCTCACCCCCACCCGGCCGAAGCGCGTCGGCGCGGTCTCGCTGGTCTCGGTGTCCGGCACCGTCACCCGTTCCCACTCGGCGTCGACATCCTCCACGACGGGAGTCCCGGCGACCGGGGAAAGGAGCCCGGGCGAGCTGCCGAACTGCGGCTCGTAGCTCAGTCCGGGCACCTGCTTGCGCCGCAGGTAGCGCAGCGCGAGCCGGTAGCCCCCGCCCTCCTCGAGCACCACCGCGACCGGCAGGCCCGACGGTGGAACCGGTCCCACCTCGTCGGCATGGAGGTCGGGTTGCGACGGGTCCAGTCCGAACGCGAACTCGAGCAGCTTGACGATCCCGTCCCCGTCCTCGTCGGCCAGCTGGGTCGCCGGCGATCCATCGACCCCGTAGGCGAGCGCCCACTGCTGGTAGCGGGTCAGCACCCCGAGCGTCAGCGGGTTGGAGGCGTGGTTGCCCTCGCCCTCGCCATCGGACACGACGTTCTGGGGCAGCGTCAGCGAGACCGAGGACGCGGTCGGCGCGACCTCCACCGTGTAGAGGCTTCCGCTTCCCGAAACGCCGGTCACCTCGCCGCCGCTGATCGAGAAGTCGGCCACCTCGACGCCAGTGACGCTCTCGGAGAACGCCAGCGTCGCGGCGAACGGACCCGCCACGGGACCCACCGGACCGCTCAAGGTGGCGAGCGGACGCACGCTCTCGAGTTCCAGTCGACCCAGGCGCGTTCCGTCATCCCGGCCGTAGACCGTCACCCGATGCCCCCCCGCCGCCAGCTGGACGGACACCGGGTCGGCCCCGTTGCGGTCGTTGAGGTAGTCCCACTCGTAGTCCGCGCTGCCGACCGGCTGGGTGTCCCAAAGGTAGACGGTGCCAAGCGCCTGGTTGCCGTCGAACTCGACCCAGAACGAGTCGCTCGAGGTGTCGGTCGAGCGGTGCAGCCCCCGCAGCCGGTAGGCCCCGGTCTGCGGCACCACGAACTCGTACTCGGCGCGGTGCTCGGGCTTCACCGGCGGGTTCCAGTTGCCGGGATAGGCGCCGTCGGGCAGCCACAGGTACTCGCCCTGCGGCGCGGACGCGTCGGGCACGATCACCATCCCACCCGCGATCGAAGCATGGTCGCCGGCGTCCCGGGCGAGGACCTGCTGGACGTGGAGCAGGTTGATCGAGGTACCCGCGCCCATCACGTTGCCGGCGGTGTCGGTCACCGCACCCGCGAGGACCTCGACCTTCACCGTGCCCACCTCGAGCGGCGTCACGGCGAGCCGGTACCCGTCCCCGTCCGGCAGGATCGCGTCAAGCGTGCCGTTGCCGACCACGAGGTCGGCCGGGTCGAGCCCCGTCACCTCCTCGCCGAAGTCCAGCCCGATCTCGAAGGCGCCGCTGACCTGCGAGGGCACGCCGGTGAAGACCGGCACCGGCGGCAGGGTGTCGACAAAGGCGAGTGACAGCGTCTCCGAGGGCCGGCTGCCCAGGCCCGCCGGATCGACGGCGTCCGCCGACACCGCCACCTCGACCGTCGCCGCCGACGGGGCGATCGTCGCCACGTAGTAGTATCCCGAGCCCCTCAGCGAGCTCACCGAGCCGCCCGAAACCTGGAGATCGGACGCATCGAAGCCGGTCACGTCCATGTCGAAGACCACGGTGACCTCGAAGGCGCCCGCCACCGTGCCGGCCGGGCCCGCGAGCTGGCAACGGGCCGCGCGCTTGCCGACCAGTTCCTCGAAGCGTTGCTCGGCCCCGCTGTTCGGCCATGTCCCGGCGTCCATCAGCGTCCAGTTCGCCGCGTCCGAACTATAGTGCACCTCGTAGTCGGCGATCCGGCCGTTGGCCTGGCCCTGGCGCGGGACGTAGACGTAGCCCCCGAGTTCCCGCACCGCACCGAGGTCGAGGGTGAGGTGGTGGGGGTGGACCGGGGAGCCCCCGTTCCACTGGGTGTGCCAGTAGGTGTCGGGATTGCCGTCGAGCGCATTGGCGGCCGGCGCGAACTCGCCGCCGAGCTCCTCCGAGTCGTAGTCGAACAGGGCCACGTCGCCGACCGGGATCGCGGCGCCGTTTCCGTCCAGCACGGTGAACTCGCCGACCGAGGTCCAGGCCTCGCCGTTGACCTCGGAGAAGGCCGTCAGGCGGACGAAGCGCGCCTCGGGAGCCGCGCCTGCCTCGAACTCGGACGGATCGAGGCCGTCGATCCAGGCCCCGAGCGCGGCCACCGCCTCGGTGTCGACGAGGTTCTTCGCCAGGGGGGGCATCGCGTCCCCGTCGCCCACCGCGCCGAGCCGCACGTGAAGGGCGGAGAGCGAGGGATCGCCCGCCTTCACATAGCGCCCGTCCGGCCCGAGGTCGAAGAAGCCCTGAATGAGCCCGTCGACCAGACCCTGGCGGTTCAGCGGGGTGCCGAGCCGCGAGTCGAAGCCCTCGAACTGGGCGCCGGGCTGGTGGCAGTGGGCGCAGTTCGAGTCGAGGTACGAGCGCACCCGGTGTTCCAGCGGCGCGGTCTCGTCGTCGAGCGGGCGCGCTTCGATGAAGTCGGCCAGCTGCTGGGGGCCCAGGGTCGTGCCGAACATCCCCAGCGAGTTGAAGGTCCGGAGCTGGTTGGCGGTGCGGCCGGTCGACTCGTAGAGGAAGTCCCGGTTGAGCGGGGCGGTGCGGAAGCCGAGCGCCTGGCCGGCCGCCTCGTTGTGGCACAGCAGGCAGTCCGCCCGCGAGGGGTAGTCCCAGGTCCTGGTCTCCACGCCGCCGCCGGCCAGCGCCACGTCGTAGGCCTCGCTCAGGCCTCCGGCCAGCAACTCGGCATCGGTGCCCTCCTCGTTCCACCTGTAGGTCACCCCGTACTTTCCTCCGTCCGCCGTGCACACGAGGAAACGGGTCTCGAGCCGCTTCACCTGCGAGGGATCGGCCTCGCTCAGCGCCACCTCGAAGTGCTTCACGAAGACCGTGCCCGGCGGAAACACCCAGTTCCCCTCCTCGCTGAAGGTGATCTGCTCGGCCGCCGAGTCATGCAAGCCGTCGTTGGGGAGGATGACCCAGCGCCGCTTCGCCGCGGCATCCGACCACAGCGGGCTGGCGACGTCGTAGGGAATCACGCCCGGTGCCGTCTCCAGGGTCGCGAGGTCCGTGAACACGCCGGTCCCCGAGAGCCACTGCGGGGGCTCGTCGGCGACCCCCTGGGTCTCCAGCCGGAGGATCGTCCCGCCGCCCTGGTCGGTGCCCGCGAGATTCATCAGGTAGACCTCCCCGGCGCTGTCGGTGCAGAAGTTGCCGAGCCCGACCTTGTTGCCGGTGTCGAGGCCGTCGAGGATCTCCTCGATGACCGGCGCCCCGCCACCGGAGTCGGGGGTGAGGGTCCAGACCCGGCCGCGGGCGTGGTCGCCGAACAGCACCTTGCCGCCGAGTTCGGCATCCCACTTCGCGCCGCGGTAGCGCATCCCGCCGATGATGCAGGATCCCGTGCCCCGTCCGTAGTCGTGCACCGGGATCTCCTCGACCCCGATCAGCGTCGACGGCTTCGCCCGGGGACCGCCCGCCAAGCCCTCCTGGAAGGCCCATTGGCCGTTGGAACCGGAGCGGATCCGGGTGAGCTCCTCGCGGGTTCCCTGGCCGACATCGCCGATCCAGATGTCGCCGGTCACCGGGTCGGGATGCATCGTGTGCGGGCTGCGCAGGCCGACCGCGAAGAACTCCTCGAGCAGCCCGCCGCCCGGGTCCTGCCACGGGTTGTCGTCGGGAATCCCGTAGCCCTGGCTCGAGCTCGCCGGCCACGCCGCACCGCTCGGCTTGGCCCAGGCCGGGTTCTCGCCGGGCTGGCGGCGGATCGGATGGGACTTCGAGGGGTCGTTGTCGACGTCGATCCGGAACACCCCGCCGAAGAACCCGAGGTCGGTCCGTTGGCTGTTGCCCAGGCTGTCGTTGCCCGCCCCGCCGTCGCCGCAGCTGATGTAGAGGAAGCCATCGTCGCCGAAGAACATCGCGCCGCCGTTGTGCCAGCTCTGGGGATCGTACTGGTTGATCAGGACGAACTCGCTCGCCGGATCGAGCGTGCCGCTTGCCGGCTGCCATTGGAATCGCGAGACCCGCCAGTAGGTCTGGTCGTTGTTGTTGGCCCCGACCACCGGGCGATGGTTGTAGCAGACGTAGACGTCGTGCTCGCCCGCTTCCCCGGCCTGCCCGAAGCGGGGATGAAAGACCGCACTGTAGAAGCCCTGGTCGCCGGAGGTCTCGGTGGCGGCCCGCCAGTCGAGCACCCGGGTCACCTCGGCCTGGGTCACCGCCGGGTCGTTCGCGAATCGCCACAGTTGGCCGTCCTTGCCGACCAGGAGAAACTCGTCGGAACCGGGAACCTCCCGCATCGACAGGGGATCCACGAAGCTGAGGTTCGGGAAGGCATTGACCGCCTCCCATCCCGTCGGGGTCCCCGGCGACGACACCGGGAACACGCCGTTGGCGAAGGGAGCGACCGGCTGAGGCGCGTCGAGCCCCGCCTGCTGCGCCACCAGGGGCAGCCACAGGGCGCCCCCGACCGCGGCAAGGAGCTTGGGAGAGAAATGCCGGTTTCCGGACAACAAACCTGCACTGAAGAGCATTCCTACCCGTAGAACCTGAGCCCTGACGCCGCAAGCTCCAATGACCTCCCGGATCGGGGAGGCTGCCCGACGCAGCCCGCGCTCCGCTCAACCCCGGCACTGCGACCAGTCGCGAATCGCGTCGAGAAACGACCGCAGGTAGCGCTGGGCCTTGACCTCCCCGACCCCCGGCACCGCCAGGCCCTCCTCCAGATCGCGGGGTTGGTAGCGTGCCAGGGCCTCCAGGGTTCGGTTGCTGAAGACCACGTAGGGGGGCACGCCGGCGGCCTTGGCCAGCCGCGACCGCAGCTCGCGCAGGGCGCTGTAGAGCCCCGGATCGAATCCGCGGTCCTCCAGCTCGACCGCGCCGCCGGCCGGCTGCCCCCGGTCCGGCCAGGCCAGTCGGTAGTTGCGGCTGCCCTGCATCACCCGCTCGCCCCGCTCGCTGAGGGTGATCAACGGGTACTCGCCGGTCTCGACCCGGATCAGTCCGGCCTCGGTCAGGGCGCGGAACAGGCCGTTGAGGTAGCCGCTCCCCTGCTCCCGCAACAGGCCGTAGGTGCTGAGCTTGTCGAGCCCCGCCGCCACCACCTCCTGGGAGCGGCTGCCGAGCAGCATCATCACCACCTTGCCCCGTCCGAACCGACCCTCCCAGCCGGTCGACCTCCGACGGGACATCCGTGCGACCCCGCTCAGCGCCTTGCGCACGATCAGGTGCTCCTCGTCGGTGGCCTCCCGCTCGTCCCCGCCGTCGTCGCGACACACGTCGCAGCAGCCGCAGGTCCCGGCATCCTCCTCGCCGAAGTACTCGAGGATCCACTGCTGGCGGCAGGACCTGGCGTAGCACATCTCGACCATCGCCTTGAGCTTCTCGCGGTCGCGGCGCTCCTTCTCCTCGAGCGCGCCCTCGTCCAGCTCGATCGCCTCCGGGAACACGTCCGGCCGCTTCAGCCGGGTGCCCCGCAGGCGCTTGCCCGGAACGTCGAAGCGCTCGATGTAGCCCGAGCGCACCAGCGTCGCCAGCGCGCTGCCCACCGCCATCCCGTTCTTGAGGCCCGCCCCTTCGGTGATGTCCTCGATGCTGCGCTGCACCTCGTGCTCGTCGTCGGCCTCGTCGAGCAGGTAGCGGTAGATGTCACGGATCGCCTGCGCGCCGGGGTTCGCCCCCTCGATGAAGAACTCCTGGGTACGAGTGTCGGCGTAGTTGAACAGCAGCTCGCAGACCGCCGACTCGCCGTCGCGCCCGGCGCGGCCCGCCTCCTGGTAGTAGGCCTCGATGCTCCCCGGGACCTCGTAGTGGATGACGAAGCGGACGTCGGCGCGGTCGATCCCCATGCCGAAGGCGTTCGTCGCGACCGCCACGTCGGCCTTGCGCTGCAGGAACACCTCCTGGGCCTCCTCGCGTTCCGTGTCGCTCATGCCGCCGTGGTAGGCGATCGCCTTCATCCCCCAGGAGGCGAGCGTCTCGCTCACCTCCTCGACCTTCCTGCGGGTGGCGCAGTAGACGATGCCCGTCCGGTGGGCGCCGACGACCTCGCGGACCCGCGCCAGCTTCTGCGCCTTCTTGTCGACCGCGGTGATCGCCAGCGAGAGGTTGGGCCGGGAGAAGCCGCTCACCACCTCGAAGGGCTCCCGCAGCCCGAGCACCTTCAGGATGTCCTCGCGGACCACCGGGGTGGCGGTCGCCGTGAGTGCCACGCACTGCGGTCGTCCGACCGCCTCCAGCGCCCGGCCGAGGCGCATGTAGTCCGGCCGGAAGTCGTGCCCCCACTGGCTCAGGCAGTGGGCCTCGTCGACCGCGAAGAGCGAGACCTCCACGCCGTCCAGCGCCCGCAGGAACGACTCCGCCCGGAAGCGCTCGGGCGCCACGTAGACCAGCTTGTAGGCCCCGTTCCGCATCCCGTGGAGCCGCTCGCGCTGCTCCTCCCACGGCACCGTCGAGTTGATCAGGGTCGCCGGGATCCCCTTCTCCACCAGCGCGTCGACCTGGTCCTTCATCAGCGCGATCAGGGGGGAAACCACCAGCGTCACGCCCTCGAAGCACAGGGCCGGCAGCTGGTAGCACAGCGACTTGCCGCCACCGGTCGGCATCACCACCAGCCCGTCCCGCCCGGCCACGATCTCGGACACGACCCGTTCCTGGCCGTCGAGGAAGCCGTCGTGCCCGAAGTGCCGCTTGAGCGCCTCCAGCGGGGCCTGAACCAGCGGCTTGCTTGTCGAACTCGCTCCGGACACTGTTCAAAAGAATACTTTCCCGATCCTCCGGTCAAGTCCGGGGCTCAGCCGACCAGGTCGCCGATCGACCCGAAGTCCGGCGTGAACAGCCGCTTGTACATCCGCGCGGCGTAGCCGTCGGTCATGCCGGCAAGAAAGTCGCACACCAGCCGGGCCCGGTCCCACTCGCTGCCGACCGACGCCAGTTCCCCCGCCGCGTCCTCGGGAAGCAACTGGAAGTGCTGCCCGTCGATCGCCTCCCCCCGCACGTAGCGCTGCTCAAGAATCTCCCACAGCCCGCGCAGCAGGTGGCTGCCCTTGTGCTCGAGCTGCTTGAGCTGCGGGGAAAGGAAGACCACCTCGAAGGCCAGCCGCTTGAACACCGAGGACTCGGCCCTGACCTCGTCGTCGACCGCCAGGCGGAAGCGGTAGCGGTTGCTGGTGCCGCTCAGGAAGTTGGTGTCGGACGCCAGCGAGGTCGCGCGGATGTAGCGGCCGATGCGGCTGCCGACGAAGGGGTCGACCCGCCGCTTGCGGATCGCGGTCATCAGCTCGCCGAGCGGGGTGCCGTCGCCGCCCGGCTGCCCGCGCTCCTCGGCCCAGCGCTCGATCCGTTCGATCGTCAGGAACCCGGCCCGCACGCTGTCGGAGAGGTCGTTCAGCGAGTAGGCGGTGTCGTCGGCCCAGTCCATGACCTGGCACTCGATCGACTTGAAGCCGTCCCGCGCGTCGCCCGGCGCCAGCTCGGCGGGAAAGTCGCGGCCCCCCAGCACCCAGTCGAGCCACTCCTGCTGGAAGTCGTAGATGAAGTGGTTCTCGGGCAGGCCCTTCTCGACGTACTTCCGCTCGCTCCACAGCGACTTGTACTTCAGCACGGCATCGAGGAAGGCCCGGGTCGGATCCATCCCGGTGCGCTTCGCGGAAAAGATCCGCTCGGTGAGCAGCCGCAGCGTCTGGGCGTTGCCCTCGAAGCCTCCCCACGGCCCCATCAGGTGGTTGAGCGTCCGCTCGCCGGCGTGCCCGAAGGGCGGGTGGCCGAGGTCGTGCGAGAGGCAGGCGGCCTCGACCAGGTCGGGGTCGATGAAGAAGTCCTCGCCCAGCGGATCGCCCGCCGCCTGCAGCCAGTGACAGATCGAGCGGCCGATCTGGGCCACCTCGAGCGAATGGGTCAACCGCGTCCGGTAGAAGTCGTACTCGCCGCTCCAGAAGACCTGCGTCTTGCTCTGCAGGCGACGGAAGGCCGGGGTGTGGAGGACCCGGTCGCGGTCGACCTGGAAGGCGGTCCGGAAGTCGCCGTCGCCGGTCTTTCCCGAGCGCCGCTCGGTGTCGAAGCCCTCATAGAACCGGTTCCGCATGCGGCGCTTCCTTAACGCGGCGGCCCGCGGCGCCGCAAAGGAATTCCCCGCCCGCGGCCGGCGTCACTTCGAGGCCTGGGCGCCCCAGCCCGATTCGAATCCGCCCAGGTCCGGCGCACCGAGACCGAGGTCGTGCGGGCTCGCCACGCAAAGTTGGAGGCGCTCCGCGCTCCCGGAGTCCAGGTCGCCGGAGAAGCTGCCCGTCGCCGAGCCGCCGTCCGACCACCGTGCCTCCACGCTCGCCTGCGCCTCCAGCGCTGCGAACAGCCCGCCCGGGCTCGCGATCAACTGCTCGACCTCGTCGCCCGGGGATGGGATCACCTCCGACCGGGCGTCGGTCGTCGCACGCAGCCCGGACGACATCGACAGGACCAACACTCCGACCAGCAGCAACAGGCCGACGAGGGCGTTGAGGCCGACCCGGCCCCGGCACCACATGGCTCCGAAGCCACGGGCAGCAACCCGTTCCACGGGCTCCTCCGCGACGAGGCCCACGGCCGGGACCTCCGCCTCGCGCTCGCGG
>Ga0207814_100692_pt1 | contig 15017 bp, 13 predicted proteins | sample TtaePargueraPR_7_FD_187755 | JGI IMG/M metagenome (GOLD analysis project Ga0207814, IMG submission 187755) | Aerobic enrichment media microbial communities from Bioluminiscent Bay, La Parguera, Puerto Rico - Tt and P1 (2) (SPAdes) | ecosystem: Environmental > Aquatic > Marine > Unclassified ... | reverse complement strand
CGGGCGCCGGATCGCTCCGCGATGCGATCGCGACGGCGGCGCCCGGGGACACCATCGACTTCGACGCCTCGCTGGCCGGCCAGACGATCCGCCTGACCTCCGGCGAATTGTCGATCGACAAGAACCTCACCCTCGACGCCTCGGCCCTCGAGGGAGGGGTGGTCGTCAGCGGCGACGCCGATGCGAGCGGCACCCCGAGCGCCGGCGACTCGCGGGTGTTCAAGATCGAGCTGGGCGGCCACGCCGTCGAATTCCGCCGGATCACCATCACCGGCGGGATCACCCCGGCCTCCTTCCTCGATGAGGTCGGCGGCGGCATCTTCAACGACTCGGGTGCGCTCACGCTGGTCGAATGCACGATATCCGACTGCGTGGCGCTCGGCTTGCCCGGCGTTTCCAGCGGCGGCGCGATCTACAACCAAAACGGCAGCATCACCCTGAACCGCTGCACTTTGGCCGGCAACGAGTCCTACTTCGGTGGTGCGATCGCCCAGTTCCGCGGCACCCTCGAGATCGTCAATGCCACGCTGACCGACAACCTCGCTGCAGGCGAAGCCGCGGGCGACGGAGGCGCGATCTACAACCTGCAGGGTGAGGTCTCCCTGCTTCATGCGACGCTTGCCGGCAACGAGGCCGACTTCGGAGGAGGCATCTTCAATGGCGACACGATGAACCCCATCGCTCTCGAGAACTCGATCGTCGCCGGAAATCTCGCCCATGTCGCCAACGACGACATCCGGGGGAACTTCACGGCGAGCAGCAGTGTCACGTCCGGGGATCCGGGGCTCTGCCCGCTGGGAGACTTCGGCGGCGTGACCCACACGATGCCACCGGCGAGCGGGTCGCCGGCGATCAACGCCGCGGTCGGAAATGCGGTCACGATCGACCAACGCGGCCAGCCTCGTCCCCAGGGCAGTGGCTGGGATGCCGGGGCGGTGGAAGTGCCCGATTCCGGGTTCGACCGCAATTGCATCGAAATCACCTTCTTCAGCTTCGATGCGGTGACGAGCCAGGTCGTGCTTCGCTGGAAGGACCGCTCCGGAGCCTACGCGGTGGTCAGTTCAGGGGACCTCGTCTTTGATGACTCCGATGTTTCGATCCCGGTGACGGTGGACAACGGCACGATCGACTCGACCAGCTGGCCGGGCGAGATCCAGTTCAGCTTCAGCGAACCCCAAGCCGTCGGCAGCCACCACTTCTGGCGGGTGAATGGGGGACTGCCCCAGCCCTCAGGCCCGTGACGGGTCACCCCGGGCGGCAGCGCTGGGACGATCCAGCCGGCAAGCCCCTCTCCGCCGCGGGATCCTGACCCGCGGCAGGGGGTCCGTGCGAACCGCTGATCCCGGGCCGGAACGGGCTAGCTCGATCCCTTCTCTTCTCCCGACCCCTCCCTGTCCACGGGGGCCTCGAGCTGGCGAAGGGCGTGGGCCGCGATGATCTTCACATCGGTGCGCGGATCCTCGTCCTTCGCTTGCCTCAGCGCCGAAGCCACGGCTTCGGAAGCGTTCCCGATCTTCCACAGGGCCGTGGCGGCCCGGTGTCGAACGATCCAGTCGTCATCGGAGGCGAGAAACCCGATCAGATCGTCAAGGGCGGGCTCGGCCTCGGCACCCAGCAGTGCGAGCGCTTCCAACGCCGCGATACGGATCACATTGTGCGTGCTTTCCTCCTGAGCCGCCGCTCGCAAGGGGGGGACGGCGCTGGCGCCGAACAGCGCGAGCGCGTCGACCACGCAGGCCCGGGTGCGCTTGTCACCGTCGTCCAGTGCACCGACCAGAGCCCGCAGGGCGTCCCCGTTTCCGGCGCCGGCGGAGCCAAGGATCTCCGCCGCGGTGAAACGGACGACCTTCGAGTCGTCGCCTTCGAGCACCGCGGCGATGGCCCGGATCGACCCGTCGCCGGGCTTCATCTCCCCGAGGGCCCGTACCGCCGCCATGCGCACGCCCTCGTCATCGTCGCGGAGGCGTGCCTCGAGCGCGCCGGTCAGGGCCGCTGCCTCAGTCCCGATGACCCCGATCGCGACGATGCTGTGCAGCCGGAACGGGGCGTCCGCGTGGTCCATGAACCGGGTGAACGTCGGGAGCACCGCCGCGGCGTCGCCGGGATCGAGACGAAGGTGGAGTTCGGCGGCGGAGAGGGAGACCGCCTCGTCGCCCGAGGCGATCGACTTGGCAAGGAACGGAAGGCTCTCCTTACCACAACTGAGAATCGCATCGGCTGCACTGCGGGACACCGGGTCGGTCAGACTCGAGAGCGCCGCGACCAGGGCGGGCACCACCTCGCCCCGCGGCTCCTTGATCTGCCCGAGGGCCCAGGCGGCCCGGACGCGGGCCATCTCGTCGGGGTCGTCGGAGAGGATCCCGACCAGTTCGGGGACGGCCGCGCTCGCCGCCGGGCCGAGGTTCCCGAGCTTCTCGATCGCGACGCGGCGACCGAAGGTGAGCTCGCTGCCGAGCTTCGCCCGGAGTCCCGCGACGCGGTCGGCGGCAGCGGGCGTGGCAGCCTCCGCTTCGGCGGCCGCGAGCGATCCTGAGGCGATCAGCAGGCCCAGAACAAGGAGGCTGCGGACCTGAGGGGGGAGACAGATTGCTTTCATGAGCGAGCCGGGGCTTACTTGACGATCATGTTCTTGACGTAGGTCCGGAGTTCGTCGCTGACCCCGGCGGTGTCCATCCACTGGACCGCGGTGACGGGGTCCTTGTCGTACCACCTTGAGGCGAGCACCGTGAACGAGGCTTCCAGCAGGCTTTGCTGGTGGAGGCCCTCGAGCCATGCGGCGGCGGCCTGCGGATCATCCTTCGCCCAGTGGTTGGCGGTGATGGTGATGGCCTTGTCGCGGGCGGTGCCTTCCGGGAAGCTCTCCGCCCACGGCGCGGCCTCGCGGGGATCCTTCGCCGCAAAGGCCGAGGCGAGGCCGTCGATGGCGCGATCCACATCGTCGCCGTGGGGCAGGCCGTTGGTCCACTCGATGGCGGCCGCCACATCCGTGCGGGCCCAATGCTGCACCACCACGTCGCTGTGGCGCACGCCATCCCGTTCGTCGCCGGCGAGCCGTTGGGCCCACGCGGACGCCTCGTCGTCCTGGGTCGTGACGAGGGCATTGCCCACGGCGCGGATCGCGCTGGACCGGAGGCGGTCGTCCTCGATGGAAACGATCCAAGCTTCGACACCCGAGAGGTCGCGCGAAGCCCACTCGCGCGCGATGTGCTGATAGGCCATGTGGCGCAGCGATTGGGCGGGCAGGATGTCGGCCCACTCGGCGGCGGCCACGAGGTCACCACGGGCATAGGTCTGGGTGAAAACCGAGGCAAAGTAATAGGCGTCGCTATCCGACCCGGCGTGATTGGACTCGAGGAGTTCGCGCATCCAAAGGGCCGCGACATCCGGGTCATGGACCGCGAGAAACTCCGCCACGGCGCCGATGGCGAGACGCCGCAGGTGGCCGTCCTCCGTGCGGAGCGCCTCGTCGAACTCCTGTCGCAAGGCATCGAGGTCGTAGGATCGCTCGGCAGGCTGCTCGGCATCGGCGCCGGCGGCCGCCGACTCCTGCGCGGCAAGTTCGGCCGCAGCCTTCTCCCGGGCCTCGAGCTCGGGACGGACGTGATACTCGAGCAGGGCCTCTCGAATCTCGAGGGTTCGCACCTCGCGAGCCTCGGGATCCTCGAGTTCTCCCGCCGCGATGAGTGCCTGCTCGAGTTCCTCGAGCGACATCCGATGCAGCGGCTTCTCACGGGGGGAAACCTCAGCGACGGCGGCTTCGCCGCCGGTGGAGAGATGGGCGCGCCGCTGAATCAACAGCGCGATCGCCGCAAGCAGGATCAGGACGACCGCCACCGGAATCCAGTGCGCGGACTTCCCACGATTCGACGTGGACATGGGGGAATGGGGGGTAGGGAGGGGTTGGGAAAGCGAACCCGGGACAGGCCCGGGTTCGCATCCGCAGATTCGAATCGGTGGGTCCTCAGGATTGCTCCCGGGACCTCCGCTTCGCGAGGCAACGCACGCCGCCGAGGCCGGCAAGCGCACCGCTCAGAAGAACGAGCGTCGTGCCGCCATCGGGCACCCCGGGGGGGCGCTTCTCGACCACCCTGATGCTGCCCGGCGAGGTGGTGTTCGGCACGGGCGGAGGCCCTCCAAACTCGTCACTAAGCACCACGTCACTGAAACGCAGCGGGGAAATGCCCACCGAAAGGGTGTCGAAGTTCAGCGTCGCAAGGCGGAAACTGCTCGGCTGGCTGGCCACGAGGTCCGCCGGGATCTCGGTCGAAACCTGCTCAAGCTTGATCTGTCCGACGGCGGGCTCCGTGACGATCAGACCCAGCAAGGAGAAGTCCAGCGCCGTGCCACCCGTCGCCGAGGTGAAGTCGACAATCCCGGGATCGTAGGTCACCACGAACTGGAAGGCGCCCATGGCATGCAGGTCGTTGTTGGGGTCTCCACTCTCGGTGGCGATGATGTCGACCGAGGCGGGATTGCCGAGTGGCACCGTCTGGTCGGCCGGCGAGAATTCCAGGTGATAGCTCAGGGCGGTGGTGACCGCGTGGGCAGCCGGTGCAGCGAGCAGGCACAAGGCCACTCCGCAGAGAGCGGCGAGGTGGGTATTGGTTTTCATGGATTCGGGGGGGTGGAGTGGGGAATCAAGGGTTGGGTTCAGAGGCAGGGATCACCGGTTCGCGGGGTGCAGAACAGCACCGCCACACGGCGGGCATCGACGATGTCGACCTCACCGTCGCCGTTGACGTCGTAGGTCGGGTCGTTCCCCCCTGCGCGGACTTCAGCCAGCACCAGGTTGAGGTCGGTGCGGTCGACGCAGCAGTCGTCGTTGACGTCGCCATACTGCGGGCAGCAGGCGATGGTGAGGTCCTCGAGGATCGGCGAGGTCTGGTTGGCGGAGATGAACCGCACCCGAACGTAGACGTAGCGTCCGGCGATGCCGGGGACCTCCACGCCGTTCAGCGCCGGGGTGGCGGAGGCCGGATTGAAGTCGCCGACCGAGGAGGCCGTGTCCGAGGCATCCGCGATCACCTCGAAGGAGGATCCGTTGTCGGTGGAGCCGTTCCAGGAGATCACGCAGTTCTCGGCGCCGCGCTCGCCGGCGTCGAGGACGACTGCCCAGGTGCCGGTCGGGTTGGTCTGGATGAAGGAGGAGCCGGAGGCGTCACTGTAGGTGTAGGGTCCGTCGCCGACCGGGAAGGTCCCGAGCGGAGCTCCGGTGCCGCCGTCGAACTTGGAGATGATGTCGTTGTCCGGGTGGATCGTCCAGACATCGCCGTTGGCGTCGACGATGGCGCCCCGCTGGCTGGCCGAGGTCGCTCCGGGCTGGGGGCCGGAACTCCAGATGAGGGTCCCGTCGGCGCGGAACTTCGAGCAGCCGAGGAAGGAGGTGCCGCCGACCGCATCACTGCAGATCACGTCATTGTTGGCATCGACCGAAACCCCGAGGGGAGTCACACTGGGGGCCGGATAGGAGAATCCGCTGGTCGGGATGTCGAATTTCTTGAAGCTGGAGCCGCCGTTGGCCCCGAGAATGACCATCGGGTTGTTCGAGTTGGTCGGGTCGCTGCCGATCCCGATGCCGTAGTTCGAGCCAGAACTGCTGTGGGAGAACGTCGTGAACGCTCCGGTCGTCGTGTCGAGCCTTCCAAGATTGGTGCTGAGCGAGGCACTCCAGAGGATGTTGCTGGCATCCACCAGCGAGCCGTAGCAGGTGTGGGCCGGGAACGGTCCGCTGATCAGGCTGGCGTCGACCGGGCTGAGTTCGGCGTAGTTCCGGGAGTTGAATCCGCCGACCCAGATGTTGCCGTTCGGAGCGATCGAGACCGACCGGCACAGGCTGATCCCGAGCACATCCAGCGGCTCGATCCACGCCACCCGCTCGTCCATGATCTCGCTCTGGTCGACCCGGCCGTTGCCGTTGGTGTCGCCCAGCGGCATGATCTCGCCGGGATCGATCACGTTGTTGCCGTTGATGTCGGTCGAGGTGTCGACCACCCCGTTGCCGTTGCGGTCGATGAAGGTGTCGTTGAGGATCTTCATCAGCTGGGGCGGCCGGGTGAACCCGCGGTTGGCGACGAAGCAGTTGCCGTCGGCGTCCACCGCGCTCCGCGAGGGGGCGGGACCGGTCAGGTAGCCGTTCGGGTGGTTGACGAATCCGACCTGGCCGACGGGACCGAACCAGCTGCGGTATCTTCCGACCTCCGAGTTGCTGTCGGTGTCGATCTTCGAGATGGTGTCCTCCGCGGCGTTGGCGACGTAGAGGACCGGCAGGGTCTGGATGTCTCCCGCCGTGTTCAGCTGGAGTTGATCGTTGTTCGGGGCGTCGTGGTTGACGTTGAACAGGACGCCTTCGTCAAAATCGGCGTCGAGCGTGTAGACCCGAGGGCTCGCGGCGAAGGCGGAGAAGGAAAGACCGGCCAACAAGACACCGGTCCGCAGGACTCGCGGAGAATTCATGGGGTTTCAGGGGGGTTGGGGGTGCGTGGGAACGCCGCGCCGTCGGGCACGCCGCTGCCCACCCTCTAACCGAGCACCCCCCATGCCATCGCATTCTGCACGGATTGTAACGGTAGGAGCTCCGGTGCTTCAGGCCGAAGTGCTTAATTTTTCTTAAATACTTTGCCTCCGCCCCGCACGGGACATTGTAAGGGATCCTGACGTTTGTGGCAGTGTGTCAACACCCCGTACACCGCCGCGCGCCGGCCGATGGATCCGGGGTGGCGGGAGCGGCCGGCCGGCCCTACACCTGCGACACGGGCCGCTCCGCCCAGGCCTTGGCCACCTCCTCGCCGATGATGCGGATGCCGTCGCGCACCACGGTCTCGTCCATGGTGAAGGTCATCCGCAGGCACTCGTGGCGGTGGCGCCAGGAGTCGTCGTCGACCCCGAAGAAGAAGTAGTGCCCGGAGATGATCAGCACCCCGCGCGACTTGAGCCGCTCGTAGAGTTCGCGCGAGGTGATCGGCAGCCCCGGGAACCACAGCCACAGGAACAATGCGCCCTCACTCCGATGGATGTAGTACTCGAAGTCCCCGCCGAAGCTCTCGCGCACCCAGCGCTGCGCCTGTCGCGACTTCTCGACGTAGAACGGCTTCACCACCTCGTTCGACAGCCGCAGGATCTCGCCGCTCTCGACCAGCGGGCGCATGATCGCCTGGCCGATGGTCGGGTTCGACAGCCCGACCACCGAGCTCAACTCGGCCACCGCCGCGGCGACCGCCGGGTGCGCGACCACGATGCCGGTGCGGGTGCCCGGCAGGCCGATCTTGGACAGGCTCAGGGTCAGGATGATGTGCTCGTCCCACACCGGCGTCGCCTCGGTGAAGATGATGTTCGGAAAGGGCGCGCCGTAGGCGTTGTCGATGATCAGCGGGATGCCGTGCGACTTCGCCAGCTCCGACAGCCGCGCGATCTCGCCGTCGGTCAGCACGTTGCCGGTCGGGTTGGTCGGCCGCGACACGCAGATCGCGGCGATGTCGTCGGTGACCTCGAGGGCGTCGAAGTCGACCCGGTACTTGAACTCGTGCTCGCCGGTCTTCTCGATCTTCGGCGGGACCGCCCGGAACAGGTCGCCGCAGGTCCCCTGGTTGGCGTAGCCGATGTATTCCGGGACCAGCGGCAGCAGGATCCGCTTGCGGCGGCCGTCGCGCATCTCGCCGGCCAGCAGGTTGAACAGGAAGAAGAAGGCGGTCTGCCCGCCGGCGGTGACCGCGAAGTTCGCGGGACCGACGTTCCAGCCGAACTGGTCGCGGAACAGGGTCGACAGCGCCTCGATGAAGCGCGGCGCACCACGGGGCGGGTCGTAGTTGCCGAGCACCCGCTCCATCTCGCCGGGCTCGTGGAGGATTTCCTCCATCCGCCGGCGCCACAGCGCGTTGACCTCGGGAATGTGCGCCGGCTGGCCGCCGCCGAGCATCCTGAGGTCGCCGCCGCTGGCCAGCGCCTGGCCGAGGTCCTCCATCAGCTCGCTGATGCCGCTGCCGGCCGCCAGCTCCTGGCCGAGCCTGGAAAATTCGAAGTTCATGCTCACGGGTTCCGTTGACCTCCCGGATGGGCCCCCTATGGTGAACGCCGAATCCCCAACCACAAACAAAATGGCACTCCAGACCGGCGACGCAGCCCCCGACTTCACTCTTGTCAGCAAAGGACCGGACGGTCCCGAACTCGTGAAACTCGCCGACCTGGTCGGCAAGTCCAATCTGGTCCTCTTGTTCTTTCCGATGGCCTTCACTGGCGTTTGTACCCAGGAGATGTGCGACATCACGGCGGGCCTCTCGGCCTACTCGGAGCTCGATGCCAAGGTGCTCGGGATCTCGGGCGACAACCCCTTCGCCCAGGAGGCATGGGCGCAGAAGGAGGGCATCGGCGTCCAGCTCCTCAGCGACTACGAGCACGAGGCGGCCAAGGCCTACGGTGTCGCCTACGAGCAGTTCCTGCCCGAGGTGAACCTGATCATGGGCGGGGTGCCCAAGCGCTCCGCCTTCGTCATCGACAAGGCCGGCGTGGTCCGCCACGTCGACATCAAGGAGAGCCCCAAGGAACTGCCCGACTTCGAGGCGGTGAAGAAGGCCCTCGAGGGGCTCGCGTAGGCCTCCCTCGCAATCCGGCTTCCCGGACAGATCAAGGCCGCGGGGGATTCCCTCGCGGCCTTCGCATTTCGGGTCGCTGTCCCGGGGGGGCGGTTCCGGCTTATTCGACCTCCACCGGCGGGTCCTCCCCGGCCGGGTCCGCCGGGAGATCCTCCGCGGCCGGATCCGGCAGCGGCGGCTCGGCACCGAGGCCCGGCGTGGGCGCGTCGTCCGGCAGGGCCGGCATCGGCAACTCCTCCTCGGGGTCGGGCGCATCCGGGTCGATCACCGGCGGGATGGTCGGCGCGTTCGGATCGTAGCCGCCGCCCGGAAGCGGCGGATAGACCTGCACCTCGTTCGGGTTGTAGGGATCGACGGTGGTCGCGGCCCCGCCGCCGGCCTCGTCGGTCACCATCACCGGCAGGGTGTAGCCGACCTCTCCGGTGTCGAGTTCGACCTTCAGGTAGTTGCCATCGTTGGAGATCACCTTCATCCGGGTGTTGCCCGGCAACAGCTTGTCGGCGGTCGCGTTGCCCTGCGGCTTGGACTTGAAGAAGGCGGCGTTGTCCATCGCGGTCACCACGAAGGCGCCGGGCCGGTAGCCGGTGTCGACCACCGGGACGTCGGCCCCGAAGCCCCCCGCCGGGTCGAGCGGGTCGTAGCCCGAGTTGGTGACCGGGCCGCCCCCGCCGCATGAGGCCAGGGCAAGCGCCATCGCCGGAAGAATCGTTGCAATCCCCTTCATATGATCTCGCTAACAGCGTGGCACGCCCCATGAAGGGGGTCAACGGCTTATCAGGAGGCGGTCGACATGCTCCACCAGGGCCTCCCGCCAGCTCCGCGGGGGCCGCCCGAGGAGCGCCTCGAGGGTCGGCGTCGCCATCGCGGTGTGGCGCGGCCGCACCGCACGGAAGGCCGCCATCTCGTCGAGCCGCTGGCGGGCCACCTCCGGCGCCTCCGCGAGCGCGCCCCGCTCGACCAGGCGGGCGACGACCGCCTCCGCCATCCCGTGCCAGCTGACCGGGTCGCCCGACTGGCAGGCGTGGACGATCCGGGGCGGGCAGCCGGCTGCGATGACCGCCTCGATCCAGTTCGCGAGGTCGCCGGTGAAGGTCGGCAGCGAGGTCTTGTCGGCCACCGCCGCCAGCGGCTCCCCGGCGAGCGCCCGGCGGAGGACCGTCTCGGGAAAGGCCGGTCGCTCCGGGCCGAAGACCCAGGCGACCCGGACGACGCAGCCGCCGTGCCCCAGCACCCGACGCTCGGCCTCCGCCTTGCTGCGGGCGTAGACCGAGGCCGGACGCGGCGCCTCGTCCTCGCCGTGCAGCCCCGCCGACTCGCCGCCGAGCACGTAGTCGGTGCTGAAGTGGATCATCCGGCGGCCCGCGGCGCGGCACCACCCGGCCAACTCGCCCGGCCGCTCGGCATTGACCCGCCAGGCACGCTCCGGCTCGTCCTCACAGGCCTCGAGCGAGGTCATCGCCGCCGGGTGGAGGAGCAGCTCGAAGTCGATCCCGGCCAGCCGGCCCGCCAGGTCGCCGTCCTCGAGGTCGAAATCGTGCCGCGGCAGCTCGACCACCCGGTGTCGGTGCGCCAGGCGGTCCGCCAGCGCCCGGCCGACCCGGCCGGTCGTCCCGGTGACGGCGAGGCGCATCGATCAGACTCCCGGGGTCTCCGGGAGCGCCTCCTCGAGCATCCCGTCACCGGCGTCGCGGATCCCCCGCAGCCGTCGCTGCATCCCGCGCTCGGACTGCGGACCGTTGACCCGGTTGACCACCCCCCAGACGGCCAGCGGCGCCAGCGCGGCGACGCCGAGGGCGGCCAGGCCGATCGCCACCCCGCGGCGGGCGCTCGGGTGCATCACTTCGCCGAGAATCAACCCGGCCGCCACGCCGAGCAGCGCCGGCGAGGCCAGCGCGGCGCTCTCGGTCCAATCGCGTTCCTGCTCGTCGTGGACGTATGACATGCTCCCAACCTAACGAAGGCCGGGGATCCGACAATCCCTGAGACGCAAAAAGCGGGACGCATTCGCACTTTTCGCCCGGTCCCCACCGGCTAAGGTCGCCCCGCTCTTCCGGGAACCCCACCCGCCACCTCATCATGGCCTCCACCTACGCCCTCATCCTCGCCGGCGGATCCGGCACCCGCTTCTGGCCCCTCAGCCGCAACTCGAAGCCGAAGCAACTGCTCAACCTCTTCGGCGACGCCAGCCTGCTGGCGCAGACGCTCTCCCGGCTCGAGGGCCTCGTGCCCCCCGAGAACATCCTCATCCTCACCAACGCCCAGCAGGAGGAAGGCGTCCGCCAGGTCGCCCACATGCTGCCCGCCGGCAACATCTTCGCCGAGCCGGTCAAGCGCGACACCGCGCCGGCCGTGGCGCTCGGCGTCGGCCTGGTCGCCGCCCGCGACCCCGGGGCGACGATGCTGGTGCTGCCCGCCGACCAGCTGATCCGCGACACCGACGCCTACCAGGCGGTGATGCGCGACGCCATCGCCACCGCCGAGAAGTCCGGCGGCCTGGTGACCATCGGCGTCAAGCCGACCTGGCCCTGCCCCTCGTACGGCTACATCGAGCGCGGCAACCGCGCCTCGGTGCCGGGACTCGACTGCGAGCAGCTGCCGGCCGAGGTGAAGCGCTTCCGCGAGAAGCCCTCGCCCGAGCTGGCCGAACAGTTCCTCGCCCAGGGCGGCTTCTGCTGGAACGCGGGCATGTTCGTCTGGTCGCTGCCGACCGTGATCCGCGAGCTCTCCAGCCACGCCCCCGAACTCGCCGGCTTCGTCTCCGAGCTGCGACGCTCGAAGGACCTCGCCGCCACCGTCGCCGCGCAGTTCCCGAAGCTTTCCCCGATCTCGATCGACTACGCGCTGATGGAGAAGGCCAGCCGCGTGCTCAACATCGAGGCGACCTTCGACTGGGACGACGTCGGCTCGTGGCTCTCGGTCGCCAAGTACCTCGACCAGACCGGCGACAACAACGCCGTCAACACCCCCATCTCCGAGATCGATTCGGAGAACAACATCGTCTTCAACGACCGCAGCACCGGCCACGTCGCGCTGCTCGGCGTCGACGACCTGATCGTCGTCCAGACCGAGGACGCCCTGCTGATCGCCAACCGCCACCAGGCCGACGCGATCAAGAAGCTCTGCGAGAAGCTCCCCGAGGAGCTGCTGTGAACCGAGGGCGGGCACCCGCCCCGCCACCCCGGCCATGGACGCGTCGCCCCACCCCGCGCTCGGCATCGACCACGGCGACGCCCGGATCGGCATCGCCGCCACCGACCCGGTCGGCATCCTGGCCCACCCGGTCGAGACGATCGACGCCCGCCGCACCGACCCGGTCGAGCGAATCGCCGCGCTCGCCGACGAGCGGGGCATCCGCACGCTGGTGGTGGGCCTGCCGCTGCGGATGGACGGTTCGGAGGGCACCGCGGCGGAGAAGGTCCGCCGCTTCGCCGAGACCCTCGCGACCCGCCTGCCGGAGCTCCCGCTGGTGTTCGTCGACGAGACGATGACCACCCTCAGCGCCGCGGCGAAGCTCCACCAGGCCGGCCGCAACGCGCGCCGGCAGAAGGCGGTGATCGACCAGGCGGCGGCGGTCGAGATCCTCGAGGGGTGGATGGGTGGCATGGAGCCCTGACGGCCGGAATCCGGAGCCCCCGCTTTGACATCGACCGCGGCGCGGACGAGCATCGCTGCCATGCTGCGTCACCTGCTGCACCTTCTCCTGGCGATTCCCTCCTTCGGAATCCCCGCGGCCACCACCCTCACGCTGGTCGAGGGCGACCCGGCCTTCAACCGGCTCACCGTCACGGTGGATCCCGGGCTGGGACTCTCCGACACCGACACCACCACGCTCACCGGCACGGTGAGCGCCGGCTTCGACGTCGACCCGGCCACCGGCCGGACCTCCGAGCTCACGCTGAGCGACGGGCGCGCGAGCGCCACCGACATGAGCTTCTCCCGCAGCGTCTTCGGCCAGGGCTACTCCGTCGCGATCCGCGACTTCTCGGCGGCCATCGCCACCCCCAACCCTCCCGGCACGGTCGATCCGGCCAGCGGGGAGTTCGACGCCTCGCAGCACGCCCTGACCATCGACCAGGGGAGCGCCACCGGGCAGTCCGTGATCCTCGGAAACGTCACCCCGATCGACTTCACGATCACGCCGGAGGCCCCGGTCGAGGGCGCGGGCGCCGGCACCGGCCAGGTCGTGCTGACCCCGAGCGGGAGCAGTGGCGACTTCCTGCTCTACCAGGTCGAGGTGCTGCTGCCGGCCGACTTCGACGAGACCTTCACCGACACCTCGGGGAGCATCACCCTGGGCGCCACCGGCACCCTCAAGGCGGTCGGCACGCTCGAGGTGCCGGCAAGCGAGTACCTCGCGTGGACGATCGCCGAGGGGATTCCCGGTGCCGGCGGCCAGGCGGATGCGAACGGCGACGGCGTGCCGAACGCGATCGCCTGGGCGATGGGCCTGGGTGCCATCGAGCAGGCCGCCTGGACGCTGCCGCGCCCGGTGGTGAACTCGCCGCCGGGCTTCGAGATCCCCTTCCCTTCCTCGGGCACCGCCGCCCCGGTGTTCATCGAGGTCTCCAGCTCCCCGGGCTCGTGGAACCTGCTGCCCGCCGGGCGCTGCTCGCTGGGCGTGAACCCGATCCCCGCCGGCCACGGCGGCACGGTCCAGGTCAGCCCCTCGGGCGAGCCGCGGGAGTTTCTCCGCTTGCGGGTCGACGAATGACGCCCATCTTTACCGATTGCTGACGCAACCTTGCCCGGCCGACGCCGTTCTTCCACCATGCACCTCACCGACCCGAGCCGCCGCCGTTTCCTCCGGGGATTCACCGCCACCGCCGCCGGCCTGTGGGTCCCCGGTGCCTTCGCCGAGGCCCTCGTCCGGACCCCGAAGCAGACCGAGGGACCGTTTTATCCGGTCGACCTGCCGCTCGACACCGACAACGACCTGATCGTCGTCAATGACGGGCTCACTCCCGCGGTCGGCGAGATCACCCACCTCAGCGGCCGGGTGCTCGACCTCAAGGGCGAGCCGATCCGCAACGCGCTGGTCGAGATCTGGCAGGTCGACCACCACGGCGTCTACCTCCACAAGGGCAGCGACCGGCACGGCGAGCGGGACAAGAACTTCCAGGGCTTCGGCCGCTTCCTCACCGGCTCCAAGGGCGAGTACTACTTCCGTACCATCAAGCCGGTGGCGTATCCCGGCCGCACCCCGCACATCCACGTCGCGGTCAAGATGAAGGGCCGGGAGAAGTGGACCACCCAGTGCTACATCAAGGGCGAGAAGCAGAACGAGCGCGACGGCGTGCTGCGTGGCATCCGGGACGCGAAGCAGCGCGCCTCGGTGATCGTCGATTTCGCCCCGGTCAAGGGCTCCAAGATCGGCGAGCTGGCCGCCCGCTTCGACCTCATCATGGGCTTCACCCCGGCGGCGTAGGAGCGGGGCCCCGGGACTTCACCGCTCGAGCAGCGGCTCGATCTCGGCCGCGGTCGCCCATGGGCCGCTGTGGCTGTCCTCGGCGGTGAGCCGCAGCCAGCGGAGCTCCATCGGCTGCGGAAACTTCGCGTCCTTCGGGTCGCCGTTGTTGCGCCAGGATCCCTTGCCCGCGGGCTGCCATTCCTTGCCGTCGCTGGAGACCTCGACACGGTAGCCCTTGATACGGCCGTTGCCGCTGTCCTGGCGAGGCAGGTAGCGCAGGCCCAGCACCTTCATCGGCTTGCCGAGGTCGAGGGCGAACTGGTGTGGCGGCTGGGCCGGATTCCTCGACCAGCGGGTGTGCCAGAAGGTCGACGGATCCCCGTCGATCGCGTTCTTCGCCGCCCCCTCGCCCCGCTCCTCGCTGGAGGCCGAGACCGACCAGCCGCTGCGGTCGACCATGAAGTCGAAGGAACGCCACACCGGGGTGCCGGGGAGGGAACCCTCCGGCGTGACCGGCCGGATCATCACCGAGCCGCCCTCGGTCATCGAAACCGGCAGCTTTTCCGCCGGCAGGTCCGAGCTCACCAATTCCACGGCCGCCGGATCGGAGGCGCGGACCATGCCGCTCGCGTCGCGCAGCGGAATGGCCACCGGGCCGAGCGGGAGGCCGATCCTGGTTGCGGCGGCCCCGCCCGCTTCCTTCAGCGGCCGCACGGCGAACACCAGGCGCCGCGCTCCGCCCTTCACCCGGTAGTTGTCGAGGGTGGCCGGCCCGCACGACCCGCCCCCGATGCCGGTCTGCGCGGCGTCGACCGTCAGGACCGTCGCACCGGCGGTCTCAAGCTCGGTCGGGTGAGCGGCCGCCGCCAGCTGCTCGTCGGTCAGCGGCAGCGCCGAGAACGAGAAACTGCCGCCGGTCGGTTGCCAGATCAGCACGCCACCCCGCTCGCCGGTCAGCGCGACCCATCGGGTGTCCTCGCGGTTGCCCATGAACTGCGGCTTCACATACGGCTCGAAGAACTCAC
>Ga0207814_100690_pt1 | contig 15051 bp, 15 predicted proteins | sample TtaePargueraPR_7_FD_187755 | JGI IMG/M metagenome (GOLD analysis project Ga0207814, IMG submission 187755) | Aerobic enrichment media microbial communities from Bioluminiscent Bay, La Parguera, Puerto Rico - Tt and P1 (2) (SPAdes) | ecosystem: Environmental > Aquatic > Marine > Unclassified ... | reverse complement strand
TCGCCTCCGCCTTCGTCCGGCCCGGGCGGGCGCCGTTCGACGACGTGCTGCCGCGCAAGGGACGGCTCGCCGGGCGGACCATTTCCGTCTCCAACGTCTACGACATCCGGCTGAAACCGCGGGAAGTGATCCTGACCTTCGACGACGGGCCGGTGCCGGGACGCACCGATTCGATCCTCAAGACGCTCGACCAGTTCGGCGTAAAGGCGACCTTCCTGATGGTCGGGCAGATGGCCAAAAGCCATCCCGAAACCGTTCGCAAGGTCGCCGCCCGCGGCCATTCGATCGGCAGCCACACATGGGGCCATCCCAACCTCGCGCATATGAGCTTCGACCGCGCGGTGGCCGAAATCGAACGCGGCGAAGCGGCGATCCGGGCGGCCGGCGGCGGACCGGTGAAGTTCTTCCGTTTTCCGTATCTTGCCGATACCAGCCGACTTCGCTCCTACATGGCGTCGCGCGGCGTCGTCGTCCTCGACGTGGATATCGATTCCAAGGACTATTTCAAATCAGGGCCGCAACAGGTTTCCGCGCGCACCATGGCCTCGTTGCGGCGCAAGGGCGGCGGCATCATCCTGTTTCACGACCTGCAAACGCGCACGGCCGCCATGCTGCCGGGCTTCCTCGCGGAGCTGAAACGCAACGGATATTCGGTCGTGCATATCGTGCCGCGGCGCGGACCGCTGCGGCTGGCATCGGCCAACTGACGATTATCTGCGGACAAATGTGAGATAGGCAGGCGTGCGTCCTTCTCGCAGCGCCTTTGCCTCGTAGCGAGTGCCCGGCCAGCCTTCATAAGGCGTGCGCCAGTCGGATGCGTCGCGCGCAGGCCAGTCGAATTCCGGATGGGCGTAAATGTGCCGCAGCGTCCAGTTGACATAGGTGTCGATGTCGGAGGCGAAGCGGAAGCGCGCGCCCGGCTTCATCACACGGGCGAAACGATCGAGGTTGACCTCGTTGACGAAGCGCCGTTTCCAGTGCCGCATCTTCGGCCACGGATCGGGATAGAGCAGATCGATGCCGTCAAGACAGGCGTCGGGCAGCCAGTCGAGCAGCTGTGTCGCGTCATCGTCGTAGAGACGGACATTAGTCACGCCCGCATCGCCGGCGGCAGCGACGAATTTCGCCATGGAATTGACGAAAGGCTCCACGCCGATGAATCCCGTTTGCGGGCTTTCAAGCGCCCGATGCAGCAGATGCTCGCCGCCGCCGAAGCCGATTTCGAGGGTGATACGCTCCGGCGCGCGGGCGAAAAGCTCCGAAAGACTCGCGGGGGCGGGTTTCGTCAGGTCGATTTTCCAGGCCGGCAGAAGCCGGCCGAGCTGTTCCGCCTGGCGCGGCTTCAGCGCCTTGCCGCGGCGGCGACCGAAAAACGCCTCGGTTGCCCGGGAGCGTCGTTCTTCTCCGGTCATTTCACCCCGAGGGCGGCCTTCAGCGGCTTGACGAGATTGGTGCGTTCCCAGGAGAACGAGCCGTCGCGGCCGGGCTTGCGGCCGAAATGGCCATAGGCGGCGGTCTTGGCGTAGATCGGCTTGTTGAGGTCGAGGTGCTTGCGAATGCCGGAGGGTGACAGGTCCATGACCTCGCGCAGCGCCGTTTCGATCTCGGCGTCGTCGACCTTGCCGGTGCCGTAGGTGTCGACATAGACCGACAGCGGCTGGGCGACGCCAATGGCGTAGGAAAGCTGGATGTTGCACTTGTCGGCGATGCCGGCGGCAACAACGTTCTTGGCAAGATAGCGCGCGGCATAGGCGGCCGAACGGTCGACCTTGGTCGTGTCCTTGCCGGAGAATGCGCCGCCGCCATGGGGCGCGGCGCCGCCATAGGTGTCGACGATGATCTTGCGGCCGGTCAGGCCTGCGTCGCCGTCCGGACCGCCGATGACGAATTTGCCGGTCGGGTTGATGTACCAGACGCAATCGTCGGCAATCGGCAGATCGCCAAGCGCCTCGCGGATATAGGGCTCGACGACGGAGCGGACCTTCTTGTTGTCCCAGCTGCCGTCCATGTGCTGTGTGGAGAGGACGATCGAAACCACTTCGGCGGCCTTGCCGTCGCGATAGCGCACGGTGACCTGCGATTTCGCGTCGGGGCCGAGCTTTGCCGCCTCGCCCTCGCCGGCATGGCGGGCGGCGGCGAGCAGTTCGAGGATCTTGTGGGCATAGTAGATCGGCGCCGGCATGAGTTCCGGCGTCTCGTTGCAGGCGTATCCGAACATGATGCCCTGGTCGCCCGCGCCTTCCTCGCCCTGCTTGTCGGAGGCGTTGTCGACGCCCTGGGCGATATCGGCGGACTGGCCGTGCAGCAACACGTCGACGCGGCACGTCTTCCAGTGGAAGCCGTCCTGCTCATAGCCGATGTCGCGGATGGCGCGGCGGGCGGCGGAGCGGAATTTGGACGGATTGACCATCGGATGGCCGGTCGCATCGGTGACGAAATTGCCGGCCTTGTCCTTCTTCAGCATCGTCTCGGGCACGCGCACCTCGCCGGCGATGACGACCCGGTTGGTCGTCGCCAGGGTCTCGCAGGCGACGCGGACGCGCCACTTTTCGCCTTCGCCGTGCTTGCGCGCCTCGCGATAGATCAGATCGACGATCTCGTCGGAAATACGGTCGCAAACCTTGTCCGGATGGCCCTCGGACACGGATTCGGACGTAAAGAGATAATCCTGGCGCGCCATTTTGTAGATGTCCCCAACAATTGCATGGACCGGCCGTTCGAACGGCGGCACAAAGTCGGCCCTCGTTAGGCAACAGCAGAATGCCGGTCAAGAGAAAACCGGCTTCCGCTTAAAGATATAAGGATAAGTGCATGTCCGCTGGCGCGTGGTTTGCGCAGCGCATTACTCTCCGTCGGATTCGGCGGCGATCGCCTTGACGAGATCGATGATGCGGCGCCGAACCTTGGGATCGGATATCTTCACAAAGGCCCGGTTCAACTGAAGCCCTTCGGAGCTGGACAGGAAATTGACCACATAGGTCGAAGAGTTCTCGCTCAGCCCGTCGGCTGCCGCGTCCCCTGTATCACCCGGTGCATCCTCGAAGAAAAAGGCGACAGGCACACCAAGGATCGCCGCGATATTCTGCAGGCGGCTGGCGCCGACGCGGTTGGTGCCCTTCTCGTATTTCTGAACTTGCTGGAACGTGATGCCGAGTTGCTCACCGAGCTTTTCCTGGCTCATGCCGAGCATGGTACGGCGCAGCCGGACGCGGCCGCCAACGTGAATATCAATCGGATTGGGTTGCTTCTTGTTCACCGTCATCAATTGTCCTTGCCGCCTGGCAGCTGATTATCATTGTTATTTCCAAGGACCAGAGGTGTGAGACGGCTGCGATACCGACGCCACGTCACCTATCTTAATCACCGTTGGCACGGGATTCAAAGGCCGTCTATTAACAAATTAAAAACTTTTAATGCCTTTTCCGACCACCAACCCGCCCGGAAAAGGCGGCCAGCGCGAAGAACGCCATGATCGCCCAGAAGGTCAGCCGGCCGTTGCTGGCATACCAGGTGGAGCCTAGCGGATCGGCAAGCGGCGCCTCGACCGCGCCGCGGACGCCATAGCCAAGCGCCTCCGACTGGCGCCCAAAGGGATCATAGATCGCGGAAATGCCGTTATTGGCCGCGCGGATCACCGGAAGGCCGGTTTCCAGTGCGCGGATACGCGCCTGATGCGCATGCTGGTATGGACCCGGCGTATCCCCGTACCAGGCATCGTTGGTGACATTGACGAGCACGGTCGGTTTTTCGCCGCCGGCCGCGACAGCGTAGGGAAAGATCGCTTCGTAGCAAACCGACGGCAATACGACCATGCCGTTGGGCAGCGCCATTGTCCGCCGCAACTCGGCTGCCGAATAGCCGCGGTCGGCGGCGGCGATCGCCTTCATGCCGAGCCTGGTCAGCAACGCCTTGAAAGGCAGATATTCGCCGAAGGGCACGAGGTGTTTCTTGTCGGCTGCATCGACGATCACGCCGTCGCCGTTCAGTACAAGAATGGAGTTGTAATAGGTGCGCTGCCCGGTCGATGGATCGGCCTCGCCCGCCCGCGCCGCGCCGGCGAGAAGAAGCTGGCCGGGCTCCAGCGCTTCGGCGATGGATGCGACGGCCTGTGGCGCCTCGGTCAGGAGATACGGCACCGACGTTTCCGGCCAGACGATGATATCGGGCCGCTGACCGGTAGCTCCTTCTTCGGAGGTCAGTTCAAGCAGCGTGTCGAATATCTGGTCGCGGATGGCGGCGTCCCATTTTTCCGACTGGTCGATCGCCGGCTGGACGATACGCACCAGCGGCGCATCCGCGCCGATGTCCGGTGCATTTCGGAGACGCCAATAGCCATAGCCGGCATGGGCGCCGACAAGCGCGATGACCGTGACAGCGGCAAACCCGGCCCGCCAGCGCCCTCCGACAAAGGCGGCCGGCAGGCAAAAGGCGAATACGGCAAGCGCGTTCATGCCGTAAATGCCGACCAGGGACGCCGACTGCATCAGCACGGGAACCGGCATCGCAGCATAACCGACCGCGTTCCACGGAAAGCCGGTAAAGGCGAAAGAGCGCAGCCATTCGGCCAGTCCGAATCCCAGGGCGAGCGCCGCAATACGACCGATCCCGTCGGACCAGAACAAGCGCGCGACAACGGCCGCGAGGCCGTAGAACAGAGCCAGCACCGCAGGGATCAGCGTGACCGCGAAGGGCCACAGCCAGACGAACTGGTCTGCCTCGACGAAGAGCGCGTTACCGATCCACCAAAGGCCGGCGACGAAATAGCCGAAACCGAACCACCACCCCGTGGCAAAGGCCGGCCAGACTGTGGCGAGGAGAGACCGCGTCGGCCGGGCCACCGCCCCGTCGAGCATCCAGACCAGGATCGGAAAAGAGACAAAGCAGACGATGAACAGCTGGAACGGCGCCTGACCGAGCACGGCAAACGCACCAGCGCAAAAAGCGAGCAAAGCCCGCTTCCACCCGGTCGTCAGCAATATGCGGTTGGCCAAGCGCTCCATCAGCGGTCCGAAGGCGAATCAATGCTTACGGAGCTTTAGCAGCCATCATCGCCGGAGGCGATGTCAGTCCGAGCTTTCGGCCGTCTTTGCGGGAGCCGCAGTCTCGGCGGAGGGCTCGTCCGCCAGAGCGACGGGCTCTGCGGCCGCGTCCGAAGCCGGCTGTTCGCGGCCCTGCGCCGCCGCGCGGGCGGGACGCCGCTTGGCGCGCACGATGCGCACCCGCCGGATGCGGCGAGGGTCGGCTTCGAGAATTTCGAACTCGTAGCCCGCGAATGACGGGATCACCTCGCCGCGCACAGGGATACGCCCGAGCAGCGAGAAGATCAGGCCGCCGATCGTGTCGACATCGTCATCCTCGCTGCGCGCCGCCTCAAGGAAATCCGGGCCGAGGGCACCGGCGAGATCCTCGAGATAGACGCGCGCATTGGCGGTGATGGTGCCGTTCGCCTGTTCGGTGAAAAGGACTTCCTCGTCGTCATGCTCGTCCTCGATGTCGCCGACGACCATCTCGACGATGTCTTCGAGCGAGACGAGGCCGTCGGTGCCGCCATATTCGTCGATGACAAGCGCCATCTGGATGCGCTGCGTCTGCATGCGGGCCATCAGGTCGGCGGCGAGCATGGAGGGCGGCACGAACAGCACCTCGCGGGCGAGCTTCAGTTCCTCGATCGTCTTGTCGAGTTCGACCTTGCCGAGATCGAGCTGGCCATTGGAATTGTGGCCGACCGTCGCGACGCCGTTGCGACGGCGCACGCGCTTCTTCTCGCCGGCCAGCCGGGTGATCGCGGCAACGACGTCGCGGATGTGGACCATGCCGCGCGGATCGTCGAGCGTCTCGTCATAGACCGGCATGCGGCTGTGACCGTGCGTCTCGAACAATTTCAACAGTTCACCGAGCGTCGTCTTCTGGTCGACAGCATAGACTTCCGCGCGGGGGATCATGACATCCTCGACACGCACCTCGCGCAGCCGCAGGATGTTGTGCAGCATGGCGCGCTCGCCGGGCGAGATGGTCTGATCGTCCCACTCGCCATTGCCGGAAAGGGCATCCTGGAGGTTTTCGCGGATGGTCGCGGCAGATTGCGGCCTGAACAGGAAGACAAGGCGTTGCAGGAATCCCGGCTGACCGCGTGACTTGCCGGGTTCCGCGCCGGGACTTCGGGGTTCGGTGTCGTCGTCGCGAGACACGTTCCGCCTCGAGTCTTCGGTCTCGTTAATCGTCATAAGCATCGAAATGTTCAATCGGCCTCAGAATAGGGGTCGGGAACGCCGATGTCAGCAAGAATCGCGCGTTCCGCAGCTTCCATCTCCTCGGCCTCTGCGTCATTTTCGTGGTCGTAGCCCAAAACATGCAAGAAACCGTGAACGATGAGATGACGCAGATGGTCATCGAGGGGTTTGCCTTCAAGCGCTGCCTCGTCGCGGACGGTTTCATGGGCGATCACGATATCGCCGAGCATCGGGCCCGGCGGATCGCCCGGTGACAGGTCGAAGGCCGGGAAGGAAAGCACATTGGTCGGCTTGTCCTTGCCGCGCCATTCGGCATTCAGCGCCTGCATCGCCTTGTTGTCAGTAAAAAGAACGGACAATTCGCTCGTCGGGTCGCCGAGGCCCAGCCTGGCGACCGCGGCATCGACGCATTGCGAAGCCATGGCGGAAAGCGCGTCCTCAATCGCCCAGTCGCCCGCCTCGACGGTCACATCGATGTTAATCGCCAAGTGCTAGCCCTGCCGGTCGTAGGCCGAGACGATCTTCGCGACGAGCGGATGGCGCACGACGTCTGTCTCGGTAAAGCGCACGGTGACGATGCCCGAGACATCGCGCAGGACGTGCAGCGCCTCGACCAGTCCCGATTTCGCGCCGAGCGGCAGGTCGACCTGCGACGGATCGCCGGTGACGATCATTGTCGAGTTCTCGCCGAGACGGGTCAGGAACATCTTCATCTGCATCGTCGTCGTGTTCTGCGCCTCGTCGAGAATGACCGCGGCGTTTGCGAGCGTGCGCCCGCGCATGAAGGCGAGCGGCGCGATCTCGATGACGCCAGCGGCCAGTGCGCGTTCGACCTTGTCGGCGGGGATCATGTCGTAGAGCGCGTCGTAGAGCGGCCGCAGATAGGGATCGACCTTCTCCTTCAGGTCGCCCGGCAGAAAGCCGAGCCGTTCGCCCGCCTCGACGGCGGGACGCGACAGGATGATGCGTTCCACCGCGCCGCGTTCGAGCAGCATCGCCGCATGGGCGACGGCGAGATAGGTCTTGCCAGTGCCGGCCGGGCCGACGCCGAAGACGAGTTCGGCACGATCGAGGGCACGGATATAGGCGTCCTGGTTCGGCGTGCGCGCGAAGACGGTCTTCTTGCGCGTCGAAATCTGCGCGGCCGCGAGCTTCGCCGGCGCGGCGATGGTCGGCAGCGACAGCTGGTCGTCCGCGGCGACGGCCATGCGCAACGCGCCGTCGACATCGGAGGTGTCCGGTTCGTCTCCGCCGGCTGCGAGCCGGTCATAGAGATAATCGAGCGCGCGGCGCGCCTGTTCCGTGGCGGTCGGTTCACCGCGTATGGTGACCTGGTTTCCCTTGGAGCGAACATCGACGCCCAGCCGCTGCTCGATCAGCGCCAGGTTCTGGTCGAACTGGCCGTAGAGCGCGCGGGCATGGTCGTTGTTGTCAAAGCTGAGGACGATATGCGCCAGATCGGAGGCGCCGGTGACGGGTGTCGCGGGGGCTTCTGCGTTCAAGCCTCTATATCCACTTTCCTGTTGTCCGCGATCAGACTGTTCGCGGATGTTCGCGTGATTCGCACACTGACAATGTCGCCGATTTTTCCGACATTTTCATCACAAACCGCAGGCTGAAGCCAGGGAGACCGGCCGACGACCTGACCGGGTTCGCGGCCGGGCTTTTCCAGCAGCACGGAAATCGTCTTTCCGATCAATCCGTTCATGAAATCGGCCTGCTGTTTTTCGAGCAAAGCCTGCAGACGGTACAGGCGCTCGTTTTTCACCTGTTCGGGCACCTGATCCTGCAAATCGGCGCCGGGCGTGCCGGGGCGCGGCGAATATTTGAACGAGAAAGCCTGTGCATAACCGATATCGTCGATCAGCCGCATCGTGTCCTCGAAGTCGGCATCGGCCTCACCCGGGAAGCCGACGATGAAATCGCCGGACAGCGCGATGTCCGGGCGCGCGGCGCGGATACGGTCGACCAGCCGGCGGTATTCGTCGCCGGTATGCTTGCGGTTCATCGCCTTCAGGATGCGATCGGATCCGGCCTGAACCGGCAGGTGGAGATAGGGCATCAGCGCGCCGAGATCGCGATGCGCGGCGATCAGGTCGTCATCCATGTCGCGCGGATGGCTCGTCGTGTAGCGGAGACGGTCGAGGCCCTCGATGCCTGCCAGTTCACGCAGCAGCTGCCCGAGCCCCCATTCGCCTCCGTCCGGCCCCTCGCCATGCCATGCATTGACGTTTTGGCCGAGCAGTGTGACCTCGCGAACGCCGGATGCGGCGAGCTTGCGGGCCTCCGCGACGATTTGTGATACCGGGCGCGAGACCTCGGCGCCGCGGGTGTAGGGGACAACGCAGAACGTGCAGAACTTGTCGCAGCCTTCCTGAACGGTGAGGAAGGCCGAGACTCCGCGAGCCCGCACCTGCTTCTCGTCGCGTTCGGGCAGTTTTTCGAACTTGTCCTCGATCGCGTAGTCGGTCTCGACCACCTTGTCGCCGGAGCGGGCGCGGGAGACCACCTGCGGCAGACGGTGATAGGTCTGCGGACCGATGACGAAATCGACGACGGGCGCACGGCGGATGATCTCCTCGCCCTCGGCCTGGGCGACGCAGCCGGCGACGCCGATCAGCATCTCGGAGCCCGAAGCCCGGCGCTGGTCGCGCAGCTGGCGCAGCCTTCCGAGTTCCGAATAGACCTTCTCGGCCGCCTTTTCGCGGATGTGGCAGGTGTTCAGCAGCACCATGTCGGCGTCATCGGGCGACGCTGTCTCGACATAGCCGTCGGCGCCCAGCGCATCGGCCATGCGCTGGCTGTCATAGACATTCATCTGGCAGCCATAGGTCTTGACGAAGACCTTGCGCATATTCGCCGGAGCCGGCGTCACGCCGTCGTCTGCTATTTTCACACGTTCATTCATTGCCGCTCCTTAACGCTTTTCAGCGCGCGTGAGAAGCGGGGGCTCGGCCGCGAAGCGCCGAGGACGCCATGTCGCGGATGGCGGTTTCGCAGGCAAGCGCGAGCGCTTTCCTGTTCGGCATGTCGGTGGCGACGATGGGGTCGCCGAACAGGACGGACACATCGATGGCGCCGGCCGCGATCACGCCGGCGACATGGGGGGCCAGTTCGACATCGCCCGGCCACGCGGCGACGGGGCGATCATAACGGCCCATGGGGACGCCATGGACATGCGTATAGACGATCGCGACGGGCTGAACATGCACCGGTTCGCGGTCGGCCCTGGCCTCGTTGCCGGCGCGGACGCCAACGGCGCCGAAAAGGGCCGACTTGAAAGGCAGGAGAAAATTGCCGTCCGATGTCGTCCCCTCGGCGAACAGGACCATGACGTCTCCATCGTCGAGGCGTTCGCGGATCTTGTCGGCCTGCTCGCCCGCCTTGCCGCGCCTGGCCCGCTCGATGAACAGGGTCTGCTGCAGTTTCGCGAGAACCGAGACGCCCGCCCAGCCGGCGACCTCGTGCTTGGCGATGAAGGATACGGGCGCCGCGGCACCGAGCGCGACGATGTCCAGCCACGAAACATGATTGGCGGCGATCAGCACGCCGATGCCGTCATGCCGCGCCGGCTTGCCGTGGACGTTTACCCTGAGGCCTATCAGGCGCGAGGCGATGCGATGCCAGAGATTGGGAAGCCTGCGGCGCAGAGGATGATGCAGGCGCATGGCGATGATCTGGACAGGCAGGAGCAGGACGGTCATCGCCACCAGCAAGACCACGATGAGCGCCAGTCGGAGGCGAAGGATCACGCCTTGCCGTCTCCGCCGTCATCCCCCTCTTCGAGAGGGACCGCATAAAGCTCCAGACGGTGATCGACGATGCGGTAACCCAGTTCCCGGGCGATCTCTTCCTGCAACGCCTCGATACGGGCATTGCGGAATTCGATCACCTGGCCGGACTTCACATCGATCAGGTGGTCGTGATGTTCTTCGGGAAGAGGCTCGTAGCGGGCGCGTCCGTCGCGGAATTCGTGCTTCTCGATGATGCCGAGATCCTCGAAAAGCTTGACGGTCCGATAGACCGTGGAAATCGAGATATGCGGGTCCACCGCGGAGGCGCGGCGATAGAGTTCCTCGACATCGGGGTGGTCGGCGGCATCCTGAAGGACACCGGCGATGACGCGGCGCTGGCCGGTCATGCGCATGCCGCGTTCGGCGCAGAGCTCCTCCAGCGTTTTTCCGTTGTCGTCGGCCACATCGAATACCCGGTTTCGAATTGCGCGGTTGCTAACGAAGATCGCGGCGCATGACAAGCGCGGCGGACTTGCGCCCCGACCGGTCGCGATAATAGTCGGGACGACCTCCGACCTGGAAGAAACCGAGCTTTTTATAGAGTGCGATCGCCGGCTTGTTGGTCTCGTCGACCTCGAGGAACACCGACTCGATACGCTCGCGATGCGCCTTGGCAAGGACGGCGTCCATCATCTTGCGGCCGAGCCCGTGGCCCTGCCAGTCCGGCGTTACCGAGATTGTCAGGATTTCCGCCTCTCCCGCGACGCCACGCGCCAGGACAAAGCCGAGCACCTTCGCCTTGCCCCAGGTCAGCTCGCGGGCGACGAAGCCGAATACGGTCGGCTGCGAAAGCATGTCGTGGAATTCGCCATCGGTCCAGGGGCGCAAGAAGGTCGCGGCATGCAGGTCGGCCATGTGGCGGGTATGGGTGGTATCGAGCGGATCGACGACGATATCGAGCGCCCGGAACCAGCTCAGAAAGGACCATTTCATCGGGTGGGCTCCCGGCTGCCCGCGTGGGCGCGCGCCAGCGCGAAGCCTTCCTGCGGCTTGGCGTCCGCACCGCGCAGGTAAAGCGGGACGGGTGCATGCGAAGACCTTGCCGACAAGCGGGCGACCGTAGCGATGGTGCCGGTCGCACGGTCCTCGAGAACAGGCAGTCGGCGGCCGGCTGCGGCTAGTCTCTCGGCGATTTCAGCGGCCGCATTGCCAACCAACAAACCGGCGCTTTCGGGGATGGCGGCCTCCGCAGCGGCCTCATCCACCGCCGCCGGTTCGCCGAGGGCTTGCCCGGAAGCGTCGAAATCCTGCATGAAATACTGGCCGCGCCCGCCCCTGACCGCGACGGTAAAGGGGCCTGACGCGTTTTCCACCGCATCGAAGGCCAGCGCCTCGAGGGTCGTGACGCCGACGACCGGGACGCCAAGCGCGAGGCCGAATCCGCGAGCGGCCGCGACGCCGACGCGAATTCCCGTGAAGGATCCCGGACCGATCGCGACGGCGATGCGTCCGAGATCGGAATAATCGCGCCCGCCAGACCGCATGGCCGTTTCGACGACCTGCATCAGCTGCTCGGCATGGCCGCGACCAATATCGCGTTCTTCCTCGGCGAGCACGCGATCCGACGCCTCGTCCCAAAGACAGGCGGAACAGAAATTCGTGGCGGTATCGATGGCAAGCGTCAGCATCAAATCTGGTTAGTCAAACCGCAGGCGCGCGGCAAGCTATTCAGGAAGCCGCGAAGGCGACCGGCGGCTGGAACATCGGCCTGACCGGCGCTTCCACCAGAATGGTCTTGCCGGCATGCGGATCCGCCGACCTCGCCGCGTCGTCGAGCCCCTGAAATGCCGAAGTTACCGCGATCAAACCGTCCCCGACAAAGGCAGGGCATGTGGCCTGTCGCGCCGGCAGATCGATGGAGCGAAGCAGTTTCGCCGACGGCGAGAAGCAGTCGAGGCGACTGCCGCCGTAACGCGCGATCCAGAGATTGCCGTCGGCGTCGCATATCGCGCCGTCGGGACCGCCCACTTCCTTTCCGAAATCGAAGAAGACCTCGGCTTCGCCCGCAGGCGCGCCGTTGCTAGGATCGACGGCGACCTTCATCGATTTGCGCTCGCTGGTATCGATGAACCACGCCGTCGTCCCGTCCGGCGAAAAGCAGATGGCATTCGGTATCGTGATGCGGTCGTAGAGCTTTTCTACGGTGCCGCGGAAATAGCGGTAGATGGCGCCGGCGCCCTGCTCGGCCTGCTTGCCCATCGTGCCGAGCCAGAAGGCGCCGGAGGGGTGCACGCGCGCATCGTTGCTGCGGGTTACCGGATCGTTTTCCTCGATCGCGACATGGCGGGAGAGCCCTCCCGTCGCATTATCCAGCACCTGCAATCCGGTCTCGGTGAAGATCAGGTCGCGCTCCGCGTCGATCACCGCCATGGCGCTCGCCATTTCCGGCAAGGCGAGTACGGTCTGGCGGCGCGTCGGCATGTGCAGGGCGCAGCGTTTCTGTTCGGTGATATCGAACCAGAACAGGGTCTCGCGCGCCGGATCGAAAACAGGCCCCTCGCCCAGACGGCACGGCGTTTCAGAGAGGATCGTGACCTCGGCAGTCGACTGGGTCATTGGATGTCTCCATCCGCGGCAAGCAAAGTCATCCTGGCCTGACGGCAAATCGCTTGAGCGTCTCTCACACGACCGGGAGCGGCGAAAGTCAGGCCGCGTTGGACGCCTGTTCCTGGGTGAGGAAGGCGAAGAGCGCTTCCGGATCGGAGGTCGCGCGCAGATTGGAGATACGAACCGGATCGCGCAGAACGCGTGCAATGCGCGACAGCGCCTTGAGATGGTCCGCCCCCGCGCTCTCGGGCGCCAGCAGCAGGAAAACGATATCCACAGGCTGGTCGTCGAGCGATTCGAAGTCGATCGGAGAATGCAGGCGCGCAAAAACGCCGGCAATCCGGTCGAAATCGGAAAACTTGCCATGGGGGATGGCAATACCCTTGCCCACGCCGGTCGAGCCAAGGCGCTCGCGCTGCAGGATCGTATCGAAAACGGCGCGCGCGGAAAGGCCCGTCACTTCGGACGCCTTTTCCGCCACAGCCTGAAGAAGTTGTTTCTTGGAACTCACCCGCAAATCCGGGATGATCGCTTCCTGGGTGACAATGTCGCCGAGTGTCATGCACTTATCCTTGCGGACAATTCGAGCTTCAGCGCGCGCAATACGGCGCGTCCCAAAATCGTTCGATTATGATTGCTTAATCGAGCCCGGATCTATCCAGCCAATGTTTCCGTCGGCACGGCGGTAGACCAGATTGACGTCGCCGCTGCCTGCGTTTCGGAACACATATACCGGGTTGTCCTGCAGGTCCAGTTGTAAAACCGCCGAGGACACAGGCATTGTCGCGAGCTGCATTGACCGTTCCGCTACGACAACCGGCGCGTAGTCCTCGGGCACCGTCTCCTCTTCGGTCTCGGGCAAAGCCTCGAGCACGCGATAGGCATATTCTTCGTTGCGGCTGGCGGACTCGTCGGTGAGATGCTGCTTGAGGCGGCGCTTGTAGCGGCGCAGGCGCTTCTCGATGCGCTCGGCTGCCGCATCGAAGCTCGCCTGCGGATCCTGCGCTTCACCGGTGGCCTGAAGGACCGTGCCGGAATCGAGATGCAGCATGCAGTCGGTCGTGAAACGGGTTCCGGATTTTTCGACCGTCACATGACCGTTGGCGCCCCGGTCGAAATATTTCGCGAGAGCCTCTTCTATGCGGTCCTCGATCCGTTCGCGGAACGCATCGCCGATATCCATGTGTTTTCCCGAAACGCGCAAACCCATTGGCAACTCCTCATGCTTCTTCGTTGGGGCGACGCCGCCCAAACCACAGATTGGGCGAAAGATGCAAGGCTGTGAAGCCTGTCCGGCAAAAAATGACAGGAGCGTGACGTTGTCGCATTCGCACGGTCAGCCGTGGGCGACGGCAAGCGCCCGTTTTTCGCGGCGTCGCTGCACGGAAGACGCGATGTTCATGCCCTCTCGATATTTGGCGACGGTGCGGCGCGCAATGTCGATGCCTTCGTCTTTCAGCATCGCCACCAGCGCGTCGTCGGAAAGAATCGAGTCAGGCGACTCGCGGTCGATCATCGTCCTGATGCGCTGACGCACCGCCTCCGAAGAGTGACCGTCTTCGCCGCCGCTCGAAGAGATCGACACGGTGAAGAAATAGCGGAACTCCAGCATGCCGCGCGGCGTGAGCATGTATTTGTTGGCGCTGACACGGCTGACCGTCGATTCATGCATGCCGATGGCATCCGCGACCATCTTCATCGTCATCGGCTTCAGCGCGCTGACCCCGTGAACGAAAAACGCGTCCTGCTGGCGGACGATCTCGGTCGCGACCTTGAGGATCGTGGTGGCGCGCTGGTCGAGGCTGCGTTCCAGCCAGGTGGCGTTCTGCAGGCACTCGCTCATGAACAGCTTCTCATCGGAGGAGAGGCCGGCGCGCGAAATTTTCGCGTAGTAATCGCGATCCACCAGGATGCGCGGAAGCGCGTCCGGATTGAGCTCAATGCGCCACGACTTGTCGGGCGACTCGCGAATTTCGACATCATAGACGATGGCCTCGGTGCCGGAGGGCTCGAAGGCGAGGCCGGGGCGCGGATCGAGCGCGCGAATCTCGGCCAGCATATCGATCAGATCGCCCTCACCGACACCGCAGATGCGCGACAGCGCCTTGAAGTCGCGTTTTGCGAGAAGAGGCAGGTTTTCCAGCAGTGCAGCCATCGCAGGATCGTAGCGATCCAGGCGGCGCAGTTGCAGCGCCAGGCATTCGGAAAGGCAGCTGGCGAAAACACCAGGCGGGTCCATCTCCTGCAGCGCGCCGAGCACGGCTTCCACATCCTCGCGTTCAGAGCCGAGCCGTGCGGCGACCTCGTCGAAATCGGCGTCGAGATATCCGTTCGGATCGAGCGCATCGACCAGTTCATGCGCGATGGCGCGGTCCGGGATGGTGCGCAAAGTGAGGCTGATCTGCTCATGCAGATGATCGCGCAGTGTCCGGCTTCCGGCGATCACCGATTCCAGGTCAAAATCGGTATCCGGGCGGCCG
>Ga0207814_100688_pt1 | contig 15062 bp, 11 predicted proteins | sample TtaePargueraPR_7_FD_187755 | JGI IMG/M metagenome (GOLD analysis project Ga0207814, IMG submission 187755) | Aerobic enrichment media microbial communities from Bioluminiscent Bay, La Parguera, Puerto Rico - Tt and P1 (2) (SPAdes) | ecosystem: Environmental > Aquatic > Marine > Unclassified ... | reverse complement strand
CGGCTTCCTGGGAATGCTCCGGAAGGGCGGCCTGTGGATCTGGCCGATCATCGGCCTGGCGGTCCTGAGCCTGGTGCTGGGGATCGTCAAGGTGCTGCGCTTCGCCGGCTACCGCGAGCCGGGCGAGGCCTGGGTCACGGCGATCCTCGCCGCCCTGCGCGTCGGCGACCGGGACAAGGCCGAGCAACTCGCGGCCCAGCCGCGTCACCCCGCCGCGCCGGTGATGTCGAAGCTCGTCGGCCTCGCCGGCTCCACCGCCGACGTGGTGGAGGAGACGCTCTACGAGCAGCTGATGGGCGTGCAGGCACGCGCCTCCTCGCTGCTCCCGGTGATTGCGGTCACCGCGGCCACCGCGCCGCTGCTCGGCCTGCTCGGCACGGTCTCGGGCATGATCCGGACCTTCAACCTGATCACGGTGTTCGGCTCCGGCGATCCCAAGCCGCTCGCCGGCGGCATTTCCGAGGCGCTGATCACCACCCTGTTCGGGCTGGTGGTGGCGATCCCGGCGCTGGTCCTCCACGCCTTCCTCGCCCGCCGCAGCCAGGGGATCGTCCAGACCACCGAGCGTCTCGGACTTTCCTTCGTCAATGCCCAGCGACAGACGTGAAGAACGCGATCCTCAAGACCCTGGACGAGGGAGGGCTCACCCTGTGGGCCCTGCTGGTGCTGGCGGTGATGATCTACGCGCTGGCCTTCGCGGTCTGGTGGCATGGCCGGCGGACCCGGCGCCGCGTCGAGGCGAGCGAGTGGAAGCGGCTGGCCTCCGTCGACCGCGGTCTGCCGTGGGGCCGGCGCGGCCGGAACGTCCGCGAGGTCGAGCGCCGCTTCGCCGCCTTCGAACTCGACGAGATGGCCTGGGTCGAGCGCAGGCTGCCGTTCCTCGGCGTGCTGATCGCCGCCGCGCCCCTGCTCGGCCTGCTGGGCACGGTGGCGGGCATGCTGGCGAGCTTCTCGGGGCTGGCGAACGTCGACGGGGGGCAGCCCATCGACACCGTCTCCGCCGGGATCTCCAAGGCGCTGGTCACCACCCAGGCGGGTCTCGTGATCGCCGTGCCCGCCGCCTTCCTGCTGGCGCTGCTGCGGCGGCAGTCGGAGTCGACCCACCTCGAGCTGCAGCGGCAACTGCACGAGGAACTGAGGACGCCGGTGCCCGCGCTGCCTCCCGCCCTTCCGAGCAAGCCATGAGACGTTTCCGCCACAGCATGAGCGATCCCTCGGTCGGGGCGGTCGACATCTCGCCGCTGATCGACGTGGTGTTCCTGCTGCTCATCTTCTTCATCGTCACCACGGTCTTCGTCCAGGAGACCGGCGTCGAGGTCTCGAAGCCCCGCGCGGCGAGCTCGGAGGACCTTCAGAAGCAGGCGATCCTGATCGCGGTGACCGCCGAGGGCCGGGTGTGGCACGGCGGTCGGGAGATCGGCATGGACGGCGTGCGCGCGGTGGTCGCGGCGATGCTCGAGGAGGACGACACGATCCCGGTGGTGATCCGGGCCGACGCGGCCGCGGCGACCGAGTCGACGGTCAGGGTGATCGACGCCGCCAAGCTGGCCGGTGCGCAATCCGTTTCCCTGGCGACCGAGAAGTGAAGTACTCGAGCATCATCGTCGGGATCGTGGCCGCGGGCGTGCTGCTCGCGTTGCTGGGTCTCACCCGCCTGCTGGTGCCGAGGGTCGAGCTGTCCGAGCTGGAGTTGCGCGAGGTGGACATCACCACGCTGCCCGAGCCGCCGCCGCCACCCCCGGAGGAGCCGCCACCCGACCTGCCGCCGCCGCCGCCTTCGCTGACCACGGTCACCGAGGTGCCGGACCCGAGCCGGGTGCCGGTGCCGAAGGCGGAGGTGCCGATGGACCTTGCGATGCCGGTCGATCCGTTCTTCACCGAGCTGACGCCGGCGCCGCTGCCGCGGCCGGTGGTGCGTCGCGAGGCGCCGCGGCCGAGTCCCGCGCCCCGGCCCTCGCCGCGGCCGGTGAAGCCTCCGCCGGCGCCGGCGACGAAGTCGGTCTACGATGCCGGCGAGCTCGACGGCAGGCCGCGCCTGATCCGCCACGGCTCGGCGTCCTTCCCGAGCGCGCTGGCGCGCCGGGGGGTTCGCCAGGGAACGGTGGTGTTCGAGGTGGAGATCAGCAACCGGGGCTCGGTGAGGGTGCTGCGGGTGGTCTCCTCGACCCACCCGGAACTGGTCGCCACGGCGCGGCGGGTGGCGTCCTCGGCCCGCTTCACGCCCCCGACCAAGCACGGCCGCCCGGTCAAGGCGCGCATGAGATGGCCGATCACGATCCGGAAGTAGGGAATATCCAATATCCAGCAAGGAATGGCCAATGAACAATCGGCGGGAATATGACCTGGAGGAACGGTTGATCGACTACCCGGTAAGGATCATCAGGGTCTCCGAGGCGCTGCCTGAGACCCGTGCCGGGCAGCATGTGGGAATGCAGCTGCTGCGGAGCGGAACCTCGCCGGCGCCCAACTACAGCGAGGCGGTTGCGGCTGAATCGCGGAAGGACTTTATCCACAAGGTGAAGATCGCGCTCAAGGAACTTCGCGAGACCTTCACCTGGCTGCGGGTTGTCCGTCGGGCCGGAATGATCGAGCCTGTTGGAAAACTCGATGAGTTGCTGAAGGAGACCGACGAACTGATTGCGATCCTGTTTTCCAGTGCCCAGACGGCCCGTCGCAATCTCGACGAAGGAAAGGACAAGCCATGAATCTCCGACGGCATCGGAACCTGCCCCTTATCAGTGCCTTAGTGATCATTGTCCATTCCTTGCTGGGTGTTGGATATTCAGCCCCTCCCCTGCCACTATCGACCTCGTACTGGAAGGATCCCGAGTTCCGGAAGGCGTTCAACGGAAGCTATCGCATCGAGGCCCGGATCGAGCCGGTGGTTTCCAGCGAGGAGCGCGGGCTGCTGGTCGAGGTGCAGGAGCTGATGGAGGGAGGGCGGCGCGAGGCCGCGCTCGAGAAGGTCCGCGGCAGCTCGCTGACCGCCAAGTCGGCGGCGTTGCAGTTCAACCTCGGCAACCTCCGCTTCGAGGAGGGCGAGCTCGAGAAGTCGGCCGAGGCGTACGAGGCGGCGATCGCGATCTACCCCTCGTTCCGCCGCGCGCACCGCAACCTCGGCATGGTGCGGGTGCGGCTCAACGACACCGACGAGGGCCTGGGGCACCTGGTCGAGGCGGTGAGGCTCGGCGACTCCGAGGGGGTCACCTACGGGCTGCTCGCCTACTGCCGCCTCCAGCGCGGCGAGTGGGCGAGCGCGCTCCAGGCCTACCGGATGGCCCAATTGAGCGAGCCGGACTCGCCCGAGTGGAAGGCCGGCGTGGCGCAATGCCTGGAGAATCTCAATGCCCGCGACGAGGCGGTCGCCCTGCTCGACGAGGTGATCCGCCGGCGGCCGGAGGAGTCGTCGTATGCGGTGCTTCAGGCCGGCATGCTGCTCGACCTCGGGCGCCCGGAGGATGCGGTCAAGGAGCTCGAGCTGCCGCGGCGGCTGGGACGTCTCGACGCCGACGGCCTGCTGATGCTCGGCGACCTTCATCTCCGCGCGAGCCGGGTGGACGACGCCAGGGCGCGGGTCGACGAGGCCTTCGACGGGGAGGGGAAGCCGAGCGAGGGGCGCATCCTTTCGGCGGTGGCATCGGCGATGGCCCGCAGCGAGTGGGAACTCTCGCGGCTCCTGATCGAAAGGGCCACGCCGGAGCAGGGCGAGGCCCCGCGTCCGCTGCGACGGGCCGCGGCGCGGCTGAAGATCGAGTCCGGGGAGGCTCCGGAGCAGGGGGCGGAGGAACTGGTCGTGCTGCTCGGCGAGGACCCGACCGACGGCGCGGCGCTGCTGGCGCTCGGCAGGCATCGGCGGTCGGCTGGCCAGGCGGGTGAGGCCGAGCTTCTGTTCGAGCGGGCCACGGCGGTCGACGAGGTCGCGGCCGACGCGTGGATCGAGATCGCCCGCCTGCGGGTCGACGAATCGCGCTACGAGGCGGCGCTGGAGGCCGTGGACCGGGCCCTGGAACGGCGCCCCGGGGGCAGCCTCGAGGCCTACCGCGAGAGCCTGGCGAGGCTGGTGGCGGCGGCGCGCTGATGCCGCGGCTGGCGGCCGAAGCGACGCCGTGCGGCCGGCGGAACGGTACCGGGGACAGGGCTCGAACCTGCACGCCTTGCGGCGCCTGATCCTAAGTCAGGTGCGTCTACCAATTCCGCCACCCCGGCGTCGTGGAGGGTCAACGAGTTGCGAAAAATGTCGGTCTGCCGTTTCGGGGTTTTGACCATAGCTTTTGACCATAGGTCTCGAGCAAAGTTCCCGGAGCCGCCTCGCGAACCACCATGGCGAAGGTGGAGAAGGAGTGGCGACGAACATCACTCGGAACAAGTCGGGAAGGTACTACCTGAGCCGATCGGGCTCCGGCAAGAAAGTCCGCCAGAGTCCGAGGACGAAGAGACCCGTTCTCGAGCGGGAGAACGGGCATGCCCTCGAGCTGGATCAGTCCCGGCTCGGAGCCGGTTCCCGGAAGGAGAAGAGCGGGCCTGGCGAAGGAAGTCGTGGGGCTTCGGTGGGCGGCATCTGCTTGGTTCCGCCGGTTGGAGGCCGCTCCAGGCATTCAGCGGCCCAGGGGAAGCGGTCGCCGCACGACCCGACCTGCAGGAGAGTAGCAAGTGGGCGAACGTAGGGTGCACACGGGTCGTGCAGCGACCGGCGAAGCGTAGCACCACGAAGCGGCTTGTCGTGTGACATTCACGCCATGAGTCCAGGTGTCGCGCGTTGCGCAATCCTCGGGCAGGACGGAACATCGACGTTGGGATCGCCGAAGATCGGTCGCGCGAAGCGGGGGGCGTGCTACTCTTTCCGATGAGGCCGAAACGTCGTCGAGGAGGCACCAAGTCCAGCGCCGCCCAATCGGTGAAGCGGCGGGACGAGTCGAACCGCGCAAGATCGTTCGGATCCACCGGGGGACCGGGCCGGAAGCGCGTCCGGAAGCGCGGCACCTTGGCTTCGCTCGGCCAAGCGGAGCAGTCGGTGCAGATCCGATGGGTGGAGTGGACCGGCAGACGATGACGAGCGGCGCGGCATGGCCGCTGAGCCCTGAAACGGAAGATCCCGGACGCCGACCGGGGGGAGGGTCAGGGTCCGGGATCTCTGGGGGTTCCGTTGGGGGGATCTCGGGGGGAGGGTGTCGCAGGCCGGGGGGATGTCCTGCTGATGGGGATCATTGTGTCCGATTTTGGGAGTTTCTGAATCACGCGATGCCGCTTCCGGGATCGCGGGGGAGTCCTTGGCGCATCGGGAAGTCGTGTTGTCGCCTCGCGCATGCGGTCGTCGGCCCTTCGGTAGATGCGCTGGCGAGGAGGCCGGGCTGCGTCCGCGGAGGCCTTCCTCGAGCCGGCGATGACCAAGCGGAGGGTCGGCCAGCGAAGCGAAAACGCCGACGGGCGGCTGACCCCCTGCAGAAAAACCCAAAAAACTGCAGGGAATCGCGCCGCCCGCCGGGGCCATGGAACTGACCGAACTGGAAGGACGGGAACTCACGCTCCATCCGCGCCGATTCTTGCGATGGCGTTCCAGATCCGTCATGGGGCTAGCGCCACGAACCGGGTCTTTGCTTGGCCCGGATGTGACATTTCTGGAACAAGCGGGCGCGAATCCTCGTGGGACCCCCGAATCCGGGGGAGGCACGGCCGGCCGGTGCTCAGCGGTACTCCAACTGCGCGGTGGCGGTGGTGTCGCGGTCCGCCTTGAAGCGGATCCAGTAGGCCTGGAACGCCTCGGGGAACTCGTGCTCGAGCTCGCCGTCGACCTCGAAGGTCCGGTAGGTCACCCAGTCGCCGTCGCCCGTGAGGTCGATCTCGGCGGTGAGGGCGGCGGGGTGCTCGCTGGCCAGGCTCAGGCTCTTGCGATCGTAGCCGGTCATCAGGTAGGGATCGGACGCCTGTCCCTTCGTCACCCTGGTGTCCTTCCACGGGCCGCCGTGGCCGACGGGCTTGCCGAACTTCCAGATGTCGTCGATGGCTCCGACCCACAGCGCCGCCTTGCCGTCCGGCGAGCGGACCACGTGGGGGTCGTCCGCCGTGGCTTCGGTCGCAACGCCGCTGACGACCAACAGCCCACGGTATGAGCAGTAGTCGTGGATGAAGCGGTTGTGGGTGGCGACGGCGCGCGCCTTGGCGAAGCCGCCGGCGTTCTCCGCGGGCAGCTCGTAGAAGGTGCCATGGGCGTTGAACAGGTCGCGCTCGGTCGCCACCTCGCGGCAGACGCGGTACTCGCCGAGCGGGTGCTCGTCCATTGCCGGGCTGCCCTTGGGAATCCGCCAACGCTGGCCCTGGTCGTCGACGTAGAGCACCGAGGCTTCGTCGACCGTGAGCACGCCCGTCGGGATCGCGGCGTGCTTCTCGGTGTGCTCACGCAGCGCCGGCTCGCTGGCCGGCAGCAGCTGCAGGTCGGCGTCGAGCTCGTAGCCGCCGTGGCTGCCGTCGGGACCGACCAGCGCCATCGCCAGCGTCCGCTTGTCGCCGGACCGGGTGCGGATCAGCCCGCCCGTGAGCTCGCCGGAGCTCGCGATGCCGCCGAAGGTGCGATCGGCCTCGATCGGCCGGGGATCGCGGTTGCGGTAGGAGAACACCGCGCTGGCGGTGCAGTCGGCCGAGGCGGTCACCCGGATCCAGGTCCCGGCGTCGTCCGGCTCGAAGGCCAGGCCGCAATAGCCGGAGGCCGGGACGGTGACGTCGCGCAAGGTGCTCCAGGTGCCGTCGCCCCGGGCGTCGACCTCGAGCCGGAAGACCACCGGCGCGGCGGAGTCGTGGCGGAGATGGAGGTAGCGGTGGTCGTAGCCGGCGAAGAGGTAGGGGTCGGAGGGAGCGCCGCGTAGGACCCGGTCGTCCTTCCACACCGCCCCGCGGCCGATCACCGGGCCGAAGTGGTCGAGCTCGGCGGGGTCGACGAACCACAGGTTCGAGTTCGACTGCGGCGCCGCGACCTCGCCCTTGGCGGAGCGCTTGTTGAGGAACTCGTTGGCCGCGGTGTCGTCGCAGCCGAAGACGATGCGTTCGTTCCAGCGGCAGAAGTCGCCGATCACCTTGAGGTAGTTCGAGCGCGGCTCGATGCCGGCCGACGACTCCGGTCCGTAGTGCTTGGGGAACTTCCAGAAGGTGCCGTGCATGGTCATCAGCATGTCGTTCTCTCCGACGTCGCGGATCCGCGGCCACTCGGTGTTCCACCCGTGGGCGCCGTCGTAGGAGTGCGAGCCCTTCGGCAGCCGGTGGAAGGTCCAGCCCCGCTCCGGGGTGCGGACGCCCATGAGCAGCGACTTCGCGTCCCAGCCGACGGTCCAGATCGGGTCGGTGGCCGGGTTGGGGTTGCCCTCGATGCCGCCGGGGCCGGTGACCTCGGTGAACTGGTTGCGCCGGACGACGGTCCAGCGCGAGGCCGTGCCGTCCCACTCGGCGAGCACGCCCGAGGGGACGTCGGGGCGAGTCCTCGCCGCGGCCCCGTATTCGCCGTTGTTGGAATAGACGTAGACGCCCTGGCCGGAATAGAAGCCTTTCCCGTGGTAGCCGGGAAGGCCGGCCTTGCGGGGGCTTCCCTTGCTGGCCTCGTCGCCCCACAGCTCGGTGACCTCGAGCGACTCCACGTCGACCTCGTAGATGCCCTCCTCCATGGTGGCGTAGACGAGCTTGCCGGCGGGGTCGGTGAGGTGGCGCGCGTTGCCGGTGTGCCGCCCGAACATCGCCGAATACGGGATCGTTCGTACTTTGCCGGAGTCGCCGATGGCGTAGGGTCCGATGAAGAGCTGGCCGCTCTCGCGGTGGATCATCCGGTTGGCGGGCGTGCCGCCGACCGAGCCGGGGAAGACCTCCTGCTCCAGGGCCGGGGTGACCGAGTAGAGCTTGTCGGAGGAGCCCTTCGGCTGGTGTGGCGCGTAGGTGATGATCCAGAGCTTGCCGGCCCATGGCACCACCGCGCCGGTCCCGCACTCGCCCTCGTGGTTGAACATCGCCAGTCCGGGGTAGATGCCCGAGACCTCGACGGGTTCGGCCGAGGCGAGGGAGGCGGAGAGAAGGAGGGTGGAGAGGGAGCGTCGCATGGATTCGGGAGTGGCGGTCGGGTCGGGCGCCCGGCGGGGCGCGCCATCCGGTAGTGTCGCGGGCGGCGCCCGCTATCACCGCGAAGGCGGCGATGCCCCTAGCGGGCGGCCTCCAGGAAGCGGCTGACCAGGACAGGATGGGCACGGGAGCTGCCCTCGGAAATCACCACGACGCTGCGCTGGGCGGGCTTCGGCGGCCACGAACTGGAGAAGAGGATCCGGCCCGGCCGCTCGCCCTCCGCGGTGACCTGGCGAAGTTTGGCGAGGATCATCCCGCCTTGGTCCTCGGGGTGATAGGGGGCATCCCCCCCGGCCTTGAGCGGGAGCTCTTCCTCACCGGCGATCGCGATGGTCGCCTCGTCGAGCAGGTTGACCCAGAGGAAGCCGCCCGGCTTTACGCGCGCCTCGGAGAGGTCGTGGGCGCTCAGCACGCACTCCGTCGCCGGAGCCTCGGGTTCCACCCCTTCGGTCTCCGGTGCGTCCTCGGACGCGGATTCCGGCTCGTCCTCCTCGGCGGCGCGGGTGGTGGCGATCACGAGGATCGTGTCGGCCCCGGGCGGGAGTGCGCAGGAGACCGTCGGCGTGCCGCCCTTGGGCACCCGCAGCGAGAGCGTCGCCGGGCCGCTGTAGTCGACCGGGGCGGACAGGGCGGTGGTGGTGATGTCGAATGCCTTGCCTGGGGAGCCCTCCGCGATCCGGACGTCTGCCAGGGACTCCCCCACGCCGAGAAACACGAGCCGGGCCTGGGTGTTTTCGGCGGCGGTCGAGCCGGCGATCATGCCGGCGAGCCCGAGGAGGGTGGCGATCAGCGTCTTCATGAGATCAGCGTTGGCGGGTGTCGTCCTCCTGCGGCGAGGCTCCCGGCACGTCGTAGAAGCGGCGGACGTCGAGGGGGCGCGCCGCCGAGGTGCCCTTGAAAATGAGGATGAAGTTGCGCTGGGCCGGCTGGTGGCCCCAGACCGAGGAGTAGACCATCCGCAGCGAGCCGCTGTCGGTGGGCAGGCCGATCTTGACCGGGAGGTCGACCGTCTCGCGCTTCCACTCGGCGCTGGTGACCGTCGAGATGTCGCCCGGCTTGAGGCCGACCCGCTTCTCGCCGAGAACGATGGCGGTGCTGTCGGGGGAGAAATTGAAGAAGCGGTAGTCGCCGGAGGAGAGGTCGCCGGTCGACACCGGGTAGGCGCGGATGGCGGGCCCCTTCTGGTCCTTCGGGGGCGGGGCGATGACGAGCAGCACGCGATCGGCGCCTTCGGGGAGGGTCACGACGGTCAGGGGCTGCGGCGGCTTCTCGCCCTCGGCGGGCGGGTTGAGCGCCTCCTCGCTCGCGTAGAGCGCGAGCCGGGCGGGACCGGTGTAGTCGATGCCGGCGCCGAGGCCGGTCATGCTGGCCTTGAGCTCCGCGGGCTTGCCGTCGTTGCGGAAGTACAGCTCGGAGACCGCACCGGCGACACCCACCGGGAGCAGCTTGGTCTTGAGCGGCCGGTCCTGGGCGAGGAGGGGGGCGAGCGAGGCGAGAGCGGAGAGCAGGAGCGTGGGGGTTTTCATCGGGATCAGACTTCCTCGGGTGAGAGCCAGCGGAAGGACACGACTTCGAAGCGACGCCCGAAGCGCTGGTTGACCGGCCGCTCCAGCCCGGCGGCCGGGGTGTCGGCCTTCTCGGCGGCATCGATGTAGCGGATGTCGCGCTGCACGCGGGCCTCGCAATAGGCGGTGGCGAGCAGCTTGCCGGAAGCGTCCCGTGACTCGCCCATGGTCCGGACGAGGAAGGTGTCCGAGCGCGGCTGGAGCACCGGCGCCAGGGTCTGCAGCAGGTCGCCCTGAAGGAGGTAGGCGGCATGGCCGGCGGCCTGGCTTTCGCCGTCGGACACGTCGTTGAGGAAGGTGCCCGTCTTGGGTGTGGTTGGCAGACCGATGGTTTCGGGGAGGTCTCGGTTGAGGGTGCGGTCGAGTGCCGCCTGGAGCGCCCCCTTGCGGGCGTGCTCCGGCTGGCCGGAAGACGGGTCCCGGTTGACGAACTCGGCCATCGAGCGGAACGGGCCGCGGTCGCGCACCTCGTCGACGATCGCCTCGGCCAGCTCGTCGAGCTCGGACGGGCTGAGCTCGCGGTAGCCCTGCCAGAACGCGGGGTCCCAGCCGTCGTCGCCGGTGCGGTAGCCATCGCGCTGCAGCACGTGACCGAAGCGGCTGAAGCGGATCGGCGAGCCGTCCTCCCACGAGACCGCCCCGGTCTCGACGTTGAGGACCGGGAACTCGAAGTCCTCGAGGCTGGCGAGGATCGACTTCCAGGCGGCGACCGAGGTGGAGTTCACGTTGAAGGCTCCGTCGATCCGCAGCCGGGCGGCGATGGCCTCGGCGGCCCGGTCAGTGCCGTCGCTGAGGATCCGGTCGATCGAGCGGTCGCCCGGCAGCGGGCGGAACACGATCCGCGGGTTGGGCAGCGAGCGTTCGCCGGAGGCCAGCTCCTTGAAGCCGAAGGTCGCGTCGAGCGAGCCCCGTCGACGCAGGTAATCGGTGTGCAGGGTGGAGAAGAAGTAGCCGTCCCAGAGCTCCTCGTTGACCAGGTAGGAGGTGTCGGGCAGGCGGAAGTTCGGCACGTTGCCGAAGTTGTCGCGGAAGGTCGCGTCGAGCGACAGGCGCGGGTTGGCGTAGGAGTTGCCGACGACGAACGAGGGCTCGAAGTTGTAGCGGCTCAGCGGGGCGTGCTGGAGCTGGCCGAGCGAGACCAGCGGCGTGCGCGGGATGTCGAAGATGATCGCGTGGGTCTGTCCGCCGGCGGCGGTGTTGACCGGCCCGCCGTAGCCCTGGAAGCGCGGGCCGCCGGGGGTCTGCGGGGTCTGGTCGCCAAGGCCGCCCTCGGCGATCAGGCCGCGGCCGGGCGGCCCGCCGTCGCCGATGTCGCCGCGCGGGCCCGGCGGGTGGCTGCCGCCCAGCATCGGCGAGACGAACGACCAGCCCTCGACCCGGCGGGCGCCCTCGCGGCTGCCGTCCCAGGTCGGGTTGGCGGCGACGGCGCGCGGGTTGCAGTCGACGAAGCCGCGGAGTTCCTGCCCCTGCTCGGCCTGGGTCGGCGTCCGCAGGTGGAAGGCCCAGGTGGCGACGTGATGGTGGGCGCGGGCGAGGGACGCGGCGGTGAAGCGCGGCTTGGTGGTCGTCTGCCCGTCCCAGCCCGAGACGACCTGCTCGGGGATGACCATGCGGCTGTTCTCGTCGGTGCCCGGGAGCCAGAGGTCGGAGAAGCGGTTGATGATCTTGTTGCCGGCCTTGAGGGTGAACCAGGAGGCCGAGGAACTCCCCCCGAAGTCGCCGAACTTCTGAGCCGTCTCGGGGTGCTGGCTGTCCTCGAGGAAGAGGTCGCCGACGTGCACCAGGTCGTCGGGCTCGGCCAGGATCTCCTCGCCGTTGCTGTCGACGACGTCAAAGGCGATGGCGCCATTCTCCTGCCAGTCCGGATAGAGGGTGTTGACGCCCCGGATCTTCGCCTGCTCGGAGATCGAGAACAGGCGGAACTCGCCCGGTTGGAGGTCGACCGCCTCGGTCTTGAGCTGGAACCACGAGTTGGCGGGGTTCTCCGGGTCGCCGCCTTCGCTCAGCCAGTGCTCGCGCATCCAGACCCGTGGTGCCTTGTAGGCCCAGCGGGCGCCGGGACGGGTGAGGGCGAAGCGCAGGTAGGGATAGAGTGCCCAGTCGAAGCGGTAGGGTTCGGCCCGCAGCGGGATGTTGTAGGGATTCCAGATCCCGACCACCGGCTTGAACTCGAGCAGCACCTTGTACTTGGTCGAGCGTCCCTGCTTGACCGGCTCGGTCTTGAGGCGGAAGCCCATCTGGAGCAGCGAGACCACCGGGGACACGTGGCTGTTGACGTGCTGGCGGTCGCGCTCCCACTGGCTGCTGCCCGCGTTGTTGTAGGGCGCCCAGTCGTTGGTGCGGATGTCCGACTCGGCGGGCGGCACGCTCGGGATCACAGGCAGCGCGGCGGCGCCGCGGCTGGGGATGCTGGTCCAGAGTTGGTGGTAGTTGTAGAGCACCCCCCAGTTCGGGCCGGTGGGGATGCTGCCGTTGCGGGAGATCTCGTCGACGAAGTAGAACTTCCGCGGGTCATTGGCGACGAACTCGTACAGCTGGGCTCCATCGACCGACTTCGGTGACGGACGGGCGCCGAAGTAGTGGTCGAACTGCCGCGCCGCTTCCTCGCCGTTGGCGAAGGCTTGGGAGAGGTCGACCTTCATGCCCCCGTCGCGGACGTTGACCGGCAGGCCCTCGACGGCGGTCGTCAGGTCGTGCACGAACTCGTCGGGAATGCTCCGGTCGCCGGTCGCCAGGGCGGCGGTGTGCATGCTCAGGATCGACCCGCGGTCGTAGTCTTCCTCCTGCAAGGGGTCGAAGCGCTTGTCGACGACGCCGAGATTGGTCCGCGCCAGGGAAAGCGCCCGCACCGTGCGCTCGGTCGAGCCGAGGTTGGTGCGCTCGGGCCCGGCGAGGTCGACGCGGGCCTTGGTGCCCTCGTCGGCGACCCACCACGCCATGCGGCCGGACATCCCGCGTCCGCCGGTGTCGGCGATCTCGCTTGCCGGCACCCGGACGCGCCGGGCTTCATCCTCCGAGTGGACGAGAGGGTAGCCCGAGGTCGGGCCGGCGGCCGGATCGGCCTCGGCGCCTCCCGAAACCAGCCAGGCGGGACCGAAATCCTGGTCCTTGGCGCCGGAACTCGGCCACACGCCGGTCCAGTAGGGCTCGGCCACCGAGTCGCCGAGGATCGCGCCGGTGGCGGTGACGGCCTGGTCGCGTCCGGCATGCTGCTGGAGCTGGCCGATCGCCAGCATCAGCGCCATGCGCGCGTTGGCCCGGGCGGTGGCCATCGCCTCGCCGCTGCGGCTGGCGCGGAGCGAGACGGTCGAGAGCGACAGCAGGCCGATGGCGAGCAGGGAGAGGAGGACCATCATCGAGATCGTGATGATCAGCGAAAAGCCGGAGGGTCCGTTGCGGGGTTTTTGGGTCTTCGGGTCCATGCTTTGTATTGGCAATGTGTGGCGCCGGGGGATGAGCAACACAATGAATTTGTATAATTTGATTCATTGATCGCGCAATTCAGAAAGTTCGATTCCGGGGCGGGATTCGGCGGACGGCTCGCGAGGCCGCGTGATTGCGGGGCTCGACGGCCGCGGGCGTTCCCGTCGCCGCTGGCAGCGGGCTGATCGATTCTGTCAGGGGCCGCGGACGGGGGTGCGATCAGCGCCGGTTGCTCACGCGGAACTCCTTCGGGGTCATCCCGAGTCGCTGGCGGAACAGGTTCACCAGCGCGCTGGCGCTGCGGAACCCGGAGCGCTCGGCAACCTCCTGCAGGGACAGGTCGGAGGACGAGAGCAGACGCTGGGCGAGGTCGAAGTGGGCGCGCCAGATCTCCTCGTGGAGCGTCCGGCCGACCAGGGTGTTGAAGCGGCCCTCGAGCGACCGGCGGGACAGGTTGGTGGCCTCGACGACGTCCCGGACCTTGATCGTGCGGTCGGCGTGGTCGCGGATGAAGCGCAGCGCGGCGACGACGTCCGGGTCATCGAAGGCGAAGACGTCGGTCGAGGTCCGTTCGGCGACATGGGCGGGCGGGATCCGCAGCGGCCGCTTCGGCCGGCGCTTGCCCGCCAGCAGGTCGTCGAGCAGGGCGGCCGCCTCGTAGCCGCGTCGGGTCATGTCGACCTCGACGCTGGAAAGCGTGGGCGAGCTGAGTTCGCAAAGCTGCTGGTGGTTGCCGGCGCCGAGCACGGCGACCTCCCCGGGGACATCGATGCCGGCCTTCCAGCAGGCCTCGAGGGCCATCGCGCCGAGGCGGTCGAGGCTGGCCAAAAGGGCCAGCGGTCGCGGCAGCTTGGGCAGCTTCGCCAGCAGCTCGTCGTCGCCCCCGGTGGCGCTGATGGTGACCGCGTGCAACCGGCCGCCAGCCTCGGCGATCCGATCCCGGAAGCCCTCGCCGCGGTCCTTCGAGTAGTTGGTCCCATCGCGGCGCGAGAGGTAGGCGAACTCGCTGAAGCCCTTCTCGATGAAGTGTTCGGCCGCCATCCGCCCGATCGCGCGGTCGTCGCTCAGCACGCTGGGCACCTCCATCTCGTCGAGCAGGCCCGCCACGTTGACGATCGGCAGGCGGCGGCTCACCGCGGCCTCGTGAAACCGCGGGTCGACAACCGTGCAGATGATGCCGTCGCCTTCCCAGCTGCGGACGAGGTCCGCCAGCTCCCGCCTCTCGCGGTCGAAATAGGCGATCCGCCAGTCCGCCTTCTGTTGCGCGTAGCGGCTGATCCCGTCGAGGATCTTCGCGCCGTAGCCGCTGAGCGGCTCGACCATCAGGCCGATGTTCCGGACCTCTCGTCCTCCGCGGGGTCCAGGCTTCTTCCTCACGCCCGACGAGCGTGGCTTTCGTGCCGGGTTCTGCGCAATCATGAAATTCCAGGCGGGTGGGTGGCTCGGGGGGTGGTGATGTAATGGATATGAAGAAAATTACTTGTGTGCGCAAGTTTGGATTGTCGCATGACGTTGGGGGGAGCATGTTCAGCGACATGAGTCCGATCATCGGAAGGCTGGGGATCGCGGCGGCGATGCTGCTAGGCACGGGCCCGGGAGTGGCGGAGAACCTCGCCCGGGGCGCGAGCGCCGAGGCGACGAGCGCGCGGGGGGGGTATCCGGCCGCGCATGTGGTCGACGGCAAGGTCAGCGACACCTCGCGGTGGCTGGCGGAGGAGGGCGACCGCGCGCCGGCCGTCGTGCTGCGCTTTCCGCAGCCGGTGACGGTGGGATGCGTCGACATCTACTCCGGGTGGCGGGACGGCTCGGGGCTCGCACGCTTCGATCTGGAACTTGAGACCGGCTCGGGCTGGCAACGGCCCGCGGCCGGACGGGTGAGGGGCACTGCGGAGAACCGCCATCGGGTCGGGGTCCGCCTCGGGGGGGTGCGGGCGCTCAGGCTCGGCTTGTCCCGGGGCGACGCCGGGCGGATCCGCGAGATCG
>Ga0207814_100687_pt1 | contig 15076 bp, 3 predicted proteins | sample TtaePargueraPR_7_FD_187755 | JGI IMG/M metagenome (GOLD analysis project Ga0207814, IMG submission 187755) | Aerobic enrichment media microbial communities from Bioluminiscent Bay, La Parguera, Puerto Rico - Tt and P1 (2) (SPAdes) | ecosystem: Environmental > Aquatic > Marine > Unclassified ... | reverse complement strand
GACCGCCTCGTCGGCACCTACGACGAGGAGATCTTCGGTCTCCACAAGCCGCTGGGCCCCGATGCCGACATCGGGCTCCGGGTCCGCGGGACCTTCGAACTGAGCCGCATCAGCCTCATTGACACCCTCAACGGACGCTGATCCCGAAGCGACACCCTGCTCTTCCATGAATTCCCGCCCGCGCCTCCTTTCCCGCGTCGCCGCCCTGCTGCTCCCTCTCGTGGCGAGCGCCGGTGCCGCCGTCGACGACCTGCTCTTCACGGTCCGGATCGACGGCAGCCAGAGCACCAACATCCCAACGATCTACGTCACCAACAACTCCCCGAACCTCGACATCTCGTCGCTGCGGCTCTCGATCGGGGACACCAGCAAGCACTTCGACCAGGGCGATTCGCGCATCGTCGACGGCCCCCCGGGCGGGGGCGCCGTGATGGTTGTCCCGGGCGGCCGCAACGACGTTCTGGACATCGGCCTCTCCGACTTCAACCCGGGGGAGACCTTCTCGTTCAGGGCCGACGTCGACAACGACCCCGACCAGAACAGCGGCGAGGACTACCGCCTGGCCTTCTTCAACCAGAACGACCCGAGCAAGAACGCGGTCGTGACCGTGCGCTACGGGGCCGCGACGGCCTCCGCGCGGCTGGTGCCGATCGAGCCGGGCGACCCGCGCCGGTACCAGGACTACACCTTCCGCGGCCCGACCCGCACCCTGACCGTCACCAGCCGCGCCGAGGAAGGGCCGGATGGGGCCGGCGACGTGGTCCAGGGGGTCACGGTGCTGCGCGAGGGCGTGGAGATCGCCTCCGGCATCTCCTCCGGGACCTTCGACGTGGGACACGGCGACCGCGTGCAGATCCGCGCACCCCAGGCGGTCTACAAGGACATCCACTCGCAGTACCTGACGATCGACAACGAGAGCGAGAACAACCCCGACTCCGTCGAGTCCGCGGCCCACGAGCGCTTCGTCGCGATCGGCATGTCCGTCAACGACGTCGCGCAGACCGCGGACCCCACCTACTACGACTTCGAGGCCCGGGGGAACACCGAGGTCCAGGTCAAGTGGCGGCACTTCTACGCGCTGATCATCAAGCAGGACTTCAGCGGCACCGCGAGCCGGGAACTGGTCGCCGGCAAGCCCTGGGCCGGGCCGCTGACCTCGGATGCGACCGGGGCCCCCGACCCCCCGGTCAGCAAGCAGTGGGTCCAGAAGGGCGAGCAGCCGACGGTGACCATCGACGGGGACTACATCGACCCCTTCAGCCACCCCGGCCTCGACATCCGCTACGTGGTCAAGGGCTTCCGTGCCTACGGCCCTCCCAACAGCTTCCTCAGCGAGGACGACAACGAGGTGCGCTTCGGCGACAAGGGCAAGGTCGACATCTCGAGCCCGGCCAACGGGACCGTGTCCAGCTACGCGGCGGGGGCGGCCGGATTCACCGTGGTCACCAGCGAGTCGGCGCATGGCCTCGAGGCCGGGGACCGGATCGAGCTCCGTGGCAGCGGCACCGCCGCCTACAACGGGGTGCACGAGATCACCGCCGCCACCGCCACGACCTTCACCGTGGCGCTCGAGTTCCTCGAGAATCCGAACGCCAAGGGGACCTGGAAGGACGTCACCTACGAGCGGATGATCGAGTTTCCCGGCGTGGCGCCGCGGCAGCAGCTCAAGCCGGCCTTCGACATGTACGGCCCCGGCGGCATCACCTACGTCTGGCAGATCCAGTACGGCGTGCGGGTGGCGACCGACGACCCCGCGCGCGGGTCGCTGGCGAAGGTCTACCAGGTCACCGTCGAGAAGGACGACGCGGCTTCGTCCGGCGGGGACGTGGTGCTGGTCGAGAAGGACGAGGACGTCACCGTGCAGGACGGCGTGGCGTGGTTCGACCCCGGCGCCAAGGTCAAGGTGGTCGCCGCCGGCGAGGTGCCGGGCGAGGAGGGACTCGCTCTCACCGGCTGGGCGAACGGGGACGGCTACTACTTCGCGAACCAGGGCGAGGTCGACCCGACCACCGGCGAGGCCTCGAGCGGCGAGCCGGCGGAGGTCAACGGCTCGCCGGTCGCCAACTGGATCACCGACGGGCCCGGCGGCACCGTCGGCTACGAGATCGGCATGCTGCGCCGGCCAGTGCGGGTCCTCTGGCGCTACGGCGCCGGGGCGATCGTCGTCGACGTCGTCATCGGCCAGCACCTGTTCGAGAACTACCCGCAGTATGCCCCGATGTTCACCCGGCAGCCGGAGCCGATCATCAACGCGCAGCCGGACCCCGCCGCGGTCGACGGCAGCGGCACCGCGCCCGGCGCCGACCTGATGGCGGAGTGGGATCCCGTCAGCGGGCGCCTTTACCCGACGATTCCCGGTCGCTTCACGGTGCCATGGAAGCCGGGCACCGACTCCGACAACGCGGTCGAGGTCCGGGTCGTCGCGCGGCTGCCCTTCGACCCCGAGCGACGGATCCGAGGGCACTACCCGCACCTGCAGGGGGCGCCCGCGGTGGCGGTCGACCCCGACCCGGGCGACGACGTCAGCTTCAAGTCCGTCAAGTACTCGACGGCCGGCGGCACGGTCGACGGCAACGGCCTCTTCACCACCGAGAACCCGGGGCTCACGGTGCTGCTGTTCTCCGAGATCCAGCGGATCGGCCGGGGCGAGCCGCGGGAATTCCTGATGGTCCGCGTGGTCGACACGCGGCCCTGGAACGAGCGCCTCCCGGCCCAGCCGTCGCCGGTCGAGGTCGGCCGCCGGATCCTCGACCCCGACGTCGACCTCGCGAGGCTCGGGACCGGCTACCTCTTCGATCCCGACCCGACGATCCCGTCGCGGCACAACCCCTTCGTCTACGACGCCTCCCTGGTGGAGGGGCTGGCCGCGCGCGACATCTACGACATGGACCGGCTGCGCGCCGACGACTCCGGCCTGGTGGTCGTCAACAAGGCCGCGCTTCCCGGGCCGGTGATCCCGGTCAACGAGCATCCCGGCGTGACCGACGACGAGCTCCCGATCGTGATGTGGTACGACGATCCCCGTAGGAATGACGGGCTGATGTGGCCGTACCTGTCGCGCATCTACCGCCCGCGCTGGCCGGATCCCGAGACGGTGCCGCAGATCGTCATCGCCAGCCAGTTCGGCAGCGAGGGCCTCGGGCCGGACGAGGAGGAGCAGCCGACCGCGCCGGCGACCGGCGAGTTCCCGGAGGCGACGACCTACGATCCCTCGCGCCTCCAGTCGGTGCAGATCTACAACCAGCCCGACCCGGAGAGCCCCGGCTACAACCCGAACGAGGAGCACGCGCTGATGGCGCCCTCGCTGCGCTTCGCCTCGGTGTCGCCCCGCCCGCCGGCGGCCTTCGCGCTGCGCGCCGGCGACCTCAACCGGACCAACCGGACGATCACCAGCGGGGACTCCGCCTACACCTCCCATCCCTTCGTGCTGGTCCAGTTCTACGACGTGGCGGACGACGAGATGAAGATGAACCTCTACCGGGTGAAGCGCGAGAGCGCCCTCGGCGACAGCCCGTCGTACACCTTCGCCCGCGACTTCACCCCGAACGTCACCAGCCTCGCCTCGCAGGCGCACGTGACGATGGAGGCGGGCGAGCCGGTGATCCCGTTCTACCCGCTCGGCGTGGCGATCGGGGCCAGCCCGGCGCCCGAGACCTTCGGCAACAACCTGTTTCCCCAGGAGGCCTACTGGGAGGACTGGAAGGGTTCCTACTGGTCGATCTCCGGCGGACCGGAGGCCTGGTTCGAGGTCTCGTTCTACTATCCGCTGGCGCCCGACTTCTGGTGGCCGCCGAACCTCCGGGTGCCCGGGGTGGAGGTGGTGAAGAACGGCTCGACCTACACCGCGACCTACGTCGAGGGCGGCGACATCCTGCCGCAGGTCGGCGACTCGGTGGCCTTCCTGCCCGCCTACGTCACCGACGACCCGAAGAGCCAGTTCGACTCCCACCTGCCGACCCCGCTGCTCTACAAGTCGGACTGGCCGGAGAACGCGCCGGTGCTCAAGGCTGGCGAGACCCTGACCTTCTCCGGCGGCGAGTTCGCGGCCGACCAGATCTTCCGCGGCGCGGCCGACCCCGCGCCGGGGCTCCCGCAGCTCACCGCCTTCGCCTCGGCCGAGGTGGTGTTCGACTCGCTCAACCCCGAGGGCCGGCCCGCCGACCTCACCCGGCGCTGGACGGCCCGCGTCGTCCAGGCCCTCGAGAAGCGCACCGTCTCGCTGTCGACCGGCGACTTCCCCTCCGAGCTCCAGCCGGCCAGCGGCCGGGTCCGGGTGAGCCAGGGCAAGTACATCTTCAACGAGCTTCCGGCCTCGCTCCAGAAGCGCCTGCGCTACGACCCGCTGGCGGTCCGGATCGTCAACGGCAGCGAGGTCTCCGGGGTGCTGGAGTTCAGCGGCCTGCTGAATGACAAGGACATCGGGGACCCGACGCTGACCGCCTCGCCGCCGGCGGTCTACGTGCTCGAGCCCAACATCCTGACCGGCGCCGAGCTCGAGGAGCTGCTCGGCCTGGTGAGCGCCGAGCCCGATCGGACGGTGTGGCAGAACGCGGTGCGGGCGCTCTACGACGCGACCCGGAATCCCGAGGGCCTGCCGGGCGGCGGCTACCAGGCCGGCCTGATGCGGCTGCCGCTCTACAACGACGACGGCTCGATCGCCAAGGACAGCCTGGGCAACGTGCTCTACCCGGGCACCGTCACGCCGGCTCCGTTCCGCGCCTACGGGCCGGGGCTGGCGCTGGTCCCGAACGGCGACTTCCTCGATCCGACCCGCGATGACTACCCGGATGTCAGCTGGGTGACGGTGGTCGAGAACAACGACCCCGCGCTCGGCGGCTCGCCGATCACCCCGCACATCATCAAGGTCGACCGCCGCGAGCGCTACCGCGGCGCGATCAAGACCATCCTCTCCGACAACGTCTTCGACGAGAACATCGTGCTGCGCTCGACCGGCGACTTCGGCGCCAACGCCGACGACCTCTACTTCGAGTGGTGGTACCGGCCGGACGACGGCAGCCTCGACGTGCCGCCGCCGGACCTGATCCCGTCGGGGCAGACCAGTCCCTGGAAGGTCTTTCCCGATCCTTCGGGGGACCGCGGCAAGGGCCGCTACCAGATCACCCTCAAGGGCAACCCGAACGCGCCCGAGGCACTGCTGGCCGACACCTGGTGGTTCTGCCGCTACCGCCATGCCAACGACAACAACTCGGGCACCGACTGGAGCGACGTGAACTTCATCTGGGCCGGCGCCGGGAACTCGCAGCCCTTCGTCGACGCCGACCTCGACGGCTTTCCCGACTTCCGCGCCCAGCTCGCCCAGGGCTGGATCAAGCGGGTGCTCGACGCGGTCAATCCCTACGAGGCGCGGATCCGCGACTTCGAGGGCGACAGCCCGTCGACGGTTGCCAGCATGATCGCCCAGTTCGGGGCCCGCTACGAGGGGCCGGTGGCGCTCAACCCCGACAAGAATGTCATCGAGAACGTCGGCCTGATCGAGCTCTACGAGACCATCCTCAACCGCGGGCGGAGCCTGTCGATCGACCTCTCGCGGCCGGTCTCGACGCCGGCGATCGCCAATGCGCTGCAGCTCGCGTCGACCCGCATCGCCGACTTCTACACGCTGCTCGGCAACGAGGCCTACGTCGACGCCCTCGACCCGACGATCGGCCACGGCAGCAACAGCGCCGCCTACGGCTCGCTCTCGAGCTCGGTCTTCACCTTCCAGAACCAGCTGCCCTCGATGATCAGCGAGGAGCTGGCGCTGCTCCGCGGGGTCGACGACTTCTTCGCCCGCCCGGTCTACAACCGCCTGTTCTGGAACTTCACCAAGGGCGAGGGCGAGGCGGCCTACGCGACCAACTACAACCTCCACGACGGCAATGCCGACGGCTTCATCGACGAGGCCGACGCGATGCTCGCCTTCCCGCAGGGGCACGGCGACGCCTGGGGCCACTACCTGACCGCGGTCCGCAACCAGTACGAGCTGCTCCGTCACCCGTTCTTCAACTGGGTCTCCCGTTCGGAGAGCTACAACCTCCAGGACATCGTGCTCAAGGTCGACTTCCTCGACGAGCGGAAATTCGCCGCCACCGCGGCGCAGAAGGCGAAGGCCGGGGCGGAGATCGTGTCGCTGAGCTACCGCGAGCGCTACGTGGCGGAACCGGAGGCGCAGTGGCAGGGCTACACCGACTCGAACCCGGACCGCGCCTGGGGCGTCGACGAATGGGCCCGCCGCGGGGGACAGGGAGCCTACTTCGACTGGGTCACCGCCAACGCCCTGCTGCCCTCCGAGCACCCGAACGGGGAGCTGGAGGGGATCCAGAAGGTCGACCGCCGCGGGAACGGCGACATTCCCGTGATCTCGGCCAACCTCAACGCCATCCAGCGGACGCTCGACCAGGCGGACCAGGGATACAACCCGCTCGGGCTGGCCGGCGACGCGCAGATGTTCGACCTCGACCCGAGCTTCCTCGACTACGGCAGCGGGGTCCAGGGGCAGATGCACTTCGACCAGATCTACGAGCGGGCGATGGCGGCGATCGACAATGCCGTGGCGAGCTGGGACAACGCCAACCAGCGCGGCCAGCTGCTGCGGCAGGTCGGCAACAGCGAGGCGGAGTTCAAGAACGCGACCTTCCAGGAGGACCTCGCCTACCGCAACCGGCTGATCCAGATCTTCGGCAAGCCCTACGAGGGCACCATCGGGTCCGGGAAGCTCTACCCGCCCGGCTACGAGGGGCCCGACCTCGCGCTCTACATGTACGTGCCGGTGCGCGAGATCACCGCCGACACGGTGCCCGGGCCGACCACCGGCTTCGCCACGTTCAACGGATCGGGCACCCTCACCGGCGGCGACCTCTACAATGCCTTCGTCAAGAGCAACCCGGACGGCAGCGGCAACTCGATCTACTTCGAGAACGAACTCGACGAGGTGGGCAACGGGCTCCGGACGCTGTTCAGCCCGACCTTCGCCGGAGCCTCCAATGATGCCGCCCGGACCTCCCTGGCGAGCAGCGGGCTGTTCGACGTCGAGTACACCGATCTCGACTCGCCACGGGTCGACCTCGAGAACCTGGCCGAACTGATGCCGGTCACCGCGGCCGGCTACACCTTCCAGGCGCCGCCCGCCTGGGGCGGCCGCGGGGCGACCGGCGAGCTGCAGGACGTGATCAACCAGATGATCCGCCAGGAGGCCGAGGTCGCCCGCGCGATCGCCGCCTGGGACGGCCAGACCGGCGAGACGATCCGGATCCTGCGGCTGCTCAACGCGCGCCTCGACACCAGCGGCCTCAACCAGGGCCGCGACGAAGTCTTCAGCCGGGTGAAGCTGGCGGTGAACGACATCATCAAGGTGATCGAGACCGCCAAGGAGATCAACGACCTGATCGGCCAGGTGGCGGTGACCTCGCTCGACGGGGTGAAGTCGGCGGTCCCGGACATCCTTCCGACCGGTGGGCTGGCGGTGTCGCCGGGCGACGCGCTCTCCTTCGCCGAGGCCGGCGCGGAGTTCGGGAAGATCTCGGCCAAGACGGTGTTCAAGTCGACGGACACCGCGCTCAAGATCGGCAAGCTGGTCGCCGAGATCTCCCTCGACATCGCGGAGAACGAGCTGAACCTCGCCAAGGCCCGCGACGAGCGGAAGCTGCAGATCCGGGAGTGGCTCAAGGAGCTCGAGGACCAGGTGGGCGACGAGGCGATCCTGCGGATCGCGGTGTTCAAGGAGATCCAGGCGCTCGAGGCCCTCTCGAACCGCTACCGCACGCTGCTCGACGAGGGCGGCCGGCTGGTTGACGAGCGCGCTGCCTTCAACAAGCGGGTCGCCGCCCAGACCCAGCTCAAGCGCTACCAGGACATGACCTTCCGGGTCTCGCGCAACCACGCGCTCTCGTCCTACCGCAACGCCTTCGACCTCGCCTCGCGCTATGCCTACCTGGCGGTGTCGGCCTACGACTACGAGACGAACTACGACTTCGGCGACGCCGGCTCACCGGCCGGAACCTACGGGCAGGTGATCAGCGCGCGCACCGCGGGGTCGCTGCGCGGCATCCTCTCCCGACTGAAGGCGAACTACGACTCGCAGGGCAGCCAGCTCGGCTTCAACAACGTGCAGCGCGAGACCGGCGAGATCTCGCTGCGCCGCGAGCTGATGCGGATCCTGCCCTCCGGCGAGGTCCAGCCGGACGCGCCCGCCAACGAGTTCCCGGCCCCGGGGCGCGACGCCGACACGGTGTGGCGCGAGGCGCTTCAGGACGCGCGGGTGTCCGACCTGTGGCAGCTGTCCGAGTTCCGGGAGCACTGCCGGCCCTTCGCCGCGGCCACCGACGCCTCCGGCAGGCCGGTCCCGCAGCCCGGGATCGTGCTGCGCTTCCCCTCCGACATCAGCAGCGGCCGGAATTTCTTCGGCAAGCCGCTCAGCGGGGGCGACCAGGCGTACAGTACCAGCAACTACGCCACCAAGATCCTCGGTGCCGGCGTCGCCTTCAGCGGCTACCGCACCGACGACATCCTCAACGACCTCTCGGCCGCGCCGCGGATCTACTTCATCCCGGCCGGGCTCGACGTGATGCGGGTGTCGCGCAGCGAGGACCCCGACGCGCTGCGGATGTGGAAGGTCGTCGAGCAGGCGATTCCGGTGCCCTACCCGGCCGGTGGCGCCCAGCTCGACCAGAGCGGCTACATCCCGCTGCTGGACAACCTCAACGGCCGGATCGGGGACGCCCGCCGCTTCTCCGACTTCCGTGCCTATCCCAACCAGCTCGGCGAGGCGGTGACCGACTCGCGCCTGGTCGGCCGCTCGGTCTGGAACACCGAGTGGCTGCTGATCATCCCGGGCGCCACCCTCAACGCGGACCCCGAGACCGGACTCGACCGCTTCGTCGACCAGGTCACCGACATCAAGCTCATCTTCGACACCTACGGCCAGAGCGGCGGCTGAGGCCCGGCGTGCAATCCGAACCCCGATTCCCGATGAATCCAAGGACCTGTTCCCTTTCCGTGCTGGCGCTCGGCCTGCCGATGACGCTCGCCCTGGTGCCGCCGCCGGCGGCCGCCGCCGCCTTCATCAGCGAGCCCGAGACGCTGATCTACGGGCGCATCCTCAATCGCGAGAACCCGAACCTCGAGCAACGGGTGGTCGAGGGCGAGCTGCGGTGGACGATCCGCCAGGCCGACGGCTCGACGATCCACCTCGCGGGGGAGATCGACGTGATGGATGGCGGCAACTACTCGTATCTGTTGCGGGTGCCCCACCAGGCACTGATGATCGGCCAGGAGGCGTCGCCGCTGACCCTGCCGCTCGGGCTCTCCCCGGTCGCGGCCTCGAGCGTGACGATCACCGTCGACGGCCGTCCCGCCGGGATCCTGCCGCCGGCGAGCTCGGAGCTGGAGCTCGACCAGCTGCTGCGGGCGGGTGCATGGCGGCTCGACCTCGAGATCAACGCGCCCTCGGCCGACTCCGATGGCGACGGCATGCCGGACTGGTGGGAGGACCAGCACGGCCTCGACAAGCAGGACGGGGACGACGCGCTGGTCGACCTCAACGGCAACGGGCTCCACAACCTGGGCGAGTACCTCGCGGGCAGCGACCCGGTGCGGGACCCCGCCGAGCCCGAGCTGCAGACGCGCGAGGTGATCGCCTACGCCGGGGCGAGCTCGATCTTCCTGCTGGAGACCGCCGACGCGGACAGCGCCCCGGCCGATCTCGTCTACACCCTCGAGTCGGTCCCGGGAAGTGGTGCGCTGCGCTTGCGCAACGCCGCCGAGCTGCCCGCCGAAACCGCGCCCGAGCTGGGGGTCGGGGATACCTTCACCCAGGCGGACCTGAACTCCGGCCGCTTGGTCTTCGGCGCGAGCTCGCCCGACGAGCCGGGCGCGTTCGCGGTGAGCGTCCGCGACGAGGATCCCGCCCATCCACCCTCCCGGGGGGAAATCCTGATCCGGCGCTTTGATCCGCCGTCGGGGATGACCGCCGCCAGCCCTTCCGAGAGCATGCGCCTCGAGGCCCTGCGCATCGCCCGGGACCACGGCGCTCTGGTCGCCGACCTCGGGGCCACCTCCGGCCGGCATCAACTGGCGGCTCCCACCGCCGGGCTGGACGCGGAGTCATCCCAGCAGCACGCGGAGGCCTTCGGCCCGGAGCTCCCCCACATCCTGATCGGCGGTCCGGCCGACGACATCCTTCGCGGCGGGGTCGCCGCCGACTTCATCGACGGAGGGGCGGGGGCCGACTCCCTGGCCGGCGGTGCCGGGGCGGACACCTTTCTGGTCACCGGGGCCACCGCCGGCGACGACGTGATCGAGGACTTCCGCCCCGCGGAGGGCGACGTGCTCGACCTCACCGGGCTGCTCCAGGGGACCTCGACGAGCCTGGCCGACTACGTCCGGATCCGGCGCAGCGGGAGCGACGCCCGGGTCGAGATCAGTGCCGCCGGGACCGCGTCGGGCTATGACGACGCGGTCATCCTGCTGAGGAACACGGCGATCGGGCCCGACGACCTCGCCGACCTCTACTACGATGGCAACCTGCGGGTCGACGGCGTGGGCCTGCCGCCGCGGGTTCGGGTGGTGGCCGTCGGCGACGCTCCGAGCGAGAACGGGCCGGTCGAGGGGACCTTCTCGATCCTCCGCGAGGGAGCGACGGAAGATTCGCTGATCGTGCAGCTGGAGCTCCATGGCACCGCGACCAACGGGTCCGACTATCCCTATGTGCCGCCGACCATCGAGATTCCCGCCGGTGCCGCCGGCGTCGAGGTGATCGTCCGCCCCTACCCCGATGCCGTGCAGGAGGGCGCGGAGGTCGTGCTGCTGCGCCTCGTCGGTTCGGGCGACTACCTGCTCGCCGGCGAGAGCGAGGCGGAACTGATCATCGAGGACCTCAAGCCGCAGCTCAGCGTCGAGGTCCTCGACGGGATTGCGGCGGCGGACGTGGGGTCCCCGGGCGCGTTGCTGATGCGCCGCCAGGGCCTCACCTCCAACGAGGTCTTCGTGCGCTTCTCGCTGTCCGGCACCGCGGCCAACGGCATCGACTACCGGGCGGTGACGCCCTACCTGACGATGGCCGCCGGACAGACCACGCGGGTGATCGAGTTCCAGCCGACGGAGGGTGTCGAGTTCGGCGGGGCGGAGGCGAAGTCGATCCGGATGACGATCACGCCGGATCCGGCGTACGCGCTTCGCGTGCCCTCGGCGATGGTCGCGCTGGTGCCGGGTGAACTCGACTACCCGGGCTGGCTCGCGGCGAGCGGCCTCGAGGAGGGCGGGGACGGCACCGCCGATGCCCTGCGGCTGCGCTACGGCTTCGGGCCGGGCGAATCGGGAGGCGCCGCGGCGTTCCCCAGGCCGGAGGTCCGCGACGGCCACCTGGTGCTCAGCTTCCGGCGCAAGCCCGCGATCGGCGACTACCTTTACCGGGTCGAGTACTCGAACGACTTCACCACCTGGTTCACCGGCCCGGACTGGGCCGAGGACATCACCTTCCACGTGGCACCGGATGATCCCGCGGCCGCGGTCTACCGGTCGGTGAAGCCGATCTCGGAGGCGGACGTCGCCGCCATGCGGGTCCGCCTCGTCCCGACCTCCCAAGCCACCGAGTGACTCCCCGCCCCATGCCCGCCCGACCTCTCGCGCCCGTCCTCCTGATCCCCGCGCTCGTCTGCCTGCTGGCTCACTGCGACAAGCCCGCGCCGTCGGCGGCCGAGGAGTCGGAGCCGCCGCTGGCGGTGGTCGGGGGCGAGCCGATCACCGCCGGAGACCTGCGGGCCGAGGCGGCGTGGCGACGGGACCAGCGGCAGACGGTGCCGCCGGCCGATGAGCTCCTCGACGAGATGGTTCGCCGGTTGGCCCTGGTGCAGCGTGCGCGCTCGGAGGGGCTCGAGTCCGACCCGGAAATCCGCCGGCGCTGCCAGAGCATCCTCATCGCCGGGCTCCGGGCCCGCGAGCTCGACCGCCGGGTCGCCGAGGTCAAGATCGGGGACGACGAAGTGCTTGCCGCCTACGAGGCCGGTTCCGGGGCGTTCGAACGCGAGGCCCTCGACCGCTTCGCGATCCTGTTCCTGGAAGCCGACGCGAAGATGTCGGCGTCGCGAAGGGCGGAACTCCGGGAGCGCCTCGAGGCCGGGCTTGCCCGGGCCGACGCCCGGCCGGCGAAGGGGGGGCGCGGACCGGCCGCGACCGGCTTCGGCGCGGTGGCGATCGACCATTCCGACGACCAGGCCAGCCGCTACCGCGGCGGGGACATCGGCTGGATCGGGGCCGACGCCGGGTCGACCCGCTGGCCGGACTCGGTGATCGAGACCGGCCGGGCGCTGGCCAAGGGCGAGCGAAGCGGCGTCCTCGAGACCGACCAGGGATTCTACGCGATCATGAAGACCGACGCGCGCGCCGGCGGTCGGCGTCCGCTCGAGGAGGTGGCGCCCGAACTGCGCCGCCGCCTGCTGCGGGAAAAGCGTCGCCAACTTGAGAAGGCCTTCGTCGAGGAAAGCCTCGCGGCCGCCGCGGTCGAGCTCGACCGGGCCGCGGTCGAGGCCATCGAGCTCGACGAGCCCGCCTCCGCCGAGGCTCCCACGCCCCCTTCCGCCCCCGGACTGCCCGCCACCGCGGGTGGCGCCGGGTGAATGCCCCATTCCCGCAACGTTCATGGATATCCAGACCTGCCTCCGCCCGCTGTTCCCCGGGCTGACCTTCCTCGCCCTCGCCGCGTCGGCCCACGGTGCGGCGCCGACGGTGGCGAACTCCAACGTCATCCTGCCCGGCCAGCCGGAGGACAGCGCGACGACGATCAGCTATGCGCTCCTGCTGGCCGCCACCGGCGCCAGTGACAGCGACGCCGGCGACGAGATCGTGTTCCGCTTCAAGGGCGAGCAGTCGGGGGAGGTCGAGACTTCCGGTGGCACCGCGGTCGGAACCAACGACACGCTCGCCGCCGGCGAGTCCTGGGTCTGGACCCCGGACGACGACGACAACGGCAACCTGGCGGCCTTCCGGGTGCGCGCCTACGACGGTTCCTCCGAGTCGGGCCTGGTGAGCATCTCGGTCACCGTTCCGGCGGTCAACGACGCCCCGGTCTTCACCAAGGGCTCGAACGTGAGTGTCGACGAGGACTTGACGGGCTACTCCGAGAGCGGCTGGGCGACGGCAATCGACGAGGGCGCCAGCGACGAGTCGTCCCAGGCGCTCGTGTTCGTCATCGACTCGAACTCGAACGCCGGGCTGTTCGCGGCGGGCCCCGCAGTGAGCGACGATGGCGAGCTCAGCTTCACTCCGGCGCCGAACCAGTTCGGAAGCGCGACGATCGGCCTCAAGCTCCAGGACGACGGTGGCACGGCCAGCGGCGGTTCCGACGAGTCGGCCGTGCAGACCTTCACGATCACGGTGACCGCCGTGAACGATCCCCCGAGTTTCACCGGGGGCGGCGACCTGCCAGTGGCCGAGGACGAGGACTTCGGGTCGGGAGCGGGCGTCTACTCGGCGACCTGGGCGACGGCGATCAGCGCCGGTCCCAACGAGAGCGACACGCTGTTCTTCGACGTCACGCGCGCTTCCGGCGACAGCGACCTCTTTTCCACGCCGCCGGCGATCGACCCGGACACCGGCGTGCTCACCTTCGTGCTGGCGGCCAACCAGAACGGCAGCGCGGAGTACGACGTCGTGCTGCGCGACGGGGCGTCCGGTGCGGGCGGCACCCTGACGGACACGGAGCGCTTCAAGATCACCGTCGGCGCGCGGGAGGACGACCCGGTCCTCGGCGGCTCGCTGGTGACCGATCTCTCCGACGCCGACGTCGTCGGATCCGAGTCGGCGCAGGCCTACGGGATCTTCGACAGCCTCACGCTCACCGACCCCGACGACGGGGAGCCGAACGCGGCGCCGCAGAGCGTCACCGTCACGATCGACGAATCCGCGGCCGAACTGGGGACCTTCAAGCTGCCCGCCGACGACACGCCGGACACCTCGGGCGACTCGCTGGTCTACACCTTCACCTCGAGCAGTGCCTCCGATGCCCAGTCGAAGCTTCGCGCGGCGACCTTCCAGCCGGACTCCAACATCCTGCCGGTGGGCGACACGGGGAGCTTCGGCGTCAAGGTCGAGACCGTCGACGGCGACTCGCGCGCGGCGGCCCCGGTCGAGGGAACCCTCACCGTCGAGTCGGTCAACGACGTCCCGGTGCTCTCGGCATCGCTCGCCGTCGAGTCGATCGGCGACGACCAGACCGCCAAGCCCTTCATCATCTCGATCACCGACCCGGACATCGGCGAGACCTTCACCGTCGACGTGACCCGGACCGGCGGGGTGGGGGGAACGCTTTCCAATGCCACGGGAATCACCGGCGACGCCGCGACGGTGGCCGCGGCGGTCCGCAACATCACCTTCCGGCCGGCCCAGGAGACCGGCGAGGCGACCTTCCAGGTGGCGGTCAAGGACTCGGTCATCACCACCGCGGTCACCGCGTCGCTCGCGGTCGACGTGGTCGCGGTCAACGACGTGCCGACCATCGCCGGGGTGTCGAGCACGCTGCTGCGGATGACCGACGACCCGGTGGACGAGCTCTTTCCCTTCACCGGCGTGACCATCGCCGACGCCGACCCGGACGAGCAGCTCACGGTGACCCTGTCGCTGGACGACCCGGCCAAGGGCAGCTTCACCGGCGATCATTTCCAGACCGGCACCTTCCAGCTGAAGGGCACCGCCGCCCAGGTGACCGGCTACCTTCGCGACGTGCGCTTCGAGCCGACGCCCCACCGCCTGGCGATCGGGCAGAGCGAGATCGTCACGGTGACCATCAGCGTTTCGGACGGCACCGCCGGCCGGTCCAACAACGACACCGAGATCGAGGTCACGGCGGTCGACGGCGCGCCGGCGATCCTGTGGGACGGCGGAAGCTTCCCGTCGACCCTGAGCCCCACGCTGATCGACCCCGATCCCGCGAAGCCCTTCGAACAGGTCAGCTTGATCGAGGACGGTGCGATCGTCCTGACGGTCTCGCTCGACGACCCCGCGAAGGGGACCCTCACCGACCTCGGGGGCTTCACCGAGACCGCCGCCGGATCGGGCGCCTACCGCATGTCGGGCGCCGCCACCG
>Ga0207814_100686_pt1 | contig 15090 bp, 10 predicted proteins | sample TtaePargueraPR_7_FD_187755 | JGI IMG/M metagenome (GOLD analysis project Ga0207814, IMG submission 187755) | Aerobic enrichment media microbial communities from Bioluminiscent Bay, La Parguera, Puerto Rico - Tt and P1 (2) (SPAdes) | ecosystem: Environmental > Aquatic > Marine > Unclassified ... | reverse complement strand
GGGCCCGCGACATGATCACGCCCGCCATGTCGGGATGGGTGAAGATGTAGAAACGCCGCGCCGCCATGCTGTCGGCGACCCATTCGCCGACCAGCGCCGGATCGAGCCCCTTGGCGATCTCCCGCTCGGCCATGCGCATGGCATCGCTTTGCGGATGGTTGGTGTCCGCGCCCGACCCGTTTCGCGACGGCCGGCGCTCGCTTGTCTCGTGAATCCCTGTGCGCACCCAACCCGGGCAGATTACGCTCACGCCGATATTCTCGCCCTCGAGATCCTGTCGGACCGCTTCGGAATAGCCAACCACGGCGAATTTTGTCGCCGAGTAGGGTCCTGACCGTGCCGTCGGCCAGAGGCCGGCGATCGATGCCATGTTGACGATATAGCCGCCCTCTCCGTGCGACCGGATCAGCGGCGTGAAGATCTCGACGCCATGGACGACGCCCATCAGATTGATGTCGACGATCCAGCGCCAGTCTTCCAGCGGGATTTCGCCGGTCTTGCCGTCGAGGGACACGCCGGCATTGTTGACGACGATATGGACCTTGCCGAAGCGGTCCAGCGTCTGCCGGGCGGCGTTGTCCACGGCGGACGCATCGGCGACATCGCAGCCGACCGAAGCCGCCAAGATCCCCTCCTCCGATAGTGTTGCGGCCGCGCGCGCCGCTGCATCCGCGTCCAGGTCGGCCAGCATGATCGAAGCACCGCGCTTGCCGAGGCTGCGCGCGATCGAAAGTCCGATCCCGCCCGCGCCGCCGGTGATGAAAGCCGTCCTGTCTTTGAATGTCATCATCTGCCGCGTGTATTTCGCCGTAGATTCGCGTTTTACGAGAAAACGGTTTCCGTAAAAGGGGTATCAGGCAGCCCATCCGACGGCAAGTATCGGCTGCCGGCTGCGGAATTTGACGCGCCGCACAATCGCTCGCAGACTGTGAAACCGTCGCAGCATTCAGCCGGGCTGATACCCATGACAGACGCGAAGGGCTTCCTGATCGATCTTGGCGGCGTGGTCTACCAGGGCGACGCACTGGTCCCAGGATCCGCCGAGGCGATCGACATGCTGCGCAAGCGCCATCTGCCATTTCGCTTCCTCACCAACACGACCAGCGCACCGAGGCGCGCAATCGTCGAAAAGCTCGCGGTGATGGGTGTGACGATCGAGCCGCAACATGTCTTCACCCCGGCCATGGCCGCTCGACAGCTCATCGCAAAACGGCGGCTAAAGCCGCATTTCCTCGTTCGTCCAGCGCTAATGGAGGATTTCGCCGACCTGCCCGAAGGCGACCGGGCGGCCGTGATCCTCGGCGATGCGGGGGAAGGGTTCACATATCAAGCGCTGAACGAGGCTTTCCGCTTGCTCGATGGAGGGGCCGAGTTCATCGCCCTGGCGAAGAACCGCAAGTTCGCCGGGCCGGACGGAATGTGCCTCGATGCAGGCGCCTTTGTCGCGGCGCTGGAATATGCGAGCGAACGAGAAGCCGAAGTGATCGGCAAGCCGACGCCGGAATTCTTTCACGCGGCCTGCGCCGATATGGACCTCGCGCCGCATGAAGCCGCAATGATCGGCGACGACGCCGAGTTCGACGCCAGCGCGGCGGTCGCAAGCGGGCTGACCGGCGTGCTCGTCCATACCGGCAAGTGGCGCGAGGGCGCCTCCGACGGGCTGGAACCGCAGCCGAGCCATGAATTCAGGAACGTTCGGGAGGCGGTCGAAACCCTGCTTGGGTGATCCGGCGGCGCGGCGCTCGCCGCATTGGCTACGAGCCCCTATTTCGCCTCGCTGTCCAGCCAGATCGTCACCGGACCGTCATTGACCAGTCCGACTTTCATGTCCGCGCCGAAGATGCCGTTGGCCACCGGAACGCCGTGCCCGCGAACTTGTTTGGAGAAATGCTCATAGAGGAGCCGGCCCTCGTCGGGCGCGGCCGCGGTGGAAAAGCCCGGGCGATTGCCCTTGGTTTCGGCGGCAAGGGTGAACTGCGAGACGACCAACGCCTCGCCGCCGATGTCGAGGATCGAGCGGTTCATCCGGCCAGCCTCGTCCGGAAAGATCCGAAGTTTGGCGATCTTGCCGGCCAGCCATTCGGACTGCGCTTCGGCATCGCCCTGCATCGCGCAGACGAGGACGAGGAAGCCCCTGCCGATGTTTCCGACAATCTCTCCATCGACCGTGACGCTGGCCTCGGAGACGCGTTGGACGAGCGCGCGCACTAGGTGTTCAGCACAGCCCACATGTTTGAGGGCGTGACCGGCATTTCGATGTGGGAAATGCCCTTGGCCCGCCACAGGGCGTCGTAGACTGCGTTCATCACGGCCGGCGTCGCGCCGATTGTCGCCGCCTCGCCCGCGCCCTTGATGCCGAGCGCATTCGTGGTCGACGGCACGTTGCGCGTATCGAGCTTGATCTCCGGAAAATGATCGGCATGCGGCATGGTGTAGTCCATGAAGGTCGCGGTCAGAAGCTGGCCCGACTCGTCATAGACGGCGCCTTCGTAGAGCGCCTGGCCGATGCCCTGCACAACGCCGCCATGCACCTGGCCGGCCAGCAGGATCGGGTTCACGGTCAGGCCGTAGTCATCGACGATGGAATAGGAGACCACCTCGGTGACACCGGTCGCCGGGTCGATTTCGACCTCGCAGATGTGACAGCCATTCGGATAGGTCGCCTCGTCCTGCTTGAATTCGGCGGTCGCCAACAAGTCGGCCGGGTCCGGCGCCTTTTTCGCCAGTTCGGCAAGCGTGACGCTGCGGTCGGTACCGGCGACGACGGCTTTGCCATCTTCCAATTCGATATCGTCGGGCGAGGCTTCGAGCTCGTCTGCGGCGAGCTTCTTGATCTTCTTGGCCAGTTCCTCTCCGGCATAATAGGCCGACACGCCGCCGAGCGGGATCGAGCGCGAGCCGCCGGTACCGCCGCCCGTCGGGATGCGGTCGGAATCCCCCTGGATAACCTGCACCTTGTCGACATCGAGGCCGAGTGAGCCGGCGACGAACTGCGCATAGGCCGTCGCATGGCCCTGCCCGTTCGACTGGGTACCAATATCCATGGTGATGGTGCCGTCGTCGAGCAATTGCAGATAGGCCGGCTCCGAGCCGGCAAAGGCGCAAGCCTCGATATAGTAGGACATGCCGATGCCGCGCAGCTTGCCATCCGCCTTTGAAGCCTCCAGCCGCTTGTCGAAACCGGCCCAGTCGGCATTTTCCATCGACTGTTCCATGCAGGCCTCGAACTCGCCAACATCGTAATTTCGGCCGCCCTGCGTCTTGTAGGGGAATTGCTCGGGCTTGATGAAGTTGCGCCGCCGGATCTCGTCAGGCGTCAGCTTCATTTCGCGGGCGCACTGGTCGACGAGCTTCTCGATCAGGAACGCGGCTTCCGGCCGGCCGGCGCCGCGATAGGCATCGACGGGCGTTGTGTTGGTGAAGACGCCGGTCAGGCTGAAATCGAGTACCGGGATATCGTAGACGCCGGTCGCCATCGCCGCGCCGAACCACGGTATGGCGACGCCGAACTGGTGGGTATAGGCGCCCATATCGGCCTTCAGATCGATGCGGATCGCGAGAAAACGGCCGCTCTCGTCCATCGCCATCTCGGCATGGACGGAGTTGGCGCGGCCGTGATTGTCGACGAGGAAATGCTCCGTGCGCTCCCCGACCCACCGCACCGGCTTGCCGAGGCGCTTGGCGGCCTCGAGGACGAGCGGATATTCGCGATAGACGAAGCCCTTCGGGCCGAAGCCGCCGCCGACATCCGGCGTGACGACATGCAGGTCTTCCGCCTCGATCCCGAAGACGCCCTTGGAAATGATGCCCCGCTGGCCGTGCACGCCCTGCGAGCCGCAGGTCAGGGTGAAGCGCTTCCGGTCCGCGTCATATTCGCCGATCGCCGCACGCGTTTCCATGTAGTTGGAGACAAGGCGGTTCTGGATGAAGTCCACCGTGGTCACATGCGCGGCCTTGTCGAAGACCTGCTTGGCTTTGTCGGCGTCCCCGGCGGCGCCGAGATAGGCGGTGTTTGAGCCGGCTTCCGGCCAGACCAGCGGCGCACCGTCCTGCAAGGCGGCGGTGACTTCGGTGACCGCGTCGGAGGAATCGTAATCGACCTCGATCAGTTCGGCCGCGTCCTTGGCGTGGTCGAGCGTGTCGGCCACGATGAAGGCGACCGCGTCGCCGACGTGGCGGACACGGTCCTTGGCCAGCACCGGGATCGGCCGGAACGGCGCGGTCTTGCCGTCCGGCCCCGGGCGCATGCCGACGGCCGTCAGCGTGCCGAGATCGGCAATGTCCTCGGCGGTCAGGACAAGGTGAACGCCCGGCGCATTCTTCGCCTCATCGACCGAGGCGATCTTGTAGGCGGCATTGGCAACCGGCGAGCGCAGCACATAGGCTTCCAGCATGCCGTCCTTGCGAATGTCGGAGGTGTAGCGCCCCTTGCCGCGAATGAAGGCATCGTCCTCCTTGCGGTGGATGGAAGCTCCGATCAGCGACTTGGATCCGAATTTGGGCGGTGCGACATTCATCTTGATTTCAACTCCTCCATCCGCCATGTCGGTCGGTACGCGGATGCGGTCCGACCGGGGCATTGCGTTTGCGAACATATGCAATGCGGACCGAATGTCGAGCGCCCGGCCGCGTATGTATACATTTTTTCCTCCGAAGCGGGCCGTGACAACCCCCGCATACAGGATTTTGCCATGCGCACCGAAACCGGAACCGTCATCCGCCTCGAGGACTACCGGCCGAGCGACTACCTGATCGAAACCACCGACCTCTCCTTCACGCTGGAACCCGAGGCGACGGTCGTTCGCGCCAAGCTTTCCATCCGCCGGCGCGAAGGCGTGGCCAGCGATGCTCCGCTGGTGCTCGATGGCGATGAACTCGCTCTGGAAGACCTGCGCATCAATGGCGAGGCACCGGCGGAAAACGGCTACACCGCCACGCCGGACAAGCTTGTCATCGGCGAATTACCGAAGGATGACAGCTTCACGGTGGAGATCGAGACGAAGCTCGACCCGTCGGCGAACAAGCAACTCATGGGGCTCTATCGGTCCAGCGGCACCTACTGCACACAATGCGAGGCCGAAGGCTTTCGCCGCATCACCTATTTCCTCGACCGGCCGGACGTGCTGTCCGTCTACACGGTGCGCATCGAGGCGCGCCCCGAAGACGCGCCGCTGCTGCTGTCAAACGGCAACCGGATCGAGGACGGCGTCCTCGACAATGGCTGGCACTATGCCGTGTGGCACGACCCCTTCCCCAAGCCCGCCTATCTCTTCGCGCTGGTCGCCGGCAATCTCGGTGTCGTGCGCGACACGTTCACGACGATGAGCGGGCGCGACGTGGCGCTGGAAATCTATGTCGAACATGGCAAGGAACCGCGCGCGGCCTACGCGATGGACGCGCTGAAGCGTTCGATGAAATGGGACGAAGAAGCGTTCGGGCGGGAATACGATCTCGACGTTTTCATGATCGTCGCCGTCTCCGACTTCAACATGGGGGCGATGGAGAACAAGGGCCTCAACGTCTTCAACGACAAATACGTCCTCGCCGACGAGCGCACCGCCACGGACGCCGACTATGCCAATATCGAGGCGATCATCGCGCATGAATATTTTCACAATTGGACAGGCAACAGAATCACTTGCCGCGACTGGTTCCAGCTGTGCCTCAAGGAAGGGCTGACGGTTTTCCGCGACCATGAATTCTCCGCCGACATGCGCTCGCGCACGGTCAAGCGCATCGCCGAAGTGAAGCTCCTGAAGGCGCACCAGTTCCCGGAGGACGCCGGTCCGCTCGCTCATCCGGTGCGGCCACGGCGCTATTCAGAGATCAACAATTTCTACACGGCGACTGTTTACGAAAAAGGCTCGGAAGTCGTCCGCATGATCCGCACCATCCTCGGGCCGGAAAAATTCCGGGCCGGGCTCGATCTCTATTTCGACCGCCACGACGGCGAGGCCGCCACGATCGAACAGTTCCTCAAGGCCTTCGAGGATGCGAGCAGCGCCGATCTCAACCAGTTCGCCCTCTGGTACGAGCAGCCGGGCACGCCGACGCTGACGGCGGACTCTGCCTACGACGCCGACGCGAAGCGTTTCACCCTGACCTTCGAACAGCGCCTCAAGCCGCCGATCGACGGCGCGCCGCATGCGCCTATGCATATTCCGGTTCAGTTCGGCCTCGTCTCGGCGGGGTCCGGGGACCTCGGATGGACATCCGTGTCGGGTGCCGAAGTTACGGGTGACGTCATCCATCTTACGAAACCGCGCCACGAGGTCGTTTTCGAGGGGATCACGGAAAAGCCGGTCGCTTCGCTGCTGCGCGATTTTTCCGCGCCGGTGACGCTCTACCCCGAGCCGGAGGACAGCGAACTCTCCTTCCTTGCACGCAACGATCCGGACGAGTATGGCCGCTGGCAGGCGCTCTCGGCGCTGATCAGCCGGCAGATGAAGCAGGCTGCCGGACGTCCGGCGGACGCAACCGGCGATGTCTTCGATACCGGAACGCTCGACATTCTGACGGATATCGCCGCCGACGAGAGCTACGAGCACGCCTTCCGGGCGCTCTGCCTGACCTTGCCGAGCGAGAACGACATCGCCCGCGAGATCGGCTCCGACATCGATCCCGAGGCCGTCCACCGCGTCCATCTCGCGGCGTCGCGCCAACTCGGAAAGGCCGGCGAGCGTGTCTTCGCGCGCCTGTTCCACGGGCTCGAAGCAAACGGCGCCTATTCTCCCGACGCGACCAGCGCGGGGAAACGCTCGCTACGCGGCATCGCGCTCGCCTATCTCTGCCATGCCGACCATGATCTGTCGCGCGCGGCAAAAGTCTATGCCGAGGCGGACAACATGACAGAACGCGCCCACGCGCTTGCCTTGATGGCGCATCTGAAGCCGCTGGCAGACGAGACGTTGGATGCGCTCAAGTCCTTCCAGTCGGAATTCCGGTCCGAACCGATCGTCATGGACAAGTGGTTCATGATCCAGGCGACCGCGCCCGGCGCGAAGACGCTCGAGACCGTCAAGACGCTGACCGGCAATCCCGGGTTTTCCTGGGACAACCCCAACCGCGTGCGTTCGCTGATCGGGGCGTTCTCGACGGGCAATCCCACCGGTTTCAACCGCGCCGACGGCGAAGGCTACCAGTTCCTGTGCCAGGCGATCGGCCGGCTCGACGGCTCCAACCCACAGGTCGCCGCGAGGCTGCTGACGGCGATGCGCTCATGGAAAAACCTCGAGCCGGGCCGGCGCGACAAGGCCAGGGCGGCGATGCAGCAGCTTTCATCGCGCCAGCACCTGTCGCGCGATGTCCGTGACATCCTCGACCGGACGCTGTCCTAGTCGGCTTTCGCGCCCGGCACCTGAGGCGGGGCCACCGCAGCGTATACACAAGACAAATCGCCGAGAGGATTCTCGGCGATAATTTCTATTGTTTTCTCACATTATAAGACTTGATGCGATTTCAGGATTGGATTATATGATGGCTATGTATACATATGTGGTTATTGCCGCGCGGCGGTGCACGTCATGACGACGCTCGTGCTCATCCCCGGCCTGGTTTCCGATCTGATCGTGTGGGAACCGCTCGCAGAAGCGGCCAAAGGCGCGTTTGCCGTACATCATGCCGATGTCACGAGGCAGGCCTCGATCACCGAGATGGCGCAAAGCGTTCTCGCCACCGTCGACGGTCCGATCATTGCCGTCGGGCATTCGATGGGCGGCCGGGTGGCGATGGAGATGGCGCGCATCGCTCCGGACCGCATCAAGGGGCTGGTGCTTGCCAATACGGGCCATCACCCCAAGCGCGACGGCGAGGAAATCAAGCGCCAGGCGATGATCGATCTCGTCAATCAGGACATCGAAAACCTGGCCGACGACTGGTTGCCCGGCATGCTCGATCCGGCGCGCGTGAACGACGAAAAGCTGACGGACGAACTGATGGCGATGGTCCGGCGCGCCGGGCCGGAAGTGCATGAGCGCCAGATATGGGCGCTGGTCGGCCGGCCGAACGCCAGCGCCTATCTGGAGGACATCACCTGCCCGGTTCTGCTGGTGACGGCGCGGCAGGACGCCTGGAGCCCGATTGCCCAGCACGAGGAAATCGCCGCCGCGGTCGCCGACCCGGAACTGGTGACGATCGAGAATGCCGGCCATTTCGCGCCGGTCGAGCGGCCGGCCGAAACCACGGCCGCAATCATGGAATGGCTTAACCGCAGATTTGGAGACGACAATGGCTGAAGCAGCGATGCAGATCCCCGAAACGCCGCTTTTCGACCGCGCGCGTTCACTCAAGGGCTACAAGCTCAACAAGATGGCGATGGATCTCGGCAAGCCCGAGAACCGCGAGGCCTTCAAGACCGACGAAGACGCCTACCTTGCCCGTTACGGCCTGAGCGACGAGGAAAAGTCCGCGGTCAAGGCGCGTGACTGGCACGAAATGGTGCGCCTCGGCGGCAATCTGTTCTTCATCCTGAAGATCTCGGCCATCGATCCGACGCCGATGTCGCGCATCGGCGCGGCGCAGGCCGGCATGGATCACGACGAGTTCCTGCGCCAGCGCCTCGGAAAGGCAGTCTGACCATGGCGAAGATCATCGGCGGCATCGGCACCAGCCACGTTCCCTCCATCGGCGTCGCGCTCGACAAGGGCCTTGCGGAAACGCCCGACTGGAAGCCCTTTTTCGACGGCTACATTCCAGGCCAGCAATGGATGAAGGAAGCCAGGCCCGACATCGCGGTGGTGATCTTCAACGATCACGGCAACACCTTCTTCCTCGACCGGGTGCCGACCTTCGCCGTCGGCGTGGCGGAAAGCTACAATCCGGTCGATGAAGGCTGGGGCGCACGCACCATTCCGCCCTTCGAGGGGGCTGCCGAACTGTCATGGCATTTCGTCGACAAGCTCGTCGAGAACCATTTCGATCCGCTGGTCTGCCGCGAGATCGAGGTCGATCACGGCCTGCAGGTGCCGATGGAACTGTTCTTCGGCCGCCCCGAGAAGTGGCCGGTGAAGGTCGTGCCGATCTGGGTGAACACGATCCAGTACCCGATACCCACCCCGCAGCGCTGCTGGGAAATGGGCAAGGTTCTGCGCGAGACGATCGAGAGCTTCCCGGGCGACGAGCGCGTCGTGATCATGGGCACCGGCGGCCTGTCGCACCAGTTGCAGGGCAGCCGCGCTGGCTTCATCAACCGCGAGGCCGACCAGGCCTGGCTCGACGGCATCGCCAACGACTACGAGAAATACCGGCAAATGACCCGCGAGGACTATGTCGAGCAGTTCGGCTCCGAGGGCGCGGAACTGATCATGTGGCTTGTGATGCGCGCGGCGATGGACAGCCGCGTCGAACTGAAGCACAAGCACTACCATGCCCCCGCCTCGCTGACCGGCGCCGGCATGGTTGTCCTCGAGAACGCGGCGTGACCAATGTATTTCCTCATGCGATGCCTTCACCATTCGGGAATGGACACGAAACGCGACACCCACCGAGCGGAACACCGCGACTGGGTGAAGTCGGGTGGAAACGGCCTCGCCGCTGTCCTGATCGGCTCGGCGCTCGTTGAAGACAACGGCGCGGTCATCGGCAATTTCGGCATTCTCCAGGCAAACGACATGGAAAGCGCCCGTGGCTTCGCCGAGGGCGATCCGTTCGCGCTTGCCGGCATCGTCAAGACGATTGAACTGACGACCCTGCCCGACACGTTCCAGGCCCATCGCATCACCGATCCGATGACGGTCGCGAAGTAGGTATTTTTCGCGGCCAGCCGGCGTTTTGGCGTCCTGGCCGAATCCTTTCGAAAAAATTAACGCCGCACGGGTGGACAGCCCGAATCACTTTTGATTCATTATGGATGATTCGGGAGTGCGGTAGCCGGATCATGTTTCAAAACAAGCGGTTTGCGCGTGGCCTTTGTGCGGAGGCCGGAACGGTTGCTTGCGGGCGCCGAGGGGACGGATTTTGTCAGTTGCGGGAATAGACAATTCCACATCAACAGCCATGACCGGCCACGCGCGCTTTCTGGCCGGTCCCGCCTATGCGAGGCTCGAGGCGATCGAGCCGATCCTGAAAAAATCCATTCCGATCCTGATCACGATTTTCCTCGCCGTCGTCTTCGCCGCGCGCGCCATGTCGCTGATGACCGACCGGTCGGAGACGATCCGGGACGCACAGCTCTATCTCGCGCTGATCTCGGGCACCGCGCATTCCGCGGTACAGACCGCGTCGCAATCCGGCTTCGCGCCGAAGACCGGCACCCAGTTCGAGCAGGTCCTGGCGCGGGCCCTGCCCGACGAGACGACCTTTGACGGCCGCTTTCTTCTGGTAACCGACGAGACCGGCACGATCATCGGGGCGCGTGGCCAGCGACGCGAGTTCGTCGGTGCAAACCTCCAGCAGATACTTCACGGCGAGCAAGCGCTGTTCCTGTTCGGTGCCGATGCGGGCGTACAAAGCGTCACGCTCGGCGGGGACGCCTATATCGCCGCTTTGTCGAAGCTGGGCGATGGCGACGCGGTCATTGCCGTGCTGCAGTCGGAGACGGACCTGTTCGCGCAGTGGCGCAAGCGCGTCTCGCTCAATGTCACCCTGTTTGTCGCATCCTCGTCCATCCTGATCATCCTCCTCTACGCCTATTTCGGCCAGGCGGCGCGGGCGAAGGAAGCCGACGAGACCTATTGCGAGACTCAGAAACGCGTCGACCTCGCGCTGACGCGCGGCCATTGCGGGCTGTGGGACTGGGATCTGGCGCGCGGGCGCATCTACTGGTCGCGCTCCATGTTCGACATGCTGGGCTACGAGGCGACCGACGACATCCTGTCCTTCGGCGAAGTGAAGGACCTGATCCATCCCGACGATATCGACCTGTTCGACCTCGCGCAGCGCGCGGCGGCGCAGGAAATCAGCCGCGTCGACCAGTTGTTCCGCATGCGCCACGCGGGCGGCCAGTATCGCTGGATGCGCATCCGCACCGAGCTGGTCGAAAAGGGCGGCAGCGGCATCCACCTGATCGGCATCGCCGTCGACGTCACCGAACAGCAGCGGCTCGCCGACGAGAACGCCATCGCCAACGACAATCTGCGGGCCGCGATCGAGAGTACGTCGGAAAGCTTCGCTCTCTGGGATGCCGGCGAGCGGCTCATCATGTGCAACACCAAGTTCCAGGAATATAACGGCCTGCCGGCCGAGGGCTGCGCGCCGGGCACGCCGCGCGACACGGTCAATGCGATGATGCGCCGTCCGGTCAGCGAGAAGCGCATCCCCAATCCGAAGACGCAGCAGCAGGCACAGACATTCGAGCGCCAGATCGCCGACGGGCGCTGGTTGCAGGTCAACGAGCGGCGCACGTCGAGCGGCGGCACGATCTCGGTCGGCACGGATATCACGCAATTGAAGCTGCATCAGGAAAGGCTGATGGAAAGCGAGCGGCGGCTGATGGCGACGATCGACGACCTGTCGGTCGCCCGCAAGGCGTCGCAGCAAAAGGCCGGCGAGCTGGAAGAGCTGAACGCGATGTTCCTCGAAGCGCGCGACAAGGCAGAGGCCGCCAACAAGGCGAAGTCCGGTTTCCTCGCCAACATGTCGCACGAGTTGCGCACGCCGCTGAACGCCATCATCGGCTTCTCGGAAATCCTGCAGTCGGGCATGTTCGGTCCGCTCGGCTCCGACCGCTATCTCGAATATGTCGGGGACATCCACTCCTCAGGCACGTTCCTGCTCGGCGTCATCGACGACATTCTCGACATGTCGAAGATCGAGGCCGGCAAGATCGAGCTGGACCGCGAGACCCAGGATCTCGCGCCGCTCATCGAGGAAACGATGCACATGGTGGCCATGCAGGCCAAGGAAAAGAACATCGCCGTGGAGCAGTCGGTGGGCGAGACCATGCGCGTCTTCGCCGACAAGCGCGCGATGAAGCAGATTGTCATCAACCTCTTGTCCAATGCGGTGAAGTTCACCGACGAGGGCGGGCGTATCCGCATCCGCGCCAAGTCGGTCGGCGGGGCGATCCAGATTTCCATCGAGGATACGGGTTGCGGCATACCGGCCGGGGCGCTGAAACGGCTGGGACGGCCGTTCGAACAGGTCCAGAACCAGTTGACCAAGAACCATTCCGGCTCCGGCCTCGGGCTCGCCATTGCCCGGTCATTGACCGAATTGCATGGCGGCTCGCTGAAGATCCGCTCCAAGCCCTCCAAGGGCACGATCGTCGCCGTACGCATCCCCTGCCGCGCGCCGGAACAGGATGGCGCGGCCGAAACGAAAATGCAGGAGCCGCCCAAGGCGGCCCCTGCGGCCTGACATCAAGAGGAGATCGCGGTCAGGGATCAGTTGCGGCTAAAACCGCCATTGCCGTGGAAGCGGTGGAACTTGCCATGGTCGCCGCGACCGTCACGATCGCCGCCCCGGCGCAGCTGCATTTCGTCCTTTTCGATCGCGCCCGATTCATCGACGTCCAGCTTCGCGAAACGGTCCTGTTGGGCCTTCTCGATTTCGGCGGTTGAAACCTTGCCGTCATTGTCGGTATCGAAACGCTTGATCATCATCTCGGCGCGACGCAGCAACATCTGACGCTGCATCTGGTCGGCCAGTTCCTGGGCCGTGATGCTGCCGTCGCCATCGGCATCCGCATCGGCGAATTGCATCGGCATGGCCGCGGCGAATTCCTCCGGCGTCACCGTGCCGGAATTGTCCTTGTCAGCCTTCTGGAACATCAGCTCGAAGTTCGGGCCCTGGCCACGCTTGCCGCCATATCCGTGACCGCGCTGGCCTTTCATGCCTTCGCCGTGGCGGCTCCATTCACCGGACGCCATCTGGCGGCCCCATTTTCCGTGGTGGTCGCCGCGGAAATTGCCGTCGCGCGGGCCCATTCCACGTTCGCCCATGGCCTGGGGGCCCGTTCCAGGCTCACCCATTCCCTGCGGTCCCATGCCTTCGCCGCACGGACCCTGGCCGGGTGTGCCCTGCTCGCAGTTCTGCATGTCGGGGGGAGTCTGCTGATTGCCGCCGGCGTTCTGCGCATAGGCGACAGCTGCGGTAGCGGACATGGCGGCGCCTGCCAGAAGCAGGACGATTTTCGACTTGGTTTTCATCACACTTATCCTTTGCATCGTTTGTCATCCCCGATGCTCAGAGTTCGTCGCCGTGCTTCCCGTCACGGTTCGGAACGCGGATCCCCAAGGACGGTCCGGAATATCTCCGCCACCTGCCTTTCAGTCTCCACCAGATGCGCCTGCAAGGTTTCCAGAGTGGGAACATTGGCAGCCGCACAGAGACGATCGATCAGTCCTTTCGGCGCGGTTTCAGGGTCGAAACCCTTCTCCGAGCACAGGCGGACCAACTGCATGATCGCCGTATAATCGGCAAAGGCACGGATCAGGACTTCCTTCGCATTTTCGTCGGGTCCGTAACCTTCCGATGACTGAAAGATACGTGCGGCATCGAGGCCGTTCAAATTACGATTTGGTAATTCCGCCAGGACCAGAAATTGTGCAATGAAATCAATGTCTGTAAGCCCGCCTTCGACCAGCTTCAGATCCCATATCGATGTGGTCGATTTCTCCTTCAGGAGGCGCCGGCGCATGGAAACGATGTCGTCCTTGAGCTTCTCCGTATCGCGCGGCAGTTGCAGGATTTCCCGCAATTCCACATCGGTCCGTTCACGCAGACCGGCATCGCCGGCAACCGCACGCGCCCGGCAAAGCGCCTGGTGCTCCCAGGTCCAGGCCTCGTTGCGCTGGTATTTGGAAAAACCGGAAAAGGAGGTGGCGAGCGGCCCCTTGTTGCCGGACGGGCGCAGGCGGAAATCGACTTCGTAGAGGATTCCCTCCGCCATCGGCGCTGACAGGGCCGAGGTCAGGCGCTGCGTCAGGCGCATGAAATACATCGACGCGGCAAGCGGCTTGGCGCCGTTGCTCTCGGCGTCCTGCGGCGCATCGTAGAGCAGGATCAGGTCGAGATCGCTGCCCGCCGTCATCTCGCGCGAGCCGAGCCGTCCGAGCCCGATCAGGCAAACCTGCGCCCCCTCTATGACGCCATGCTTGTCTGCGAGTTCGACGCGCGCTTCCATCAAAGCGTTTTCGAGGATGAGTTCCGCCAGGTCGGAATAGGCATTCCCGGCGCGGACCGGCTCAAGGTTTCCGGTCAGCAGCCGGACGCCGATCAGGAAGCGTTGCTCCGAGGCGAAGATGCGCAACCGGTCGAGCGTCTCCTCATAGGCCCTCGCCTCGCCGAGAAAGGCGTCGAGACGGATGCGCATTTCCTCCTTCGTCGGCACGCCGGAGAAGAAGGCCGGGTCGAGCATGCCGTCGAAGACGAGCGGCTTGGCGGAAATGATCGAACCGAGACGCGGCGCAGCCGACAGGATAAGCGCCATAAGCTGGATCAGCCGCGGATTGGACTGCAGCATGGAGAAGACCTGGATGCCCGCCGGCAGTCCGGAGAGGAAGCGGTCGAAGCCGATGACGCCTTCGTCGGCATGGCCGCTTTCGCCGAAGGTCCTGAGCAGAAGCGGCGTGATCTCGGTCAGCCGCTCGCGGGCGCGTTCCGACTGCACGGCACGGTAGCGCCCCATGTGCCACTGGCTGACGACGCGCCAGATATCGGCGGGCCGTGCGTAGCCCATGCGGGACAGCGTCTCGACGGTGTCCGGATCGGGTTCGCCTCCTGTGAAGACGAGATTGCCCTCGTCGCCGAGCCCGGCCTCGTGCTCGAAAAGGGCGGCGTAATGGGTCTCGACGGTGCGCAGCGTGGTTAGCAGTTCGGCCCGGAACGGCTCGCTTCCGGCATAGCCGAGCATGCGGGCGACGCGGTCGATACCGGCGGCATCGTCGGGCAGTTTGTGGGTCTGCTCGTCTCCGATCATCTGGATGGCGTGCTCGACACGGCGCAGGAAACAGTAGCAGCGCGTCAGCGTCTCAGCGGCGTCATTTTCGATCGAGCCGTGATCAGCCAGCGCCTGCAGCATGGCGAGCGTGCCGCGGCCGCGCAGCTCCGGCACGCGCCCGCCGAAGATCAGTTGTTGCGTCTGGACGAAGAACTCGATCTCGCGAATTCCGCCGCGGCCGAGTTTCACATTGTGACCCTCTATGGCAATGG